>ERZ773074.816-NODE-816-length-12653-cov-23.718130_pt1 | contig 12653 bp, 6 predicted proteins | sample MGYA00580615_ERZ773074 | MGnify/ENA primary metagenome ERZ773074 (study PRJEB29015, sample SAMEA2738126) | human oral metagenome | biome: human oral; feature: human-associated habitat; material: saliva | place: China | collected 2160 ...
TTGGACGCTCACCCTGCAGAACGTGGATAGTAACCTCTGTCTGGTTATCAGCTGCAGTAGAGAACACCTCACTCTTCTTGCAAGGAATGGTAGAGTTAGCATCGATAAGCTTTGTCATCACACCACCCATTGTCTCAATACCGAGGGTCAATGGAGTTACGTCGAGCAATACGATGTCGCCTACACCACTCTCCTTATTAAGGATAGCACCCTGAATAGCTGCACCAACAGCAACCACCTCATCAGGGTTTACACCCTTTGAAGGCTCCTTACCGAAGTAGTTCTTAACCAATGTCTGCACTGCAGGAATACGGCTTGAACCACCTACGAGGATAACCTCATCGATATCTGATGTCTGCAACTTAGCGTCGCGGATAGCATTCTGGCAAGGAACGAGACAAGCCTGGATAAGGCTATGTGCCAACTGCTCAAACTGTGAACGAGTCAAAGTCTTTACCAAGTGCTTTGGAACGCCACCTTCTGCAGTGATGTAAGGCAAGTTAATCTCAGTAGAAGAAGAACTTGAAAGTTCAATCTTAGCCTTCTCAGCAGCTTCCTTCAAACGCTGCATTGCCATTGGATCCTTTGTGAGGTCAACGCCTTCTTCAGCCTTAAAGCCATTAACTAACCAATCGATGATTACTTGATCGAAGTCATCACCACCAAGGTGAGTATCACCATTTGTAGAGAGCACCTCGAATACACCGCCACCGAACTCAAGGATTGAGATATCGAACGTACCACCACCAAGGTCGAATACGGCAATCTTCATATCCTTATTAGCCTTATCAACACCATAAGCAAGTGCTGCTGCAGTAGGCTCGTTCACAATACGCTGTACGTTAAGACCAGCAATCTGACCAGCTTCCTTAGTAGCCTGACGCTGTGAGTCAGAGAAATAAGCAGGTACAGTGATAACTGCATCAGTTACTTCTTGGCCGAGATAGTCCTCAGCAGTCTTCTTCATCTTCTGCAGAATCATTGCAGAAATCTCCTGTGGAGTATATTTGCGGTCGTCAATCTGTACACGTGGATAACCACCTTCATTAACAACCTTGAATGGAACACGCTCAGCCTCTTTCTTACACTGGTCGTAGGTCTCACCCATGAAACGCTTAATAGAGTAGATGGTCTTCTCTGGGTTTGTGATAGCCTGACGTTTAGCAGGATCACCTACTTTACGTTCGCCACCCTCAACGAAGCCTACAACAGAAGGAGTTGTACGCTTACCTTCGCTGTTAGCAATTACTACTGGCTCGTTACCTTCAAATACAGCAACACAAGAGTTTGTTGTTCCTAAGTCAATTCCAATAATCTTTCCCATAATTGTATATCTTTTTTTTATTATTATTCGTATTCAGTTATTGACGCTTATCGCTGTAGCTTTATCAGATATGACTGTCTGTTGCTATCGCTTTCAGCGTCGTTCGCCTATAATTAGACAAATGATATGCCAATAGAAGAGGACTGACATAATGGCAGATGATGTGACAGTTTAGAGGTGACAGACCGAATGATAGTGTCTATGTTGGCACACAGAAAAGCCGAGAAAAGTCAAATACGGACTTCCCTCGGCTTTTATTAATTCTGTTATAAGCCCCTTATTCCTATAACTTTGGCTTAGAGTAAATAAGGAAAGTAGTCAGAGGGCTTGTAGCTAAATCATCGAATACACCATCAACAAACACACCTACTCCCTTTAGGTAACAAGCTGTCGTTTTTGATTCAGTATCGTAACCACCGTAAGTAAAGCTTGGGTCAAATCGAAAATGGATACTAATATCGTGTACCTGACCTTTATATGTCATCTTACCTAAGTTTATAGCGTATGGAGCAGCAAGGAAAAGAATAGGCTTCACATTGTACACTCCGATGGCACACTTGATTTCCTGGTCTGGTAAAGCAGCTATTGTCTTTCTTAAAACAGAGTCAGTAATGTTAGCTGCTAACATTTTGCTTGGGAAATTTCGTATAACAAGTGTGGAGTCATCTTTGATTTCCCAGCTGCTATTCACTGAGTCTTTCTTCTCTAATTTGCCAGTCCTATCGTTTAGACCATACTGATAAATCTTCCCTTGATAAGAGCCTTGAATCAACTTACTCGCTGCTTTCAATTCTTCTGCTGATGGCAGTTTAGCCTTGCTCTCATAGTCGTCGTTAAGACAAGAAGCTAATGAGAATGTTGCAAGGAATGCAATAGCTAAAAATAATAAGTTCTTTCTTTTCATTGTAGTGCGTTTTGGTTTATTGCTTTGTACGTGAACCTCCATTATATGGAAATCACCATAGTAATTGTTTTAAGTTTATCGTTTACAAAAATACAAATTCTCTACAGAACTCCAACACAAATACTGTTAAAAGACTGATAAGAGGTGTGTTTGGTTGTTTCTACCATCTGTATTGAATCATTTTCTGCCTTTCTATGGGGTGGTTTCGGTGTGTTTTGGGGAATTATTAAGTGTTATAAGATAGGAAGGGAAAGGCGTAGACAGTAAGAGGCGACAGTCGTCAATGTTTTATTATCACGATAATAAATATTTTTCTTCATGAAAAGAAATATTTTTTCTCGTGAAGATAAATATTTTTTTTCATGAAAATAATTTACTTATGACAGTTGTAGAGGAAAAATAAAAGCCTTTATGAGGTATCATCTTGAAACGAGTATGATCCTGATAAAGGCTTTTATCCATCATTAGTTCTCCTTCCAAAAGGCCGGAGTAAATAGTACTAAGACTGTAAACAACTCCAGACGACCTACGAGCATAAGGAAGGAACAAATCCACTTAGCCAAGTCTGGCAGTTGTGCCCATGACATGGTTGGTCCAATCTCCATACCTAAAGTTGGTCCGACATTACCCAATGAACTCAATGTAATTGTGATAGCGTTCGTGTTATCAATGCCAACCGCAATCATTGTGAAGGCACAGAACAGAGTCAAGATAAGGTAAAGTCCTACGAAGCCTAAGAGGGTTACACGCTTAGACTGTGGGATGTTTACACCATCAATCTTCATTGGTAAGACTGCATTCGGGTGTAGAATCTGGCGGAACTCATTGCGTACCACCTTTAAAAGCATTACGCCACGGATACTCTTGATACCGCCACTTGTTGAACCAGAACAGCCTCCAAAGAACATACAAGCAGCTAAGACTACCCACGTAACATGGGGCCATTTACCAGCATCATCACTGAAGAGACCTGTCGTAGTAATAAAGGATACCACCTGGAAAAGTGCACTACGGAAGGCATGTTCTATGTCATAATGATTTCGATAGACAAGTTCTGCTGCGATGAAGATGGCAAACGCCAGTACCATAATCGTATAGAAACGGAACTCACTATTCTTTATAAGTTTCTTGATGTCCAACCCCACGGCCGAAGCATACAACAAAGTAAAGTTCACACCAGAGAGGAAACAGAATAAGGCACAGACATACTCTTCTGTAGGAGAGTGGAAAGTAGCGATAGAACCACTCTCCGTAGAGAACCCTCCTGTCGCCGTACTGGTCATTGAATAGTTGAAGGCATCAAACCATCCCATGCCACAAACCTTATAGGAGAGGATACAAGTGATGGTTAGAACTAAATAAACCACCCATATCCACTTAGCACTCGTGCTCAATCGGGGATGTAGCTTACTCTTAATAGGGCCGGTAGCCTCGGCAGCAAACACCTTTACCGAACCTCCTACCATAGAGGGAAGGATGGCAATAGTAAAGAATACGATACCTAATCCTCCTATCCATTGCGTTAGCGAACGCCAGAAGAGGAGTCCTTTAGGGAGATACTCAGGATAGTCAATGATGGATGCTCCCGTCGTAGTAAAGCCTGACATTGCTTCAAAGAAAGCATCTGTGAAACTCTTAATACCACCACTCAACATAAAAGGTAGTGTACCGAAGATCGTAAAGAATATCCAAGATACCGTTACAACGAAATAAGCATCACGACGTCCCAAGAGGTTGTCGGCATTGCGTCCAAGCAATCGTAAGGACAGACCTGCGCCCAACGTAATGAGAATACTCCACACGAAAGGCATGATATCGGTGCCTTGATATAATATTGCCACAAATAGACAAACGAGCATCAATACACCCTCTATCCATAGCAACGAGCCAAGTATCTTGGAAATAAGTCTCAGATTAAGCATGGTTAAATAAACAATTTCTCTACCTTTTTAATATCGACATTATAACAGAACACCACCACAGAGTCGCCAGCCTCAATCTGTGTGTTACCAGAAACAAGCATTCCTTCGCCGTTTCTTACGAGTCCACCGATGGTCATTCCCTTTGGAAGATTAAGCTCTCGGACAACTTTCCGAGTCACTTTCGAGTTAGGGCTGGGTACAAACTCAGCCACATCAGCATTGACAGACATAAGGAACTTCACGTTCTCTACGTTTGCATCGAGTAGCATCTGATAAATATGACTGGCTGCAAGCGCCTTCTTATTGATAATCGTACCAATATCCAGACCGTCTGCAGTAGCCACATAATCGAAGTTCTCAACTGATGCTACTGTCTTACGAACGCCCAATCGCTTAGCTGTCAGACAAGCTAAGATATTCGTCTCAGCGTTAGAAGTCAGCGCCACAAAGGCTTGTGTGTGGCGTATTCCTTCTTCTTGTAATAACGCAATATCCCGTCCATCACCATTAATGACCAATCGGTCTTCACTGAAAACATCGTTTAGAACCTCGCAGCGGGCAGGGTCTTGCTCGATAATCTTTGCGTTCATGTATTCTGGTAACATTTTCACCGCACGTGCAGCAGTCTTGCCTCCACCCATGAAGATAACATTCTGTACATCAACATATTGTTCTTTACCAACAATCTTACGGATGTATGGGATATACTGCTTTGTGGTCATGAAATAAACAAGGTCATACAACTGTAGCGTATCATTACCACCTGGGATAATCGTGTCCTCGTTATGTTTAATAGCAACGACGTGATAAGGGTCGTCAGGTCCACTTATCTCACGCAGAGGACGGTTAAGAATCTCACAACTCTCACGCACCTTAATACCTAACATCACTAAAGCGCCGTCGTGTACATCCCAACGCTGGCGCACCCAAGACATTTTTAGACCATTGATGATGTCCTTCGCTGCAAGAATCTCCGGATAGATGATATCGTTGATACCCATCTGACGAAAGAGCTCTTTGTTCTGTTCTTCCACATACTCAGGGTTGTCAACACGTGCTACCGTCTTCTTCGCACCCAACTGGTGTGCTATAACACAGGCAGCAATATTAGCCGATTCGTTTGGCGTTACTGCTATAAAGAGGTCGGCATGCTCTGCACCAGCATCTTTTAGACCTTTAATATTCGTAGCAGAGCATTCCATCGTAAGCAAGTCATACTCATTACCGATTTTCTCCAGGTTCTCTGGGTTCTCATCCATGAGCACAATGTCTTGCATGTTACGTGAGAGTAGCTTTGCCAGATAGGTTCCTATGGCGTAAGCGCCTGATATAATGATTTTCATACCTTATTCTTTTAGAGATGAAACGAGGGAGTATATAGTAGGTTGTGGGCGAATGGTTTGTTATTCGTTACTATCCAGCAACCTTTTCTTGATGCTTTCTATGTCTATTCCACAGATTTCACGCAGTTGCTGAACAGTTCCCTGTTCTACGAAGTGATCTGGCAATCCCATACGAGTGATATGTGGTGTATAACCATGATCACTCATCCATTCGGTCACAGCTGAGCCTAAACCACCATTGCGTACACCATCTTCTATCGTTATGATGCGTGAGAAGCGGTTGCCTACCTCTTCAAGGATTTTCTCATCTAAGGGCTTTAGGAAGCGCATATCATAATGGGCTATTGACGGACAATGCCCATTTGAGGTAGACGACTCTGCTCCCTCTACCAGTTTAATAGCCTTTTCAACATCATTGCCGATAGGACCGATACTCAATACAGCCACATCCCAACCATCGTGGATACGTCGTCCTGTTCCCACCTCAATCTCTTTGAGAGGACATTCCCAGTCTGTAAGCACACCCTTCCCACGTGGATAACGGATTACGAAGGTACCTTTTCCCGGCAACTGTGCCGTGTACATCAATCGACGTAACTCACGTTCGTCCATAGGGGAAGCGATTGTAAGATTTGGAATAGGACGTAAGAAGGCCATGTCGAAAGCTCCATGATGAGTCGCACCATCCTCACCCACTAAGCCAGCACGGTCTAAGCAGATAACGACAGGGAGATTGAGGATTGCAGTGTCATGGATGATGCTATCGTATGCACGTTGTGAGAATGCACTATAAATGTTACAGAAAGGCAGCAATCCATCCTTTGCCATGCCCGCAGAGAAAGTCACTGCATGGGCTTCAGCAATACCAACATCGAATGTTCTCTCAGGCATAACGTCCATCATAATATTCATCGAACAACCTGTTGGCATGGCCGGCGTTACTCCAACAATGCGTTTATTCTTCTTGGCAAGTTCTAACAGTGTTTTGCCAAACACGTCTTGGAACTTAGGAGGTTCGTTACTGCTGTCTTGTACAATACGCTTGCCCGTCTCTGGATCAAACTTACCGGGGGCATGCCATACCGTTGCGCTCTTCTCAGCTGGTTCGTATCCTTTTCCCTTCTTGGTGTGCAGATGAAGTAGCTTTGGTCCCTTCATGTCTTTCAACTGACGAAGGATACGCACTAATTCCTCAACATTATTACCATCAAAAGGACCAAAGTAGCGGATATTCATGCCCTCGAACATGTTCTGCTGATGTGATAAAGCCGACTTTAACGCATTGTTAAAGCGTAACAAACCTTTGCGACGTTCGTCATTCAGTAGACCTTTATCACGCAGCCACTGCGATGCCTTGAAGCGTAGTCGGTTATAAGTCTCGTTGGTATCGAGCTTTAATAGATATTGCTCCATACCCCCCACAGCTCTGTCAATAGACATGTCATTATCATTCAGAATGATAAGTAAGTCATTAGGTTGGCTGGAGACATTGTTCAGTCCTTCGAAGGCTAAGCCTCCACTCATTGCACCATCACCAATGATGGCAACCACATGACGCTGCTGCTTCGTCAGTTTAGAAGCAACCGCCATACCCAATGCTGCAGAGATAGAGTTAGAGGCATGCCCACAAGTAAACGTATCATATTCGCTCTCAAAAGGAGAGGGGAAAGGCATTAATCCGTTTAACTTACGGTTATTACAGAAGTTCTCACGTCGACCAGTAAGAATCTTGTGTCCGTATGCTTGATGTCCCACATCCCAAACGAGACGATCTTCTGGAGTATTAAAAACATAGTGACAGGCTACCGTTATCTCAGTTGCTCCTAAGCTGGAGGCAAGATGACCTGGATTGACGGCAACCTCTTCAATGATATCTTTGCGCAACTGCTGACATAATCTTGGCAATTCATCTATCGTTAACTTGCGCAAGTCGGCAGGTGACTGTATTTTATTTAGAAGGTCGAACTTATTTTCCTTTGACATTGTCGAATAACATGAAAACAATGCAAAGGTACGCTAAATAGCTTAAAAAGCAAAATAAAACAGTGAGGTATTCTGTTATTTATCCCAAAACGAACCTTATATGAATGTTTGATATTGATTACCCAAACATGGAGACAGCGATACTACTTGTTAGAAGAAATGTTTTTAAGGTGGTATGCGGTTACTCATAAGGCTTCGTGTAATCTTACTATAAACTAATAAGATACCTGCTTGCAGGAGGTCAACAGCAATGAAAAGGAGTTTTGTTGGATGGAGACTTACTATAGATAAGGTGTTATATGTTCAGATGGTAATGGGCAGTAGGATAGGGGACGATTATCGTTTCAAAGATATAGTAGTGGTTCTATTGCTATTTTCGTTCGTCTTCAGCAAAGTCCTCTGCAAAGTTCTTATAGTGAGTAGATTGTAGCATAGGATGATAAGTGTATATAAAAACAATAGGGATGAACCTTAAAGATCCATCCCTATCAGTTATTTTTGTCAACTAACCTTTGTCGGTTAGTGAGTTGTTAGCTTGATTACTTAACGTAAACAACAGCCAAACGGTTAGATGTTACACCCTGTACACCCTGACCCTTAGCCTCATCAACGATGACACCACGGCTCTGGAGATACTTAGCAACAACGTCTGCACGGTTCTGAGAGAGGCGGTCGTTGAATGCCTTAGAACCCTCTGGAGAAGCTGTACCTACGATCTGTACGTGACGGCCAGACTTAACCTCGTCAAGAGCCTTCTTAGCATCGTTTGTAAGGAAGTACTTACCTTGAGCGAATGTTACGAATACCAAGTTGTCAATGCAGAGAGTCTGAGTTGTCTGTGCAGGAACTTCCTTAACAACTTCCTTAACGACTTCCTTGATAACCTCCTTTGGTTTAGCGTTAAGCTGGTCACGGAGAGAGTTAATCTCATCGTTCAACTCACCAACATTCCAAACCTTGAAGTTGTGAGTACCATTAGAAGTCTTGAACTTGTAGTTAAGACCTACGAAGAGACCGAGCTGTGCTGCCTGCTTTCCAAACTGAATAGCATCGCCAGGACCGTGGGTGAGGTTCCAGAGAACTGCTGGCTCAACATAAAGCTGCCAAGCTCTCTTTTCACCAAGGTTGTAAGCGAATGTAAGACCAGTCTTAGCTGTCAACTCTGTATCATCACCAGTGTTACCAGTCTGAATGAGGTGCTTGTCACCGTAAGTAATCCAGTAACCGATACCTGCCTCAGCTCCTACCTCGAAACGACGGTCTGGGTTGTACTCGCAGAAAAGGTTTGTGAAGTTGATAGTACCATTCAAACCGAGGTTGATAGCACGAACAACAGTGTGGCTGTTAGAGAAACCTAATGAACCAGTCTGCCAACGGTTGTCACCGAAGAAAGCAAGACCCTCGAGGTTTGCACCATAAACTGGGCTGAACTGCTTACCGAGCTTAAGACCTGCTACAGGGTTAACTGGAGCGAAATGATTGAAATTAAGAGGACCTGTAACACCACCCTCAACGCCGAGGTAAATGTTGTCAAATGCCTTAGCCTTCTCGTAAGCTACCTGAGCTTGTGTACTTGTGATACCCATAGCGAGCATCGAAAGTGCAATCAAAAACTTTTTCATAAATGCTTAATATTAATTCTGTTAATTTTAGCGACTTAATTATATTCGGTGTGCAAAGGTAGCACTTTTTTTGAATAGACTACATTATTTCATAGAAAAAATTCTAATTTTTAGGTAAAAAAGTGCTTTTTCAACATCTTTTTCAGCGTTTTAGACAATAAAACGGGCTAAAAGTGGTTATATAGCTCGTTCCTTTTTGCACGAAGAAAGGGCAACGAAGAAGGGCTAATTTACCAACAAATGTTTCCTATTAAACAATGCTCATAGGATGTTTCCGTCCTCTTTAAGACACACGGGTATGATTTTCTAATCTTTTGGAAAGTCTCCCTTCGCATGTCTCTTTCCACCTTATTATATATAATATATCTTTCCTTATTGATATATCTACGTATAAGAGGGTGATTCACGATAATATTTTTTAGTCATTCCTTCCTTGTTTAAGTCTTTTGGAGACGCTTGAAAAGATAGAAGATAAACATCATACCACGTAGAGAAAGCTCGACAGCCATTGCAAACCATACACCACGCAGACCGTACTGGGACGCAAGGCAATAGGCTAATGTCAGACGGATAAGCCACATACTACCCAAATTAATCATCGAAGGTTTCAATGTGTCACCTGCTCCGACACAGACGCTATATGCCACGATGGCTGCTGCAAAGAAGGGTTCAGCAAATGCTTCGATGCGGAGAACAGAAGTTCCCAAGTCTTGAATGGCTGTAACAGGAGATAAGAGGCCTATCATTTCTGGGGCAAAGATATACATCACAACACCCATGAAGGCCATGACTATCATACCCAGAAAGACTGTCATCCATGCGAAGCTACGATGGAGATCACGCCTGTCAGCCCCCACACTCTGGCCTACTAAGGTTGTGGCAGCCTCACTGATGCCATATCCAGGCATGTAACATAAGCTCTCTGCTGTAATAGCAAACGAATGTGCTGCAATCGCAACATTGCCCAAAGGAGCCACGATCATCGTTGATATGAGTTGAGCACCATTCATGAGTAGGTACTGTAAACCCATTGGTGCACTAATCTTCAGTGCGTTCCAGATATACTGCCATCGCCATGAGAAGCGTTCAATATCTTGTTTCCATGCCAAGATAGGACTGCGGAAGATGGCATAATAAGCCAAGGGCAAAGCGACACAGACGAAGGCTAAGAGACTACCGAGGGCCGCACCAGCAACACCAGCACCAAAGCCTGGCATCGTCAGTTCTATCCCGAAGAGTGAGATAGTACGTGTAGGGAATATCAAGAAGTAGTTGAAAATAACGTCCAACACGCACATCAGTATTGCCATCATACTTGGACGACGCATGTCACCAGCCACTTTAAGCATAGCTCCCGACATGTATTCAATCAGATGAAATGGTGTGATACAGGAGAAGATGAGGAAATAGACCATTGCATCATGCTGTATATCAGTTCCTCCTCCGAGCCATATAGGGAGACGTGGACCAATAAGGAAGGCGATAAGTAGCATTAACAACGAGAAGCAAAGTCCAAAGACATAGCCATGCCGCATGACTGCACGTGCTTTTGGAAAGTCATTCGCACCAATGAAATGAGACACTTGTACAGAGAACCCCATCGTCACGGCACTCACTAAAGAGAAGATAAGCCATGTGGCTGGTTCGATAAGTCCGATGGCTGCTGATGGTTCTGCACCAAGCGACCCCACCATTCCTGCATCGATATAAAACATCAGTACCGTTGTTACTTGTGCTAAGATAGATGGGATGCTGAGTTGGATAATGAGATTAAACTTCTCATTCCTGCTCATCATCTCACCACTTCTAATCTTGGTGAGAAGCCTATCTGTGACGGATTTACGGAAGGATAAATGCACGGAACTACTATGATATCTGACGAGTGAAACCTAAGTAATAAATCAAGAAAGATGCGTGAAAAGGAGAGAGGCAGAAGACGTCATAGAAGGAGGGGTAGCTCATAAAAAGAGAAAAAGGGACATCAATCTCGTCTGTTCACTTCTGTTCTAAAAACGAACACACGAGACTTTGTGTCCCTATATTATAAGACTAAAACTCGTTCTGACCTTCTTGTGCAGCTTTTATGCTACCTTTTAATCCTTCAATTTCACGCCTGGATGAGAGAAATCATTCAGTCGTAAGTCGAAGATGAGGGTTGAGTAAGCTGGTACAACACCAGAGCTCTTCTCACCATAACCCAACTGATAAGGGATGTAAACAGTCCAATGATCGCCACGGTGCATTGACATTAAGGCTGTTGTGAAGCCATCGACAAGGCTCGTCGGCTTACCCTCAGCATCGTATGTAAGTCCGATGTAGCTGTGTACAGGGCGTGATGTTGCAGCGTTGAACTGGTTGCTTGACCATGACTTATCAAAGATAAGCCCCGATGTATAAGTCGTAGATGGAATCAGTCGACCCATATAGTGCATAGACACAGAGTCAGAATACAACGGACTTGTCGTGCCTGTCCCTGCCTGTTCTACGTGTGCAATGATATAGTTTTCTGGACGATAAGTAAGTGCAGAACCTGTAGTTTGCTTCTGATTTTGGAAGGTGTAATTAAGTATTATCTTCCAAGAAGTGTCGCCACCCTTAATCTTCTGTTGGGTAGTCGTGTATAGATTATCCCAATAGGTCTCGTTTTTCGACTGCCAATTAGCATATTCTTCTACAGTATCATCATTCTCAGTACATGAGGTGAAGAGGCCTGCAGACAGCATCATTCCACCTAAGCAGAATACACCAATCAAGGTCTTAATATTCTTTGTCATAGTCTGTTATTTGGCTGAAAAAAGTTGACAGGACAGGTTCTCTTGTTCTTCTTCAGTCGTTTCTACGCTCTTTAGAGGACTAAAAGAACCTGCTCTGCTACCTTTCTCTTAAATTAGTCAATATCAATCTTCTTCAGTAATGAGGTGATAGATACGCGGTCTTCGATAATCTCGCGCAGCTTCTCAACTGGTACACGCTCCTGCTTCATAGAGTCACGATAACGTAGCGTAACGGTGTTATCCTTCAGTGTATCACCATCAACAGTCACGCAGAAAGGAGTACCGATGGCATCCTGACGGCGATAACGCTTACCGATAGAGTCCTTAGCCTCCATGTGTGTGTTGAAGTGGAACTTAAGATTGTTAACAATCTCTTGTGCCTTTTCTGGTAGACCATCCTTGTTAACCAATGGAAGAACCGCACACTTAACAGGTGCTAATGGCTCTGGCAATTTCAGAACAACACGACTTGAACCGTTCTCCAAAGCCTCCTCTGTATAACTGTGGCACATAACAGAGAGGAACATACGGTCAACACCGATAGATGTTTCTACTACGAATGGAGTGTAATTCTCGTTGCGTTCTGGGTCAAAGTACTTCACCTGACGGCCAGAATACTTCTCATGCTGAGAGAGGTCGTAGTTCGTACGAGAGTGGATACCCTCCACCTCCTTGAAACCAAACGGCATGTGGAACTCGATATCAGTTGCAGCATTCGCATAGTGAGCCAACTTCTCGTGGTCGTGGAAGCGATAGTTATCGTCGCCCATACCAAGTGCCT
>ERZ773074.818-NODE-818-length-12645-cov-2.630500_pt1 | contig 12645 bp, 10 predicted proteins | sample MGYA00580615_ERZ773074 | MGnify/ENA primary metagenome ERZ773074 (study PRJEB29015, sample SAMEA2738126) | human oral metagenome | biome: human oral; feature: human-associated habitat; material: saliva | place: China | collected 2160 ...
GACCGACAAGTCCTACAAGCACAACTACTACGACGAGCGGATCTCCCTGGAGGAGCGCCTTGAGCGCACCGCCGCCAAGGACTTCGTGACCACCGAGTTCGAGCCGATGTGGGACGCCGCCGACGTCATGCGCGTGGGTAAGGACCTGTTCATCCAGCACGGTCTGACCACCAACCGCAAGGCGATGGAGTGGTTCAAGCGCTACTACCCGGACCTGCGGGTGCACGCGGTGAACTTCCCCGGCGACCCCTACCCGATCCACATCGACGCCACCTTCGTGCCGCTGCGGCCCGGGCTCATCATCAACAACCCGCACCGCCGCCTGCCCGAGGAGCAGCGCAAGATCTTCGAGGCCAACGACTGGCAGATCGTCGACGCCGCTCCCCCGGCCCACGAGGTTCCGCCGCCGCTGTGCTACTCCTCGGTCTGGCTGTCCATGAACTGCCTGGTCATCGACCACAAGACCGTGTGTGTCGAGGCCAGTGAGGTCCACCAGATGGAGCAGATGGACAAGCTGGGCATGAACGTCATCCCGGTTCCCTTCCGTGACGCCTACGCCTTCGGCGGTGGTCTGCACTGCGCAACGGCCGACGTCTACCGTGAGGGTGGCTGCGAGGACTACTTCCCCAACCAGGTCGCTGACCCGACTCTGGTCTGATCTCAAGGGTGCGGGGCGGCGGCTCATGGGACCGGGCTGCCGCCCCGCACGTTACCCGGCTCTGCTCTTCGCAGCGCGGTCAGCGGACGCTCCATAGGACTGGGAAGGCCCACCTGACCGCGTGAGACCCGGCAAGGATGCCGGTCTGTCGTGCACGCCGGGGGAGAACTCAGGAGACACAACTGCCATGTCACAGACATCGTCCGCTGAATCCTCTGTCACAGAGTACGTCATGAACAAGAAGCTGGGCGCCATCGCCATGCTTCTCTCCGCCACCGGGATGGGGCTTGTCGGCATCAGTCGTGGCACGACCGCTGGCCTCGCTGACGCCGACAAGTCCGTCATCGGTTCGTTCCTGGCCTTCGGGCGCATGAGCGTCGGACTGCTTGGATTCATCCTCATCCTCGTTCTCACCGGGAAGGCCGGGCTGTTCCGCCGCACCCGCCTGAGTGCCACCGTGATCCTGGGAGGAGTGAGCATCGGCCTGTCCCTGGGCTGCTACATCTCCTCGACGTTGATGACGACCATTTCCAATGCCGTCTTCCTCATCTACACAGGACCCCTGTTCTGTGCACTGCTCGCACGCATCTTCCGCAAAGAGAGGATCAGCGCGCTCTCCGGCATCTTCCTGTCTCTTGTGTTCATAGGAATGCTGCTGACCATTGGAATCATCGACTACAAGAACGGAAGTCTGACCTTCGGGCTGGATCTGTCTGCCACAACGCCTGAGTTCCCTCAGAAGAGCCTGGGAGATCTTTTAGGCCTGCTGTCCGGCGTCTTTTACGGTCTGGCTCTGTTCTTCTACGGGTACCGCAAGGATGTCGATTCGATCGTCCGCGGTGTGTGGAACTTCTTCTGGGCCGCCTGCGCAACGCTGGTCATGTCCATTGTCCTGCGTCCTTGGCACGGCGTTTCCACCTTCACCGCCACTAACTGGATGTGGGCAGTGGCCCTCTTCCTCGTCTGCGGCCTCTTCGCACTGGGGTTCCTGGTCGTTGCAGGACGCAACCTACCTGCCGTTGAGTACTCGACGATCTCCTACTGGGAGTGTCCGGTCGCCATTCTGTGCGGCCTGCTCGTCTGGGGAGAGAAGCTCACGCCCGTGGGGATGATCGGTGGACTGCTCATTGTCGGTGGTGGGTTGGCCCCGATCATCGTGGATGCCATCGCCCGGAAATCACGCGCCTCCACGTCCTGATCCTCCTGTGATCCTGTCTGCCTGCGCCAACTCCCAGCGGGCAGACAGGATCGCAGGTAGAATCATCAATGTCTCACCTTGAGATGACTATTACGTCATCGTCGACATCCACCGAGCCGGAGCCATAGGCCATGAACACCTCCCACTCAGGAAGCACGAAGGACCATCATCTGGACTCAGAACGAAGTCTCGCACTGAGGCGTGCAGCGAAGGCGAGCTTCATCGGCAACTTCATTGAGTGGTTCGACTACGCCTCGTACGGATACCTGGTCACCGTCATTGGTCACGCCTTCTTCCCCGCCGCTGACAAATCAGTCCAGTTGCTCTCGACATACGCAGTATTCGCGATGTCCTTCATTCTGCGCCCGATCGGAGCCGTCGTATGGGGGGCATGGGGAGACCGTTGGGGGCGCCGTTGGGCACTGTCCTGGTCGATTCTTATCATGTCCGGATCGACATTCTTCATCGGTCTCCTTCCCACTTATGCGGCTATCGGCATGGCAAGTGCTATCGGCCTCCTTGTCCTGCGAATGATTCAGGGATTCTCCGCCTCCGGTGAGTACGCGGGTGCCGGAACCTTCCTGGCCGAGTACGCCCCTCCGGCTCGACGCGGTATCTACACGTCACTGGTTCCGGCTTCTACCGCCTGTGGCCTGCTTGCCGGCTCTCTCATGGTGACGGGCATGTTCTCGGTCCTCAGTGAGGATGCCATGAATACCTGGGGGTGGCGAGTCCCCTTCCTTCTGGCGGGGCCTCTGGGTCTCATCGGCCGCTACATCCGGGTGCACCTGGAGGACTCTCCCGCATACCAGGAGATGCGCGCGGAGATGCCGCAGGAGCAGAAGGCCACCAGCTGGTCCGAGCCGCTGCGGCTGCTGCTGCGGGACCACCTGCATGAGACCCTCATTACCTTTGGAGTCTCCTGCCTCAACGCCGTTGCCTTCTACATGCTTCTCACCTACATGCCGACGTATGTTCACGAAGAGCTCGGGTTCTCCCAGGACACCTCCACTCTGGCTACCTCGGTGATGCTGGTCGTCTACATTGCGGCAATCTTCCTCATGGGGCACCTGTCGGACTCCTTCGGGCGCCGTCGAATGCTTATCGCTGCTTGCGTCGCATTCATTGTGCTCACGATTCCGTTGTTCGTTGTGATGACGAAGGCTGCGGGCATGCTTGCAGCGGTCATCCTGTGTCAGATCGTCTTCGCTATAGCCTTGACGGCCAATGATGGAACTCTGGCCACCTTCCTGGCTGAGTCCTTCCCGACCAACGTGCGCTACTCGGGCTTTGCCCTATCCTTCAATGGGGCCAATGCGCTTCTTGGCGGAACGACGCCGTTCATTGTCACATGGCTCATCAAGGTCACTGGTTCCCCCCTGGCGCCTGCGGTCTATCTCACGGTGATCGCGCTGATCGCCATGGTGGCAATCTTCCGTTCTCGTGCGATTCATGGGTCGGAGCTGACTGAGGAGCAGGCTCACTCCGAGCTCTGACCCACTCACTGAGAGCATGTGGCGACAGGTAGAATAAAGCCTGCTTGCTCACGAGGTCATTATCACCGTCTTGTTACGGACTTCAACGCGTTGTCGTCGTAAGATGATGGGCATGGCTAGTACTGATGCAGATGACGCTGGAGAGGCAGCGAGTAGTGATACTTCCGTTCCCGCAGGCTCTCGCACGGAATCGCGAGTGACCCCGCGAGGTGAGGACCGTCGTCAGACCATCATCGAAGCCGCGGCGGCCATCATCCGTGAGTCTGGACCGTCCGCGATCAGCCACCGCAGTGTCGCCAAGCGAGCCGGGTGCTCCTTGTCCGCGACAACCTACTACTTCGACGGCTTGGAGGATCTCCTCCACCAGGCGGGGCTGGTCAACATCGGACTGTGGGCGTCTCGGGCGGAGCACGTGGCCGACCGGGTGGAGGCCTTCAAGGGCGTTCCGGACGTCCCCCAACGGGTGCGGTTCATCCTCCAAGCGACTCTTCCCGCCCATGGCGCCTACTTCGGGCACTATCTTCAGCTCATCTCAGCCAGCCAGGCATCACCGGTGAAGCACGCCTACCGTCAGGGGCGGCAGCGTCTCAACGCCGCACTGCACCGCGTGCTGCGCCAGCTCGACAGCCCGCTCGAACCGGAGATGGTCATCGCTGTCGTGGATGGTGCTGCGGTCACCGCGCTCAGTGAGGGGTGGAACGTCAAGTCCACCGCCGCAGGGCTACTGACGGATCTCATCTCCTTGGCCCATGGCATGCCGCCCTTCCAGGCGCCTGGTGGCACAGTGAGCGCTGCGTCGCCTCATGGCTCCCCTGCCACACCGGCCGTCGCTGCGGTGACGGGTAGCACCGCCGACTAGTGTGCCGTCTGAGCGGGTCTGCCTCCTTCCTCGATGTTGATGGCCCCTCACCACAAACGGGTGGGATCGAGCTCAACACGAACCGGCTCCTCGCGGTGGGCTGATCGGTCGCGCAGTCGTACCCCGAGCATGGTGGCAAGCGCCTTGCCACGTGACAGCGGAGCGCGCACCAGGGCCCTGGCTGCGCCGGGGAGCACCTGGCCGTGAACGGGCGGTGGTGCCACCGGGCCGAGCACCTCAAAGCCATTGGCTTCGGCCTGAGCCAGGAGGGACTCCACGGCGCGTACCGGCCCGTCCAAACGGGCCACTCGCCATGCGGGCGGTAGGTGCAGGTCGGCCCGCTCCAGAAGGTCTCTGCGGGCGAATCCCGCCTGGTCCCATCGCACGAGAGCCTGTGCCGCCACCGGATCCGGGCCTCCCAGAAGGACAACGCGGGCTGACGGTGCCGCCAGCACCACGGCATTGGACCACTGGCGCAATGCCTCGCTGGCAGCACCAAGATCGGGACGGGAGGACAGTGCGGCGCCGTCGAGGAGTAGGACAGCCCGGAATCCGCCCTCGGCCACCGGCTCCGCCCCGGGCGTGGCCACCACGAGACGTGGCGCGTCGTCTACCTCGTCGACGACGCCGTGGGCCTCCCTGGCTCCTGAGACCACCACGGGGACGCCGGGAAAGGCCCGCCCCAGCTCCTCACCCGTACGCGTGGAACCGACCGTCGCCATCCTCAGTCCATGGCCGCCGCACTCGGGGCAGTTCCACCGCCCCACCGTACGAGCGCACCAACGGCAGGAGGTGCGACCCCGTTGGTCCATCGCCAGCGGGCCGCCACAGACAGCGCACTGAGCGGCTTCGCGGCACCGGGCGCAGGCCACCAACGGCGCGTAGCCGGCGCGCGGCACCTGGATGAGAACCGGTCCGTCCTGCAGGGCTCGCCGCAGTGCTTGATGGGCGAGCGACGGGAGCCGGGCCGCCCCGGACGCACCCTCCCGGTCCAGCTCTGCCGGGCCAGGAACCTCCACACGAGGGACAACACCGCGCACAATGTGCCGTGGCGCCGCCAGACTCTGACACCATCCCTGCTCGACGAGCGACTGCGCTTCCACGGAACGGCTGAATCCACCGATGAGCAGGCCGGCTCCATCCAACGTCGAGCGCAGGGCCAGGACTGTGCGCGTATGACTGTAGGGGGCGTGGGGCTCCTCCAACCGGTTGTCCCCGTCGTCCCAGACGGCCGCCAGCCCGAGCCGCTGCACCGGAGCGAAGGCTGCCGCCCTGGTGCCGACGACCACCCGGGCTCGCCCCAGCAGGAGAGCCAGGAACGCCCGATAACGGCGCGCAGGACCGTGCTCGGCCGAGAGCACCACCACCGGTTCCCCCTCCAGGTCGCGCCTGAGCCGGGCTGCCAGGGTCTCAGCCTGATGGGTCGTTGCCACCACGACGACGGCGCCGCGAGAGCTCGCCAAGGTGGCCTGGACGGCTCGGGCCAGACACAGCTGCCACGGCGACACCACCGGGACGCGCCTGCCGTCGTCGTCCGACGAACGTGCTTCGGGCGGCGGCAGCTGGGCCGGCAGGGCGGACCAGACCGCGCGTGGAGCCTCACCGTGAGCCAGCCGTCTCAGGAACTCCTCACCACCGTCGTAAGGCTGCCAGCTGAGCTCACTTGAGGACGGCGGCTCCCAGGTGGGAAGTGCGAGGGGAGCCTTGTCCCTCTCAGCCTTCTCCGTGGTGGCGTGCCTGGCCGGAACCGCAAGCCGGACGACGTCGGAGCGTGTTCCGCAGCTGCGGGAGGCAACGGCCTCGATAAGGCGACGCGAGCCCTCCGGCAGGACGGGGAGGTCGGAGACTACTCGCCGCAGAGCCGAGAGCCGGCCGATATGGGTGGTCGTGGACCCTCGCTCCCAGATCCATCCGCGCATCTCCTGCTCACCGAAGCGAACCATGACCCGGGTACCGGGCAGGGCCTGCTGCGCCATCGCCGCAGGAACCAAGTAGTCGAAGGTGCGGTCGAGGTGCGGCACCGGGGAGTCCAGGAGAACCCTGGCCACGGGGTCACGGACCCCGGCCACCGTCACTGTGCGCAGACCGGGCTCCGGCAGCTCCAGCAGCTCACCCTGCCTGCTGACGCCGTAACCACGTGCGGGGCCATCCGACTCACCGGAGGCGGAAGCGGCGTCGTCGTAGCCGATTGCCATACAACCCCTCGGAAGTCTCCCGCCCCGAGTACGCGGGACTCAGACGGCCTGGCGCAGGGCCTCGACGCGGTCGGTGGCCTCCCAGCTGAAGCCGGGACGCCCGAAGTGGCCGTAGGAGCTGGTGGCGCGGTAGATGGGACGCAGCAGGTCGAGATCGCGCACGATCGCGGCCGGACGAAGGTCGAAGACCTCGTTGACGGCCTTCATGATGCGCTCCTCAGGAACGGCCGCCGTCCCGAATGTCTCCACGTAGACGCCCACGGGGTGAGCAGAGCCGATGGCGTAGGCCACCTGAATCTCGCACCTTCTGGCCAGCCCCGCTGCGACGACGTTCTTGGCGACCCAACGCATGGCGTAACTGGCGGAGCGGTCCACCTTCGAGGGATCCTTGCCGGAGAATGCGCCCCCGCCATGACGGGCCATTCCGCCGTAGGTGTCCACGATGATCTTGCGTCCCGTCAGGCCGGCGTCACCTGCCGGACCACCGATGATGAACTGTCCCGAGGGGTTGATGAGGACATCGGTGTCGGCGGTGTCGAGCTCGGTACCGGCCTCTGCCTGGGCCGCCAGCACCGGCTCGATGACCTCCGTACGCAGAGCGTCGGTCAGCCAGGCACGAGTGCGGTCCGCGTCGTGCTGGGTGGAGATGACCAGGTTGTCCAGGCTCACCGGGCGCTGGCCGTCGTAGCCGATCGTCACCTGCGTCTTGCCGTCGGGGCGCAGTCCCGGGACGATGCCCTGCTTGCGCACGAAGGCCAGACGCTCCGCCAGACGATGCGCCAGATGGATGGGCAGGGGCATGAGGGCCGCGGTGTCGTCGCAGGCGTAGCCGAACATGAGCCCCTGGTCTCCGGCACCCTGCAGGTCGAGAGGATCGATGTCCGTGTCGTCCCGACGGGCCTGAAGGGACTTGTCGACCCCCGCCGCGATGTCCGCGGACTGCTGCCCGATCGATACCGACACACCACAGGAACGGGCGTCGAAGCAGACATCTGAGGAGGTGTAGCCGATGGCGGAGATCTCCTGGCGAACGATCTCAGGGATCTCAACGTAGGCCCTCTCCGTCGTGACTTCTCCGGCCACGTGCACCAGGCCGGTCGTCACCATGGTCTCCACCGCGACGCGCGCGGTGGGGTCCTGCTCGAGGATGGCGTCGAGGATCGCGTCAGAGACACGGTCGCAGATCTTGTCCGGGTGTCCTTCAGTGACCGACTCGGACGTGAACAGACGTAAGGAGGAACTCACCCGCCCATCGTAGTCACCGCCGGAACTGATCCGTCGTGGCGTTACCCACGAAAATGCGCAAGGCGGGCGTCAGGCCGCGTCTACCAGGTCAGCGGTCAGGGAGATGAGAAGACGGGCGACCTCCATCTTGCTGCCCTGTCCCCGCGCCACCTCCGTGCCGTCGGCATCCAGGACGACGACGGCATTGGGGACGTCTCCGAAGCCGAGCTCCTCCCCCACCGCGTTGACCGCCAGAAGATGAGCCCCTTTGCGGCGAGCCTTGGCTCTGCCGTGGAAGAGTACGTCACCGTTCTCGTCCCCGGTCTCGGCGGCGAATCCGACGATGATCTGGCCGGGCCGAGGTGGGTCGCTCACCAGCCCGACCAGGATGTCCGGGTTGGTGGTGAGCTCAATGGACATGACCGGTTCGCTGAGGTGATTCGCTCCGGCGGGTGCCTGCTTCTTGAGCTTGGTGGCGGCCACGGTGACGGGCCGGTAGTCGGCGACAGCTGCTGCCATGATGACGGCGTCGGCGTCTCGTGCGCTCTCGCGCACGGCGCGGAGCATGTCAGAGGCGGTACCGGCGGCAACGACGCTCACCTCCGCCGGCAGGGCGTTGAGCAGGTCGGAGGCCACGTGCGCCTGCACCAGGGTGACGCGGGCTCCCTGCTCGGCAGCGGCCGCCGCCAGTGCGCAGCCCTGGCGTCCTGAGGAGCGGTTGCCGAGGTACCTCACCGGATCGATGGGCTCGCGTGTGCCGCCCGCGGAGATGACGAGGTGCCGGCCCTCCAAACGCCTATTCTTCTCCCCCAGGGCGTCCTGCGCTGCCGCGCCCTCGGCGACTGGCTGCGTCAGGGTAGCCAGGGCCTGCGACACGATCTGCTCGGGTTCGGGCATCCGGCCCACTCCGGAGTCCTTGCCGGTCAGGCGCCCACTGTCCGGTTCGATGACCGTCAGACCGCGCTCACGCAGCACTGCCACGTTCTCCCGGGTGGCGGGGTTGACCCACATCTGGGTGTGCATGGCCGGAGCCAGGACGACGGGGGCCTGGCAGGTCAGTATCGTCGCGGTGAGCATGTCGTCGGCCCGTCCTGCCCGCACCCGCGCCAGCAGGTCCGCCGAGGCCGGAGCGACCACGACGAGCTCGGCCCACTCGGCCACGGCCACGTGCTCGACGGCGGCCGGGTCATCGAAGACCCCGGTGGATACGGGCCTGCCACTGACCGCCGCCAGAGCCGGAGCACCGATGAACCTCAGCGCCGACTCGGTGGCCACGACCTTGACCTCGTGCCCGGCCTGACGCAGCAGTCGAATGACGAAGGGGGCCTTGTAGGCGGCGATCGACCCGGCCACGCCGACAACGACGCGCCGTGGCCGCTCGACGGCGGTCACGGCGCGTTCAGTCACAGCAGTGTGCGGCTCGTCCATGGCGAGCCGGGCTCAGAACTGGATGTCGTCGAGGCTGGTGGGAGTCTCGCCGCCCTCGAGGGAGACCGGAGAATCCAGCGAGATGTCGCTGAACATGTCGGCCTCCGCGGCTCGACGGGCCTCCTCGGCCTCGGCGCGGCGGGCGCGGGCCACGTCCCCGGGAATGACCTCGAGCTTGTCCTCGGCGATCTCACGCAGAGCGATGCCCAGGGACTTCTCGCCGACCTCGGAGTCGACCAGCGGACCGAAGAACTCGAACTGGTTGTCCTCGAGCTGCTGGGTGTAGGTGTTGATCTGGCGGGCGCGCTTGGCGGCCTCCACCACGAGCCCGTACTTGGAGTCGACCTTCTCCAGAAGGTCGTCGATCGGCGGGTTGGTGATGCCCTCGGGCTGGGGAGAGGTTCCGAGCATGTGCATGCCTCCGGTTCAATCTCGATAGTTCAGAGCCACGTTATTCTAACTGCCCAATCCCATGAGTCTCTCCAGCTCCGCGGTGGCGCTCGCCACGGTGTCGTTGATGACGACGTGGTCGAACTCGCCGGCCGCGTCCAGCTCTGTGCGCGCTGTGACCAGGCGCCGCTCCCGCTCCTGGGCGTCCTCGGTACCGCGTCCGACGAGCCTGCGAACGAGCTCGTCCCAGCTCGGCGGCGCGAGGAAGACGAGGCGGGCCTCGGGCATCGCTTGACGCACCTGCCGGGCACCGTCCAGGTCGATCTCCAACAGTGCGGGGCATCCGGCATCGAGCCGGTCCTGGACCGGGCCCCGGGGGGTGCCGTAACGATGCGCTCCGTGGACCAGTGCCCATTCCAGCATCTGGCCACTGGCGACGAGCGAGTCGAAGTCCTCATCGCTGACGAAGTGGTAGTGCACGCCGTCGACCTCACCGGGACGAGGCCGACGGGTGGTGGCCGAGACCGAGACGAACAGGTCTGGATGGCGTCTGCGCAGCTCGGTGACGACAGTGCCCTTACCCACCGCCGTGGGGCCGGCCAGAACGGTCAGGCGGGCGAGAGCGGGAACGGACGGGTCTGTGGCAGCAACGTCGGTCATGGCCACATCATGGCCTACCGGGACCCGTCGGCACGACCCGGCGTCTAAGCGGCCTTCCTAGCCGAAGCGCTCCACGAGTGCCGCCCGCTGGTTAGCTCCCAGCCCACGCACTCGCCGGGACTCGGCAATATGCACATCGGCAAGGATGGCGTCAGCTGTTGTGGTCCCCACACGTGGCAGTGAGACGAGCAGTGCCCTGACCTTCATCTTGCCCAGGACATCATCTGTCTCTGAGGCGGTGAAGAACTCGGAGAGCTTGAGCTCCCCGCTCTTGAGCTCGGACTTGATACGGGCGCGATGCGATCGCGCCGCAGCCGCCTTCTCCAGTGCCTGAGCCCGTTGCTCGGGTGTCAGCGTCGGAAGCGTCATGGTGTGTCTCCTCCCGGTCGAATACCAGTGACCCGCACCACGAGCATAAGTCGGGTTAGGTGCACTCGCATTCGCAGGGGCCCATATTCCACAACAGACTTCGTGTTTCCCCACACACCCTTAATCCGAGGCGGGCTGCAGCACCTGAAGACTCAACGCAGGGCTGTTGCGGCCTCATAGGCGGATGCCGACGCTGCTTTTCGCAGCTCGTCGATGGAGGGTCCTGCCTTGAGAACCCCGCGTGAGGTGGAGGCCAGGACCTGACGGCGAGCCGCCCCGAAAACGGCCTCCAGCTCAGCCGGCCCTGCTCCCTGGGCGCCGACCCCTGGCGCCAGCAACGGGCCATTGGCGCGCTGCAGGTCGATTCCCAGGTCGGAGACGGCCCCGCCGACGGTGGCCCCGATGACCAGCCCGATGCAACCGAGCCTGTCTTCGCCACGGGCTTGGGCGTTGGACGCGGTCACACCCTCCACGATGCCGGCAGCCACCGCCTGATCCCCGTTGACGGCGTGCTGGACGCCGGCTCCTTCCGGATTGGAGGTCAGGGCCAGGACGAAAACGCCGCGTCCGTTGGCCTCGGCGAGGTTGAGTGCAGGTGTGAGGGACCCGTAGCCCAGGTAGGGCGAGACGGTGATGGCGTCAGCGGCTGTAGGAGCGTCGTCGGACAGGTAGGCCTGAGCGTAGCCGGCCATCGTGGAACCGATGTCCCCGCGCTTGACGTCGAGAACGGACAGGGTGCCGACGTCGCGTAGGGCCGCCAGGGTCTCCTCGAGGACCGCGATGCCGGCGCTGCCGTGTCGCTCGAAGAAGGCGGACTGGGGCTTGACGGCGGCCACGTGTCCACCAACCGCGTCGATGGTCCGCAGGGCGAAGTCCCGCAGGCCTGCGGCCGAGTCGGCCAGGCCCCAGGCCTCGAGCAGGTTCGGGTGAGGGTCGATGCCGACGCACAGGGGGCCGTGGTCATCCATGGCGTCGGCCAGACGGGAGCCGAAGGGGCGTCTGGTACGACTGGGCTGGTAAGAGGCTGCGGGACTCATCGAGTCTCCTTGTCTTCAACAGGGGCGACGGGGTGGGTCTCGGGAGCCGAGCCTCGTCGGGATCGGCGGGCGGCGATGTGCTCCTGGAGGCTGCGAACCTGGAAGGGACCGCGCAGCTGGGCCTCGAGGGCCTGGACCGCCGCCTGGAGCTGTTGGACGGTGGTGATGATGGGACGGTCGGCACCGGTGGTGGCCGCGCGGATGGAGTACCCGTCGGCACGGGCTCCCTGGCCCTTGGGAGTGTTGACCACCATGTCGATGGCTCCGGACTCGATGAGCTCGGCGATCGTCTGCTCGCCGTGGTCGCCAACGCCCTGGCTGATCTTGCGCACCGCCAAGGCGTCGATCCCGTTGCGGCGCAGCACCTGTGCGGTCCCGGTCGTGGCCAGGACCGTGAAGCCGAGCTCCGCGAGCCGAGCCACCGGCAGGATGATGGCCCGCTTGTCCCGGTCGGCCACCGACACGAACAGCGTGCCCTCGCATGGTAGGCCACCGTAGGCACCGGCCTGGGACTTGGCGAAGGCCCGCGGGAAGTCGACGTCGTAGCCCATGACCTCGCCGGTGGAACGCATCTCCGGCCCCAGGATCGTGTCGACCACTCGGCCCTCGGTGGTACGGAACCGTTTGAAGGGCAGGACCGCCTCCTTGACGGCGATCGGGTCATCGGGATCGGTGACGGCGGCATCGACCTCGGGCAGGTGACCGGAGCGCCTGAGCGAGGCGATCGTCTCCCCCGTCATGATGAGGGCCGCCGCTTTGGCCAGCTGCACACCGGATGCCTTCGAGACGAAGGGGACTGTGCGCGAGGCCCTGGGGTTGGCCTCGATGACGTAGAGAACGTCGGAGACCAGGGCGAACTGGATGTTGAGCAACCCTTGCACGCCCACACCTTTGGCGATCGCCTCAGTGGAGCGCCGGATGCGAGCGATCTCCGTGTCGGACAGGGTCATGGGCGGCATGACGCAGGCGGAGTCACCGGAGTGGATACCGGCCTCCTCGATATGCTCCATGACGCCACCGAGGAACAGCTCACTGCCGTCGTACAGGGCGTCAACATCGATCTCGATGGCGTCGTCGAGAAAACGGTCGATGAGTAGTGGCCCGGTCCCGTAGACGCCGCCGGGCTCAAGA
>ERZ773074.824-NODE-824-length-12587-cov-22.753192_pt1 | contig 12587 bp, 22 predicted proteins | sample MGYA00580615_ERZ773074 | MGnify/ENA primary metagenome ERZ773074 (study PRJEB29015, sample SAMEA2738126) | human oral metagenome | biome: human oral; feature: human-associated habitat; material: saliva | place: China | collected 2160 ...
CGCCATTTCTTCTTCAAATTTTTTCTTTTCTTCTTCTGGAGATAACGAATGATTATAGATTTCTGGAAAATTAAGCTCTTTTAATTTTTGCAATCCTCTCATCATCTCTGAATAAGCATTTCTTTCTTTTGAGTGCTTTTGGTAATTTACAACGCCTGGTTGCTGTTTAGCTAAAAATTTAATCTCAGCATTAGTTAATTTGTACTTAATACACATCTGAGCATCTATCCAGAAAGTATCAGCATCTCCTCGATGCCAATTAAAATCAGCTCTTTCCAAATCTAGCAACAAATCAACTACCTCTTGACCACGGTTGCTTTCTAGCAATGAATTGCCAACTGGCTTAGTTGCCATAACTTCAGCAATCCATTCTAGCCAAATAGTATCTCCCATCTATTCCACCTCCTCAATCTCAATCCCCTCACAATCGAAAACCCAGCCGAAGTTTGCTTCTTCTATTTCTTTGCGGGTGTGTTTGGTTCTATAGAAAGTGCTTTCTACTCCACTTGAAAAAACCCATTTTTCTTCATTAATTTTGTAGTTCAAAACTTCGTTTGATTCTAGAATGCCTTTCATCTTCACAATATACTTCGGTTCTTTCTCGACCTCGTAGCCGTCAAGCCATGCACGAGCAAAAGTGTCTCTATTCGCATTAACCCAAATTCTTATAGTTTCCCCTGCAATGTTTTCTCTTAAAATGTAATACATAACACGATAAACATCATCACTTGATACTATTTCTTCATGGAATCTTGAAGAATTTCTGAATTTAAAACCATTTCTTTTTACATTGGCAATCCAATCCGCCACAAACTGCGGAATTGTGACTTCCTGTGGTTCGTCTAGTTGTTTGATCGTTTTCAAAATAACTTCCTTGTTTAAGTATGGTTCATTCCATATATACGAAAATGGTAAATCTTTTATTCTCTTTATCAATTCCTGTTTATTCATCTTCCAACTCCTTCAACTGTTTATTCATTTTCTTCAACTGCTTTTTCAAATACTCTCTGTGAGCAGTCCTATTCTGTGCTACTGACTTCTCACAAGGTTTTGAGTATTCGAAAATATCAGCTTCTGTCTTTTCGATTGAATGTTTCAATGTTTTAATCATTTGTTGTTTAAGGTTCATTCAAACACCTCTCTCAACTCCACAACTTCTTCATTATGGACGAACGGTTCATAGGCTAACCGTCCGAATCCTTTTTCATTCACACCGTCCCTTGTGTCTGTCGCATATTTTAAAAATAATGCTTTCTTACACACATAGCAGAGAATAGAACTTTTATCAGGTTGTACCTTTCTGATATAACACTCTCCACAGAACGGACATTGTACGTCAACTTTCATTCACTATCTCCAGTGCTTCTTCTAAACTACGAGCGACTCCTGCTTTAGCACCTCGCCCTTTAACTACTTCAATAAATTTTTTCTGTTCTGGTCGAACACGACCTTTTTCATTTTTAACTTCAATGTAAAAGATTTGTCCATCTGATCTAAAGCCATATAGGTCTGGATGTCCTTTTGGTAACCCAGTATCGAACCACCGACCATCCATCATTCTTACTTTTCCGACATTTGTACGAAAAACCATGTGACCAGCTTTAGACAATCCAACTCTAATTTCATTTTGTACTTCTTGTTCTGATTTCAAATTACCTCCTTAGGTTACCGTAATTCATTTTAAAAAAGGTAACCAATAAAAATCAGTCATATCAATGGTTTGCGCCATTTTTTTACCTATTAGTTACCGTTACCAATACCTTTTCTCTTTATATATATTTTATTTATTTATTTTTTATTATTTTAATAGAGTAGAAAGGTAATACAGTAACTAACATAAACAAAACTATTGATACATAAGGCTTGAACTTGGTTACCGTAGTATAAAAACATACGGTAACCTAACGGTTAACGGTAACCAATTCATACCCTGATGTAAGTATTTGACTTTCATCATCCATCCAAGAAAATCCGAGATAATGTTTCGGTACATCTACTGAAGGGATGAATTTCCCAGAAGGTCTCATTTTTTTCTTGACCCAATTCTCAGGTACGTTTTTTGCCAATTGAGTTTCAAATTTACGTTTAGTTAATTTTGTGACTCCTTCATCTCTGCACCATTCCTGATACAACCACCACAAAAACCTTGAAGGGAGGCGCGTGGATTGGAATTTATCAAACCATTCATTGACGAATGCCTTGACGGTATCGTTTGATTCTTTGAAATCTTCCAAGGCTTCAAGTGATGCTTTAGGTTCAATGAATCTATCAAATGAAATTTCAAGAGCCTTCTTCAAAACATATTCCAAGACTTCTTCACGATAGATGTAATCATCTTTGATTGCCCAGTTATCTTCTTTACTCGAAAATGACTTTCTAAAAGGTATAATTCCAAACCGTCTGTAAGTTCCATTGGTTTTGTTTTTAAACCGTGGTAGTTCATTTGTAGACTGGATAACCGTTTTTCTAAAAACAGTTGTATAAGGTTGTTTGTTCTTTTCCTCAACCAAGACTGGTTCACCAGTCACGACTGAGTTAAAATTTGAAGACTCATCTACATAGATACCAGCTTGCACATCATCTCCAATGATCACCGTTTTACCTTCAATCATTGATAGTGCAAATCGCTCTGAAAATTGATTGAGTTTTAAGCTCGCTACATTCCTCATGCCGACAAGATTAGTAATAAGTTGTTGAACCGTACCCTTACCGTCATTACCTTCACCAACAAACCAGATTGATTTTCGATAAGAGTAATTTCCATTCAGACTAGCTGATATAACCTGCCAGATGAGTTCTACAAGTTCTTCATCTCCACTCATAAGGTCAAGTAACCAACTATCAATATCCCACCCGTCTATTACAGGAGATTTTGCAAAGTGGTCGTATTCCGTCCCAATGGTTGAGAAGGCTACAAACTCATGCGTAAAACCTTGTAGTTTTTTCTCTTTTTTGTCATAAATGCCATTCTTAACCAAGATAAACCGTTTAGGGTCTTTATAGGCGCCTATTGAGAAATCACATGAAAAACCTTCGTGTTGATTTAATCTTGGAGTAGATGCAAGCATAAATAGAACGTTCTTTGACTTAGCTTCACTAAAGTTTGGTTCTAATAATCGGATAATCTTATAAGCAAAGCTAGGGTCTTTATGATAGTATCCATGATCTGGATCATAAACTGCCACACGTTCATTAGGGAGATTTACGATATGTAAAATCTGTTCCATACCTTGCGCTACTGCTAACTCAGTTAAACGAGTAGGAGGGTTGCTTTTTTCTTCTCGTGTACCATATTGTGTCTCTTCCCATTTAGCATTCTCAAGCCAATTTTCTCGATATTTTCGACAAGCTAATCGGATTTCTCTCCAGTCGTTTGCTTTTTCAATAAACGCTGGATGTTGTATGACTTTACTTTTGTATTCTTGCTTCACTGCTTCAATGTTCACTGCCACCTCGTCTATCCATCTCCTTTCTAACCATACTTTCAAATGTTCGATCTACTTCATCCATTGGTAAGCTGTCTGAAGTATAGTGATTTGCTATTTTTGCAAGTAAGTATACTGCATCTACATCCACCCCTCGCATTAAGAGACCACCTATAAAACTTGCAAGAGCGTTATTTCTACCACCCTTATCACCTAAACCGAAAACAATTTGCTCGAATAGTTTTGCAGTTTTACTTGAAAACTCTCCTCGACTGTAATCGGTTGTGAAGTTTAGAGGTTCTTTAGCTTTTTTAGAAGTTTGTAGGATTGCGACTATTTCTTCTGGTGCTTCAGCAATCACATCTGTTGTTTTATCCCAAACATACTTTCCTTTCGGACTATTGCTTGGTGCGACTAATACATAATTGTTTTTATTTGCCTTAATATCAATACCAGGTTTCACACGAATATCTTGACTTAGCTCAACCCCTTTTGGTTTTTTAAGAAAGATATGCTTTCCACCACTAGGGGTTGTAGCAGTCAAGGTAGTAGGTATATACTGTGATAATTCCCACTCTTTTAAAGATTCATAACCATTCTCTGTGACTGATACATCAATATCAATCACAAAGAAATCGGTTGTTCTTACTGCAATGTTTGCATCTGGTTGTTCATGCCAAAATCTTCTAATTTCATCCTCAGTAAATGTTTTATCTTTGAATTTAGTGATTGCACGTTTACTTTTCTTATCGATTGGGATGACCGAGAAACCTAATTTTTGATAATGAAGGGCATAATCTACCATCCCAACCATAGGATTAGAATGGCAAATCTAAATCATCGTCTTGCTTTTGAGTAGGCTCTGTAATTGCTCCAGAATAAGGAGGTAATTCAGACTGTTCCATTTTCTTGATATTCAAGTTATCGTAGGTCTTCCCCTTGGATTCTGACTGTTCATTTTTTACGGTAACCTTTAATGTTTTTCCTTTGATAATATCTAAGAATTGTTCGATTGTATTGACTTCAACACCTTCTGGGATTTTTACTGCTTTAGCATAGCGTTGCAAAGCCCATTCTGGATATTGAAGGGTTTGTTTATTGATCCATACCTTATCAAAGATTAGGTTGTTACGGAATTTTTGTTGGAAGTCGTCACGAATTTTTAAGCGAATGTCTAAGTAATCTGTCCCATATTGATTCGCTGACTGTTCTGCTGAAAATACGACCACTTCATATGTTCCATCTTCGATAGATGAAAATTGTTCTGCTGCTTCATAATTTACTGAAAAAAGTGCCATGTTTATTATCTCCATAAATTTAATTCTTTTTGCTTGTGCCACATCCACCCTGGTTTGTAGCCATTGAGTATACGGAACGCTTTAAGTTCCGATAAGTTCTTACATCTTGTGTATCTTTTACCGTAGGTCATTACACGACGATACACAATCGCTTCTTCTTTTCTGACCTCTATCTTTTCTCCTTGAATGGTAATAAATTCCATTCCTTGATTGATTTTTTCTAATTGAACATCTGATTTCTCACGTTCGATGTCCTCAATCGTTTTATTCTTAATCACTTCTGCATTGCAATATGGACAACAACCATCTTCTAATTGGTCTCTCCAAAATGTCGCAAAACACTCTTCACAAGTTACTGTTGATCTCTCAGATGTTTTCTTTGTCTTCTTTGCACCATCAAGTGTCCAATCTCTATCATCGTTTGGTAAACCATGTCTAATATGATTACCTACGTGATCAATTAAAATTGCACGTTTGCCTTCTCTTGGATTTAATGCCCTCATGGCAAACTGAAGATACAATGATAGCGATGCAGTTGGTCGTAACATGATACAAACATCTACGTTTGGTAGGTCAATACCTTCTGTAAAAAGATTGACATTAACCATAATAGTTAATTGACCATCTCTGAACGCTTGCATAAGGCTCTCACGTTCGCTCTGTGAGGTTTTTCCACTAACTACACCTGATTGATAGCCGTGCTCAGAAAATCGCTTAGAGACCCTCTCAGCGTATTCTACGCTATGGGTATATACGATAGCTTGTTTTCCTTTTGCTAATCGTTCGTAGTGGTCGATATAATCACCGTATTCTGTTTTAAAATCAAGTGCTTCATCGACTGAATGGTTAGTAAATTCTCCAGAACGTTTTTTAAGTTTAGCCATATCCAGTAGGTTTACTGAATAGTAATCAAACTCAGATATATTTCCATGTTCTTGTAACCAACGAATTGACTTTCCTACAACTAAATCATCTGCTAGATCATGAAACCCAGAGCCATCTAATCGGATTGGAGTTCCTGTAAAGAATAATTGAGTTGCATTTTCAAAGTGATTTAAAATTGTCTGATATTGTTTTGCTTTAATGTGGTGAGCTTCATCTACAAGGATTACATCTACCTCTGGCAGTTTATTCAATCTACGTACAATACTTCCAACCGTTCCGATAATAACGTTGTCTAGATTCACTCCTCCACGCTTGAATGTTTCGTGGACTTGCTCATTGATTTCTTTCCTATGGCTAAAAAATAGAACTGTTTTATTTTTATCGGTTGCATTTTTAGCTATGAAAGACATCACGACTGTTTTTCCTGAACGTGGTGGCGATTGTACCATGATCTTACGATTACCTGCCTTCATGGATTTGATAATGTCAATTATCAGTTCCTTCTGGTAATCCCTGAGCGAAAAGCTCATCTACCTTACACCCCTTCCTATCATCAAGACGGTTCTTAGCATAAACGCTTGCAGAAGGTTGTAGGATAAACCCACGGACTTCCTCACCGTCATCTGTTGTCTTCTTAACCAAACGAGCAACCACATCCGTCAAACCAAGAAAGTTATTCAGGATTTTATTCCGAATGTCTGGCATAGCCCTGTTGTAAATCATGCCATTCTCGTCCGACCATTGATCTGATGTTTCCCATGCTGTGAATACAATCCGTTTGTTTAACTGCAAAAGTGCTCGTAAACTATCCAAGATAGTGAAGTCAACCCTTTGGTAATCTGCTTGTGTTGGAACTCGATGATTTTTTCCATCTCGTCCAAGATTAGCAAGACAAGCCCTGAATAATTCAGAAACATTATCGACTACGATTGTGTCGTATGGCTTCCCTGCTCCATTCAGTAGTTCTTTAACCACTGATAACCATTCATCCCAAATCTTATGCGTATCGACATCTGCAATATCAATGTTAGGATTGCCAGCTAAGACTTTTGCTGACTTATCAATGTTGATAACCAAAGTCTTTCCTGGAATGAATGAAATTGCAGTTGTTTTTCCAAAGCCTGGATTCCCATAAATTAGGTAACAGGCATTATTATTTGTAATTTCTGTTGCTTTAGTGATTTTCATCGTATACTCAAATTTTTCCTTTCTACTAGACTTGCACCGATAATTTCAAGACCGTTCTTCAAATCTTCTTTAAGTCGTTTCTTATCTGGTTTCCACGTTGCTACCTTGTAAGCTTCTGGTAGAACTGTTTCATCTACTTCTACTGCTTGAGATTTACGGAAAGATACTTTAAATAATGGAGTATCCACACGTTCATGACCTGTAAGAGCCATGCTTGTAGAAAGTGTTTCTTTCAAGTGATCTTTCTTCTTTTCATCAGCTTTGTTTAATTCAGTCAAGCGCTTGATTTCTGCTTTTCGTGCTTCGACATCAGCTTCTAGATTTTTCATTACCTTGATATAGTTTTCTACTTTGTTTTCGTAGTCACTATTCCAGTCGATGCTATCAAGCGTATCTAGTTTAGTTTCTTCATCCAATTCCAAATTGTAAATTTCAAGGAATTGTCCCGTTAATTCGTAAAGTGTTGCCATTTAATCGTATTCCCTTCCTTCGAATTCATTAACCAAATCCACACTTCCACATTTTGGACATTCAATGATTGGGTAACTATCGACATACTCGAATGTGTTCCCACAATCACGACATCCACATTTCCAGATATAGAGGTTCATCTAATCACCCCTTCGGATATGGTAGGGCAAGTGGTTCAGGTCTTAGCCCCTCTGGTTTTTGTGTGTCAAACGTGAATTTTCTGTCGCAGTTTCGGATGTTTTCACGAGCAATATTATTGAATTGATTTCGCCCTTGCTGGTAAACATCAATAATTGCTCGATCTAGTCTTTCTTGTTCTTCTTTTTGTCGTTTTGCTTTTTGTTCACTATTCGCAATCAATAACAATACAATAAATAAGCAAGTCATGATTGTTGCAATTCCTAAAAATTGGCTTGCCAAAGTTGGTTCTGTCATTTTTATACCTCTAGTAATTTTTCTAAATCAGCAATGCGCTGATAAAGTATTTGGTTTTCTTCTTGTGCTGCAATCAATTCTTGGTTTAAGTCCAACGCAACCAATCGCCAGTCGGTGTTGACTTCGATTTTTGTTGTGTCAAAAAACCATTTTGTAAGTTTATCTAGTAACTTCATGTTAAACTCCCAATTGTTTTTCTTTTTTAAGATTTTCCAGCATTTCTGCCAGTGTTTCTTTTTTAGTTCGATAACGATTTCTGCTTTTCCATTTAACAAACAATCGAAAACCCTCATAATTGATAAACACTAGCTTGTGTGTCGGATTGTCAATGAACTGTTTAAAGTCAGGATGATCTCGCATTTCAGTAGCCCAAACTTTAGCAGTTCCAACTGTCAAACCTTCCCACATTTGGCAAAGGTGTTTGTAGTCACCATGTGTGGCCTTTTCATTGACATCCACAGGTTTGTAAGTAATTTCTGTTTTAGGCATGGATTTTCCTTTCTTTTTGTGATATAATTCAGTTAGTTATTTTAGTAAGCGCCTGACTTTTGTTGGGTGCTTTTTTATTTAGAAATCTTACTTTCCATTGCCCTAAGCTCTATCTCGTGGCTAACTTGTTTTAATAGCTTCTCACACGCTATTTTAGCTTCTCTGTATGTTGTGTTCTCACTGATAAAGTAATCAGCTAGTTCAATGATTTTATCTTCCATTCAACCTCCTATATCGGTCTTGAGACCGATGTGATTCCTCCTTGATTTGATATAATAACTTTTGACTAGGACCTCTCACCGTTTTAGTCAAAATTTCAATAGAAAGGAGTAATCTTATGACAAAATTACAGCCTAGACCTCAAAAGAATTATCCAAGCTATGGATGGGACCATTTGGATCACACCATTCAAACGATTTTAAGTGATCCATTATTTAAGGTTTGTCACATAAATCCAGCACTATATTCTATTCCTAAAGACGAAATCATTTCAGAATGTATCAACGCTGGCTATATGGTTGAAGAGCGTGAAGATGGTATCTTGGACATTTCGTGATTCGCTAGATTAATCACTTGAAATTCAAGTCTACTAATTCTTGTCAGTAAGTCTATCGGTTGTTCGATAGGCTTTTTTCTTTTCCCGCTATACGGATATCGGTTTGGTCTCATTGTTTTTTTCTTTCTAAATTTGGTATAATAAAGATAATAAAGTTTGCGGAGTATAATTATGACTGAAAAAATTTGTTTTATTGTGACTGCTATTGGTGAATCTGGAACACCTACCAGAGAGCGAGCTGACAATGTATATAAGTATCTTATCGCCCCTGTTTGTGAAGAACTAGGTTATAAACCTGTTCGTGTTGATCACGTCAACGCAGTTGATAACATCAACGAAACAGTTATAAACTACCTCAAAACTGCCCCTATGGTCATAGCAGATATGACTGAACATAATCCTAACGCGTTTTATGAATTAGGTTTCAGACAAGCCCGAGAACTCCCCCTTGTACCAATCATAAAGGTAGGAGAAAGACTTCCTTTCGATGTTATGACGACCCGTACTGTTTTCTACGATACCGATGTGGCTAAAATTGAAGATTCTAAAGAAAATTTGAAATCTAAAATACTAAGTTTTGAAAACTTTGAAATGCCTGAGAATCGTGCTGAAAGAAGTCTTACACTTGAAGATCTCAATGACAATTTGACCAAAAAGCTAAACAAGATACTTAATCTGTTAGAAAAGCAACAGTCTTATTCTCCTCTCATACATACGCATGATTTTAATTTAAGAACACCACAAATTGACTATCAGTCATTAATTAAAAGTTCTGAAGATAGGATTACTCAGATTCAGAGCCCGCTATCATCCCTCGAAGATAAGAAATAAGTATTTCCTGCTGCTTTTGAATTTCAGCAATTTCTTCAATCTTCACGTTTATAAGTATAATTGTCCTCAAAATATCGTTGAGGGCATTTTTTTCAATTTCTTTCATATTTGCTCCTTTCTATATTCTGGTCGGAATATTATTCCGATCAGGCGCTTTACGTTCACGTTGCATGAACTTTGTATTTAAAAAAATAAGCGGGTATATCTTTTGGATTTAACTCTAAGATGTCAACTGCTTTTGCAATTTCGCTATCTTTCCAAGATACTTTATTGTTCAATTTCAACGAGATACTACGTTCAGAAACTCCCATAGCGTTTGCGAACTCTGCTTGCGTTCCAAACTTCTCTGTGATTTTCCCTAACAATTTTGAATAATCGTTACTCATAATCTACCTCCTTTCTTTTGTTCACGTATCATGAACTTTGATTGTATACAAAGTATATCACGCTCCATGAACTTTGTCAACACTTTTTTTCATTTTTTTTGAACTTTTTTTCTTTTTGTGTTATACTATAGTAGAAATAAGGAGATGAGCGCAATGAGAAAATATGAAACTTCTGATAGGCTACGTGAACTAATGGCCGAAAAGAACTGGAAACAAGTCGATATCATCAACCATTCAAAACAATTTCAAGAAAAGTTAGGTGTAAAACTTGGGAAAAGCGCCCTTTCTCAATATGTGAACGGAGTGCAAGCACCTGACCAAAAGAAGTTGGCTTTATTAGCATTAACATTTGATGTTTCTGAAGCATGGTTGATGGGCTACGATGTTCCTCGTGAACGTGATGTTAAAACCGAACCGGAATACACCACATCCGACCTACGCAAAATGGCTGAAAACGCAAAAACGTTCGACGGTAAACCGCTGAATGAAGATGATATTGAAGCCATTCAAAATATTATAGAAATATATCTAAATAAAAAATGAGCATTGAAGAAATCTGCAAAAAACATGGTGTCAGAATAGAGTATTTTGACAAGGATTTGTGGAACAGAAACGGTATCTATATAGATGAAATCAAAGTTGTATTTGTTAGCAAAGACCTTACTCCAGATAAGCAAAAGCAAATAATTCTTCATGAGCTTGGTCACATAGGCCAAACTGAGAACGAATACCAAAACGCGCTTATAAGGTGCGAAAATGAAGCTAATCGGAACATGATCCATCATTTACTGGTAGATGCTTTAGGAGAAATAGACGACCCCAAGGAGTTTGATTATCTCAAATTCATGGAGTACTACAACTTAAAAACCACTACTGAGGAAGTAATGGTCATGGAAGAATATAAAGCGTTATTAAATTAAGAAAGAATAAATTATGAAAATAGGCCCTCGAACACCAAATATAAAAAAGAGAATATCAGCACGCACAACTGGAGCAGTAAAAAGAAAAATTAAAACAGGTACTTCTCCACTATACGGACAAAAAGGTATTGGTTGGGTTAAAGACCCAAAACGTGCAGCCTACAATAATCTTTATAACAAAATCACTTTTGGTTTTGGAGCAGATGAAGGTTGTTTATTCGGTTGTGGTTGTGTTTCAATTATCGTATTTATAGCCATGATGGTGTTCATCTATAACATCATTTCAACGATATTATCTATTAACTAAAAAAATCCCCACACTCGCCTGCAAGCAAAAATGTGAGGATGTACTGTGTATAGAAAGAACGGCATTAAAAAGCCCTCTTTTCTGTACCCATTTTAACAAAATAAAGGGGAAAAATCAATGTGGATGGAAGAACTTCCGAATGGAAAATATAAATTTTTTGAGAGATATAAAGACCCATACACTGAGAAATTGAAGAGGGTATCTGTAACGCTTAGTTCTGGAACAACCAGAGCGAAAAAGGAAGCTCAAAAACTACTGGATGAACGTATAGAAGAAACTTTACAGAATTTACAATCAACAGATGTGACTTATCAACACGTTTTAGATGAGTGGTGGACATTTTACCAGAAAGAAATCAAAGGTAGTTCTATCAGCTCTCTTACAAGTAGCGTGAATGATTTTAAAGAAGCATTCGATACAGAAATTAAAGTTAAGAATATAGACACTAAATACATCCAGCGTTTCTTAAATGATCTAGATATTTCTCGTTCAAAACTAGAGCGCTATAAAATGATTTTAAATCTATCATTTGATTATGCAGTTAGTCTTGAATACATCAAAGACAACCCTGCAAGACGAGCAAAACTTCCAAAACAAATAAAAACAATCGAAGAATTAGAAAAGACAGAAAAGAAATTTTTGGAAGAGGATGAACTAAAAAGATTATTAGAAGAATTATACAGGACAAACAACACATACAGACTAGGTTTGCTTGCTGAATTCATGTCATACAATGGTTGTCGAATCGGTGAAGCTATTGCTATTAAACAAGAAAATATTGATTTTGATAATAAGACGGTAAAAATCCATGGAACTCTAGATAAAACAGTAGGGTATTCAAAAGGATTTAAAACAACTACAAAAACTGCTGCAAGCTTCAGAACTGTTTCTTTATCAAAAAGAGAAATTGAAATTTTAAAAGAGTTTATCTCAATAAATGAACTTTCTAAAAACACTCGAAAAACATTCAATGATCTTGGATTTATCTTTGTTACCAAAAACGGTATACCAATTCAGAACAATTCTTTCAATTTATCAATCCAGAAAGCAAATAAACGTTTAAAAAAACCAATCGACAAACATCTGACTTCACATATATTCAGACATACTCTTGTTAGTAGATTAGCAGAAAACAATGTACCTCTAAAAGCAATTATGGCAAGAGTTGGTCACTCCGACTCTCGAACGACTAATAAAATCTATACACACGTTACCAAAAAGATGGACGATAACATTCTAGACTTGCTCGATTCTTTATAATCTTGCCCCTTATTTGCCCCCTATACACAAAAAAAAGCCTGTCACACAAGCTCAAGTGCTTGATATGACGGGCTTTTTATAAAATCATTATTTAACTGCTTCTTTAAGAGCTTTACCAGCTTTGAATGCTGGAACT
>ERZ773074.826-NODE-826-length-12528-cov-2.671531_pt1 | contig 12528 bp, 9 predicted proteins | sample MGYA00580615_ERZ773074 | MGnify/ENA primary metagenome ERZ773074 (study PRJEB29015, sample SAMEA2738126) | human oral metagenome | biome: human oral; feature: human-associated habitat; material: saliva | place: China | collected 2160 ...
TGAATTGCGCACGCAGCGCAACGAAATTGCTAGCCAGATGAAGGGTGGCAAGCCAGCGCCAGAGCTGATTGAACAGGGCAGGGCGTTGAAAGAAGAGCTAGCGAAACTAGAGAGCAATTTGCGCGATGTCGAAGTAGCTTTTCAAGCGCAGATGGACGCCGTGCCTAATGTAACGCTCGAGGACGTACCGCTGGGCGGCGAGGAAGATAGCGTCGAAGTTAAGGCGTGGGGAGACAAACGCCAATCGGCAGAAGATCACCTCGAGTTTGCGACGCAGCGCGGCTGGCTAGACTTTGAGCGCGGCGCCAAGGTGGCTGGCACCAAATTCTACTACATCAAGGGCGATTTGATGCTGCTAGAGAACGCGATTTATCAGTATGCGCTGAATTTGTTGATTTCTAAAGGATTTACGCCGATGACGGTGCCGCATATGGTGTCGGGCCGGGTAGCTCGTGGTTCGGGATTTGCTCCTAAAAGCCACAAAGAAAGTAACGAGTACTTTATAGATGGCGAAGACACGATGCTAATCGGTACGGCCGAGGCGCCGCTGACTGGCTTTCATGCCGATGAAATCATTGATGAGAAAAAACTGCCGCTGCTCTATGCTGGCTATAGTCCTTGCTATCGTAAAGAAGCGGGTGCGGCTGGTAAGTTTAGCCGCGGACTGTTCCGTGTACACCAGTTCAATAAGCTGGAAATGTATATTTTTTGTACGCCAGAACAATCAGCTCAAATGCACGAAAAGATCTTGTCGATCGAGGAAGAGATTTGGCAAAACTTAGGTGTGCCGTACCATGTGGTGAATATCGCGGCGGGCGACCTCGGTGCGCCAGCAGCCAAAAAATATGATATTGAATACTGGTCGCCAGTTGATAATCAGTATCGTGAATTGACTAGCTGCTCGAACTGTACTGATTTTCAGGCGCGTAATCTCAATATTCGCGTGCGCCGCAGCGACGGCTCGCTGCAGGTACTTCACACGCTTAACGGTACGGCAGTGAGTTTGGCGCGCTCGCTAGTAGCAATCATCGAGAATTACCAGACCGATGACGGTAAGCTGCGCGTACCAGAGGTGCTGCGGTCATATCTGGGTAATCGCGAGGAATTGTGATGAAGCGAGTGGTGCGCCAAGTTTCGCGCAGCGGCTATCAGAAACTTGCTAAACCGTTGCTTTTTCGACAACACCCAGACAAAGCGCATGAGGGTATGATCAAAGCGGCGCGAATGTTGCACCGAGTGCGCGGCGAGAATATTTTGCGGGTCTGGAATTATCGAAATTCGCGGCTCGAGCAGGAGATTTTAGGCCTAAAATTCAAAAATCCGCTAGGAATGTCAGCTGGGCTGGACAAGAACTTCGACTTACCGCCAATAGCTAAGCGGATTGGCTTAGGTTTCGAAATTGGCGGCTCGACTACTGCGCAGGTTTGTGCGGGTAATCCGCGGCCGTGGTTTCGCCGCTTACCGAGCGAGAAATCGATCGTAGTTAACGTCGGCTTGGCAAATAACGGAGTCGCTCGCAATATACAACGGATTAAGCGGTATCCGCGGCGGCTGTGGCGCGATTTCCCGTTGAGCGTGTCAGTTGCTAAAACCAATAATCCCGAAAATGTTAGCGATAGTGAAGCGATTGCTGACTATTGCCAAAGTTTGCGCCAGCTAGAGGCAGCTGGTTGCGCGCCGTTGTACGAAATCAATATTAGCTGTCCGAATACTTATGGCGGCGAGCCGTTTACGACGCCAGCGCGGCTGGATAAATTATTGACGGCGGTAGATAACTTGCGTTTAACGCGGCCAATTTTCGTTAAGATGCCGACAGATAAAAAGTGGCCGGAATTTATGAAGCTGCTAGCAGTAATTGATCGGCATGAGGTTGCTGGTTTAACGATTGGTAATCTAGTCAAGGACCGCTCAGCGCTGCGTAATTCAAAATTGCTGGATAACGAGATCAGGGGAAATCTCAGCGGCCAGCCAGCGCGGGAGCTTACTACTGGCTTAATTTTCAAAACTTATGCCAAATACCGCGATCGTTTTGTGATTATCGGTGTCGGCGGCGTGTTTACTGCCGAGGATGCTTACGAGAAGATTTGTGCTGGTGCGAGCCTGGTGGCTATGGTGACGGCGCTAATGTTTGAGGGGCCGCAGGTTGTCGGCGAAATTAACGAAGGCCTGGTTAAGTTACTCGATCGCGATGGCTTTCAGAATATTACTGAGGCGATTGGTAGCGCTCACCGCGGCTAAATGCTATAATTAAAATACATTATCGGTTTAACGAAAGGGGTCAAAGTGATTGCAGATATTGATATAACTGGCGTAGGCGGCTACGTTTTGGATGAACCGACGAGAAAGTATATTAGCAAGAAAATCGGCAGATTAGATCGCTTAGTGACGCGGCATGCTCGCAAAACTATGAGTGCTTCGGTGAAGATTGAGGAAGTCAATCGCGATAACGGCAACAAATATGAAGTCGAAGTGATTATTAACGTGCCGGATCAGGTTATCAAAGCTAAAGATTCGACAATGAATGTTATGGCAGCAACTGATATAGTCGAGCGCAAGCTAGCCGGGCAGCTCCGCAAGTACAAGCAAAATTTGTTAGCTCACGTCGGCCGGCGCGATATACTGGCGCGGTTCAAACGCGGTTTTGACCGCGAAACACAGTAGCGATTTAGTAGCAGCCTCTTCCAAAACTCCCCGAAAACAGTTATAATTAGGGGAGTTTTTGGAAAATACCTGAAAGTGAGGGAAATTTGACGTTATGGCGATAACACAACAGAAGGTGCTGACGAAGGTTTTCGGTGACCCGCAGAAGCGGATTTTGCGGCGTTTACAAAAGAAAGTCGACGAAATCAATGCTCTTGGCCCGAAATACAAGAAACTATCTGACAAGGAATTGGCTGGCCAAACCGATGTTCTGCGCAAACGTTTGCAGAAGAAATCTGTGACGCTTGATACGATTTTGCCAGACGCTTTTGCGGTGGTGCGCGAGATGGCCGATCGGACAATCGGCGAGCGCCATTACGATGTGCAGCTGATTGGTTCAATGGTATTGCATGAGGGTAGCGTGGCCGAGCTGAAGACTGGCGAGGGTAAAACTTTGATGTCGACGCTAGCAGCCTACTTGAATGCGCTCGAAGGTAAAGGCGTACATGTTGTGACTGTCAACGATTATCTGGCGCAGCGCGATGCTGGCTGGATGGGGCAAATTTATAACGCGTTAGACCTGTCGACTGGCGTAATCATCAACGAGGCTTCATTTCTATATGATGAAGATTACGATAATGAAGCTCATACTGATCCGCGCATGAAGAAGCTTCGTCCGTGCACCCGTAAAGAAGCTTACCAGGCAGATATTACCTATGGTACTAATAATGAATTCGGCTTTGATTATTTGCGCGACAACATGGTTAACGATATTGAGCTGGTGCGCCAGCGCGATTTGAATTTTGCGATTGTCGACGAGGTGGACTCGATTTTAATCGATGAGGCGCGGACGCCGCTAATTATTAGTGCACCGGCCGCTGAAAATCCTGATAGCTATTATCAATTTGCCAAGATTGCTGCGAAGTTGACGCCAGAGGATTATACCTTAGAAGAGAAGCGCAAGCAGGTAGCTCTTACTGACGAAGGTGTCGAGAAAGTCCAAAAAATGCTGGGTATAAAAAACTTATACACGCCAGAGTATGTGCGCAGCGTTTACCATATGGATCAAGCTTTGCGGGCGCAAACGCTGTTTCATCGCGACAAAGACTATGTGGTGACAAACGACGGCGAGGTGATAATCGTCGACGAGCACACTGGTCGGCTCAAGCAAGGCAACCGTTATAGCGAAGGCTTGCACCAGGCGATTGAAGCCAAAGAAGGCGTACCAGTGCTGCAGGAAAGCATGACGCTGGCGACAATTTCTTTCCAGAATTACTTCCGTTTGTACAAAAAGCTTAGCGGCATGACTGGTACTGCTTTCACTGAGGCTGAAGAGTTTCAACAAATTTATTCGCTTGACGTAGTGGTGGTGCCGCCGAACAAGCCAATTACTCGCCAGGACCATCAGGACTTGATCTACAAGACCGAGAAAGGCAAGCTGAAAGCAGTAGCTCAAGCGATCAAAGAGTATCACGATGAAGGCCGTCCGGTGTTGGTTGGCTCTGGTTCAATCGCTAAAAACGAAATGATCGCCAAATATTTGGATAGCGAAGGTATTAAGTACGAAATTCTAAATGCCAAGAACAACGAGCGCGAAGCAGAGATTATCTCGCATGCTGGCGAAAAGGGCGCAATTACGCTAGCTACTAATATTGCTGGGCGCGGCACCGATATTAAACTTGGGCCGGGCGTCAAAGAACTGGGCGGTCTAGTGGTCATTGGTTCAGAGCGCCACGAATCGCGCCGGATTGACAATCAGCTGCGCGGCCGCGGCGGCCGGCAGGGAGACCCGGGCGATACGCAGTTTTATGTTTCGACCGAGGACGATTTGATGCGTATCTTCCAGGGCGAGCGGATTGCTAACGTGCTGGAACGCTTAGGTGTCGATGAGGAAACGGCAATCCAGAATCGTGCCGTCAGCAAGACATTGGAGGCAGCGCAGAAGCGAGTCGAAGGCTATAACTTTGATACGCGCAAAAATGTTGTTCAGTACGATAATGTTATTAATCGCCATCGCAAAGTTGTCTACACGGTGCGCCGCAAAATCCTCGAAGGCGATAATATCAAACCAGAAATTCAGCGTTTGCTACGGGCGATGGTTAATAAATTAACAGAGGTGCCGGCCAAGAATAATCCAAAATTTGTCGAAGAATTTGCAGAGATTATCCCGCTAGAGATCGACGAAATTGAAAAAATTGGCGCGATCAAAAAAGATAGTCAGCGCCGCGATAAAGCGTTAGCTGCTGCACAAAAAATGTATACAGCCAAAGAAAGAGAGCTCGGCGACGATCTAATCCGCGGGGTTGAGCGCGAAGTTTATCTGCAAGTACTTGATACGCTGTGGATGCAGCACCTCGAAAATATGCAGCATTTGCGCGAAGGTATTCACTGGCGCAGCGTCGGCCAGCGCGACCCGCTGGTTGAATACCGCAGCGAGTCGCAGAAGTTGTTTGATAGCTTACAAGCGACATTGCGCGAGGAAGTCTTGCGTGCTATTTATCATGTGCGCGCCACCGACGCTATTAGCCGCGAATCAATTGATGATGATCACCAAACGGAATTGACGAAGCTTGCCGAGACTTCGGTCGAGCATGGAGTCAACGAAATCACTGGCGGCGAAGAGAATCGCGATCACGATTTCGGCGGTTCAATAAAAAGAGCCGCCTCGACCGCCGAAACTAATCATAGGCGCAACGTTGCTCGCAAAAAGAAAAAGGCCAAACGCCAGAATCGAAAAAAGAGCCGCTAGATGAAACACACAGTAACAGAAGTACGGCTCGACAATGGTTCGCGTGGGCTGCTTATTGACGTGCCTGGCGCAACGGTGATGAGCTTCCAATTTCAATTTCGCGCTGGCAACCGCTATGTTGGACGCAAGGATATTTATGAAACCGCTCATGTGATGGAGCACATGTCGTTTGGTGCTAATGCTAAGTTCTCGAGCGAGCATGCTTATGAAGCAGAATTCACCAAAAATGGCGCGTACCATAATGCTTGGACGAGCGACTTATCAATGGTGTATGTGGCTGACTGCGCTGATTTTGAATGGGATCGGATTTTAGAATTGCAGCAAGTAGCGATTTGCCAGCCGCGCTTTCAGCAAGAATCGCTAGAGGCTGAAAAGGGCAATGTCCGCAGCGAACTAACGGGATATTTGAACAATCACGGCCGCGTGCTTTGGCCGAAAGTCCAGCAGCTGCTGGGCGAGGACGTTTATACCTTTTGGCAGCGTTTGCGGACGATTAACAATATCACGCTTGAGGATATTCAGCGCCACCATCGCAAAACCCACACTTCTGACAATATGCGCTTTGTAATCGCGGGCAAGCTCGACGGCCGGCACGAGCAGATTAAGAGTATGTTTGAGAGCTGGGAGTTGCCGCGCGGCGAACGTTTCACAGTACCGCGCGATGTTTTGAAAAAGGCCGCTCCTACCCTTATCAAGCGCAAGGAAGCGACTAATCTGACCTTTGGTTGGAGCATGTCGCTGCCGCGCGAAATCAATGACGCTGAGCTAGAGGCAATGTCGTGTTTGAATCATATCTTGACCGGAACGATGCACTCGCGTATCTTCGGTGCCGCTCGCAAAAAGGGTTTGGCGTACGGTATGTTTAGCGAAGCGAGCGCTGGCTTTTATGATAGTAGCTGGGATTTTGGCGGGCAGGTCAATGTCGAGACGGCGGATAAGCTCTTTGATATCATTGCTAGCGAAGTGCGAGCGGTGCTTGATGGGAAAATTAGCGAAGAAGAACTGGCGGCGGCGCAGTCCTACGCGCTAGGACGTCACCAGATGGGGGCGCAGACGGTTGCGCAGATTAGCAATTTCTATAGCGGGCGCTATTTCGGCGATGGTTTTGTCAAGGATTATGAGCGCGTGCCCGAGGCAATCCGCAACATCACTCGCGAGCGCATGATTGCAACGGCGCGCGAATTCATCGGCGCGAATACTTGGGTGCTGGCTGGCGTCAGCGCTAGCGATCAGAAATCGCTGACGCGGCTAAATGATAAGCTAGAAAAGCTGTTTTAGAATAATAATTTCAATCAAAAGTAAAATGCTCCGCCGCCGACCCAGCGGAGCATTTTACCTGCTCAACGTTGGGCGGGCGACGGAGTTGGCGTCTCCGTCTCTGTGGCGCTACCAGCGGAGCCGAGGATCTGGTTATACTCGTCTCTCGTGACACTAATCGTCACGAACTTGCCAGGGTTACTGGCAAGCGCCTTCTGCATGAGGCCTGACAATCCCTCGTCACCTATTGTCGAGGTGACGAGGGTATTTTCGACGGTTGGGCACTCTCTCAGCCACCAACCCCACTGGATACTGGGGTGGCAGTCACCGAGGGTGTCCTTTGCGACATACCCCTCGGCACCTGGGAGATTAGTGAGGTTTATCACCATCGACGACATTTCGCCGTCGCCGATGATGTTAAACCTGATGACTGACAGGGGAATCTCCAGCACTTCGTGAGTGCCGTCCCCGTGCCGATAATCAACCAAAATACTGGCGCCTGCCTGCATCTTGGTATAGGCACTAATAGAAAAAATACCGCCACTAACGGAAGTTTCCCCTGTGGCAGAAATCGAGCGAGCGCCGATTTCCAGTGGGTACTCAGATCCGCTGGAAAACTCGTGCAGCGCCGCTGCCTCTGTAAAACTTGCTACCCTCTCTTTGTTTGAGGGCATCAATTGGTATATTGTCATATTGACGATTGCATACATCGCAATCATTATCACTAAGGTCAGAACTATGATAGCACTGACCTTCATCTTGTTTTTGAATGCGTCATCAATCAGACATGCCAGTATACCACCGGCCATAAAGCCTGCAATCGTAGCGATTACAGCCCAAAAAAGCAGAAACAACCCCATGAGGTGGCACGCTCCTATCAAGTAGGAATAAAAAACGGAAACGTTCTACCTCTCGCTGGTCGGAGCGAAAGATTACTATAATTATATCAATAAACAATCTTGTTACCAAGCTAAAGCATAAAGTATTGATATTATAGCGATGAAGGCGCGTGCTATAATAGTCGTTATGAAGATTATCATCGCGGGTTACGGTGTGGAAGGTATATCAAATCTGATATATTTCCAGCAGAAATTTCCTGACGCGGAGTTTGTGGTGGCTGATGAACGTCCGGCGGATAAACTGCCGGCTATTCCGAGTGGCGTTAGGTTGATTTCTGGCAAAAACGTCTTCAGCGAACAGCTGGGCGACACTGATTTGGTGGTGCGGACAGCTAGTTTGCCGCCGCGCAATATCAAAACCAGCGGCAAGATTTGGTCGGCGACTAACGAGTTTTTTGACAAGTGTCCAGCGCCGATTATCGGCGTAACAGGGACCAAGGGCAAGGGGACGACATGCAGCCTGATTGCCTCGATATTGCAGCAAGCCGGACAAACGGTGCATTTGGTCGGCAATATCGGCGTGCCAGCGCTGGATGTCTTGCCGAAGATTAAAAAAACCGACATCGTCGTTTACGAATTGTCCAGCTTTCAACTGTGGGATCTAGAAAAGTCGCCGCATATTGCGGTAGTGCTGATGATTGAGCCGGATCATCTGAATGTCCATACGGATTTCGCCGACTATCTTAATGCCAAGAAAAATATTCGCCGCCACCAGCGTCTTGGCGATGTTTGTTTATATCACCCAACGAATAAATATTCACAGGAAGTGGCTGCTATGCCATTTGACGGGCTATTAGATAGGCAAGGTCATGCAATGTGTGAATGCTGCGGAGGTGATGCGCTAGATTTCGCGCAGCGCTACGCTATTCCTGACGATGACCAAGTTTATGTTCAGGATGGCTACTTTTGCGTGCAAAATCGGCAGATTTGCAGCACCGATCATTTACGGTTGCCGGGCGCGCACAACCTCGAGAACGCCTGCGCAGCAATGAGCGCGGTGACAGAATTGCCTGTTGCGGTGACTGATGAGCAATTTGCTGCTGGACTGGAGAGTTTCACAGGGCTGCCGCACCGTTTGAAATTCGTTGCCGAGAAAAATGGCGTTAAATATTACGATGATAGTATTTCAACTACGCCCGGTAGCGCTATTGCCGCGTTAAAAGCTTTCACGGAGCCAAAAATTTTGATTTTGGGCGGCTCTGACAAGGGTGCGGACTATACGGAATTAGCGCAGGAAATCGCCAGGCAGCAAATGCGAGCGGTGATTGTCAACGGCGCTAATGCTAGTGAAATTGCTGAAATTCTGCGCAAAGAAAACGTCTCTTGCCAAATTGTGCAATTAGAAATGGCGACGATGCCAATGGTCGTCGAAACGGCAGCCAATCAAGCAAAATCTGGCGATGTGGTGATTCTCAGTCCAGCCGCTGCTAGCTTCGATATGTTTAAAAGCTATAATGATCGCGGTGAGCAGTTCGTGGCGGCGGTAGAAAAGTTAGTTGATTAGGCGGCTCGCGGTCTTGGCGGTTGGTTGTGATATTTAGCGTAATCAAAAACGGTGGAGTTGCTGCTTATTATGATTAATCCTGTTATAATGTAGCAGAATAGGCGCGAGTCTTGAGATAGTATCTAATCGGAGGGTTTATGGATCAACAGCCGTACCAGCAATACCAACAGTATCAGCAGCCGCCGCAATCGCAGGCGCAAACCAAAGGCCAGCTTGCCGTAGCGCGGGCTCGCAATGCGCAAGATAATGTCGTTCTGACAATAACTATCATTATCTTTTGTTTCTTTGCGGCTAGCTATTTTATCTATACAACATTCCAGGAAATGTCAACAGACAATGCCGGGCACCACGTTGAGTTATCGTTCAGCGATGGCGTGATTGCTGTATTGCTGGCGATAGTTTTTATGATTATGGGATTGGGTATGCTGCTGGGTATTGGCATGTTTATGGTGCGGATGATGCGCCAGCAAATGCTGGGCAATGCTTTGCAGGTTGAATATAGCGCTTACGCGTGGTTGCGCGATTGGGCCAACCAGGTATCGGCTGATTTAGAGATGCCGCAAGTCGAAATTTTCATCACCCAGAATCCAGTGATGAATGCTTATGCTTTTGGTTTTGCTAGGCCATATTCTATCGTGCTGCATTCTGGATCGATTCGCTACTTGACCAAGGATGAGCTAAAAGTGATTGTCGTACATGAAATGGCACACATCAAATACCGCCATGCCAACGCTAACGTGTATTTGATGCCGTTTTTGTCGATTCCGATTATCAGCGTATTGGGTAGTTGGATTTCTGGATTCTGGCACCGCCGTGCCGAGCTAACCGCCGATCGTCTAGCCTTGATGTATTTGGGCGATAGCGAATTAGTCAAGAAATCGCTGATCAAGGTGCATGTCGGACCTGATGCGGCAGACAGCATGAACGAGGTGGCGCGCCAGTGGATGCAGTACACGGCTGAACGCCCGATGAATCATTTTGCGCAGACTTTTAGCGATCATCCGTTTTTGGTACGCCGGTTGAGCCAGATTGACTATTGGAAGGGCGTGGTTGAGCCGCAAAATCAGCCGCAGAGCATTGCGCCAGCTGCTGCTCAATCTAATGTCTCTGAACCCGCTGAATCACAACCTGCTACCGAGCCGACAACCGTAGAGTCAACCTCTACCAAGAAATCAACTCGCCGCAAATCAGATGACACCAGCCAAAATCAAGACGAGACTGCTGCCTAGGTTCTATGCAGCCGTTACGAAAACAAGCTGAAGATCTCCGCGCTCGCGTGGCTAGCGCTTGCCAAGCTTTGCATATTGACGCTCGCGCTGAAGAACTGGCAGTACTTGATGAGCAGCTGGCTGATTCGAATGTCTGGGCGAATGTCGAGCGGGCGCAGATGCTGACGCGGCAGGCGGCGAGCTTGCGTTCGCAAATTGAGCCGTGGCAGATTTTACGTTTGCAAATCTCGGACATTGTTGAACTAATGGATTTAGGCGACGATTCGATGCTGACAGAATTCACCGAGCAGTTAGCAGCTCTCGAAGCAGAATACCAAGAGCGCCGCAAAGATTTGTTGTTCTCAGGCGAATACGATAATCGAGCGGCGATTCTCAAATTGAGCGCTGGCGCTGGCGGTACGGATGCGCAGGATTGGGCAGAGATGCTAGAGCGAATGTATCTGCGCTGGGCTGAAAAGCATGATATGCAGACCGAGCTAGTCGAGCGCTCGACAGGCGGAGAGGCCGGCATCAAGAACGCAACTTACATTATCCGCGGTACTTTCGCTTACGGCAAATTGCGCAGTGAACACGGGGTGCACCGGCTGGTGCGTCTCAGTCCGTTTAACGCTGATAATTTGCGGCAGACTAGCTTTGCACTGGTCGAAATCATGCCGGAAATGGACGCGCCAGGCGAGGTCGAAATCGACGACAAAGATTTGCGAATTGATATTTATCGCAGCGGCGGCAACGGCGGGCAAGGAGTCAATACAACTGATTCCGCAGTGCGCATAACTCATTTGCCGACAGGCACGGTGGTGGCAATCCAAAACGAGCGCAGCCAGCTCCAAAACAAAGAAACCGCGCTAAAAATCCTCAAAAGCCGCTTAGCGCAAATGCAGTTAGAACAACGCGCCGAAACGCTAGCTGATCTGCGGGCAGGCGAGTCGGCTAGTTGGGGTGCGCAAATTCGCAATTACGTACTTCATCCTTATACTCTGGTCAAGGACACGCGAACCAAGTTTGAAACTCACAACGCCCGCGGCGTGCTAGATGGCGACATTGACGGCTTTATTGAAGCATATCTCGAGCAGCAAGCGGCGACCGAGTAGCTGGCTATCGCTATAAACTAGCTTATGCTACAATAGGTAGTGATGATTCTGTTAGATAGAGTGACTAAGGTGTATGGTAAGGGTAGCAAGCCAGCGCTTGACCGTGTTAATCTGCATGTTGAGCCGAACGAGTTCGTGATCATCGTTGGGACGAGCGGAGCTGGTAAATCGACCTTGCTCAAATTATTGACGCGCGAAGAAAAGCCGACTAGCGGCAAGATTGTCGTTGGCGGCATTGATTACGACCAGCTCAAGGACAAGCATATCCCGTTGCTGCGCCGCAAAATTGGCGTAGTTTTTCAGGATTTTAAGTTACTACCGAACCGGACAGTGTTCGAAAATGTGGCTTTTGCGCTAGAAATCGCCGGCATGACTAACCGCGAAATTAAAAATACTGTACCAAAAGTGATTGACCTGGTGGGTCTAAAGGGTAAGGAAAAGCAGTTCCCGCATCAATTATCGGGCGGCGAGCGCCAGCGCGTGGCAATTGCCCGAGCAGTAGTGCGCCAGCCAAAGATTCTAATCGCTGACGAGCCGACGGGGAATTTGGATTCCGTATCCAGTTCGGAGGTGCTGCGCTTTTTGCGCGACAGCGTTGATGTGTTTGGCCAGACCGTGATTATGGTGACGCACGATCCCATTGCCGCGACCTACGCGGATGAGACGATTCTGCTTGCCGATGGCCGCATCACCGCCACCCTCGTCTCCCCCACCGTGGAACAGGTTGTGGCTGCATTGCAGGAGGTTGAGTGATGAACTTCCTCGTAGCATCTAGTTTGAGAAATAATCTGCGCAGGCTCATCGCCACCGCCACCGCAGTGGCGCTATCGGTGGCGTTTATGGTGGCCACGCTGCTGATTATGGGCACCTACAACACTGCCCTGTCGAACAGTGTGACGGAGCAGATGAAGAACTCCGATGTCTGGGTGGGCTATGACAGCTCATTACCAGACAATGCAGATGAAGTGCTGGCCAAAACCGCTGACCGCATCCGCGAGCGTCCCGACGTGCAGGCCGCCGATGTGCAGCGCAGCGCATCCGGTGAGGTACGGCACGATTCCCGCAGGGCAAACGCACAGATCCAGGCGATGCCGAGTGAGCCTCTTCGCTGGGCCACGCTGGCGGAGGGTGCGTGGCCGCAGTCACCGGACGAGGCCGT
>ERZ773074.827-NODE-827-length-12515-cov-39.568620_pt1 | contig 12515 bp, 11 predicted proteins | sample MGYA00580615_ERZ773074 | MGnify/ENA primary metagenome ERZ773074 (study PRJEB29015, sample SAMEA2738126) | human oral metagenome | biome: human oral; feature: human-associated habitat; material: saliva | place: China | collected 2160 ...
CCTTCCTAACTGGTATTGTCTCAGCCTTGGTTCCTATAGTTGGACATCATTTGGGGAGAGGGAAGAAAAATGAAGTAGCTTCTGATTTTTACCAATTTCTTTATCTTTCGCTTGGATTATCCATCTTTCTATTTGTTTTGGTTTTTCTTGCTGCGCCACTAATTCTAAACAATATGGGGCTAGAAGTAGCAGTAGCTGATATAGCAAATCGTTATCTATGGCTTTTAGCTATTGGAATTATTCCTCTATTACTCTTTAGTGTAATTCGATCACTGTTGGATGCGCTGGGACTGACCAAACTATCCATGTATTTAATGCTTTTATTGTTACCTCTAAATAGTGGTTTTAACTATCTATTGATTTATGGAGCCTTTGGTTTACCTGAGTTAGGAGGTGCAGGAGCGGGTCTTGGTACATCTTTAGCTTATTGGGCATTGCTGGGGATTTCCATACTAGTCCTTCTTAAACAGGAAAAATTGAAAGAACTGCATTTAGAGAAACGATTACCCTTAGACGACGATAAAATAAAAGAAGCAATCAAATTAGGCTTACCGATAGGTGGAACCGTATTTGCAGAGGTTGCTATTTTTTCAGCAGTTGGCTTGATTATGGCGAAGTTTTCATCATTGATAATAGCTAGTCATCAGTCTGCTATGAATTTTTCATCTCTCATGTACGCCTTTCCTATGAGTATTTCAACAGCAATGGCGATTGTGGTGTCTTACGAAGTTGGAGCCAAAAGGCTAGAAGATGCTAAAAAATACATCAAAATTGGACGTCTATCTGCTATGGTATTCGCCGTTTTGACTCTCTCCTTTTTGTATATTTTCCGAGAAAATGTTGCGAGACTTTACGGTTATGATCCTGAATTCATTCAATTGACAGCTAGTTTTATGACCTATAGCCTATTTTTCCAGTTGGCTGATACATTTGCAGCTCCGTTACAAGGTATTTTACGAGGTTATAAAGATACAGTCATACCTTTCTATCTCGGACTCCTTGGTTACTGGGGGGGAGCTATTCCTCTAGGATGGCTTTTGGACTATTCGACAAATCTAGGCGCTTATTCTTATTGGATAGGTCTCATCGTAAGTTTAATTGTCAGTGGTTTTCTTTATCAGTGGCGTTTACAAGTTATTATGAAAAGATTCAAATAATTTGGTGAAAAAACCTTGGAAATTTGTTTGTGAAATAGTTTTTTTAAGTAAAGAAAAGTTTTGATTTTACAGACTTTTCTTTTTTATATTGTGAAAAAATAGCAAGCATATTCTTTGACTCTCATTAACGTATAAGTTAGAATAGAAATTTAAGAAATTAAACTTAGAAAGGCAAGATTATGTCAACTTTAGATAAAAATCTTTTGCTTGAGATGTTCCGTAAGATGGAAGAAATCCGTCGCATGGACTTGAAGATTACACAATTAGTAAAAAAAGGGAAAGTGCCAGGAATGACGCACTTAAGGTTTCTAAAGATAAGTTCGAATCAAAAGGTGTTAAATCAGTTCGAGCACGAGTAACCAATATCGTAGACGAACTGCCTGAAAAAATCACTGTCGAAGAATTCCGTGACTTACTTTTGGAATACATGAAAAAAGAATACCCTGAAATGACAGAGTATGTCTTTTCAGATGAGGAATTAGCTGAAATCAATCGAATCAAAGAAACTAAGTTTGGAACTTGGGACTGGAACTATGGTAAATCACCTGAATATAATGTCCGTCGTGGAACTAAATTCCCAAGTGGTAAGGTTGAAATCTTCGCAAACGTCATTGGATCAAAAATTCAAGATATAAAGATTTACGGTGACTTTTTCGGTATCGAAGATGTTGCAGCAGTAGAAAATGTTCTTCGTGGTATCAAATACGAACGTGAAGATGTCCCCAAAGCCCTTCAAACCATTAACCTAGGTCGTTATTTCGCAGGAATCACTGCTGAAGAAATTGCTGAGTCAGTTGTAGAATAAAATCGAAAGAGATCCATATGCTATGGATTTCTTTTTTTAAAACTTGATAATCAATCATTATGAGAGTATAATGTAGTGGAAATTTAAAATAAAAGAGGCCTAACATCAATGATAAAGATTCCAATTGAAAATCTCGGACTATTTGAACAGTTAGATCGTACTGTGGTAGCTTTTTTTAAAAACCAAGAATCTACAAGTCCTTACGATTTGCATATTAGTATCACACAAGAACACTTCGATAAGAAAAGACAAGAGTTAGAACAATTAGGTTTGCAAGCTGTCCAAATCCCACTGGGAATGGCTTTAGACAATGTTATTCAGCAAGCACATTTTAAATCCCTAATTATTGGTGGTCTTGCTCCTGAGGAAATTATTGTTAGCAAAGAAGAATTAATGCCTATGAAAGACATTGTTGATAGTTTTTGTATTATGTACGCTGCAGCTAATAACCGCATAGAAAATAGTAAGGCTTATGAATTAATGAAAGATAAAACGGTCTACTTTATTGGAAAACTTCTTACTGACATTCCACAAAAAAGTGATGAAATTGCTTATATGGGTATTGATAGAACTGCTAACGATGGTACGCCATATGAAGCTGTTAAATGCTTTTTAACGAAAGAAAGTGCTGAGAAGTATAACGAAGAGAAAAGACCCATCAGCCCTGCGAATCTGGATTATCTAAAGTCATTTTGGGGAAAACCAGTTATAATTGAGCCATACAGAAATTATTGGATTGAATTTTTATAGATTAATAAAAGAGCGATAGATTTTTGATTATCTAACGCTCTTTTTACAAATATTACATAAATTATATTATGTTCCATTACAAACTATCCAAGGCATTTTTCTGCTCATCATTAACGATATGGGTATACAAGTCGGTAACTTGTGTGCTAGCATGTCCTAGCTGGTGACTGACCAGAACCTGTGATTTGGTCGCATCATAGAGACGAGTTGCTAGTGTATGACGCAGTTTATGGGGTGTTACGCGTACTTTGAAGTCTTCTGAATACTTAGCCACCATCTTTTCGACACTAGAAGCGTCAATACGGTTTGGAACACCTCTATATAAAGTTAGAAAGAGAGCTGTATCAGTCTTCTCTGTCTTATAACGTTTGTCTCGAATAGCGAGATATTGCTCTAAATAAGGTTTAGCAAAGGCAGCAACATTGACTGAGTCTCGTTTTCCACCTTTTCGAGTTACATCAATCACCATCATCTTGAGATTAAGGTCTCGAAGATCCAGATTTACTGCCTCAGAGAGACGTACACCAGAGGCAAGAAGGAGTGCAATAATTGCCAAATCTCGCTCTTTATTCTTATTAAAAGAGGATAAAGCGCGATTAGAGAGAGTTTTAGGATATTCCTCATCGATATAATTCAAAAAACCCTCTGTTTCATCGCCTAAAAAGAGCTTTTGCTTGATATTTTCGGCTCGAGCAGCCAAAGTTTCTTTCTTTTTCTTGGTAGCAACTTTCTTCATAACATTGCGATAGAAATAAGGTTCCCCTTGTTCATTTTCAACTTCCTCAGTCAAGTACTTATAAAGACTAGAAAGCGCTGATAAAGTACGGTTGATGGTTGTTTGGGAGACACCATTCTTTGTCGTATTAGCATTAAGCAAAGGACGTTCACGTAAGTAAAGAATAAAAGATTCCATGTCTTTCTTGGTCATGTTCTCAAGAACATCCAAAGGAATATTAGCCATGGTGTCAGCATTCGATATACCAGATTCCAAGACCCAGGTAAAAAATCGATCGTATTCCTTTAAGTATTCGTACAAGGTCGTAAAACTGTATGGAACAGCTAGTTTTGATTGATAGTATTCCAGGACGTACCAGGGCATGACTTGTTTGAGTTTATCAATCCGTTCTAATAAGATTTCACGTTTCATGTTTTTCTCCAAATCTTTCTATACTAGAAGTATAGCATAGCTAGATATATTTTTCAAGAAAATTATAGTTTTTCGGAAAGATATTATAGGGGATATTTAGGCTTGCCTAACTAAGACCCTTGTAACCAAAAAATTTTTTTAAGCCAATTACACTCAATTATGTACTTTATTTAAGTGAACACTGGAAATTTTTTAAGCCGTTCATCTTCTGTAAAATGTACTTTATTTAAGTGAAAACTAAAAATTTTTCAAATGTACATTTTAGCAATAAAAAAACACTCTAATACCAATTTAATGAATGATATGTACCCAGAATCCTGGACACATGTTATGAACTAAGTGGAACACATGGATGCTATCCTGTACATTACAGGTGGCATCCATTTTGTTTTTCCTTGTATTCTTTCATTGTTGTAATAACTTATGTATTCATCTAGTGCTTTTGAAAAGCTCTCAAATGATTCATATTCTTTCTCGTAGCTGTAGTACATTTCATTCTTTAGACGTCCAAAGAATGTTTCCATAATGCAATTATCTATGCAATTGCCACGTCTAGACATTGATTGGATAATTCCCCTGTTTTTTAGTTCCTGACGATAGTAGTTATGTTGATATTGCCATCCTTGATCTGAATGAAATATTAATCCTGTAAGTGATTTGAACTTTTTAAACGCCATCTCTAGCATTCTCTTGATTTGATTTAGGTTTGGACTCATCGACAAGTCATATGAAATAACTTCATTTGTGTACATATCAATTATCGGAGAAAGGTAACACTTTCCCCATGAAAAATTAAACTGAGATACATCAGTTGTCCACTTCTGAAGTGGTGCTGTTGCTGTAAAGTCTCTATCTATTATGTTTGGTGCTACTTTACCTACTTCACCCTTGAATGAGTGATACTTTTCTTTAGGTCTTTTGCCTTGCAATCCAAGTGAATGCATGATACGTTGTACTCTTTTATGATTGACAGAATTTCCACGTCTTAAGAGCTCTCTATACACTCTTCTCACACCATATCTACCTTTATGCTGGCTAAATATTTTCTTGATTTCTTCAGTGAGCTCAATATTTCTAAAGTCTACAGTATCAACTTTACTGATTTCGTAGTAGTAAGTTGATTTAGGCATATTTAAACCTTTTAGTAGGTGCTTTAATTGGTATCCTTCTTCTCTGAGCGCTTTGATGATTGCTGCTTTTTCGCCTTGAGTTGCGCAGCCCATCTTTCTTGCCTCAAGGCGATCCTTTTTTTTACTACTTCAATCTCCGCTTTCATTGCCACAATTTCTTCTCTTAGTCTGATTAACTCTTCACGTTCTGATTCAGTTAAAGGCTTGGGCTTAATCGTTTTCTTTTTCATATCAGGTTTCTTACTCTTGCGACCTTTCTTTTTATTCACAAGACCATTGTAACCTAATTCTTTGTATTTGCGAACCCAGGTATATAGCATTCCATTATTTATACCTGCAGAAACAGCAACTGACTTGTTGGATTGTCCTGCTAATACTTTAGCAACTAATTCATATTTCGCTTCAGGGGTCCACACTTTGTTATTACCTAAGTGCTTTAATGCATCTGGTCCATTTTGTTCTTCGATACGAACCCAGTATCGAACCATTAGATGAAAGTTTGATGTTTTTATTCCTTCTGGTGTTTCAGGCCATATTCCTTTTCTATATAGCTCAATACACTCTAACTTATACTCATGACTGTAACGCATGAAAATACCCTCCTTACTGGGTGTCCAGTAAAGAGGGTACATATCAGAAATTTAGAGTGTTTTTATTTATCTATATTTTTTTTAACTGTACAAAGTGTTCTTGCTTTCTTCTGTGGCCTTTGCAAATCGAACATGCCTTTTTATTTCGCTTTCTGTAAGCCATTCTTTCTCTAACTTGAATTTTATAACGATGATCATGGTTTTCCTGACATATCCACCATACAGACATATTACTCAACTCTGTGATTTCAGTTGGACTTGCTATTAGAAGGTTATTTACATAATCCCACTCATTCATTAGACTTTGTTGAGTTGTTGCTAAGTCGTTAAATCCTTTTAAAACTTTTTGATTTCTACAATATGGACAAGAATTATCTCTGTAAAATTTTTCTTTAATGACTTGCTGATATTCTCCAGTACATACAGGGCATTTCCACCATGCGTTATATGTTGAATTTGCCCTTACGGAAGACATTTCTTGTTTATTAAATGTTGACCATTCTTTAATTAACCAAGGATGTGTTGTTTCAAGATCATTATAACCTTTTGCAGTCTTTTTAAAAGAACAATATGGACAACATTGGTCGTTTTCGTGGCGTTCAGAAATTTTTGCTTTAAAACTTCTGTGACATTTTCGACAAATCCAATTGGTTAAAGTATTTGAATTATAAAAGAAGGTATCAATATCACCATTAAGTTCTTTTACCCATTCATTGTTTAAGTACGGTTTAACATAGCTCAGTGTTTCATTTGGTTTAGGAATTTTTTTATTACAGTAAAGACATATAGAGTTAAGTTTATTAGAATTATTGTTGGTAAATACATCTAGAACAGTCCCTAATCTCTCCTGAAATTCTAAATCACAACAATCACAAATCCAATTAAATATTTTATTCTCGGATTCTACCGATTTTGTCACCTCATCAGGTTTTTCTAAATTCTTGCTACTCCAAAGGTCACACAACTCAGGATAAGTATCTGCAATTGTATTATAACCTTTTAATGCTTGCTCGTTATTACAATATGGACAGCTATCTATTACTTCTTTTCTTATTGGAATTGAACAAAGGTATTCACCTTGACAAACAGAACACTTCCACCAATATTTTTTTGTTTCAATGTGGCTCAATGCTAAATGAACAGGCAATCCATTTTTATCGCTCCATTCTTCCTGTAATTTTGGGAAATTATAGAGTATATCATTGTTAAAAACAAGTGTATCCCAATCACAATGATTAGGACAAGTTTGAAAATTCCTATTCTCTAAGTCGGTTCTTGAAATCATTTCATTAGGACTGCAATGAAAATTTACATTGCAACAAGGACATTTCCAATTTATACATTCAGAAGACTTATGCCAGTATTCAGAAATAGATTTATCATTACTTTTATCCCAAAATTTCTCTAAATATGGATGAGTTTCTTGTAAAGTATTATACCCTTTTAACATCAATTTATTATCACAATAAGGGCAGCCTTCAAAATGCCTTTTGACAACACTACATTCATATTGACCATGACATTTAAAACACTGCCATCTTACTAAGATATCGGATAAACTATCAATCATATTACTTTTTACAAGAGTTGGAATAAATTGCTTAAAAAGATTTCTATCTGTATGCAATAGGGGGTTGGCTTTCACTTTAATTACGGTATCAAATGTTGCTTTACAGTTATTACAATAGAAACCATCTCTTTTGATTCTTGAAATTAGCCGATCAATAGACAACTTAAAGATATGGTCACATTTGTCGCATTTCCAATTTCTAGGGATTGTAACATTGTCATTTAACTTCAAATCATTAAACTCTACATCGTTTTGCTCCCCTGGAAGATAAATTTTCCGAAGATTAGGGTATGCTTTAGTGTAAGCTACAAAATGTGTATTCTCATTACATCCGACATGAATAAGCTCTTGATTATGTTTATTGGTTAATTTAGAAGTGTTTGCTACATCTTTCCAACTAACATGACAGGTAGGACATTTGAAGTGAAATAACCTCTTTGAAGAAAAAGATAAATTATCAATCTCTTCCTGAATGCTTTCTATATTTTCATAATGAAAGTTTATGTACTTTAGAAAGTTAGGAATCCTTGCAGATATAGAGTTTTCCCCTTTTATAAATACTTCTCCAAGCTCACATACAGGACAGATTTTTGAATGATTTTGGATATTCTTATAAGATTTTGATGCACTTGCTTTCCATTCATAAGAACAGGTAGGACATTTCCAGTTAATGTGTCTTTTACTGGAAATTAGTATTTTTTCTACATCTATTTTGATATTCTTGTCAAAGTCCCAATAGTTCAATAAAGCTGGAAAATCAGTGATTAAGTCTGACATTTTCTCCTCCTAATACTTAGTCTTGTTATCCAGTAAGTCTTTAATTTCCAAAATCTTACTTTTGCTTATTTGCTTTTCAGTACGAGTATGTTTATCAAAAGATATTTTTGAATCTGAGGTGATAATATTTTCACTTAGATACTTCTTAGTTACAAGTTGCTGATCAGATTTTAATAAGCCTTCTTCTTTTAATAATTCATTTGCAATCCCAGGATACAAACTGGTTTTAAGAAGATTTCTTAACTTTTTGTTTTCCTCTAATAATTCTTTGTTTAATGCTGTCTGCTCCTTAATTTCAGCATTCTTTTCATTAAGTTGTGCTACCTCATTTTTCAACTCTGAAACTCTTGTTTTGAGCTTACTGGCTTCTTCCTTATATTCTATTGCTGCATCAACAACTCTTTTATAATAATTATTAAGTTCCATCAATGCTGATTTGATTGCTTTAGGGGTTCTATTGGTCATTAAGAAACGTTCTACATCTAGAGTTTTATACGATATAACTGTTTGATAAGTTTCGTCTTCAAATAGTTCCAATCTATCATTAAGGGCTTGTCTAAATTCTTTGTTTCTTCTAATCGTTGTGTCTGCAACCTGCGGAAATCCGTTGCTTCTAAGGTAATTTCCAAACTGTGGAATTTTGAATAGTCTAGGATTATTCGAACAATGTTCCAGTAAATAATGTTCAAATAATAATAGCAATTCTTGATTATCAATATACTTCTTTCTAGCCATTTGAGAACTCCTGTAAGGATAAATGTTTTTCAGTTAGATATTCTTGATAAGAACGACTAACTGTTTTAAGTTTTAATAATGCCTCACCAATATCTTCTATATTCCCCTTTCCTTGTCGAACTCTTTTTATAGCCTCATCTACAATTAAAGCTTCCTCATCAATTGATTTCTTAAAGGATTTATCCATAGAGAAATAATCTTTTCCAGCTTTTCTGTAAAATGGACAACTAGTGCAAGCACCAAGCTCTGCATGTGAGCTAATGACTTTAAGACAGTCAGAATAATCACCTTCCGCAAATCTTGGTGAATAACATCTGCCCTTATTATCAAGAGAAACATAGTCTTTGTTAACGGTGTATTTGTGCTGAGTCTTACTGATAGCGTAAGACGTTTGAGAGTTTGTTAATTTACGATAAAGCTGATAGCTCCTACATTCAATAAACTGACTCAGATTTGAAAAATAATGTGAGGATGTTGTGACACTATCATGTCCAGCTAAGAGCATTGCTGTTACTGGACTAGCTCCTTCTGCTATCAGATTGATCATTGCAATGTGTCTAGTATCTCCAATATGAATGAAATTAATCTCATGATCGTCTAATTGATTTGGGGAATTGATATGATGGACAAAATACCCATACTGTTGAGATACAATCTCATTAAAGAAATATTTTAAAATTGTATTTAAGTTACTGTACGTCAAGAAACGGTTTTTAGTACCAGCAATACGTTTCCATTTCCGATAATGAGAGTCTGTCACAAATAGGGTATCTAACTGTGTAGATGATAAGTCTTTGGTTAGCTCTAAATAATTTAAAATCTCACTCGCAAGCTTAAATGGTACTTCGTAAGTTGTTAAATAATAATCCTCTGAAATTTTATGGGATACTCCCTTGTCTTTTCCTTTTAAGTTATTTCGTCTGAGAGTTAAGTAATATTTTCCGTCTTTTTCTGTGAGACAATTTCTCTGAGTGAGCAAAAACTCCCTTGGTCTAAGTGGTACTACTGCTGTTATTTGCCACCATAAGTAAAGAGGGTAGTAAAACAATCTTTCCTCATCTGATAATGGTTTAACCCAATAGTCGTTTAAAATATCATTAAATAAAAAATAGGATTGAAATTGGGCTAACTTTCGCTGTTTTTTAGTGTTCAGTTGATAACTAACATTTAAAAGTTCATCTAGTTGCTCAATCAGTTGGGTTAATTCGTTACTCTCTAAACATGGTAGTGTAGAAAGAAAATCTATACATACTGAGGGGTTGGAAATCTTCATATTTGCTAACGAGAAGACTTCGTTCACTTTTATTTCTTTGACTAATTTTTTTATATCTCTTAAAAAGGCTTGGAGTGTGATTAAAACATGATGTTCCATAGATAGCACTATAAAACTCTTTAAGTAGGTGACAAAATCATCAAAAGATAATTGAAATACTTGTTCATAAAACCTTTTATATTGGAATTTATTCAAGTTAAAAATGAAGCTAACGTTAGAATATTCATTAGTTGTTGCCCATCTATTTTCTTCAAAATTGGTGGTTAGGATAATCCCTTTTTCAACATAGTCTTGAAAACATTCTTTTGCGCTCTCAATCATATTGTCATCAAACAGGACAATTTCATTTACTTTACGAAATAATTTTAATTGATTATTCAACTGACTAACTCCTTGATAATATCCTCATAATCAGATAATACAGCTTCCCCATACTGTTCTGATAATGCTTCTAACATTTCTGTAAGGCATGGTTTAATCTGCTGCTCAAGAATGGCTCGAACCTTTCCTCGTTCAAGTTCATTCTTTAATTTTTGATATTGTTTATTGAGACGATTAAACTCACCAATTAACAAAAGTAAGGTAGATTTTGTTTGTAATTCATACTGGCAACCGACACAATGTTGACGGTCATCATAGGGGCATAGTTTCCCTAATGCAGACAAGAGACACATACTTTCTCCCTGCTTAGAGAAAGCCTCTCCGTTGCCAATTCGATGACAGATTGTCAGTAATTGTTCAGGTTCAACATTGTTTTCAACTAGAGTTTTTAAAGCTTGTTGCGAACGTAAATCCGCCCTAATACTCAGTTCTAACGTTTTTTCAATTTCTACTGGCGTTAAATCTAAACTTTTAATCATTTGAGTTTGTTGGCTTGGACTTAATTTTTTATACTTTCCTCTAGTTACAATGGTCAAGAGCATAGACGGAATCATGGATAATACGCCTCGTTCAAATAGCTCTTTTGCAACCATTTCAGGTTTTAGTTGTCCGAGTTGGGCATCTTTTAGATACGTTGTTGTAGTTTGTGCAAATTCATTAAAATCCCCTTTATGGCTACGAGCTAATGCGGCCAGAAAATAACCTTTAATATTCAGTTCTGACTTTTCTTCAAGAACATCATCTGCTAACATTGCGACAGATTGTAAGTAGGACTTGTTTGCAGAACGACTACTAAAGTTACGCTCTAAAAATAAATTTCCGATTTCCTCCCCCATATAACTAGTAATCTTTTCATAAGTTTTAATTTGTCTGATCAATGGATTTTCTGCATTGTATGGTATTTGAAGTTGGAAATGTGCCTCACAGATAGCCAATAACGTTCCAATAAGAACCTGACAACTTTCTGGGACATGAAACTTTAGCTGAGCAACATTAGAAGCGTTTTTGGTTTTATTAGGTGTTAAGTTTAAATAAGTCAATCTTGTTGTAATACTTAGTAAAGTCCTTCTAGCTTCACTACTACTCCAAGTTCCATCTACTACTGCTTCTAAAACTTCTAATGGTTCTCTTGTTAATTTAGGATGTCCTAATCTTTCTAAGTCTGTTGATCTTAGTGCACAAATAAAATGCAATCCTAGATATAGCCATGTATCTGCATAATCCTTTGAATTTGCTGCTTTACACAACATGTCATTTTTTATGATGTAGTCTTCGTTAAACAGGTAATACATTAATTCAAGGTATTCATCTAATTCATACGCTCCATTTGCACTCTCAATCGTGTAACGCTTTGTCATTTCAAAACTTACTCGATAACGAGTAACGCCTTTATTGAGTAGCCATTTAATAAATTGAATGAGGATATTGCCTTGTGACTTCGTAAGAACTTCTGTTGCTACTTCTACTAAGGTCTCTACTTCAGCATCACTATATAGAAACAAATCTTTTGTTAAGTAATATGCTAAAAAATCAAGTAGATAGAAACGATTTGTTTCACTCAGCTTTTCTTCTTCAGCAAATTGTACGAATAATTCACTTGTAGAAGGAAATTTTTTTGAAAAGATTTCTTCCATACTTTTAATTCCTGGAGGTGTTGTTAGATAGTCTTTGATGCGACTTTTAAGAACTTCAGCATCTTTTTCAGAAATAGTATAATCATCAAGATTTATAGACACACCAAACCATTCATTGTCTAGTAAGAATCCACTGACTTTCTCACGGTGTTTTATTGTAGCAGCACCTAACTCGACTAATATTCTTTCAAGATAATTTTTTAAATCTACTACCAATAGCTACTCCTTTTAATCTTCTCCAAACAATTTTTCTGCTTGCCAGTTCATATATTCAAAAACACCATTATTAACCTGACCATATTGTTTTGCAATTTCTCCTTTATTTTGTAAATAAACCCAAGCACTTTCTGGTGAATTGTCCCCTCTAGCAGACATCAGTTCACTAACTTCATTAACACCTGACAAAACCAATTGTGTGGTGTACCAGTGCCTAAAGATATGGGGTGAAATATTATTTTCTTGCAAGAGTTGACCAAAAAAGACAACCTCTGGGTCATCAGATTTAAGAAATATTGGAATCATTTCTTCGCGAATAATCTTACGAAATCGTTGATAGTACACATCGT
>ERZ773074.828-NODE-828-length-12497-cov-2.583266_pt1 | contig 12497 bp, 9 predicted proteins | sample MGYA00580615_ERZ773074 | MGnify/ENA primary metagenome ERZ773074 (study PRJEB29015, sample SAMEA2738126) | human oral metagenome | biome: human oral; feature: human-associated habitat; material: saliva | place: China | collected 2160 ...
CTCGGTCAGGATCTTCGCCGCGATGAGCATGACCCCGAGAGCGGTGAGAACCTCCATCAGCATTGACCAGCTGGTTGTTGAAGACCATCACCGAGGATCCGCCGCCGTCTAGGTTATAGGCGCTTACGCATCCGAGTTCCTTGAACATATAGGCGAATTCGGGCATGGTGACTCCGCGCGAATACCCGTCGGAACGCCCATCGACCACGATAAATACGAGGTGGTTCTGACCGAGCACGCCCACGCCGGTACGCGGCTGGTTGCCTTGAATGGAGTGGTTGCCGAAGTTGGTATCGACCTCAACCTGGTCGATGCCGCTGATAACCTCTGAGTCCCGCACGAGTGCCGGCCCGAAGGAAAGCGTATTCCAGACACCTTCGTTGAGGAGCTGCTGCGCGTTCGTGCCGGTTTCGTCGTAGAGTTTGACGGAGCCGTCTTGGTAGAACGCGAGCCCTTCACGGGCGCCGGAATCGCGGTATACCACACCGTTGCGAATGACGATGCCGGTGTCACGGAACCCGTAGTAGTCGCCGTTAATCGCCCAGATACCGTTATGTTGCGCGGCGATATTGGAGGGCGTGTCGATAATGTTTTGCCCAAATTTGTTGTTGGCGAAGGCTCCGCGCAGCAGGGTCATGGCGTTGAGTTTAATCTCGGCGGCAAAGGAAACGACCGCGTTATTGCCGCTTCCTTCGGTGGATTTAGTAATAGTAATAGAGCCTTCACTGGCGCTCAGACCATCAGAGGTGACCTTAACGTTGGTGAGTTCGCTGGGGCTTGAGGCACCGTCAGATGATGAATTATTATTCTTTGCTTGTTGTGATTTTTCATAGGCTACGGTGTCGTCAATCTGCGTATGCTCGGCAAGATAACGATTATATGCCCAGCCAGCACCAACACCCGCGACAGCAAGGGTGCCGAGGCCACCTCCCAAGAGAACGCGCCTAGTTACTTTCTTTTTCTTAGGTTTCTGGGATATTTCAGCAGTCTCTTCGACCTGTTCGACTGGCAGTGTTGCGGTAGTATTTCCGTTCTTCATGATTCTAGAATGCGTGGCATTTCTCGTTTTAAAACATGAAGAAGCTATGTTTCAGCTATGTATGAGTATTCATTTCCGGGGATCGTATCACCATGCGCATATACTCCACACAGCTTGATGCATTAGACGCAAGACCGTCTTAGTTCATTTTCTATTTTGCGGGTTACTGTGCATCGGGCGACTTAAATAACCGCAAAATGCACAATAACTCGCAATAAGCCTGCCGCCTCTACGTGATACGCGCTTACGCGCCGGTGAGGTTATCGAGGTGCCGCTTTGTGACGGAGTCGAAGAGGTCAAGGCTCTGTGCGGAGCGTGCTATCAGCTGCGCGCCCTGCACCGTGCAGAATAAGGAATCCGCCTCTGCCTGCGCGTGCTCGGGATCGTACCCGGCATGCTCAAAACGCTCGGCGAGCCAGCGAATATTCTTAGCCTGAAAATCTGCGGTGTTAATCTCGGCAGGCTCACGGTTTTCAGCCTGGGCGCGCAGGGGCACGAACGTGGCATTGATATGCGTTCCCCGTTTCGCCGTCTTCTTGTCCTCTTCAGCATCGTGAGCGGATGCGCTCTGCCCCAGGGATTCCAGCGCCAGCATTGAGCAGAGACAGAGTTTATAGCCCTGTTCCAGGTTCGCACGGTAGGGCCTCATATAGACTTCGAGTTCTTCGCGGAGGCTGTGTGCCGCCTCCACGCCCTGGCGCAGCGTCTCAAAAAAGTCTGCGCTGTACTTATCGAAGGCTGCACGCACGAGATCGGATTTCACAGGGAAATAGTAGTGAATGCTGGGTTTTTTGATGTTCATTTTGCGCGCTATATCTGCGTAACTAAAACCGCTGACGCCGTTCCTTTGGATATAGTCGGTGGCTATGCGCACAATATCATCTTTAGTTCCCATCATTCTCTCCTTATGTGATCGTTAAAATCCCCACGACCGTTGGAGCGGAGACTGCGATGCGAATTCACCTTGCCATCACTGCGGTAACCGAGGACAACTCCCGCGACCGCGATTTCATTGTCGGGAATATCCGGGTGGGCACGGACCTTATTCGGGTATTGTACATTTCGTCGGTGACACTATCGTATCCACACCGCAGGATGCCCGCCAGCATCAGCAGATGCGCAAACAAACCAACAGGAAAACCCGTAGACCGCCCAAGCACGCCCGCAAAGTATACAAAAAACCGGCCCAAGTCACCCTGTAGGGTGCTTAAGCCGGTTCGCGTATGAGCGTAACGCTAGGCTCTGCCGCTACACCTCATCATCATATTTGGCATATTTCTCCGCGTATGCCGAGTAATCATCCTCATCATCATAGCGACGAGAAGATGATTCGGAGGATTTAGTGTTCTTAGCGTTGAGCTCGCGCTCAAGTGCACTGTAGTCGGTCTCGGGGCTGAAGTACTTCATCTCCCGAGCCTGCCGTGTTGCCTTAGCCTTCTGACGGCCGCGCCCCATGGCGTGACCCCCTCTTTCCTCATGTCCGCAGCCACCACACCCAAGGCGCGCATAACCCACGGATCGCTCTCTAGTCTTTCCTATGTTCTAGGGTACCTTGTTTTACCCCTCAATGTCTTGTTGATTGACAGATTCATGCTCAGAAAATCTATCGAATCTTCAGTTTCTTCGCCTGAACTCCGGCGAATTATGCATAAGGTTTGGGCTCCACCTCGCGCATTATACGCTAATGTGGAGCCCAAACCTTTGTAGGAGCCTTCTATAAGAGCCGCGCGTAGCAACCCATCTCTACAAGCCCGAGGACTCAAAGTTTTATCCCCAAGTCCCTGGGAACAACCCGCACTAGCTGGCTGTAAAGCTACCTAGCTCGGTCGCACCGGATGCCAACGACGCTGCGTTGGAGTCCACAGCCGATGTTGTAGTGTACACCGTGTAACTCTGACCCTTGACGATCGATGAGCTAGAGACGAGAACCAACTGCACATTCGACTTGGTGACTTTATAGTTAGCCACCACCTTACCAGATGAATCCGCTACTTGAACCGTGGATCCTTGCTCAAATCCGGAACTATTGGTCAGTTTCAGGTAGCCGCTCGTCGAGTTGGTGGAGGGAGCCTCGAACATATCTGCCGTGCTGCCGCTGAGAACCGTGGCACCGTTGAGGAGCAAGTCGCCGTTGGTATCCAGCGCAGCGTTACCGCCTTGGCTGGGACCGTTCACTATCAGCGTTCCTCCAGAAAGAGTTGTGACACCGTTCGAATCAATGCCATCGCCCTCAGCATTGACGGTAATATTACCGCCGCTCACGTTGATTGCAGCATCGATAACCTCAAAGGTTCCGCCACCACCACCGGGCATACCACCCTGCGGAGGCTGCCCCATGTCCTGGTTGCCTTGGTTCTGGGTGTTGTTCTGCTGCTGACCGGTACCTGTGGTTCCATTCTGCGACGTACCGTCCTGCGAGGTTCCAGACATCGCAGGAGGTTGTCCTTGCGGAGGCTGACCCGTCCCCTGCTGTTGTTGATTGGAGGTTCCGTTCTGCTGCCCACCCGGCAGGCTGCCCTGCTGCTGATTGGCAGTATCAGAGGTGTTCGCGGATGAATCCGTGCTTTCAGAATCGCTTGTCTTCAGCGAGGCATTCATACCGTCATCCGCGCTCGTGACGTTTACATCGCCGCCAGAGACATTGATGTACTGTGCCTCAATGCCTTCATCGGACTGTTCAACCGTTAGGGAGCCCCCGGAAATTTCGACGACCCGAGAGGCTTTGAAACCGTCATCGCCCGCATTCACGGTCACGGTACCGTTGCTCAGGCGGGTCCAGCCCTTCCCCTCGTCGGTATCGTTAGTGGATTTGATGCCGTCCTGCTGCGCGGTCACGTTAATAGTGCCGCCTAGGATATCCACATAATCCTTACCCTTGATACCGGTGTTCGCCGCATTGACCTCAAGAGTGCCGCTGGCAATCACAAGGCCGTCACTCGTGTGAATGCCGTCTTCGTGGTCGCCGTTCACCTTCAGAGTGCCTTCACCCGCGATCGTCAGGTCGGCCCTGGAATAGACCACGGCATCCGGATCATCTTCCCCCGTTGCGGTGTAGTCTGCACCGTCGCTTATCGTATTGGTGGTGCCGGATGCGCTGTAAAGAATAACCTCGTCAGCGTTTACCACGTTCAGCGCGGCACCGCTGGAATTCGTGATGTTTGCGTTATCGAGAACGAGCCGAACCGCGTCGCTGTCAGCGGTTTCAACCTTGATCTGCCCTTGGTATTCGCCGGAGAGTTTGTACGTGCCAGCCTTCGTGATGGTCAAGGTGCCATCTTCAACCGTAACGCCGTCCGTTGCGGTGGGGTTTGACAGGTCAATCGCGGTTTCGGAGGAAGTGTCCCAGCTGAGATCCTGTTCCGAATAGTGAGTATCGACGTCGAGTTTTTCGCCGCTCTTTACGTTGGTCGAGAATAACGAGTTACTGGCGGCAGTATCGGTGGCGGTTGCCGAGGATGTTGTCGCAGTCGTACCGACTGAGCTATCCGCCGCCGTCGTGCCAGAGGCGAGGGCGTTGCTTGTAGTTGAGCATCCGGTGAGCGCAAGCGCCGCGAGCAAAGTTACCGAGGTTGCCGAAGTCAGTATTTTTTTATTCATGGGGAAAGAATCACTTTCTATCTACACTGTTTGAGCAGTTTGTGAGTATTTTCAGGGTTTACATCCGAATTCTACGGGGTAACGGGTACCAGCCGCATCAAATTCACGGGTTCCTGCAGGCTCCTGATGTATGTGTCGTGTGATAGAAATTGGATTTTCTGATGCATATTTGTGGCGTGCACCGCCACCCGCGCCGGAGTTTTGTGTGATGGTTTTATCCTGCGCAGGCTAAAGGTTGGAATAGGATTCTCTCCTCTCGTTATGTTTTACAGATCAGGGGTTGATGCCGTGATATTTTCACGGAGAGTAGCCCCGGGTGCCAGCGTAGTGACATTCGGGTCTACAAGATCGGGAACGACGTACAGCTGATACTCTTGCCCCTTGACGATGGAGGGGTTCGCGAAGAGTACCTGCTTCACACCTGGAATAGTCACACGGTAGTTGCCAACAACATTGCCCGAGGCGTCGGTCGCCTGCACGGATTGCCCCACCGGAATGGTGTCTTCGTCTACAAGCCGCACATAACCTTCTTCGGAGGCTTCTGACGGAGCCTTGTAGAGCTCCAGACCACCACCAGCGGCGGTAATCGTGGCATCACCGTTGATCAGCAGATCACCGTTAGGGTCAAGGGGGTTATTATCGTCGTTGGTTGGCCCGTTGACGAGCAAAGTACCACCAGTGTATGTTTCAAAACCGTTAGAGTCCATGCCGTCAGCACCCACGTTGAGGGTTACATTTCCACCGGTCATGTTGATCACGGTATCAATAACCTCTGTGGTATCGCGGGCACCACCCAAGGGTACGGGGCTGGCATCCGGCTGATCGCTGTCTTCCTTCTGATCCTCATACTCTTGATCGTTAGGCAGCTGGTCCTTGAGCGAGGCATTCACGCCGTCGTTATTGCTGTTGATGAGCGTATTGCCGCCATGAATATTGACGTATTGCCCTTCAAGCCCTTCTTCAGACCCTTCGATGGTGAGCTTCCCGTCCAGAATCTCAAGGGTGCGCAACGCCTTGATGCCGTCGTCGCCAGCGCGGAGAACAGTGTCACCGCCAGCCACGCGCGCCCATCCAAGACCTTGTTTTTCGGTGTTGGTGGCTTTAATCGCGTCCTTTGCGGCTTCAATACGCAGGGTCCCGCCCTGAATATCCACGTAGTCCTTGCCTTTAAGTCCGGTCTTCGAGGAATTAATGTTAAGGGCACCGCCGGCAACAACCAGTCCTTTGGTGGTGTGCACCGTCTCGTCAAATTTGCCAGCGATATTCAGCGTTCCATCGCCCGCAAGGGTTAGGTTAGCGGTTGAGTAGATCGTAGAATCTGCCTCTTTTTTGCCCTGAACTGCGTATTCTGGGCCGTCACTGAGGTTATTGGTGCTGCCCCGGGACGTGTAGATGACGGCTTCGTCGGCAGAGGCAACGTTGATAGCAGATCCGGTCTCATTCGTGATGTTAACGCCGTCAAGAATGAGCTGAACCTTATCTGTTGTGGGGGCTTGAACCTTCACTTGCCCCGTATAGTCGCCAGACATACGGTAGGTTCCCCCCTTCGTAATCGTAATCGTGCCGTTTTGTTCGCTGACCCCATCGGTTGTGGTGGGATCTGCCAGATTGAGCGGAAGAACAGCGTCCTGGTTCCAGGTCACGTCTTCTTGCGTAAAGTGAGTTTGCGCATTAATCTTTTCACCATTTTTGGTGTTCGAGGTGTATACGCCAGATTTAAGTTCCTTCCCCTGTTCCTGTGCGGTCACAGTGGCTTTGGAGTTATCAGGGTTCCCGCTAATCGCGCATCCGGCAAGTGCCAACGATGCTGCAAAGGTGCATGTAAGAACAGATGTAAACCGGTTTTTGAACATCTCGAACGGGGTTCCTTGTCTGTAGGGATTAAGTATCTCGGTAAAGATTGCCTCAACCATCCTACGCGAGAGGGTGGGGTTTCCAGAATGCCCTAACACGGTGAGCCTCTGGCAAACCCCACCCTATTCTTGTACCGCGTTCTAAGACGTTACCCGCTCAGGGTCTAGATCTAAGCGGCAGGTTCAAGCTGCATCCAACGTTGAATCGTGCGCTTCCATTTGTTCGCCGGTAGCTGAGGATTCAGCGCAGCCATACCCGTAGCAAACTTAGAAATTTTGACGGGTCGGATGCCCGCACGCCACAGATACTTATCGGCGACTGAAGGTGCGCTGCCGGATTTCGTTTCGATAATCACCGTACCGGGTGCAGTATATTCGGTACCGACCTGATACTTGGTTGGCCCTTCACCGCCGTCTGCGGTGTACATGAGCGCGTTTTCTGAAAGCGGAGTCCAGGTGAGCGAAGTATCAATCGTGAGGCGAGAATCCACCGGATTCTGCTCGGACTGGGGCAAATATACAGTCGTACGACGGTACCCGGTGCGGATAACCGGCTCCAGGTCATCGACAGACGCATCCGTCAGCTGCTCAAGCGCGGTAGCTACATATTCCTTGCCTTCTGCAGTGAGCATGTCACGGTTTTCGATAGAGTACGGAATACGTTCCTTGACCGTGAATTCACGAGCCCCTTCAGTCTTGACTTCCAAGAAACTCAGGTCAGAATCCAGATAGCTGCGAGTACGTACCTTGAACCGGTTACGGCTGCCGATGGCGGAAGCCTTATAGCTCACCAGGTCAGGGGTGTCGAAGTATACAGAGTCATAGGCGAATTCACGCTGACCGTCGATTTCTAGGACGGCCGCTTCGTCGGCGGGAAGTTCAGCTAAGATAGATGCCGCATAATCTGCGTCCACAATGTATTTGCGATCCACACGGGTCTGCATAGCGGCTTTTTCGTTGAGTTCATCGAGGCTGATGCTCTGCCAATAGGTTGGCACGATAGACATGGTACTTTCCTCTCGGTGCCCGCTTCGGTGAGAAGACGGAGTATTATCTACCGCAGGGGTGTGCGTAGATTCCAAAGTCTGTGCGGCGCCACCCTGAAACGGGGTGTACGGCTGAGGTGCTTGGGGACTCATGGTAGGTCCTTTCAACGTGTGAGTTTTTAGGTGTAGTTTTAGGGGATATCCGCGAGATAAAGCCTAGGAAGCGTAGTATTCGTAGTTCGCGTTAAGGTGTTCTTGGAGTTGGGGAAGCTCTTTGTAGGTGATGGTCACCTGTGTGGTGTCGTTGAGCAGGTCAAGCTCCAGGATCTTAGCGGAGACGACCTCGTACCCGAGACGTGATTCCAGATAGGCTTTTAGGGTTCCTTCGTCGCTGATAGCGCGATCCACCGTGACGGTTTGGGTGCGCGGCTGGTTTTTCGCTTCAAAGATCGGTGAATCCAGTAGTGCGATAATTCCGACCAGTACCACCATGAGGATGAAGGCGATATATGGCGGGTCAAGCCGCACGCCGGAGATTAGACCTAGGGCGAGAGATACGAAGTAGTACCCGACCTCACGCTGGCTTAGGGAGGTAGACCGCAGGCGGATAATAGAGAGAACGCCGAAGAGTCCCAGGCCCATAGCGCCTGCGGTACTTCCGGCATGTGCCAGGGCGATCGTTACGGTGAAAACACCGGCGTTGATGACCGCGTATGAAATCATGAGTTCACGGGTCTTATGACGAATCATGTACAGGGTGCAGAGTGTGCCAATTGCTACTAGGTCTGCCAGTCCCATCATCAAAATATCCATTGGACTCTCCGTTCCGTTTTGTGTGCCGTTATGTTCTTGTATTTCTAGGTTCGCGCCCGTTCCTGTGTTCTTCCTGTGTCTGTCTTAACTTGTAGTTATGTATTTCGTGCATATCTAAAAGTTCCCCGCGATTGCAGGGAATAAAGGATAAAGAACGAGACTCAGTACTACAAAAATGTGGTGGTATGCTCATAAAAATTCAGAATTTGCATATACGGAGCGTTAGCGCCTATATAGAGGTCTTAAGGATGCGCAAAAGGCACATTCTGACTTAGATAACGTCTCCTATGCAAATCCTGATTGGTACGCTTTTCGATCGTTATTACTGTCGAGAGGGGTCTTGCTTCGGAGGGCGGCATCGGCAGCTTTTTCGTGGAAACTATCTTCCTAGATTTTGAGGTTTAAACAGCAAAATCCCCCGCTCCTCAATCATGAGGAACGAGGGATTCTATGTAGCCTCCGGCAGCTTCTAGGGCCGCCCAGAGGACTTGATCATCTAATCTTTAGGCACGCTTGCGCTTACGCAGAGCAGCTACGGTTGCACCGCCCACGCCCAGAGCAACCATACCCAGACCTGCTACGGTCAGAGCACCGTTTGCACCGGTGTTCGCCAGCTTGCCATTGCTGTTCGAAGAAGCGTTATTAGAGCCGTTATTGTTGTTATCCGAAACGTAACCTGCACAGCCGTTACCGTTGGATGCGGTACCATGCTCGCCGTTGCCGCCGTTGCTTTCGCAAGCCACGCCATCATGGTCGCTGTCGAGGTGATCGGCATATGCAGCGTCATTGCGCTGGATGTCCTTGAAACCTGCTTCGTTAGCCTCTTTACAGGTAGCAAACTGGTGAGCACCGTTAGCTGCCTCAGCATTAGTAGCTGCGGCGGGGGTGTTCACATCTGCGCTCTGGTTAGCAGTCTCAGCCTTGTTAGAACCGTCAGAGTCGGATGCCTGCTTGGCAGTCTCGGCCTGGGTACCTTGCTCTTCGGTCTTATTCTGCACGTCGCCGGTGGCGCCCTGACCGCCCTTACCGCCTTCTTTCTTATCACCCTGGTCGGTATTATCATTACCACCGCCGGGCAGAGAGGAAGAACTCTGGTCGTTTGCCTGCTGGTTGTTGTCGCCTGTCGCAACGACCTTGACAATTGCAGCCGTACCGCCGCGTTTCACGTCGCCCTCTTTGAGCGAACCGGTGAGCACGTTGATCTCAACCTCATCGCCAACCTTGAGGTCATCACGCCATGCGATAGAGCCAGAAACGTTACCGTTTTCGTCTGCCTCAACCTTAGTCGGAGCACCGCCACCATTGACCTTAATGGCCAGAACAGAGCCAGATTTACCGTCTGTAGTCTTGAAACCGGAACCCTGGAAGTTCAGCGGCTGACCTTCTTTCCATTCGCTGGGGAAAGAGATAACAGCACCATCGCTGTAGGAATGACCTGCATTGGTCGGGGTAGATACGGACTGCGGGACCGACTGATCCGCAAAGGCTGCCGGAATGGTAGTAAAACCGCCTACCAATCCGCAGCTCAGAGCTGCAACGGCACCGAAAGTAGCAATTTTTTTAGTTCTCATGATTTATATGTTACTCCTTAATGACTATTTCTGGGTCAATATAACGTGGAATTTTAGAGTTTTAAAAATGAAAATAATAACGGTGAGAATTTTGATACTCGCACATTAGATTTCTACGCGTAACATTAAATATCATGTTTAACTTTGGAGTTTTGTAATGCTATGTGGACAGTTTCTTACACCCACCCCTAAGCTGCTATTGCAATGTTGTACCCTTCGGCGAACCCCTATCCCTCCATCATAAAGGGCTCTTTATTTGAATAAAGCATTGGAAATCCCTCTTCATTCAAATAAAGAGAGTCTTTTTATTAGATCCGAAGATTAGCAGATTAGATATCGAGGCGGTCCAGCATTTCTTCCAGCGCCTCCCCCACGCCCGTGCGCCACAAATAGGTGACGCGCGCATCCGCACGCCCGGGGCCACCATTCATAACCGCCACGGGTTTATCCGCGCGCAGGGCATCAAGCACAATCTTGTAGCTGCTCATAACCGCGACCGAGGAGCCCACCACCAGTACACCCGAAGAATCCGCGAGCATCTGCTGCTGGCGAGCCTTCCGGTCGGCGGGCACGGATTCACCAAAATAGACAACATCCGGTTTGAGTTTCATCGAGCCGCAAACCGTACACCCCACCATCTGGAAGCTGCGAATATAGTCGTTGTCGAGCTCAACATCGCCGTCAGGATTAACCTGCAATTCGGTACTTTCGAGACGTTCTAGATACCCCGGATTTGCTGCACCCAGGCGGATATCCAGGCTCTCACGCGACTCGCGCGTTCCGCAGTCCAGGCACAGAATTGAGGATAAATCGCCGTGCAGCGCCAGCACGTTCTTGCTTCCGGCACTCACGTGCAGGCCATCAACATTTTGGGTAATAAGGCCGTTCACCGCGCCCGCATGCTCAAGTTCGGCGAGCGCATAGTGAGCCCGGTTCGGGGATGCGCGGCGCATGCGCCTCCATCCGACGTAAGACCGAGCCCAGTAGCGTTGTCGGGCGGCATTGTCGTAACGGAATTCTTGGTAGGTCATGGGCCGGTGGTCCAGGAGCGATCCGGAGGGTCCGCGATAGTCGGGAATGCCAGATTCGGTGCTGACCCCGGCGCCGGTAAGCGCCAGAACGCCGCCGGTGCGGAGCATTTTTTCGATGCCCTCGGCGGCGTATAGAGGGTCGTGCGGGGTAACGGTTTCGGTGACGACTCGTTCAATGGAGCGAATGGCGGCGCGATGCGCGGAGGCGATGAGTGTGCTTTTCTCGCCCGCGTCTGCAAAGTTCTGCGTATCGGTCCATTTTTCCATGTGTCTAGTGTATGTCGGGGATGTTTCTCTCCCCCAGTTAGGGACGGGCAACCTACTTCCCTGTCCGGGTTCTCTTGATCACAAACCACTATAAGCAAGACTAGTATTAATGATAGTATTATCCACAACAGCAATAGTGAAAGGAAGCATTATGGCAACCCCAACTATCGACGCTATGATCCTGGGGGCTCTGCATGAGCACCCGATGAGCGCCTACGAAATGAACAAAATGATGGACCAGCGCGGAGTGCGCGGTTGGGCGCGCATCAGCTCACCCTCCGTATACCGCAACCTGGTGCAGCTCTATAAGCAGGGATATGTGGAGAGCACCACCGTCAAAGACAGTGCTATGCCTGAGCGCACGGTCTACTCCATTACTCTCGAAGGCAAGGAACGTCTTCATGAGCTTCTCTACGATATTGCCTCCAGCCCTGCGCGCGTAGACTTCAACTTCGTCTCCGTCATCGCGAATATCCGCATGGTGGATGAGAAGATGGGGCACGAGCTGTTGCAGTCTATCGCCGATACCTACAGCGAGTGGGCAGATCGGCTGGAACAGGCTGCCGCATCCATCGACGACCAGATAGAGGCGAAGGCAACCCTAGAGCTGTGCTCTGATACCTACCGGCTCATTGCGGACTGGGCACGCAAATTCGAGAAGGATTTCTATCAGAATCGCAAGAAGTAAGGGCTGATTCCGCGCGCTAAAGACTGAGTTCTGGGAGCATAAACTACGCTCCCGCCTCGGGCAAAGATAAAAACGGCTCGGCACGAAACCTTATGAATTATGTTTCATCTATAGGTATGACGTGGTTTCCTCGGAGTAACTAGCCCTCCTTGAAAGTGCCTGTGGGGCGAGAAGTAGAATGAGTTTTATGTCAAACACTATGAAAACAATTGCTATGCTACGTTCCCTACCAATTTCTGACCCAGAAGCGCTCATTGAGGCTGAAATGCCCATCCCTGTTCCGGGCGCCCAGGATCTCTTGGTTCGAGTGAAAGCTGTCTCTATCAACCCCGTGGATATCAAGGTACGCGCGGGTGCAGGAGTTCAGCAAGATCCTAAAATTCTTGGTTGGGATGCGGCAGGTATCGTCGAGTCTGTAGGGGAAAATGTATCTGGTTTTGTCCCTGGCGATGAGGTTTATTACGCTGGTGATCTCACACGCCCAGGTTCAAACGCAGAATATCAGACGGTAGATTACCGTATTGTCGCTAAGAAACCTGCATCGCTGGGGTTCACGGAAGCGGCTGCCATTCCACTTACCGCAATCACTGCGTGGGAAACACTCTTTGATCATATGGGTCTCACCAAAGATACTTCGGGTAACCTTTTGGTG
>ERZ773074.835-NODE-835-length-12423-cov-33.033716_pt1 | contig 12423 bp, 9 predicted proteins | sample MGYA00580615_ERZ773074 | MGnify/ENA primary metagenome ERZ773074 (study PRJEB29015, sample SAMEA2738126) | human oral metagenome | biome: human oral; feature: human-associated habitat; material: saliva | place: China | collected 2160 ...
GCCCCAGTAGCGCTGGCGGCTGAAGAGCCAGTCGCGCAGGCGATAGGTGACGGTGGCGTGGCCCAGACCCTTGGCGACCAGCCACTCGATCATGGCGGCCTTGGCCTCGTCCTTGGCCAGGTCGTTCAGGTCGATCTCGTCGTTCGCGGAGTCGACGGCCACGCCGTCGCCCGTGTAGGCGCCGGCCTCGAGGTCGGGGCCGTAGGGGTCGTCCGCGGGGCCGATGGTACGCACGACGTCGAGGTCGTAGGCGCGGGCAAACGCCCAGTCGCGGTCGTCGTGGGCGGGCACGGCCATGATGGCGCCCGTGCCGTAGCCCCACAGGACGTAGTCGGCGACGAAGATCGGGACCTCGCGACCGTTGACGGGATCGATACCGAAGAGGCCCGTGAAGACGCCGGTCTTGGTGCGTTCCTCGTCGGCGCGTTCGGCTTCGGACTTGGCCGAGGCCTGGGCGCGGTAGGCGCTCACGGCCGCCGCCGGGGAAGCAGCCCCGCCCGTCCACGCATCCTTCGTGCCCTCCGGCCAGGAGGCGGGCAGGGTGAGGGCTGCCTCGTCGCCGGCGTCGCCGCCGGCGGTTCCTCCGAGGATCGGGTGCTCGGGGGCGACGACCATGAAGGTCGCGCCGAAGAGGGTATCGGGGCGCGTCGTGTACACGTCTAGGAAATCGGGGGTGGCGCCAGCCTCACGCGCGCCTGGCACGTCGAAGCGGACGGTAGCCCCCTCGGACCGGCCAATCCAGTTGCGCTGCATGGTGCGCACCTTCTCGGGCCAGTTGATGGTGTCGAGGTCGTCGACCAGACGCTTGCCGTAAGCGGTGATACGCATCATCCACTGGCGCAGGTTGCGCTTGAACACCGGGTAGTTGCCGCGCTCGGAGCGGCCGTCCGCAGTGACCTCTTCGTTGGCCAGGACCGTGCCGAGGCCGGGGCACCAGTTGACGGGGGCCTCGGAAACGTAGGCGAGGCGGTAGGAGTCGACGACCTTGGCCTGGGCGGCGCGGTCGAGCGAATTGTAGTCCGAGCCATCCTCCGGGCGGATCTCACCTGACTCGAGCTTGGCGATCAGCTCACCGATCGGGCGGGCAGCGCCGGAAGAGCCGTCGGGTGCCGAGGCCTCGGGGTCGAACCATGAGTTGAAGACCTGCAGGAAGATCCACTGCGTCCAGTGCACATACTCGATGTCGGTCGTCGCAAACGAGCGGCGCGAGTCGTGAGACAGACCCATGCGGCGCAGCTGGCGGCGCATGTTCGCGATGTTCTGATTCGTCGTGATAGCCGGATGCTGACCGGTCTGGACGGCGTACTGCTCAGCGGGCAGGCCAAAAGCGTCATAGCCCATCGTGTACAGGACGTTGTCGCCCTTCATGCGGCGGTAGCGCGCCAGCGTGTCGGTCGCGATGTAACCGAGCGGGTGCCCCACGTGCAAGCCCTTCCCCGAGGGATAGGGGAACATGTCGAGAATGAAGTAGGGGTTGCTGGACGCCAGCGGGCCAGCTAGGTCACCCGTCGGGTTGTCCGCGTAGAACGTGCCCAGCTCCTCCCAGCGTTCCTGCCACTTCGTCTCGATCTGACCGGCAAGCTGCGCGGTGTAGCGCTGGGCCGGGGCACCTTGCGGATTTTCGCTCATCTGTGCGTTCCTCGCTTAACGATGGGTCGCGTAACAATACTCCCCACCAGCGTAGTTCACCCCCGCCCGCCCCGCCGGACGCGCCCACCTACCGAAGCGAGCGCAAATAGGTGACAATAGTCGCATGAGCACTGTCTTTGAAAACATCATCTCGGGCGTGTGGCCCGGACGCTTCGTGTGGGCCGACGACCTGTGCGTCGCCTTCGCCACGATCGAGCCCACTTCCCCCGGGCACGTCCTCGTCGTCCCGCGCTGCCCCTACGAGGCGTGGACCGACGCCCCCTCGGACGTGGCAGCGCACCTGATGAAGGTGGCACGCGCGATTGGCCTGGCGCAGAAAGCGGCTTTCGGCGTGCCGCGCGCAGGCATGGCCATCGCAGGCTTCGAGGTGCCTCACACGCACCTGCACGTCATCCCACTGCGCGACGAGACCGACATTCTCCTCTCCAAAGCAGCCCCCGCCACTGACGAGGAACTCGACGCCGCCATGACATCCCTGCGCGAGGCCCTCCTCGTCGCCGGTCACAAGGCCCACGTTCCCCCGGCGATGGGTAGCGCGGACCTGAACTAAGTACCCTCCCCTGACGTCCGGCAGTGGCATCGCCCCGCCGCAGCGAGCGGAGCGCAGGGGCGGGGTCACGGCCTCGCCCGCGCGGGTCACGCTAATCGGTGATGCACAACTGGAGGACCACCGCTCAACCACGACCTCGCCCGCGCGGGTCGCGCTAAGCGCGCACGCCGATGCCCGAGGCCAGGGCCTCCCCCAACTGCACCATCTGCCCATCATCGAGGGCCACGGTGATCGCTCCCGGGGCGCGGCCAACGAGGACCACGTCGGCACCCGGCACGAGGCCGACCTCCTCCCAGGCCCGCAGGGCCTGCGGGTCACGGTCAGGCAGGCGCTCAACCATGCCGCCGTCCCCCACCGCCAGGCTATCCAGGGGAACTCCCGGGACCTCATCGCTGGAACCGTCCGCGCGCGGGATGGGGTCGCCGTGAGGGTCGCGAGTCGGATAGCCGAGCACCTTGTCGAGGCGGTCAAGCAGGCGCTCGGAGACGGCATGTTCGAGGATCTCCGCTTCTTCGTGCACCTCATCCCACGAAAAGCCGAGGGCCTCGTGCAGGTAGGTTTCGAGCAGGCGGTGGCGTCGCACCATGCCCAGGGCGACGGCACGCCCCTCCTCCGTCAGACGCACACGCCCATAGCGCTCGTGTGTCACGAGTCCTTGCCGGGCGAGGCGCTGGACATTCTCCGTCGTCGTCGAAGGGACCACGCCCATGTGTTCGCCGATGTCTTTCGGCTTAACGCCATCACGGCCAGCTTCCTCGGCGCTCCACACGAGCTTGAGGATGTCCTCGACGACTGCTGAGTATTCGTTCGACGCCTCCGGCATGGCTTCCCCTTTCGCTCAAACTCCCATTGTAGGCAAGACCGACCTGGTCGCCCGCGCAGGATGCGACATAGGACACGAGCACCCCCACTGACTTGCACCGACCCTACCGGGCCTGTATATTTACTTCTCGGTTGCAAGACCCCCGCGTCATTAGCTCAATTGGCAGAGCAGCTGACTCTTAATCAGCGGGTTGAGGGTTCAAGTCCCCCATGACGCACAGCTTTCCCGGCTCCGGCCGGTGAGAGTTCCCGCGTCATTAGCTCAATTGGCAGAGCAGCTGACTCTTAATCAGCGGGTTGAGGGTTCAAGTCCCCCATGACGCACAGATAGCCGACGGCCTTCAGGTCGTCGGCTTTTCGCATGCCCGGCCCGGCCAGCCCAGGCGACCGGGGCCGCCGACAGACCGCACACCCGGGATTAGGGGGTTATAGGACACTACGTGTTGCTGGAAGGGTGACTTTTCGGGCTAAAGGACAAAACGTGTTGGTTTTGTAGCGACTTTTTGGCTTGTTAGTGCGGGAAAATCGGTGTTTTAGTTGGTTGGGACCAACTATGAGGATGGACAAATCGTGTTGCTAGCAGGGTGACTTTTCGGCTTTGTCGCCCGGGAAAGTCACCATTTTAGTTGGTCGAGTTTGCCTCGTTCTTGTGAACACTGCATCATGCCCTGTGTGTGGCTGCCCCCATGATCGGGCGATAGGGCGCCGCGGCCTGGCCCTTGCGCTCGTGGGTGCCGCCCGTCCAACCCGAGACGCGGCCGTCGATAGAACCGCCTGCCCCTTGCTCTCATGGGTGCCGCAACATGACTGTGTTCGGGTAATGGTGGGGGTTTTGCAGCATTAGGAGCCTCGCCACGGCGTGTCGCCGGCGTGTCGCTCCCCTAATGGCGCAAATCCCCCCGTTCGCTGGCGGTGAGATCGCGGGTAGGGGCGATGTGGCGCCTGGCCTCGCGCGCCACTCGCACGCGAACCCGCTGTATCGCACACAAACCCGCCATTCCGCGTCTGGGCGGGGCTGCCCACGCCCGCATTAGCGGGCCCAGGCGCGGACGAAAAGGCTGTCAAGTCCTGGGAGAGAGGAACCAACGAAAACACCAACCGGCTCATCCGCCGCTACCTGCCCACAGGAACCCCCATCACCAGCCACCAACCCTACCTCGACGCCATCGCCTACGAGCCGGACAACTGCCCCAGAGCCACCCTCGGCTACCGCACCCCAACAGAAGCATTCAACGAACTCATTGCTACCACCCATTGACACCGCCCGATGTACTATATATCGACAACGTGTATACTGAAAAACTATGAATTATGGCGTTTCATACGCACGCCGGCGATTGGGGAACATCATGAGGACAGGCCGGAGAGTTCTGGCTACGGGCGCTGCGTTAGCTCTTGTCACTGCAGCTACGGTAACAATGTTTGCGCCTCGCAGCGCACAAGCCGATGCACAGCCCTTCACCCTCTCACAATACGTCTCATCGACAAGCACGACTGTGTGCAATACCGACCCGGTGATCACGACCTATCACGGTACCGTCGTGCTGGACATTCCGGTCACTACGCTTCTGGCAGGCCACGAGGCCGAAATCCGCGCTGCGGCTGCACAGGGACTCTCCCCCCATGACTCCGGCAGCAATAACAACCCCGATATCACACTGACCGTCAGTGTCCCTGAGGAAGCCACGTTGGGGACATCTCGCGCGAAATCTACCTCGTCACTGCTCGCCTACACCTCGTTCTCTCCCAACGATGACATCACACGGGTCACTGCGAACATCCAGCTCAAGGATCTGAGTTGGCAGCAGCTGCTCGATATCTACGATGCAGAGCAAGCTAACCCCGGCCAGCACACGATCAAGCTCCAGGTCCCCTATGCCGTTGGCACCACTGACCCCGCGGAAGCTGCTCGACTGGCCAGTGAACAGGTTACCGTTACAGGTACGTTCAACTTCTTCGCATCATCAACCACCCCCGCTCAGGTTTTTAGCTTCGACAAGAAGACCCTGACGCTGGCGGAGTCGCCTACCGACTGCTTCGCGTCCGCCCCGACCAGGACAACGCGCTGGGTTGATGAAGAAGACGGCCACGACTTGCAGCCCCCGAAGACCGGACTGAACTTCTTCCAGCCCGCAGGAATTCCCGACTACGAATTCTCCACCTGGGAGCTCTCTTCGGATCACCTGACCGGTATTTACAAGTACAAGAAGGTTTTCGGCACCCTTCCGGTCAACGGTGATGACCCGGAAATCGACACCGATTTTAAGATCGGTACCGATGAGAACCCCCCAACTCAGAAGGAAGAGATCCACGCCGAGAATAAGAACTCGCTTCTGACCATCGAGAACGTCGTTCACCTGGACGACCTTCGCGGCGGACGCATTGCGGATCTCCTCCAGAAATACGAGGAGACGCCCAACGCTTTCAACGATATTGGCCTGAAGAATACTCACTTGGGCTTCACAACGCAGATCACTCTTCCTACGCAGCTGAAGTTCTCTGACCCCTCGGCCATCTCGGTAACCGGGCTTCCCCAGGGCTTCTCAGCGAAGACCGTGGCAGTTGACGGACAGAGCGCAACCTTCACCGTTGACTTCGATAACCCCGATCAGATCACCACTATTGAAGCCCTCAAGGATGCGATGGCTGGGCTTCAGGGAGAAGCGGTGATCACCATTAAGAAGATTGCCTTCGCTGATTCCGCAACTGCCGATTCGGATTACACGATCGATCACCTCACGCAGGGAATCATCTCGGTTGATGTCGAGAAACAACTCGGCGCTATCGTCAGGCCCGGATGGCCTTCACCCGCATGCCCTCCGACTATGGGCGACGATGACACTGTCGAACCGGCCTTTCCTCGTTTTGTTGTTGGAACACTTTTCGATCCCCCGCCGCCGTCTTGTCCTCCTTCGGGCATCCTTCTGAGCGCCGAGTGGAGGGTACCCATGGTCGGCCCTTCTGCCGGGTGGGATGAAGCTCCGCTCATGGTGCACCCCCTGAAGTACACGACCAGCGAGTCGCATCCCTACGTGACGCGACTGTCCTTTAAGCCTGGTCCGACGCCTACACCGACACCGACCACGGTCACGCCATCGGTTCCGCCTACTCCTGCAACGCAGCTTGCCAAGACCGGTGCTCTCACCGGCGAGGTGCTGATACTCGCTACCGTGACTGGCGCTATCGGCGCCGCAGCAATGCGGAGGAAACGCTCGTAATTCGCGTCTCATAGCCATAGGCGGGGTGCCGGTGATTCACTGGCACCCTGTCTTATGTGCATGAAAGGACAAGACATGTTGGTGTTGTAGCGACTTTTCGGCTTGCTGGTGCGGGACAATCAACATTGAAGGTGGGTGTTTCATAGTGGTGGCATGAACACTCCCAAGTGCCGTCACTCACATCCGGGGGTTGTGAGACGTTGTGGGTGTTGGACATGTGGTAGCTCGTTCATGGGCGAGGTCCGCGAGATCGTCGCGCTATCGAGGCCCGGCATGCGGCACCAGCACTCCCGCCAGAACACCCTTCGTCACGATGGCCCCCAGCAGCACCGCAAGGCCACCACCGGGCGGTCTATCCAGAAGTTTCGCATGCAATTCCCCCAGCACCGCATCGCACCACACATCCACATCGTTGGAATTGCAACGTTTGTAGAAACTGTTGAAAGTTCACCAAATCAAATTGCATGCGAAACTGCTCCGAGCGAGCGCTACCAACGCGCACGTGGGCCCTATATTGTGCGCCTGGGCGACCCTGCCATCGGGTTGACGCGGAGCGCACCGCAAGACAGCTCTTCGCTCGCGGATAGACCGTTGAGTCACCGGCGCACGTCAACTGCGCGCGATGGTGGGTACGTCGCAGACGACGAGGCCGGGGCACCTCGTGGATAACCCCGGCCTCGGCCTCACGCGATGCACCCGAGCCACGTTCGCATCGCGTCAGGCACAGACCTATGCTATCGGCCGCAACTGGCCCCTGCTATCAAGCGCGGCACCTGCGCAGGGCGATCACCCCAGCGCCGATGAGGCCTAGGAGGGCCGGCGCACCAGCGGAGCCTCCCGCGACCGAACCCGTGCATGCGAGCCTCGGAGCAGGCGTCTGCTTCGCGGGCGTCGCAGGCGCAGAAGGCACAGACGTCGCAGGCGTGGGCGTCGCTGGTGCGGAAGGCACAGGCGTCGAAGTCACCGAGGGAGTGGGGGCGGGGGTCGAAGGGGCGGGCGTCGAAGGTGTGGGGCTCGGCTCGGGTGTCGGATTATTCGTCACCTTGGGGATCACGATGTCGGTGTTCGCACCCACAGCGCGCGCGTCGGCGGGGTTATTGGGGTCGACTGTTCGAGCGGCAGCGTCGAAGCCTCGGATCGTCTGGCCTGGGACGATTTCGTACCCCTCGGGCAACGCCGGGAGCGCCGTCACGGCGGCTCGCGACGGGTCATTCTGATCGTTGGCGTAGGACTGTGCCGCGTGCACGGTGCCGTCGGCATCAACGAGACGAATCTTACCGAGGGGTGAGTAGAAGACCTGGCACGCAAAGTGCAAGTCAGGCTGATCCGGATCGAAGCTTATTGCGGGAGCGCTCACTTCCATCGTGTATTGGCCGGCGACGACGGGACTGGGATGCATGGGGAGCCCACCGGCCCCTTCGCGCGGAGTGTACTCCTGGTGGGGTTCGATGATGGTGCCGTTTTTATCGGCGAGGTAGCAGGTTGCGGGGCCTGCGACGTCTGCCGCGTAGGCTGACCGGGGATCGCGGTGAGGCTCAAGACAGCCGCGGCAGCGCCGACGCGCACGATCGATGGGGCATGTATGGACGTTGTCCTTTCGTGGTCAGGTTACACCCACCACCTTACCGGGTATCCACATTCCTCTCTTCTAGTTGAATGTTCGAATCGCGCCGATCCATCGCAGTGTTGCACCGAGCAGAGTCCGCCCCCTCTCCCCCACCGACAGCACCCGCGCCCGCCGACCGGCGCGTCACCTCACGCTCACTACAACAAGAACGAGGCCGGGGCCGCTCCCGCGGGCAACCCCGACCTCGTACATCCAGGTGAGGCGAGATCAGTGACCCGGCCAGCTGCGAATCGTCGTCAGCGCTCCAACCGAGTATCGATCCCAGACGCGTCCACCGACGCGCACGGCGGCCTCGAGGATGAGGACCGACCACACGATGCACACGACGTAGGCAACCCAGTCCGGCACCGCACCGAAGGACGCCAATACGAGGAAGACGTAGGAAGGGACCTGTAGGATTGCAGTCCCCGCGAAGCCGACGAGCTGCAGCAGCATCGTCATGAGGAAGGAGCCTGTGCCCTTCGTCGCCAGCGGAGAGACACCTGGAGGCTGAACCGGGTAGACCCAACGGGCATTCAGGACTAGGGTCGTGGCGGCCGCGCCTGAGAAGAGGACGACACCCACCGCTTGGTGGAACACGACATCAGCACGGCTCGCTCCCACGGCAAGGTCGTGGACAAGATACCCGATCACCAGGGGTACGAAGACGATGAGGGAACCCACGAGGCGTCCCCGGCGTTCCTCACGTCCGCTCATGCCCGACGAGACAACGATCCACGCGCCCGTCGAATCGTATTGCATGAGTGCACCGACTGCCAGACCCACCGTCACTGGCACCAGGTAGAGGAAAACACCCGTGAAGAGGAGTTGGCTCCATTGGTCCTCGGGATCGACGCGCCCCATGAGGACCCCGATGATCGGAAAGATCAGAGCGAACACCATGTTCATGTTGAGGCGAGGATCAACGATCCAATAGCGCGCAGTGCGCGCCGCCAGGGAGGCGGATCGAACCCCAAGGCCGAGTCTGGTGAAGGTATCAACGCTACGCAGCTCAGTGGACCTGCTACGCGCGGGTCGCACGCTCCGCGTTTCGTCGACGAGAGAGTCATCGATGAGGTGACGCCCCTCGTTGATGGCTCGCTGTGCGTCGGCACTGACCTCACCGGCGTATCCGCTCATGACGGGACGTAGGACCAAGAGCCACGCGCGCCAGCCGAGGACGGCGGTAGCTGCAACGATGAGGGAGCGCAACGCGGCTGCTCCCCAGGCCCCCTCCAGAAGGGAGGCGACGACACCGAAGGGTGCGCCGACGGGTGTCCAGAGGGCGACGTTGAGGTCGGCATGGAACAGCTCCACCGAGAAGTTATCCGACAGGAGTTTCATCCAGTAGCCCAGCGGAGTGAGGACCACGAAGAACGCCACGATGCCGACCATGGTGACCAGGTCCTTTTTACTGGAACTATTGAGGCGCACAGCGAACCAGGTCCCGACCGCGCGCGCCCACAAGACCGCGAGGGGTAGGGTGAGGACCCCTGCGAGAAGCCACACCAGGGCCGCGAACCACTGGGCGCGCCACAGGGCGAACCAGGCGGGCAGTATGAGAAACATGGCGGACAGGAGGCCGCCTGGTCCCACGACCGTTGATGCCGCTAGCGCAGCACCGAGGCGCTTGCTCGGCCCGACGTATGGTGACAGGCGCACGGGATCGAGCGAGTTGTCCATCGACGCGAAGAGGATCGGGAGGATGAGCCACAGTATGAAGACGGCGGGACCGACGACGGGGAGCATCGCAGAAAGAGTCTGCGCTTCCTCAGATCGGGCGAGGAACGCGGTGCCCACGAGCGCACCCACATACATTGTCCCGAACTGGACAGTGCCAAGGACCGCAAGCACCAGCACGGCAGTCTGGCGGCGAACGGTGTTCCAGATGATGCGGAGCTTGAGGCGAATCAGTTGCCCAACCACGACAGGCCTTCCTCGGAGTGGACGCCGCCGACCAGGGAGGTGAAGCGCTCCCCCAGGTCGCCGCCCTGGGCGACCTCGTCGGTGGTTCCTGCGACGAGTACGCGCCCTTTGTCGATAATGGCGACGTGGGTGCACAGCTGCTGGACGGTCGCCATTACGTGGGAGGAGAGGATGACGGTGCCACCCCGGCGGGTGTAGTCGGTGAGGATCGTCCGAATGTTTGCTGCGGAGACGGGGTCAACAGCCTCGAATGGTTCATCGAGGACGAGGACACGTGGGGAGTGAATGAGGGCGGCCGCCATCGCGATTTTTTTCGTCATGCCGGCCGAGTACTCGCCGATCAATTTCCGACCGGCCTCACTCAGATCGAGGGCGGCGAGGAGTTCTTTGGTGCGTTCACGGGCGGTCGCGGCGTCGAGGCCGTGCAGCATGGCGACGTGGACGAGGAAGTCGGGGCCGGAGAGTCGGTCGAGGAGGCGCATGCCGTCGGGCATGACTCCGAGGAGGCCGCGCGCCCGCTGCGTGTCGCCCCACACGTCGACGCCGTGCACGTAGGCGGTGCCGCGGTCGGGGGTGAGCAGGCCGGTGGCCATTGTCAGCGTCGTGGTCTTTCCGGCGCCGTTGGGGCCGACGATCCCGTAGAAGGACCCGGTGGGGATGTCGAGGGTGAGGTCGGCGACTGCGATCAGGTTTCCGTAGATTTTGACGAGGCCTCGGATCGCAAGGGCGATCTCTTTATCAATGACGACGGGAGGGAGCGAAGTGGTGGCGGGCTGTGAATCGGACACGAGAGACTCCTTCGAGCAGTGACGTCAACACCGATTGTACTGCGACGCCATGTTGTATATGGGATGCGTCTCAGTGAGCCGGTACAGGAACCGGAACACGCGCGTTTAACGAGCACTGATGACGACGTTGAGTCCTTGTTCGGGGTGGTAGGTCCAGGTAGCGCGGTACAAGCTCCACTGATCCTCCTGAGTACCGTCGATGGCGCGTGTAAAGGCCATGCGTTCTCGCATCGACGCAGGAGCATCGAGTTCGTCCAGGATGCAGCGAAAGACGGGCATGGCCAACCCCGGGGCACTGTCACTGGACACCTCTACGGTGAGGGAGGGGCTATCCGTTGCCAGCCGCGTATAGCTGCTGTGCGCATGACATGAGTCGACCGCTGCAGCGAGCTTATTCGCGGCACCAAAACGCAGGAAGTACACCCCTGCCGCGAGGGCGGCAACGAGAATGATAGCCACGATAAATCCGAGGAAGAACATGCCCAGCCCCCGCCGTGAGCGCTTCCTGTGGCGGGCTCGATCGCGTCGCAGGGGCGGACGCTCTGCGCCATTCTCGTCGCTGTACTCGCGAGCTTCACGTCGGCGGGCGTCTTCGACTTCGGCGGCTCGTACGTGCATCTGATCGACAGTAACGAGCCTCGGCGCGGGCGATGCGCGGCGGCTGAGAGCAACGTCAGCGCGGGAGGGCACGCCTCGGCCCTCACGCACACCGTCAGCAGTGTGAAGTTCCTCAAACGAAGAGGCTTCGGCCTCATCAAAGTGGGCATATTCCCGAACAGTGGCGTCCTCCTGGCGGGGCGCGAAACTGCGTTGTTCGGGGGTGAGCTGAACGTCGGGTGCGAAGCGGCTGACAGGCACTGCGGGGGCAGAGTTGGAGGCTGTTTGGGCTACGTGTGCGGGGACGCGAGACTCACGGGGGGCGTGCCCGGACGCACCGAGACTTGAGGTGACACCAGATTTCGGAGGAGTGGCGACAGGAAGAGTTGTCTGGGACGAGGCCTCTTTGCCTGTGGCAGGGGTGGCGCGCACCGAGGTGGGCGTGACCGCATGCGGGGCCGAGGAAGCTGGGGAGTGCAGGGGCGGGACAACAGCGATAACCGTGCGTTCGACCGCGGGGGCGATCGCAGCGACACGCGGCGCTTCCTCGGCTACCTGGGGCTTGGGAGCGGGAGTGTGTGCTCGGGGACGTCGTACAACGGGGGTGGGGGCGGTATCGACCGAGGCAGGGGCCGCGGGACCTGAGAAACGTTCGGGCAGGGAGGGACGGGCACTCAGCCGAGCAGCGACACCACCCGGATAGTCGCGTGTTTGTGCGCCTGCGCCGACACGGAATGCGTCCGGCGTTGCTGCCCCCATGAGTCCTCCATCAACAAAACACTAGTACTTGTCTAGCAAGCATAGTTGTCGATTACTCGGGAAGCAACAGGGTTAGTCAATCCCCAGCGCCTTGCGCAGACGTGCAACATGGCCGGTGGCCTTCACATTGTATTGTGCGAGCAACACGGTGCCATCGGGGGCAACGACAACCGTCGAGCGAATAATGCCCACGTAGGTGCGCCCATAGTTCTTCTTTTCCCCCCACGCACCATAGGCCTTGAGAATCTCATGATCAGGATCGCATGCCAGCGGGAATGTCAGGGACTGCTTCTCAGCAAAACGCTCGAGGGCGGCCATCGAGTCGCCAGACACTCCAATAACGGAGTAGCCGGCCCCCTGCAACGAAGACAAGGAATCACGGAAGTCACAGGCCTCCTTCGTGCACCCCGGCGTCGACGCCTTCGGGTAGAAGTACACAACGACTCCGCGCGGGGGTTAAGGGTCAAAAAGTGTGTCCGGAATCGCGGATTTTCACGGATTGACCTG
>ERZ773074.837-NODE-837-length-12407-cov-42.331849_pt1 | contig 12407 bp, 11 predicted proteins | sample MGYA00580615_ERZ773074 | MGnify/ENA primary metagenome ERZ773074 (study PRJEB29015, sample SAMEA2738126) | human oral metagenome | biome: human oral; feature: human-associated habitat; material: saliva | place: China | collected 2160 ...
TCGACCACGGCCTGCTGCGTGCGGGCGAACGCGAGCAGGTCGAAAACGACTACGCGCGCGGCATGGGTATCCGCGTCATCACGTGTGACGAGTCCGAACGATTCTTGTCTGCTTTAGCGGGTGTTACTGATCCTGAGACCAAGCGCAAGATCATCGGCCGTGAATTCATTCGTTCTTTCGAGGCCGCCCAGAAGCAGGTCATCGAAGAGGTCGGCGCCGCCGGTGGCGAAGTGAAGTTCTTGGTCCAGGGCACCTTGTACCCCGACGTTGTCGAGTCCGGCGGCGGCGAGGGCGCAGCCAACATCAAGAGCCACCACAATGTGGGCGGCCTTCCCGAGGACATGACCTTCGAGCTGGTCGAACCCCTGCGTACCCTCTTCAAGGACGAGGTGCGTGCGGTTGGTCGCGAGCTGGGCCTGCCCGACTACCTGGTGAACCGTCAGCCCTTCCCGGGGCCTGGCCTGGGTATTCGCATCATTGGTGAGGTGACGCGTGAGCGCCTGGACATCCTGCGCGCTGCGGACCTGATCGCCCGCGAGGAACTGACGGCTGCTGGCTTGGATCAAGAGATCTGGCAGTGCCCGGTCGTTTTGCTGGCTGACGTTCGCTCCGTTGGCGTTCAGGGCGATGGCCGCACCTACGGTCACCCGATCGTGCTGCGTCCCGTGTCCTCCGAGGATGCGATGACGGCCGACTGGACACGTTTGCCTTACGACGTGCTGGCTCGAATCTCCACGCGCATTACGAACTCTGTTGCCGAGGTGAACCGCGTCGTTCTCGATGTGACGTCCAAGCCGCCGGCAACCATTGAGTGGGAGTGACGCTCTGCGCGCTGATCGCACAGACTTAGAGCCCCGGCCTCGTCCCCGATTTGTGGGACGAGGCCGGGGTGTCATCTCGATCAGGCTGTCGTGATGCTTGTGGCGGAGTAGGGTTCGTCGTAACGAACCGGAAGCCTTCGATCAAGGAGGATGACACGTGGATCTGCTGCAATACATGCGCTCGCAAAACGACATGACGCGGGACGAATAGGAACGCACTTTCGAGGAAGAGTCGCGGGAGATTCTCGTCGTGGTCGCTGGAAGCAGTGGTGCTGGAAAGAGGAACCGCTTCTGGGAGGTCGCGCACTCCTATCTGGCATACGTGGACTGTGAAACGGGTGTTGTGTATGCGGATGGGGGAATGCTGGTCTATCCCATGAACGATAAGGAATATGCCGCTGGCTACGTGTTGGGTCGCTTCTGTGATGTGGAGACCTACCGCGTCATGGTGCGTCAGAAGATTACGGAAGAGGGTTTCGCGCAGTGATTAGATCTCACCAGTATCGCTTTGAATCCCGATGGTCCATTCTCTGCGTACTTCGATGACGACGACATGTTCTTCGGGCACTGCGTCGTGGTGTATGGAACCTTGGTCGATGGGGTGACCTCGGCGGTGACGGCGGGGTAGGCGTCCTGCGCATTGGTCGGAGCGGCGCTGTTCAGTCGATGCAGGAGTATGTAGAGCCTGATCGAGGAGAGCAGGTTGGCGATGGGAATGGCATGCCATCGCTTGTATTTCTTCGCCGTTTCAGGGGAGATCAGTTGCTTGTTGCGCGCACGGACGATCGCCGCGAGCCTGTAGTACGAGGAGACGACCATGAGGGCACATGACAGGACGGCGGAGGGGATGATGATGGCTAATCCGAGCAGTAACGAGTTAGGTCTGAAAGACAACTGTCGTCCCGTCATCACAACATCAAAGAGGTTCACCAGGAGTATTGGCAGGAAGCACACCTTGAGGGTGAGATCCCGAAAAGCTAGGTGGCGCGCGCTCTGTGCCCACAGGCCCGAATGTGCTGGCTGCATTCGTGCCGCCGAGGGTGACCAGTAGAAAGAGCCACATCAGCGGCGGAAGCACGCTGAAGGCGTTATAGCCGAACATGGTGCCCATGGGTTCTCGGGGGTAGAGCACGACGATGAACGCGATGGGCAGAGTGACCCTGAGTATTTTGGACACGCGAAGACTCTCTTATCGGTCCTCGTGACTGGGAGCGAATATAGCAGTCCTTCTCCTGTGAAAATCTTGGTTTTCGTTGATGGGTGAATGTTCCTAGCGTCTCGTCTGCGCTTGAGCGCGGCGACAGCGGTTGTCGGGTGGTCATGTTGATACGGTCCAAGCAGATGGTTAGGTGCGTGAAAGTCCTGGTCGTGAACGCATTTGTATGTGCTTGGAATGGTTTGTCATGCATTGCAAGGGATATGCTCTGTGTTAGCTCTCGTTATCGCAGGTGTGATGAGGGTGTTCAGGTGGCTCTGGTCGTTCAGTCGAGATAGAGGGGAAAATATGCCTATCGTTCCAGTTTATCGATACGCTTCGCATGATGACTATAATGCGCAGAAGAGTATTGGGGGTAGTTATGTGTCTGTCAATTGCTCTATGGCGGATCTTGTAAGATATTCACTAGATAACGGTCATTTTGAAGGGCATGTCGTTACCTCGTCGCGGGGACAATTATTCTATCGCTCAATTCCGTTATTTGCTCTCGCTACGGATATGGCGCGGACGCACTTTTTGGTGACCGATGATTATCGTTATGCCGAAGCTAGCTATAAAGGGGCTGTGTCGTTCTATCTGGGTATGATTGGCGCGCGCCTTGTGTTTGATAGGTTCTTGGGAGGGGATAAGTCTAACTATCAATTGCTTCATGCGGGAGATAGTACGCATTTCAATCTTCAGGCATCTGGCGGTAAGCGCAAGCCCGATTATGTTGCGATCGATGATCAAGGGGTTCCGTATGCGCTTGTGGAGGCGAAGGGAACGTCAGGGGCGAGGGTTGATCATAAGCGTGTGGAGCATGCGAAAGATCAGTTGAAGCTCGCTTCCGTAACAACCCTGACTGCTACAGGACAACCGCTGTACATGAGGAAGGGAGATGAGTTGGAGAAGCGTGTGGTTGCATCAAGTTTCACTCGTGGTGTGGCGTCGAAGGGAAGCTTCTGGGAGTTGTGCGACGTGGATCCTGAAGGTGTTGGCGAGGGGGAACTGACTATTCAGTTAGATGGGGCCATTTATGCACATTACTTGCCGATGGTGCAACGGCTTTCCCCCGGCCATTCCCCCGATCCTTCTTGCGACAAAATGACGGAAGAATGCATCAATAATGTTGATTGTGAGCTTATCGAAATCAGTAAAGGTGTATCCGTGGGCTTAGTGAAAGGTCTTCGTGAGGTCATTGGCGATCAAGGAAATGTTGATGATTGCTTCCGCCGTGTATCTGAGTTCCTCAAGTCAATGGGGGTGCAAGGCGTGGGCGAGGGTGAGAATGTGTCAATGGGGGGAGATGGAGTTGTGGTCGTATTAAGTGATGAATATGTTCAGTCGTTCAGTCTGAAAGTGGATCGGGTTTTGTGAGTGCTGTGAGCGGGTGTAGCCCTGACCTTACCCATTTTTAGGGGATGGGCCAGGGTTGCATTTCGAGGAAATGTGTCGTTGCCGAGCGGGCTTTCCAAGGGGGCTAGGAGTAGGACACTCATACCGGCCTCGCATTTCCACTCAGGTAGAGGACGCGATGATGGCCGACTGGACGTGCCTGCCCTACGACGTACTGGCTTGTATCTCCACGAGCATCACGAACTCTGTTGCCGAGGTCAACCGAGTGGTTTTGTACGTGACGTCCAAGCCGCCGGCAACCATTGAGTGGGAGTAAGCTGGGCTTTTGTTCCGTCTAGTTGCAAGCCTCCCGTCTAGTGGCGGTGCTTAGCATCTAGTGGTGGGAATAGAACAAAGGCGCTGGAACTTCCGATGAGTGGAATTCGCCTGCAAGCCCCGAAATTGAGCGAGTTCGGGGCTTGTTTCATTTAGGATGACCTGCGGAAATACTCTTTACACCCGTCCATCCCTTGCAAAAGACGGCATTAGCTGGCGTTAGGTGCGAAACGTTCCAAAAGGCGCCAGTGTCAGCGGAATGATTCCACCGCGTGTTTCGGTCGCTCCGCCCTTGAGAGTCCTTGCGTGTAGCCACCGTGTACTCACCTCGCTTCCCGGCGCTCCGAATCCGCGTTTGCACCGCTAGGAGCGAAGAGCGACAAACCTTCCGAAAACTGGTTCCGGCATGTCCCATAACCCTTCGGGGACGTTGAACATCTTTTAGTGGAGTAGGAAGAAGTCTGCGTCGACGGGCGTCGGCTCGCCGACGCGCACCCACTCGAACCCGCCGGTACCGGTCGCCGGAAAGCGGCAAGTGCCCGAGCCTGCCGAGGGCGTCTTGAACGAGTCCTCAAGGAGGTGTAGGAGGTGGCCGCGTTCCTGTGCGTGTTCAAGTCCATGGTCTACAAGCTCGCTGAACAGGAAGCCTTTCCCGCCGTACGGATAGGAAGGCTCGTCCGATTCAGAAGGCGCGACGTCGCCGCGTTCGTTCAGCAGGGCAGCTCGTAATCTTCCCGGACTCCTCGGCGTGGCGCCTCTGGGGGAGCCCTTTGCTCTTGGTACTGCGCTTTGCTTGCAAGCGACAAGAGACTCTTCATAACGCGCTCTAGGATCCCGTTTGTCTCGAAGGGTAGAATTCATTTTGAAACCTGATGATTATGTTACGAAAGGTTGCGTCCGTGACGGCTAGCGAGAGGCTTTCAAAGGGAACATTCAAGAAGTGTGATATGCATGTGCATTCGAGTTCGTGCTACAGCAGGAGTTATGATGAAACCCAGTTTGTATCGAAAGTGCTGGGTAGTGACCTTGATGTTCTGGCTGTGACGGACCACAACATCATAGATGTTGCATTATTAAATAGGCTACGATCTCGACTAGCTGAAAAAGGGAAAACGTTAATCGGTGGTGTCGAGATCAATGTCAAGCTAAAGCCAGCGACGATTGATGCGTGCAATCTGATTATCGGTAAAGGGAAGAAGAGCGGTTATTTCCACGCCATTGTCTGGTTCGACATAGATCAGGCAAAAGAGATGGCAAAAATAATCGAAGATCTGTTCGTTGAAGCGATAATAGATGTGAATAATCCGGATGGGCTGTCAGAGTCTAACCTTCGATCGCTGTCGCCCAGGGAGTTTTCTGCGCGGACCAAAGGGATAGCAATTTACCTTGAAGACTTCCAGGAGAAGGCTTCCGCCCTTCGACATTTCCTTATTCCCCACGAGAACAAGGACAGGAGTCTTTCTGACTACCTACCGAATAGTTTGAGCGGTAATCCATGTGTGTCAAACGGGGATTACAAGGATAGGCTTTTTTATTACAGTCACGCCATGGCAGTTGAAGGCGGAGAGAAAAGCCGAAATAGCATTTCGAAGGGTTTGGCTAAGCAGCTCAATACAACGGTCTCTGCGCTCCTATTTAGCGATGCGATGACTGTCGACGAAATTGGATCTAAATTCACGTGGATAGACTTCGACGGAGACCTCGAATCCTTACTGCTTGCGATTAGCGACCCTGAAAGTCGAATTAGAACCTCGGACCGTTGCCCGACGCTGCCGCAAACGAACACTGCGAAGTTCTTGGAATCGGTCTCCTTCGACGTTATCCGCAATGGTGAAAGCCCTCATAGATCCACGCTAACCTTTACTCCTGGCTTCAACGGCATTGTCGGTTCAAGGGGAAGTGGAAAGACCCTCCTCGCGTGCCTGCTAGCTGGTAAGGGACTACACAGATATTCAGAGATCGTGGATGCAGACAGCGTCAAGTTTAAGCCCTATGGAGGATCTTCATCGGCAGATCACCCGCAATGTCTATACCTTGGCCAAGGTGAGCTTGAGTGCATTTTCAGAGATGGGAAATATGAGGGGATTCCGTTCCTGAATGAGTGTATCTCGCCACTGAAAGAGAAGGCGGAAGAAGAGTCAGGTAAGGCGAAGAAGCGCCTTGATGAAATCATCGACCTTGAAAAACGGCTGCTTTTCGCCTTCTTGGAAAAATATAAGTCGGCCTCTGTCCATATAGACCATCTTGATGGGGATATTCCTTCGGGCATCTCGATTGAAATGCCTGCGCTTCCAGAGACAAGCGAGCCGAAAATCGACCAGGCTAAGAAAAGACTAGAGAAAATGAAGGAATTCCTAGATGACGCGTCCAAGCAATCAAGCTCGATAGCGTTCAAGAACACCTACCCCGAAGACGAAGGGCTGTTCACCTCTTTGGAAACTGAGGCGCGCGCTATCGAGAATGATCTCTCTAGCCTTAACACGAGGGCCGCCCGTTTTGCCACGCTTTTGAAAGACATCGACCCCGACTGGTTCAAGAGTCGCGATCAACTAATTTTGCTATTCAAATCTACGGTTGATGATTTCAATAGCAAAACCGGCTCAATGGCGGTCACTCAATACAACGATAAAAAGAGTGAAGCCGCTGGTTTCTTCGATGACCTGCTTATGCTCCGATTGTATTTGCAACACTTAGACAGAGAGGCTCGGACCGCTTACGAAAAGATGCGCAAGCCAATTGATCCGTATGAGTCTCAGAACGGCGAAGATTTAATCGTTATCAGCTTGGCTTATAGCGATGGTGACAAATTTGACGACAAATTTGGCGGACTCCTGAAAAGCCGCTCCACTCGTGATTCCCAGACACTTGTCGAAGCATTTCTGTGCCAGTTCGACAGCGAGAAGATGCACGCAATGTTCAATGGCACCAAGGTTAGAGTCAAACAAAAACAGGACCTCAAAGAGCATTATGAAAAGTTCTTTGAACTACTTAAGAAAGAGGTTGCTGAGTCCGATAAATTGGAGACGGTTATAACGGTTAATGACAAGGAGTTAGCCAAGATGTCTCCTGGCACAAAAGCTCAAGCTTTATTGAAGCTGTTCCTGAACGATGAAGTTTCTAAGGGCAAGACTATGTACATCGTGCTTGACCAGCCGGAGGACAACCTTGATGTGGCTACTATAAAAGACTTCCTAATAGACCGATTGAAGAAACTCAAGCTCGATATCCAGCTATTCGTGGTGAGTCACTCAGCACCGGTAATCATCAACGGCGATGCCCGCAATATCGTCGTCTGCGAAAGCGGCGATGATAGTTTCCACTACGCACATGGCGCAATGAATGATGGCGCGATAAAGCAAAAGATCGCCGATGTTCTCGATGGGGGCGAGAGGTACTTGAAGATGCGACTGAACAAATATAATTTCCAGGTAGGTGACGAGAGATGATCACGTGTAACGAGAGTGGCAGCATAGTCGTCGAAATCGATAATACCGTATACGACTTCTCGAATTCGGAGCAGTATGCAGACTTTCTGCTTTGGGCAACTTCGCCTGATGAGGAAGAGGCCATTGGTGCTGAGGCGTTTAAGCTTGATGATGGCATCCCAGAGGAACATCATGAGAAGGCGTCCAGATATGCGGAATTCCTGATAGAGTACGCGCGCAGGAGACAGGACAAGTTAGACAAAATGACCACACTTACGACAGAACAACGGGAGAAAGACATCAATGAGTTCATAGCGCGCTTACAAAGCAAATAGGCGTAGCTCTATGACGCTGTGGAATAGGCAGATAGTCGTGTTGTTACTTCGTTCGCTGAGAAGTGCGTTACCCCAGTTCAATGCAGTCAATCTTCGGTCAAGATTTGTCACTCTCGGTTCGGGCGTGTAGTCAGTTGCGTGCATTCGAACATCGTTTCCGCAGGTCAAGGTTGTCATTCTTCGGTCGATGGGATGTGCTCTTATAACGTGACTACATGGTGACGACATGTTTTTCGAGACCGAAGAGTGATAGGGGCCACAGGTTAGGCGCCATGCGACTAAACGGATAGGGGGGTTTGTGTCTCCTGAGTAGGAGTAGTACTTTCGCGTTGATGTAAACGCGTGGGCCTGGGATCACTCTGGTGAGTGCTCCCGGGCCTGTTTATTTTGCGGGTCGATGCGAAAATGGAGTGCTTTATACTCGGCATATTTGGATGAGGCACGGCTCGTGAGGCAAGCCCATTCCTCACGTTCAAGCTCTCTCGTGCAAGTCTGCGCGCAATCGTACAGAAGCGTACATCTGTGCTTAATATGCAATAATATTAAGCACAGATGTACGCTCTAAAAAGAGGCGATTATGACCTTAATTGAGATTGCGAAAGGGCAGAATGGGTACGTGTCCGCATTGCAGGCCACTGTAGCCGGCATTCCCAGAAGGAAGCTTACCGAGGCCGTTGACAAGGGAGAGCTCGTTCAAGTCGGACGCGGCCTTTACGCTCTTCCTGAGACATGGGTGGACCCATACTTTGTTGCCCAGCACAGATTTTCGCGCGGCGTATTCTCTGATGACACGGCGCTCTTCCTGCATGGTATGACAGACCGTGCCCCCTTTTCCCTCACCATGACCTTCCCCCGAACCTACAACGCCACATCCGCCAGAGAATCGGGGATACTTTGCCGTTCCTGCGCCGATGAGGTGCTCAAGCTTGGGGTGCTAGAACTGACTACCCAGCACGGCAACGTGGTCAGAGCGTATGACCTGGAGAGAACGCTTTGTGACTTGTTTAGGGGGCAGCGTATGGTCGACTCGCAGGTAGTTACTCCGGCTATGCAGGCCTATGCCAGAAGCTCAAAGAGAGATGTAGCGAAGCTCGTCGAGTATGCGCGCAAGCTCCGCGTCGAAAGGAAGATCCGAAACTACCTAGAGGTGCTGCTGTGAGGACGAAGAACACAATGCAGCTTAAGGCACGCGTGAATAGCATGGCCAAGGAGGCGGGTATCCCTGCGCAAGCGCTCATGCAGAGCTACCTCCTCGAGAGGTTGCTCGAGCGCCTCTCGAGATCGAAGTGGAGGGATAACGTCATCATCAAGGGAGGCGTGCTCATCTCCTCCCTTGTCGGCGTCAGGTCAAGGACCACAATGGACCTGGATACGACGGTCAGAGGATTCGCTCTTACTCACGAATCCGCAGAGAGAGCATTCCGTGACATTACGACGGTGCAAGCAGACGATGACTGGAAGTTCGAGTTTGACAGGACAGAGGATATTCGCGAAACCGATGAGTACACGGGGATTCGTGTGCACCTGAAGGGGATCTACGCGTCCATGGTGGTCCCACTGACAGTGGACGTTACCACTGGTGACCGGATTACCCCGGACGCGGTGGAATATAGCTACCCGCTCCTCTTCGATGAGGGCGAGATCAGCCTCATGGCCTACCCGATTGAGACAGTACTCGCGGAAAAACTCGAGACCGTGGTATCCCGCGGCGTTGCCAACACCCGCCCGCGAGACTTCTATGACATCCATGTCTTGCTGGGCGTCAAGAGAAGTGATATCGATATGGGAACGTTGAAAGACGCCTTGGCATCGACTTGTGAGAAAAGGAATAGTCAGGCCGCCATCGAACGCTGGGCTGAGGTGCTCGACGATGTTGCCGGAGATGCAGTCATGCAAGCGCAGTGGGTGAAGTACGTGAGGAAGAACCCGTTCGCAAAAGGAATTTCGCTTCAAGAGTGCTGTGAGACAGCAAAGGTCGTTCTCGAAGAGTTGACCAATTTCGGCAGTTAAGCCATACGGCAAATAGCAGGACAATGGGACCGTGACATATGTGCCTACACAGCACGTTGATTGACCGCAAACGTTCACGATTGGCGGGAATCTGGCTGCAATGAGACTCAAGAAATTACGGGCACAAATCGGCGGATGAGTGTCAAAGCTCACACTTAGGTCTGTTTTTCTTGCTAAAATACCCATCAAAGCACGAACCATGTCGACGAAGGCGTCACCGCATATCGTGCACCTTCCCTCGTTGTGTTCGCGAAAACGCGCAGAGAGGATTTGTCGTGTTCTTTTACGAGCCGCTTTCAGCAACAGCATGGGTAAGCGTCCTGCTCTACCTCGTATTTCTCATCGGCATGAACGAATTATCGCGCCTCAACAAATGGATTGGCGGCGCGATGTTCATTGCCCTGCCCCTCATCCTGACGATCTTTGTCTGGACTCACACTGCCGTCGCTGGAACCGGTGCGGGCACTTGGTTCCAATGGGTGAAAACCTACTCATGCCTTGCGGGTGCAATCCTGGGATGGCTCATTGTCTATTTCCCGGCTTTTCAAAAGAAGTACATTGTTTGTATCCCGCCCGCAGTCTTCGCCATCAACATCCTCGAAGCCTGCGTACGCGACTTTCAATTGACCGGTGTCAACGGAATCGTCGACGGTTACATGGTTGTCGGCGGCCCGTGGAACGTCATCAACGGCATCGCTGGCATTCTCAACGCAGTCTGCATCTGTGGTTTCTTCGGAATCATCGTGAGCCGCGGCAAGAAGAAAGACTTTATCTGGCCCGACCAACTGTGGTTCTGGATCATCGGCTATGACCTGTGGAACTTCGCTTACACCTACAACAGTGTTTCTGACCGCTCAATGTACTGCGGCCTTGTTCTTCTTGCGGCGTGCACGATTCCCGCGTTCTTCATCAAACGCGGTGCCTACGCCCAACACCGCGTCCGTACTCTTGCGGTCAACATGATCGTCACGATGACTGTCCCCTGGTTCTTCTTGCACCCGAGCTTCATCGTGCATTCAACGAACCGTCCTGAAGCGCATATGACGATTTCAGTCATTGCGCTCCTGTTCAACATTGGTGTCTTCGTCTATCAGGCCTACACGATCATCGTGAAGAAACGTAACCCCTTCAAGGGTGAGCTTTACATCGACAGTCCGCGCTTCCGCAGCGTCTACCTCGAGAACATTGACGTTCCCGAAGATGCGCGCGAAATGGCTCTGTCGAACCTTGAAGAATTCGGTTATGATGCCGCGTGGGACGAGAAGGGCCGCGTGTGCACAATGGTCGCACCCAAGTGAGCGTCGGCCTCGGGAATCAAGGAGGATTCCATGGGTATCTTGTACCAAGCAAGTGATCTGAAAGTTTGGGCAATCTGGCTTTTCGTCGTTTTCGCCCTCATGGCCTTCAACGAATTGGGACGCACGAGCGCGTGGGGCGGCGTCGCCCTCTTCATCATCGCACCCATCGTACTGACGGTTTTTGTCTGGCCCTATACCGCCGCTCCCGGAAACAGCTATGGGACTGGGAACTGGTTTAACTGGGCGAAAACCTATTCTGCACTCGCGGGGTGTGTCGGTTTTATGGCACTGCGATACGTCACGTGGCACGGTAGCGATGGGGGAGTGCATCACCTTTACGAGAAGCGTTGGGCCTTGTGCTTTCCACCCTTGATTCTTGCGATCAACATTGCCGAGGCCGTGGTGCGTGACGTACAGATGTACACCTATGGTTTGTGGGATGGAGCGGTCGTTGACCACCAGTGGATGATATCTGGGCAGTGGAACATCATGAACGCCGTTGCCGGGATCTTGAATATTGTGACGATTTGCGGATGGTTCGGCATCTTCATTTCAAAGGACAAGTCCCGCGACATGATCTGGCCTGACATGTTGTGGATGTGGATTATCGCCTACGATCTGTGGAATTTTGCGTACACCTACAACTGCATGTCGGACCACTCGACGTACACGGGACTCGCTCTGTTGATCGCCTGTACCGTCCCGACTTTCTTTACGAAACGAGGCGCGTGGCTCCAGCATCGCGCGCAGACCTTGGGACTGTATGCGATGTTCGCCATGGCTTGCCCGCAGTTCTATGCCTTCGGGGAGATACCGACGACTCACAATCCGACGGCATTCTTTGTTGTGAGTGCGGTGGCTTTGGCGTCGAATGTCGCGCTTGCTCTGTACCAGTTTGCTCGGATTCGCGCTCAGCACTTGAACCCGCTGAAGGACGAGGTTTATACCGATACTGCTAGCTACCGCGAGGTTGTCGAAGAGAATCGGTGAGGTGTTGGGTGTGCGCCCGGTAGGGAAACTCCTCCGGGATACAGCTCTGCGCGCCCTCAGTTTTTGTGTGCGGTGATCGCAAACTGAAGGGGTAGGCGTTCGGGGTGTTCGCGAAGATGCCAGGCTCCGGTGGAATCTTGTTCCATGAGTTCGGGCCACGGGCACCATGCAGCGCGTGGGGTTTCCTCAAGCTCATCGATTACTAGCCCCGCGTTAATGAGAGCTGTGACAATCTGGCCAAGGGAATGATTCCATTGGTGGTTTGTCGTGTGAGTAATACGCGGCGCACCGGGAGAGTCCACGTAGCTTGAATCGTCATCCCACGTCATCGGAGCATCCTGCTCAAAGTATGGCTGCTCGATCTTGAGCCCGTCGGAAACATCCTCCCCGATTGTCATGAACATCGGGTGGTCATCGCGGATGAAGAAGGTACCGCCCGGTTTGAGCAAGGATGCGACGACTCGTGCCCACTGGGCGATATCGGGCAGCCAGCACAGAACGCCGATCGAGGTGTACACCAGATCGAAGTTTCCGGAGACTGCTTCGCGGGCGTCGTACACGTTCGCGTGAACGTAGTCGACGTGAGCGCCCGCGCGCTGGGCGATGGTGCGCGCGTGGGCAAGCGAGGCCTCGGACAGATCGAGGCCAACGACGCGCGAGGC
>ERZ773074.838-NODE-838-length-12401-cov-5.755224_pt1 | contig 12401 bp, 11 predicted proteins | sample MGYA00580615_ERZ773074 | MGnify/ENA primary metagenome ERZ773074 (study PRJEB29015, sample SAMEA2738126) | human oral metagenome | biome: human oral; feature: human-associated habitat; material: saliva | place: China | collected 2160 ...
GTATATAAAATTCTATTTCTAAGTTCTTTGTTTTTAATTAAATTTTTCATATTTTTTCCTCCTTTTATTTTTCTGCTTGTTCCGTAATCAAATCTGATATGTTATAAAACTTATTCGCTTCCACTTCTGTTCCGAAGTATTCGATTTCTTTTTCGTAGTATCTACCACTGAAGTCCTTTTCGAATAGTTTATGCTCTCCTTTTTCATTCCATAAGCGAAGCGAGCCACTTTCCTGTACATATTCTACTGCTACCACATTATATTCAATGAGCATTCCTGCAAAGAATCTTTTTAGTTTGCATGGGACGTCAACAATATGATCTGGAAGGATTCTTTCTATCGTAGATTTCTTTTCAATTTTTTCTTTTGTGTCATCACTAAAGGCTCTTTGCCCTGGAATACTTCTGATAATGAACGCCTGAAGTAAAGATAGGACAAGTAAGGTAATTGGGATAGGTAAAATAAAATGAAAGAAAGTTGCGTGAAAATCTTCTGTAGTTGTTCCTAACCATTCTAGCAGTGCCTTTTCATCTCTAACTGATGCACATCCTATTGTTACAATTGTCGATAAGGTTAGTGCCAAAATTGATAAAAGACAGGTTATATATAAAATGTCTGGAGTGTTGTTGATATTCGCAAATAACATTCCTTTTAGTCCATACGTGTATTTCCCAATAATTCTCTTCTGCTTTTTTACAGGCATGATCTTATCATCAATACATTGCTGTGTGAACGCCATCTTGCTCACGGTCTTTAGGTATTCGGCTCTTGCCTGCTTATATTCTTCTACTTTTCTTTTCGCCTCTTTTTCTTCTTCAACATCAATATGTTCTGCAACATCGAACGGAAGTCTTGCCGACGTTGCCTCCTCTAAACTCATTTTTTGATTTCCCATATTTTCTCCTCTCTTTTTACTCTCTTATTATATCATAACAGTATTATTTTTTCAATTCTTTTGAGAAAATATATGCTAAAAAGAAAAGAAAAGCTATTAGCTCCTCTTTTTACTTGTTACTTTCTTTTCTTAAACACGAATAAGCTTGTCGCTAGTGCTGCAATAGCTGTTAATGCATATCCAAAAATATTTGTTCTTGCACCAGTTGGGATAGCGTCATTCTTGGAAGTTGTTCCCTTTTTCGCTTCACTCTTTGTCTCTGTAGGATTTATCTGATTCTTCTTATCTTCTGGCTTATTTGTATCTTCAGAAGGTTTCACATCTTCAGCTGTTAGTCTTTCGTACTTGGCGTATAATGTCAAATCCTCAGATAAGATGTATTCTGGATTAGCTGGAATCTTCATCTCTGGATCAGAATAAATTCCGACTAACTTGAATCCCTCAATATTCAACAGATATCCCTTTTCATCTACTTGGAAGCCATTGTTTACGACAATCTTTCTATCTTTCAAGAACGTCCATATCCAGTCATTGTGTCCCTCTACATTTGGCTTGATTGTAAATTTCTTGCCTTCAATCTTGTCATCAGAAGGTTTGGCTGGGTCTGCTGGATTTACAGGCTTCTCTGGTTCAGGTGTAGGTTTTGGATCCGCTGGTGTTACTGGTTTAGTTGGGTCTACAGGGTTTACAGGCTTCTCTGGTTCAGGTGTAGGAGTTGGCTTTGGATCAGCTGGATTTACAGGTTTAACTGGTTCCACTGGCTTAGGCTCTACTGGCTTTTCTCCTGGTTTAGAAGGTTCTACTGGCTGAACTGGTTTTTCTGGTTCAGGTGTAGGTGTTGGTTTTGGTTCTGGTTTAGCAGGATCCACAGGTTTAACTGGATCTGCTGGATTTACTGGCTTCTCTGGCTCTGGAGTCGGAGTTGGCTTAGGTTCAGGTGTAGGTGTTGGTTTAACAGGTTCTGAAGGATTTACATCTTCAATCTTTTCAAACTTCGCATACACGATCGTATCAGCCTTGATTGGCTTACTCCAGTCATATTCCTTTGTCATTTCTTTATCTTCGAAATAGCCGACAAATCTGTATCCCTTTGGAGCTGAAGTATCAGTTGGCTTCTTAACAGTAGCTCCGCTATTTACTTCCAATTTATCAAATTCAACATCATCAATGTTTGCCTTGATTTCAAAACTGTACTTAGCAACTTCTTGTTTTGTAAACTTCGCATATACAGTTGTGTTTTCTGTAATTGGCTTGCCCCATCCTGTATACGGTTGTGTCATTGCTTCATCCTTGAAGAAACCATCAAATGTAAAGCCTTCTGGTGCGTTTACTGTTGGTTCCTTAATTGATGTACCACTAGCAACCTTTGCTGAAGAGAACTTTGCTTCTTCAACATTTGACTTGATGATAAAGTCATATTGAGTCTTATCTTCTCCAGTGGATGGAATTTCTGTTTTTGAATACTTCGCATATACTACGGTATCCTTTTGGACTGGTTTGCTCCAGTCGTATGGCTGAGTCATCTCACGATCAGCGAAGAATCCATCAAATGTGTATCCTGCTGGTGTTTTAATCTCTGGCTGTCTGATCACTGTTCCGTATACTACAGTTTTTTGTGGTTCCGTTCTTACGGCGTCAATGTTAGCTGAGATATAGAATGTTACGTCATGCTTTGCATAATTTACGTATACAGTTGTATTTGCTGTAATTGGAGTATTCCAATCAAATGGCTGCGTCATCGCCTCATCCTTATAGTAGCCTTCTACATTATAAGGACCATCTGTAATATGAGGTTGCTTTAATGTTGAACCATTTTTCACAACGATAGTATCTTCGCCTAGGTTTCTGCCAGAATCATCCTTTCTGACTTTTCCTTCTCTTGCTTCTACAAATGTTACAGAGCTTGTATTTGCACGAGAAGCATTTGTGTCAAACTTCTTTAAATACACTGTTCTATTTTCGTATAATGAAGCATCCCAATCTAAATATGGTGTTGTCATTTCTCTATCTTCGAAATAACCGCCTGCACCATCATAAGACACCTTGACGCTCTGTCCTGGATCAATGTAATTTCTTTGACTTCTTGTTCTCTCTGGAATTTCGTTTCCATTAGCGTCAACTGTGATATTAACAGTCTCAATATAAACCTTCTTTGATGGGAAAACATTATATCTAGCATAGAATGTCATATCCTTTGTTACTGGTTGATCTAATTCATGCTTGTATGCAGGTGTTTTCATTTCTGGATCCTTGTATAATCCTACATACTCATACATGCCATCTTCTAGTGAGATCTTTGCTTCTGGCAACTTTAGCTTGCCATTTTCTTCAACTTCTACAGTGTCATACTTAACCTTGTCGGTATTTGAAATAACCTTTACAGTATACTTCTTTACCTTTGGCTTTTCTGCTGTAGGTGTTTCTGTCTTAGGCTTTTCTGTTGTTGTAGTTCCTGTTGTAGCTGTGTTTTCTCCCGTTGCTTCTTCAGCCATTACGACTGTTTGGGCAAGTGGAGATGCTACGGTTAATGCACTTGTTCCTAAGAGCATAGTGCGAAAAATCTTCTTCTTTGCGTTTTTCACAATAAAATTTTCTCCTTTTTCCGCTTTTGCGTTCACCATTCATTATGCTATTTTCAAGCAAAAAAAGATAAGAAAAGAAGAAACTTTTTGTCTCTTCTTTAGATATACTTTAATTTCTTATTCTCGAAATCAGCTGGAAATGTATAGCTTTCGATATTTCCATCGACACGAAGTTGGATCGTATTTCCTTTGTAACTTACCACAGTCCCGACTCTTCCATCTGCAAGTTGCACCTTTGTTCCCGCTAACTTTCTGGTGATGGCTGGGGCAAATTTTTCTTTATAACGCTTTAGAGTTTGCAGCATGAATTCAGATTCATTTCCGCAGCTTGTTATGAATAGATAATCCTTGGCTCTTGTCATCGCAACATAGAGAATTCTTCTTTCTTCTTCTTTTTCCGCCTTCTCTATCGCATTTTTACTTGGTAGTATTCCATCATTAACACCGATCAAGAATACAACTTTCCACTCGCAACCCTTAGAGCGGTGCATCGTTGTAATGCATACACCTTCGCTATCATTCTTATCATTTTCTTGGCGGATCATGTAAGTAACTCTATTTGCATAGTCTAGCCATTTCCCGACTGTTTCATACTTTAAAGCATCATTCTTTAGCTTTTCGTAATCTGCCATCGTTTCATCAACGTCACCATTTTTAAATTCGGTAGAATCTTTTAGATACTTTCTGTATCTGAGTTTTTCTAAGCCATTGAATACTTTTTCGCATGGTGTATCTCGATTGATTTCTCCTGGTCCAAACCAGTTTATTAAATCAAAAATAGATTTTTCTGCGGTTGCATATTTCCATGCATCTGGCTCATTTTTAATGTATTGGATTGCATTTAATAACGCATCGGTATTGTATTCTACCTCTAAAAATGGTTGCTGCTTTAGAAATCTATTTGGTCTATTTAAAACGTGTAACAAGTTTTTATGAACGCTCTTACCCATTGATAAATCAATATAAGCTTTGATATCTTCGAAGATATAGTCTTCATAAACAGACTTTATTTCTTCGGTAGAGTCGTATGGAATACGAGCTTCAGATAGTGCCTGCACAGGACCATCTGCTTGTCGATTGTTTCGAACTAATACAGCCATATCCTTGAAGGCGATTCCTCTTTGATGCATCAACTTAATTCTGCCTACAAGGTCGTGCATCTCTGCCCCACGGCTTTGATAGCTATTGTATTGGATATGACCTCGTTCTCCATTTTTTCCACGTTCAGAAATAAAGTCCTTTGGGAATCGTTTAATATTCTGCGTGATTAAAGTTTCTGCAATATTCACGATATTTTGTGCTGAACGGTAGTTTGTTGACATATAGATGGATGTGGCATTTTTAAAATCCTTATCGAAGTTCATCATGATGCTTGAGTTAGCACCTCTAAAGGAATAGATGCACTGGTCGTCATCTCCTACGACACAAATATTCTTTGTTCGTTGAATAAGCCCATACAGAATGTCACGCTGGATCTCATTGGTATCCTGATACTCATCGACCATGATGTAATCAAATCTCTGTTGCCATTTCTTTAGTATTTTCGGATTTTCAACAAACATTCTTTGGCATTGTGTCAGCATGTCATCGAAGTCGATTCTATTTGTTATCTTCTTTTCGTTTTCGTAAGCCTTATATACCTGTATAAAATAACTTGTTTCACAAGATTTTGCTTTATATGTTTTTAGATTTACATAATTGTTCTTGATTAATGAAATCTCGTTTAAGATATTCTTCGTTAATTCCCATGCGTCTGCAACGGTCGGATCATTTTTAATATAATTCAAAATAAAATCACGTTTTTCATTTTCACTAATAATGTTTTCTTGTGTATAACCGTATTCTTCTTTTAGGATCAAAAGACATAATCCGTGAATGGTCGAGAAGTTGACGCCACTTTGTTCACCAAATTTCTTTTTGTATCTGGCTTCCATTTCATCGGCAGCCTTCTTGGAGAAAGTTACCATTAAAACCTTTTCTGGATCGACACCTTTTGAAATGATATTACCGATTCTATTGATCAATGTTGTTGTTTTTCCAGAACCTGGACAGGAAATTAAAATGACAGGTCCTTCTGTTGTATTGATTGCTTTTTCTTGCGATGGATTTCGTTTCAATTTTTCCACTGTACCTTCTCCTTTCTTATTTTTTTAGAGTGAGAACCATTTCGAGAAGAACGATTCCGATTTTTGCGTTTCTTCTTGTTTCTTTTGTGAAGCAGCTTTTTCTTCAGCTTCTCGTCTTTCTTCAGCTTTACGTTTTTCTTCCTCAATTCTCTTCTTTTCTTCTTGTTTCTTCTTAAAATCTTCTACTATTTTTTCTTGTTCTTTCAGTGTTTTGCAGCTGAAGAATTTGTTGTGTTTTTCTCTTTCTATTTTGTGTTCTTCTGGTGAAACACGGCATAGGGCAAAGAAAGATGTTTTGTATTTTCCTCTTCCAACATGCACTGGATGTTCTCCAGCATAATATCTAGGATACGCATCCAATTCAGTCCCAACAATTTGCTCCAGTTCTCTATAGCGAGCAAAACGTTCTGCTTTCGAAGAGAATTCATATTTCTTTTCATCGCCATATTCTAAAAATGAGTCTGGATTTTCTTTTCTATACTTTTCAACTTCTTCTGGAGTTGACTTTAGTCCCTTGAATAAAAATAATCTTGATAATCTGTTTTTTTGTTTTTTAAACAGTAGTTCTCTGAGGTAGCCTTTTCCATCATCTGTTAACTCTTCGGCATTTGGTTTTATCTTATCTATTTCTGCAAAATACTCTTTTGACTCTGGTGTTGCAAGTAAGCCTCTTTTCTTCATTGCAACATTAAGAATTTTTTCAAATCTATCTTCCAGCATCAATTCAGAGACCATTCCATAACACATTTTGTCGGAGTCTGTTGGATAATGTTTACTAGTGCTCGCATATAGTCCTAGTATATCTCTATAACCATTTATATCGATATTATCGAGAATAGATTGTATTGTGATCGGAGGAAAGGCTTCTTCGAGCGTGATTTTACCAGAGAGAATATCCTCATAAACTGGAGTTGGTTGTAGAATTCCGATTGTATTTCTTTCTATTCTTTTCTTTTCATACTCTTTGTTTCTTTCGTATTCTTCTCTTCTTCTTTCTTTTTCTTCCTGTTCTACCTGTTCATCTATCTCAACTCTTTTTTGTTTTCTTTCGCTACTTACTTTTTGAGAAATCTTATCACCTGTTACCATCGGAAATTCTTTTTTGATGTGTTCTTTTAGGTCGGAAAATACATAAACATCTTCTACTGTATACGTTCTTCTTCGATAAAAATCATCAACGAGTTCAAGAAGCTTAGTTTTTGAGATATATTCTTCTTTTTCTGATGGAAGTAGAACCTCTTTACCTTTGTATTTCATAAGTTTAATCCAACCTTTCTATACTTAACATTATATTCTTTTTAGCAAGTAATGTCAATCCAAGTTATCTCCATCATCAACAACTTTGGACTTATTCATCTTAGCAGTTAAAAGACTCGTTTCACCTTCAGAGTGAACTACTCGGCAATAAATTGCCAAGCTTCCATACTGTTGGTAGTAGAAACTACCACACCAAGATTAGATAGACTGTCTAAAAAACCAGTCATCCTCTCGGTGCTAACAGTATCCGTGTTTAATGAGCGATACGTTCCATACCCGCTCAGTAGTATCATGTTTTTAGCAGAATGAACATCTCTATCTGAGTTTTCAAATCCGCAATGATTACAATGATACAATCTCTTATCTAAACTATGTTTGGTTAGACAGCCACACTTGGGACAGGTCTGAGTAGTAGGTACAGAACTCTTTAACATAACGTTAGATGGGTTATTCTTTAGCTTGTCCTTAACTCGACCTAAAATCCCATGTTGGATCTTTCTGCCAAAACTAAATCTACGTTTAGCCTTTTTACGTTGCCATCGACTCAGCATTTCATCTTGGAAACAGATGATGTAATTCTGTTTTAAAACTAAATTTAATTTATTGACTACATCATTTTTCTTATTGTTCTGGTATTCAAAGATTTTCTTAATTCGGTGTAAGGTTTGCTTATATTGGTTAGAACCCTTAGTCTGACGGTTTAATTTTCTCATCAAACCTTTCAGTTGTTCACTTTCTTCCAAATAAAAGTTCACCTTAACTCCATTAGAAAATATCAATTGATCTTTAATACCCATGTCTACACCAAGGACTTCCTTTTCAGTCGTTAGTTGAGGTTGTTTTTGTGAATAGACCGTTAGATGGATGTAAAAACCAGATGACTTTTGAATGAGTTTGGCGTTCGCAAATTCAACTTCATCTATATTGACCTGTTCAAGTCCATTTACAACTAAAACACCAATGTTCTGAATGCTGATTTTATTGTGGGCTTTGATTTTATAGGTATTGTTGAATTGTTTAAGGTTAATTTCATTACACTCTTTTTTAAATTGAAGTCTACCAATTTTTAGACCTTTCTTTTTGGTCTTAGATAGATTTGATATGTTAGTTTTAACACTATCTACTACTGATTGCTTCATGTGAGAGGACAAACATTTAATTTCTCTTTCTTCAAAAGAATCTTTAACCTTAACTTGAACCATGGAGGTATCTTCGAGAGTTAGTGTTTCAGCCGCTAATATTGCGTTATATAACCATTTTGCCTCTAAAAAACAACGCTTTAATTTTTCTAGTTTTGCCTTAGACAATCTATTCTCCTGGATCTTCACAGAGAAAACACGACAGTCCATGTTGGCACGTCTTTCTCTAGTTGCTTTGCCATTCTCTTTAATTTTACGATTTCGTTCTTCGTACATGTCGTGTTTCTCCTTTCTATACTTTACATTATATTCTTTTTAGCAACTAAAGTCAATCTAAGTCATCTCCATCATCAACGACTTTGGACTTATTCATTTTAGCAGTTAAAAGACTTGTTTCACCTTCGGAGTAGATTGCTGGATCATCATCGATTTCGGTATTTTCTGGTGTTGGATCATCATATTTGATATCTGTATTTAAGCTTGGAACAGAAATGCTGTCCATGTTTAATTTTTCTGCTTCGCCTGAATCGAAGTCATTAAAAAAGTCATCATCTGAAGATTCTACCTCATCAACATATCCATATTCATCGTCATCATCTTCTTCGATTGTTTGTGTCTTCTTAGTTGTTGACTGAGCGTTATTTTTCCTTGAATTCCACTTTGTAAATCCAAAAATACCACCAAGCAATGCGACGAGTAATAACAATCCTCCCATTGGAATGCCTTCCTCTTCAGAGTCATCTGTTGCAGGCTGTTCTTGCTTTTGATTATTCTCTTGTTTATTTTCCTGTTTCTGATCTTCTTGGGCTACAATTTCCTCTTTACTTCCAGCGTATGCCTTTTTTGTGAATGTAACTGGAATTGATGTTTGAATTGACCAGTTGCCCTCCATTGCTGTTGCAAAGTCGATTTGTAGGTAGTTATCTGTCCATGTAAGAGAGGAATTTAGGCTTGTTCCTTTATCTTTCATCATGACAGCTGCTTTACTGATCGGCAAGGAATCTCCATTTGGGGCAATCAATACAATTCTGGATGGAATATCTGTTTTCCCATCTCCGTCTTCATCTGTAACAAATCTGATAATTACAGATACAGGATTTTGAGGATCGTACTCTAATGTATATTCAGTTGCCTTTGCCAACACAGCAGCATTGCTCTCTTTGCTTTCTTGAGCAGTCGTAGAAGCGGTGTTATTGGTTGTAGATTCAGCCCCTTTTTCCTTTTCAGCCTTTTGTTCCGCCAGCTGTTCTGCAATGGTTTTCTGACTAGAATCTGTACCTTTTAGATTTGCTAATTTTTCTAATTTACTGTAGTTTTTGATCGACAGCTTTTCAGCCATTTGCATATTCTGGTATTCAACCATCAGATTGGCAACCTTCTGCTTCTCTTCTGTTGTTAGTGTTTCTGGATCATCTGGTAATGACGCTACTTCATTATCAAACTGCTCAGCCGTCATGGATGACGCTTCTTCTGCCATAACTATATTTGTATTCATCTGCATTGCAATTGGAGCAAACATAGATAGACTCAATGCAAATACCGACGCTTTTAATAATCTATTTTTCATAACAAAAACTCCCTTCTTCATTCTCGTTATATATTATGCTATTTTATAAGAAAATAAGACCTAGTTTTCGCTAGATCTTACTCCGTCATTAGTATTTCCAATCCCATTTGTCAAACAATTCTGTCTTGCTGCTTAATTTGATATCAGTTAATTCTTCGTAACCAGAATTATATTCTCTTTGGATATTGTTTAGATAAGTGCGAACTTTATGTCTACCCCTTGCCATTAGGTCTAACTTATCATGACAATTAGATCTTTTCCACTCTTTTTCTTGAATAGCTCTGTAATAGTCGTAGTTTTTAACGTGAATTTCTTTACGTTCTTTAATTCTACCGAAAAGTGGTTTGTCCCAATACTTCTGCTTTTTATAACCGATACAAACATACTTCCACTCTGGATATTCATTCCATGTATTGCGAATGTACTCAAACTTAAAGTATTCAGGATACCAAAGTCTTAGTTGTTCAAGAGGAAAGCGTATCCTAGATTCGTGCAATGTATCTTTTTCAATTCTTGTAATAATAGGAAATGCATTGTAGGTATGTGTGTACCTTTCTAATCTAAAGTTTTTACGATGGCAGCTTTTAACAAAATCTAAATACTTATCCCTTTTTCTTCTTGCGTAACGGTTTAACTTTTTAGACATCTAACTATCACCATGCATCCTCTCTCTTGTTCGTACAAACAATTGTAAGCGACATTTCTGTCACTTATTTTAATTTTATAACTCAATTCCCAAGTCTTCTAATTCAATGAAAATATCTCGCCTTTCCATATCGGCATTAAAACAAACTTTTACAAGATTAAATTCGATACGAATGGAGTGTATATCTTCTAGTTTAATATCTTCTTTGAGGGTGTTTTTGACATACTTAAATGCTAATTCTTTTGAAGGTGTCAGTTCTTCTATCTTCATGCAGTGTCTTCCCTTATTTTTTACTCTTTCTGCTAATCAACTGTACACTCAACTTCATCTGTAAGTGTAACATCTTTACTCTCATCTTCTCTATAATGCACTTTTACTTCGCCAACAACACGCAACTTATCGCCTTGCTTAACTTCAGTATCTAAGTTGATAGTCGCTACACCAAAAATCATGTCATAGTCATCTTCTTTTAGGAACCTATACACATCGTAAGCATTGACAATCTCATACCCAAGCATCTCATCATTTTCGTTGTATACTTTCAAAACTAAATGACCAATACTTGGAAATTCTCCTACTCGTACATCTTTATTTTGAAAACGATAACTGACCTCTAGTTTTTTATGATTTGTCGGACCGACATAAGGGAATCTCAACTCTGCGATATATTGTGGACCCTTCTTTGTTATACCACAACCTGCAAGTGTTGCTATACATAGTAATGCACAAATCAATTTTTTTATTTTATTTAACATCATATTTCCTACTTAAATATAACCTTTCTTTCTGTGAACTACTCCTACATGTTTGGTAGATTTAGTCGTTTTATTTAACTCTATATTCTATCTCATCAGTGAGCGTGGTGTTTTTGCTCTCATCATTTGCATAGAAAACATTTGCCTCGCCAACGATACGAAGTTTATCCCCACGTTTAACTTCAACATCTAAAGGAATCTCTGTTCTGCCAAGTATCATGTCGTAGTCGCCATCTTTTAAATAATCGTTACTGTCCTTTGCCATGATAATTTGATAACCAACGACAGTATCACCTTTATAAACTGTTAAATGAAGGAAACTTATCGTTGGGAAATCACCCTCTTTCGACAATGTATTCTGGAATTGATAACTAACCGTCAATTCTTTATTAAGCAGTGTTGACGCATCAACGTACGGATTGCTTACTTCTGCCACATACTGTTCAGGCTTTTCTTTATTACCACAACCTGCTAGTGTTACTAAACACATTAGTATACATAATAATTTTTTCATTTTATGCTCCTCTACTCAAATATGACTTTATTCTCTGCAACTAAATCAGAGTTTTTAATGTTCTCTGCTGTTACTGAGCCTGTCTTTACGTGAATCTTTAAATCAGGACTGCAAGACTTTTGTAGGCAGAATAGGTTAGATAACTTTTTAACATTCGATGGTAAGTAAATGTCCTTTAAGTTCTCACCACTAAATACCCAAGCCTCAATCTCCTCAAGTGACTCTGGGAGTACAACTTTTTCTAACGAAGGCAATGAAAGCATCGAATCTTCACAAAGAACAAATAAAGACTTGCCAAACTCAATGTACTTTAACTTCGGGTTGTTAGATAAGGAAGATTCTCTGATAGACCCTACACTATCTGGAAGCACAATAGCCTCTACATTAGGTAGCTCGGATAAAGAGTGTGGATTGATCATCTTCACTGGTCTACCGTTAATCTTAGAAGGTACATGCACCACCCTTGATTCTGAAGTGCATCCAGTAATGTTGTAACTGTTGCTATATTCGTTCCATTCATAAGTAAAATAGTTCTTACTCGTCTCTGGGAAACTTCTGAAATTCTCTTCTGTGATTTCAACTCCAGTTAAATCTGGTTCAGGCTTTTTCTCTTCTAGTTCTTCCTTTGGTTCGATGTAAAGTTTGGCACCAGTTTCGGTTGTTCTGTATTCGCCCTCTCCATCGTTTTGCACTCCATCCTTTTTGGAACTATTTTCTGTTTGTTGTGCTGTAGTATTTGACTCTGTTTGAGAGTCGTTCTTTTTGGACGAGCATCCAATGGTAAATACCATCAAGGATGCAAGTCCAAGCTTGATCAATTTATTCATCTCTTAAACCTTTCTTAAAAATCATACTTATACCTCTTTTCATAAATAAACCCCTTCTATTTTGTCTGCGGAAACCCACTACCTTTAGGTGGT
>ERZ773074.845-NODE-845-length-12326-cov-30.551463_pt1 | contig 12326 bp, 7 predicted proteins | sample MGYA00580615_ERZ773074 | MGnify/ENA primary metagenome ERZ773074 (study PRJEB29015, sample SAMEA2738126) | human oral metagenome | biome: human oral; feature: human-associated habitat; material: saliva | place: China | collected 2160 ...
GGAAGTCCAGCGAGTGGCCCATCGTGCCGTTATTGACGAGTGTAATTTCAAAAATATCGCCGACCTTGCCGCGCAGAACCGGGGCCATGTTTTGCCCGTTGAAGGTCCACATGTGGACGGTTACGCCGGGGGCTACCTCGCGGTCGACCTCCTGCACCTCCAGGGTGACCTTGCGGACGGTCTTGCCGTTCACCTGCGTGGCGGTGTTCGGCGCCGGGATGTTCGGGTCGCGGTACTGGTAGCCGCCGCCGGGCGCCGCAGACATGTCAATCTTGCCGTTCGCGACCGTCATGAGGGTCGGGACATTACCCGTCGCGGCGTGGTTGTGGTTGGTGTGGTCACCGGAAGCCACCTGCTGCGAGGACGCGCCGGTCACCTTCACCTGGAGGACCATGCCCAGGGAGCGGTGACCCGCCACGGAGCAGTACGCCTCGGTATCGGCGGTCATGACGCCGGCGTCCACGGTCTTCGTCTCGCCGGGGTTGATCGTGCCGGTGGTTGCGCCGTTATCGAAGGTCAGGTCGTGGGTCATGCCCTGATCCTCGTTGGTGACTTCGACGACCAGGCGGTTACCGGCGGGCACCTCCACCTCGGCGGGGGTGAAGCGGTAGTTGCTGGTTGCCTTCACCTGCACGGTGGTGGTCTGTCCGGTCGGCGTGACCGTCTGCGAGCCGGCGTTCAGGGTGGGCAGGGCCGAGAGGTTCAGCGCGGAGGGGTTTACCGCGAAGCCCAGCAGGAAGGCCATGGCCACGGCCAGGGCCGCCTGGAAGCTCTGCTTGGCGTGCGGGACGGGCTCGGGGGTGAGCGCCTCCTGGTTGAAGGCGGGCTTCTCACCGCGGGCGCGGGCCGCCATCATCTCCTTGCGGGCGCTCACCGAAGCCTTCACACCGCGAATCATGAGCGGAATGAACGCGGCCAGGGCCAGGGCACCCACGACGGCGACGGCAATCTTAATGGACTGGCCCACCGCCGCGCCGGGCATCATGAAGACGAGCAGGGCCAGGTTCACGGCGGTCACGCGGGCCGCGGCGAAACGGTTAAATTCCTTATTGGATGCGCGCACCACGGCCGGGCCGCCACCCATACGCTGGGGCAGCAGGTAACTCATAGCGCCGAGTAGCACCTGTAGCAGGAAGCCCACCACGAAGATGGGAGTCACGGCGCGCATATCCAGCTGCGCGAAGGGGGTGGTCGCCACCATGACGATGGTCGCCACAACGCCCACCAGGAACCAGCAGAAGCCCATACCCACGCTCATGGGCGGGTACTCGTTCGGGCGCTTGGTGCGCAGGGTGCGAACCATCACCCCGGCCACGAGCAGCAGGCCCAGCAGGTACACCACGAGGCCGGCCACGGCCACCGGGCGCAACCCGAAGAGCGCACCGATCAGGGTCAACGCAACGCCACCGCACATGAGGTACAGGGCGCGCACGCTGTGGGCAAGCGCCTTATCCACCATCTTGGTGCGCAGCATGGTCGGCCAGAAGGTCACCAGCGTGCCAACCACCGTGATACCAACGAATCCGAGTACGTTCACGGCCTCGTGGGCGAGCAAAAACTGCGAGTGCAGGGTGCCGTTCAGGCTCGGGTAGGCCACCATCGCGCCGAGCAGGGCGCCCAGGGGCAGCAGTAGGGCCGCAACGATGTAGAAACGAATTGTCACGCCAAAGCGGGAGGGTAGGGCGCGGCGTACCTGACCCATCAGGTAGATGCCGTGCCAGGCCACCATCGCGCCGATGACGAGGGCACCAATCACCGTGCAGGCGTACAGGCCCGGCACGCTCAACTGGCCAACCATGCCTACCATGAGAAGCACGATGCCCGCGTTCAGGGTGAAGATGCGGCCAACCTGGACCTTGCGCTGCTCGTCGGGAATCTTGATCTTCATGAGCGCTTCGGTGAAGTGCTGCGACCAAATCAGAATCGAGTTCGTAATCAGGCCGAGGGTCACCATGTGCACCATCAGCCAGCCGCTATTGGGGATGACGCGATGCAGCAGAAGCGCTGCGATGAGGGCAAACATCCAGTAGGAGACGGGCTTCGAGGCGCGACGATGCCACGTGCCGCGACCGGATGCGCGGCGCGCAATCTCTTCGGTGGTGAGGGAAGCGCCGGGAACGCCGGCCGGGCGCGTGCCGATGCTCAGCCCGGAGGAGCCGCCTCCGGAGACAGCCGCACCGTTTGCTGAACCGCCGGGCGCGCCGATGCTCAGGCCGCCGAGGCTTCGGGGACGCTGGCCGTCGGGTTTGCCGCCGCCGGTTGCATCGGGGCGCTCGCCGCCGTTGGGCTTCTCGCCGTCAGATGGGGTGCCGAGATGTTCGCTCACGCAATCACTGCTTTCACTGCTGGTTGTTCACGTCGGTACGTCGGTGTGTTCGGGGGCGCTCCGCATCCGCTAGACTCCGCGAAGGGCGCGTCGAGTGCCATATAAATCCATTATATTGCCCTATTTGTACCAATTTTGAAGACAGTACGTGCGTATAAATGCGCTCTGCGGCCCGCCTCCTGAAGCCTGTGAATCTGCGCCCTGATGCATCGGATACACGCGCTTCGCGATACACTGTTATGGCTTGAAAACGCCGATGCCCCGCACTCTCACGGGGCATCCGAAACACCCCGCGCCGGGATCCGCAGCTAAACCCCACAGTAAGGACATCTCGTGGCCAGAACCGAATCCAAAACCCCGATTTGGGGCGTTATTGCCGTCCTGGCGCTCCTGGCGGTGGGCGCCAATTTCCTGCTCCGAATCCTGAGCGACCCCGCCAGCGGTATGGATTTCTCCATTTACCGCCTGGGCGCCATGACCATTTTCGATAACGAGGGGTTCACCCAGGACCTGTACTCCCCGACCCTGAACGATCACGGCGTGATTAAGCCGCCGTTCACCTACCCGCCGTTTGCGGCGATGCTGTTCCTGCCCTTCGCGTTCATGCCCCTGGTCGTCGGTAAGGTGCTCATGGTGCTGGGGTCCGTGGTGGTGGCCTGGTGGCTTTCTACCGTCATCTACAACTACGTCAATGCGCGCGGTCGCGAACTGCCCCTGCAGCGGTACTTTGGCCGCGTGGGAACTATCGCCGTGCTGACCCTTCTGGTGGTTGCGGCGGGTCCCTGGCAGCGCACCATCGACCTGATTCAGATTAACCCGTTCATTACCGCGCTGATTCTGGCCGATTTTGTGCGTCCGGCGACCCGCGTGCCGCGCGGCGTGCTGATCGGCATTGCCGGCGGCGTGAAGCTCACTCCGCTCGTGTTCGGCCTCATCCTGCTGGTGCGCCGCGATTGGAAGGGTATCGCAACCCTGGGTGCGACCTTCTTCGCCACGATTGCGCTGGGCTTCATTCTGATGCCTAAGGAGGCACCGGAATTTTGGTTCTCGGCGCTGACGAATCCTTCGCGCGTGGGCGGCCTGAACTATGTGGATAACATTTCGATTCAGGGTTGGCTGTTGCACTTCGGCCTGTCCGAGGGTGCCGCGAAGCCCGTCTACTACGCTCTGGCGCTCGTGAGCATCGTGCTCACCGCCGGCCTGCTGTACCAGCTGGAACGCCGCGGTGCGGCCCTGGCACAGGTGGCGGTGACCGCCTCGCTCATGGTGGCGCTGTCGCCGATTAGCTGGTCGCACCACAACGTGCTACTGCCCCTGCTGGCGGCCGTGCTGGTGCTGGATGCGTTCCCCACCTACTTCGCCCCGCAGCCGGCCTGGTTGCGCGTGGCGGCCGCGTGCTTCGCCTGGGTTGCCGTGCTGGGCCTGTATATTTCCCCGATGCGCATCGCCTCGTGGATGCACGGCTCCATGGACGACATGGAGCACCTGGCCGCCGGTGCGCTGGCGGTGTCGGCGATTCCGGCGTTCTGCCTGTGGGTGACGATGATGCTCTGGTCGGTTGCCGCGCTGAGCGCCCCGGTGCGCGGCGCGAAGGTTGAGCCCGTGCGGTACGGTTCCGTGCCCAACGATGCGCCCCTGGGCTGGTGGGGTGCCCGCGCCCTGGTTACCGGGCGCGCCGAGTCTGTGCGTGCCGCTAATTCCCGGGAGGCAATCGCGTGAGCCACGCGAAAAACACTGAGAAGAACGCCAAAGATACCGAAAAGAATACAGGGGCGGTAGCGCTCGCTATCCCGTGGGCCTCGGCCCCCGCAGCTTCCACCGAGGCTGCCGCGGCTACCGGGTCCGTGCCGGCCGCCGAGCCCGCTGAGTCCACCCGGGCCGCGAAGCCGAAGGACCGCCCCGAGGAACCCGGTCACTCCGATGCATCCGAACACATTCTCAGCCTGCGCGAACGCTTCTTCCGCGGCGGCGATATCTGGGCGCACCTGGTGTTCATCCTGGTGGCCGCCTACGCCCTCAACTACGTCACCCACGCAGCCGCCGACGATATCTACGTCTACCGCCTGGGCGCGGTCTCCCTGGCCGACGGCCCCGACGGACTGCAGCTCTACAGCTTCCGCACGCGCGGCCTGCCCTTCACCTACCCGCCGTTTGCGGCCCTGCTCTTCTACCCGCTTGCGTTCCTCACCGAACCGCAGAGCATGATGCTGATTACCGTCATCATCGGCGTGCTCAGCTACGTGTGCGCCTACGCCCTGTACTCCTACGCGCGTAGCCGCGCCTGGCGTCTGCCCCTGCAGAAGTACCTGAGCTCCTGGGGCATGGTCTCGCTCATGGCGGCCCTCATTTGGGCCTGCGGCCCGTGGCGCCTCACCACGCACTTCGGGCAGATTAACGCGATTATCCTCGCCCTAATCCTGGCCGACTTCATGCGCCCGGCCACCCGCGTGCCGCGCGGCGTGTTGCTGGGTATTGCCGCCGGCATTAAGCTCACCCCGCTCGCCTTCGGCCTTCTGCTGCTCATGCGTAAGGACTGGAAGGGGCTTATCACCACGGCCCTGAGCTTCGCGGCAACCGTGGGTATCGCGTACCTCGTCGTACCCCAAGAATCGATGATTTACTGGTTCCAGGCGCTGCGCGACACCTCCCGCGTGGGCTGGTTCAGCTACTTCGATAACGTGTCTATCATGGGCACCCTCACCCACGCGGGCCTGCAGCACCAGCTGACCGCAACCGCCCTGTCGGTCGTGCAGGTGGCCCTGACTCTGCTCATTGTTCTGGTGACGGCCGTTCTGCTGATCCCGCTGATTCGCGCCCGCGCGGTTGTGTCGCAGCTGGCGCTGACGGCCTTCATGATGCTGCAAATCTCGCCGATTAGCTGGTCGCACCACAACACCTGGTACCCGCTGATGCTGGCCGCCGTCGTGGTGGAAATCTTCCCCCTGTTTTACCGGTGGGCGAGCTCGTTCATTGCGACCCTCGGCGTTATCACGGCGAGCGTGGCGCTGGCGGGCATGTACGTTTCCCCGTACTGGATTGTGCTGGCCTTCGCCCCGCACTTCAGCTCGGATAACATCCTCATGGTGCCCGAGGGGTCGCTGGGCCTCATGGCGGGCACGTCCCCGTACCAGTTCATGTACGTGTTCACGGTGGTGACCTTTTTCGTGTACCTGGTGCACCGTCAGCGAATCAATCACGCAACAGCCCGCGAGGGGGAACGCGTGACTGCCCTGGGCGCCGCGTACTAGAAACCGCCGCACGACCCGCGGTTGCGAAAGACCGCAGACGCAGAAGAGCCCCCGCATCCGATAGGGATGCGGGGGCTCTTCCAGTGTGCCGCTACGGGCTACGGGCGGCTAGTGGGTGCCGATGCTCCAGTCAGCCGAGGAGGTGCTACGCACCTGCAGGAGGTTCTTGCCGGTGCTCTTCCACTCCATGCTGCTCTTCATGTTCGCCACGCTGGTGCCGAACATGACGTCGCTGCGGCTTGCGCTCAGCAGCGCGAAGCCGCGCTTGCTGTCCAGGCCCTTCGCCTCGAACTCCATGGTGGACTCGCCACCGTCGTAGGTGAAGGCGTAGTAGTTCATGTTCGTGTGGAACTTCTCGCCCTTGGCGTAGTTCGGTGCGGAGGATTCGTCGTACACGCGAATCAGCCACTCGCCCTTACCGTTGAGCTCCAGCTTGCGGGTGGGGCTGGAGGGGTTGGTGGTATCCAGCCACGCGGTGCCGCGGATGGGGGTGCGGTCGACGGTCATATCGATGACGCTCAGGCCGGTGGAAATCTCACCCTTCTCGGTGAGGCTGGTGATGTAGGCGCGGCTGCTCAGGTCGTCCGAGGGCTTGAACTCGTAGTAGACGATGCCCTTGGAGGCGTCGCCCTTCACCTTTTCGATGTCGATGTTCTTCTTATCCTCGGTGACGGTCTCCTTGTATTCCTTGTACTCGCCCTCGGGTAGCTTCGCCTCGGACGCGGTGGTCGAGGACGAGCCATCCGAAGACTGCGCGCTTGCCGAGGTGGAGGTGCCGTCCGCCTGGTTCGAGCGGTCGGAGGAGCCCGAGCCGCCGCGCGGCAGGAGCATCACGATGACCAGGATGAGGACGATCAGCAGGGCCAGCGCGGCACCGATGATGCCCAGCAGCTTCCCGCTGAACGCGCCCTTCTTCTTGGTCTCGGTATCGGCGGGCTGGGAGTTCTGCTGCTCGTGCTGAGACGCGGAATCCGTCTGGGGGACGTAGGGGTTGAACGCTGCGGCGGGCTGAGCCTGCTGACCACCCTGTTGGTCTGCCTGGCCGGACTGGTTTGCATGGCTTGCCTGACCGGTCTGGCCGGCGGGCTGGTATGGGTTGTAGGGCTGGCCGCCGTGCTGCGGGGCGAACTGCTCACCCTGGAACTGGCCGGGCTGACCGCCGAAGGAATCGGCGGCACCCTGGTGCGGGTTCTGCTGGCTGGAGAAGTCCTGACCCGCGAAGTCCTGACCGGTAAACTCCTGGCCCGCGGGAGCCTGCGGAGCAAACTCCTGGGCGGCGAAGGCCTGAGGAGCCGCGACGTCGGCGGGGGCCGGGGCGCTTGCCTCGGGGGCCTGCGCGGGCTGCTCGGGCGAGGAGTGGAACTCAATCAGCGGGGAGTTCTCGACGGAGTGGGGCAGGGAAGCCTCGGCGGGTGCGGGCTCCTCAACCGGCTCGGCGGTCTCGGCAACGGGCTCTGCGGGAGCGTCTGCGGAGACGGGGGCCACGGGAATCATCGGGGCGGCGGGGGCCACCTCGGCAACAACCTGCTCGACCACAATCTGCTCGGATACGACGGGTTCTGCGGGGGCCTCTTCGACCGGTGCCGCTGCCTCGGAAATAGGCTCAGCAATGGGCTCGGCGGGAGTCTCTGCGGTGGGAGCCTCGCCGGCGGGGTTCAGCACCTCCTGAGGCAGAGCGGTCTCCTGAAGCGGAACCGGGGTCAGGTAGCGCATGGGCTTCGGTTCTGCCTCGGTCTGCTCGGCTTCAGCCGACTCTGCGCCGGACTGCTCGGTCGCGATGGGCTCGGCCGCGACGGGCTCCGCGGGAGCCTCCCCGACCGGAACCGGAACCTCTGCGGAAATCTCGGTCGCCTCAACAGCAGGTTCCGCAACGGGTTCCGCGGGTGCCTCAGCGGCGGGCTCGGAGGCGCCCAGCGCCTCGGCGGACTCTTCCGAAATGAGCGGCTCCAGGGGAGCGTCATCGACATCGATGGGCTCGGGGTCGGGCTCTTCGACCCACAGCTGCCAGCCATCGGGAACGGGACCCCAGGCCGGGTCGGGGCGCCAGGTGGGGGTAGGGGTCCAGCCTGCGGGCGGGGCGGGCCAATTGGGCGGCGGGTTGAAGACGAGTGCCATAAGAAAGCAGCCTTTCTGGTGCTGAAAACACCCCGGAAGAGCGGTCATCAGCGACTATGTATATGACGTGTATTATCGCTTCAAATTATGGCACAGCTTTATGGGTAATAAGCCTTGCCTGGTCGTTTTTGAGAGGATTCACGGCATACTCTTCACTTTCGTAACATTCTGCGTTAATCCGCGGTTCAAGATTGGGGTTTGAGCTTAGGTTGAGGGTTTTGCGCGCGGTGCGCGATGCAACCGGAGCGGCAGGAACCCCCGCTCGCGTGACACCTCGTGCCGGTGTCCACCCGAGCTGCCCGGCTAGGATTAAGGCATGAACACAACGCCGCCCCCCACATCCCCGCAAGCACTGTTCGGCCCCGCAGCCTCGGGCCGTTCCTCCCGTGCCGACGGCCTGGCCTACCATCGTCTTTCCCACGCCGACCCGGAGACCCGCTGGTACTCGCCCCTACTGGAGGGCCTAATCGGCATCGCCATCTTCATCGGCCTGTCCCTCATGCTGTCGCTCCTCATGGCCGCGGCTGCTATGGGTTCGGGTCTTTCCCTGCGCGAGATTACCGAGAACCGCTCCCTCGTTATGGAACACCCGGCGCTGTTCGCCCTGACCTTCCTCTCGCTCATCGCCATTGTGCCCTCGCTCTTTCTGGCGCGCCTGGTGGTGGGCCCGAAGCCCTGGGGCCTGATTCACTCTGTGGCGGGCCGCCTGCGCCGCTCGCTCCTGTTGCCGTACCTGGGCCTGGGCTTCGTGATTTACGGTATCTACTACGCAGTGATGGTGGCGGTGAGCGGTGCGTCCCTGCCCGATTATCGTTATTCGCAACCTTCACAGGTTGAATTTTGGGTTATTGCGGTGCTGATTCTGCTTCTGGTGCCCGTGCAGTGCTACGCGGAGGAGCTCGCCTACCGGGGGTTCATGATGCAGACGCTGGGCCGCTGGATTCGCACCCCCTGGCTGCCGATTGTGCTGCCGGCGGCGCTCTTCATGTTCTCCCACACTTACGATGCGTGGGGCCTGGGCTTCGTGTTTGCGATGGGCGTGTACGCCGGGTTCCTATGCTGGTACACCGGCGGCCTGGAGGCCTCCATCAGCCTGCACGTGGCCAATAACGTGACCCTGCTGCTGCTCTCCCTTGTGGCGGGTCTGGATCCTTTCGCCTTCGAGGGGGTGGCCCCCATGGATGCGCTGCAGGGCATCGCACTGGAGGGTCTGTACGTGGTGCTCGCCTGCCTGATCTTCAATGCACGCGCTCGCCGCGGCGAGGTTTCACGTGAAACGCAACCGCTCAAGGTTGATAACTAGGGTCTGCGATGGCCGGGGCCCGCGATAACCAGCGCATGCGGCGGGTAGCCCTCGCCCGACTATCTGCCTGCCGCCGCCCCATCCGGGCCCCATCTGGACTTTCACCCCGACTCACCCCGTCAACACCCAAGAAAAGGTAGGGTTAAACCATGACTGTTGATGCTGTAAAAAATATTGAAGACCTTGCCGAGTTTGTGACGGATTCCCCGGTCTCCTACCTCGCTGCGCGCACGGTGGCGCGCCGCCTGCAGGCCGCAGGCTTCACCGAACTGGTTGAAACCGAAGCATGGGACCCGCAGGTCGCAGCCGGCCGCCACTTCGTCGTTCGCGACGGCGCGATTATCGCCTGGGCCGGCGGCGCGAAGGCGCAGAAGGCAAGCGGCTACCGCGTACTCGGCGCGCATACCGACTCGCCCTCCCTGAAGATTAAGCCCTCCTCCTCCATCACCACGAAGGGCTGGCACCAGATTGCCGTTGAGAACTACGGCGGCGCACTGCTGAACTCCTTCCTGGACCGCGAGCTGTGCGTGGCGGGCCGCCTCACGGTCCTTGAGGGCGGGGAGCTGAAGGGCCGCCTGGTGCGCACCGGCCCGATTGCGCGCATCCCGCAGCTGGCACCGCACCTGGACCACAAGCGCAACGAACTGGTGCTGGACAAGCAGTTCAACATGTACCCCGTGTGGGGCGTAGACCCGGCGGAGAACGACGTGCTCGGCTACATGGCGAAGCACGTGATTGACGGCGAGCCGGTCGACCCGGAAAGCATTGTGGGTTACGACCTGCTGTTTGCTGATTCGCAGCCGCCGCGCCGCTTCGGTGCGGATCAGGAGCTGTTCGCTTCCGGTCGCCTGGATAACCTGTCTTCGGTGCATGCGGGTTTGACCGCGCTGGAGCGTTACGTTGCCGATAACGCGGACGAGCACGCCACCGAGACCGTGATGCTTGCGGCGTTCGACCACGAGGAGCTCGGCTCGGAGTCGCGCAGTGGTGCGGCTGGCCCGTTCCTGGAGGATATTCTGGTGCGCCTGTCGGCTGCGCGCGGTGAGAGCACGGAGGAGTACCGCCGTTCGGTGGCGGCGTCGTTCTGCCTGTCGGCTGATGCCGGTCACCTGGTGCACCCGAACTATCAGGGTCACCACGACCCGACCGTGCAGCCGCTGCCCGGTGGTGGCCCGCTGCTGAAGATTAACGCGAACCAGCGTTACGCAACGGATTCGGTGGGTGCTGGCGTGTTTGCTACGGCGTGTGCAAAGGCTGGTGTGCCGTATCAGGAGTTCGTGTCGAATAACAATATGCCGTGTGGTTCGACGATTGGCCCGATTACGGCAACTCGCCTGGGTATGCGCACTGTGGATGTGGGCATTGGTTTGCTGTCGATGCACTCGATGCGCGAGATGTGCCATGTGGACGATATGGCGTACATGACCCGCGCGGTGGAAGGCTTCTTCCGCCTCTAAATTCAACCCCGCTGAGGTATGAGCAGCTGGGGTGTGGGCGCCGGGAACGTATGGTTCCCGGCGCCCATATTTTTTAAAAATTTTTCAAAATTTTTCGGGGGGGGGGGAGTGTTTACCTCTTGAATAGGGTTCATGTTTGCCGTAAAGTAACCCACAATACGTAATATACGTGTTGCACACTACTTGTTTTTGAGAAGTTTTCACCAATGATGGTGCGCCATCAGCTCGTCACCGGCGTAGCGAGCGAACCCCAATATGAAAGGCGGTTCCCATGTTCTTCGGTATTTCTCTAATCCCGCTGGCGGTTTTGGTCATTGTGGGTCAGCTGAAAAAAGCACCACCAAGGTTGCTAAACAACCCTAGCTATCAAAAGGAGAGGGAACAGGTGCGAAAGCACCGGCGCATCCTGGATGTGCTCGGCGTGGGTTTTGCTCTTGCCCTGATGATTATTCAGTGGAGTAACGTCTCGTTCTCGCTTGCTTTTGATGCGTGCGTTATTTGGTTGATTCCCAGCCAGCTGTATAGGCTCTGGCAGAAGTTCAATGTGCCGCGTGGGGTACTCTTCGCGTGTGCTGTAGCCCTGATCGTTATTGAGTTTGGGTTGGCGCTCCTACCCTAACCTGCATCCTATAACAGTTGTGGCGGTGACCGAATGAAACGGTCACCGCCACAACTATTTTTAAGATGAGACAGACTCAGATTAGACGGGGTTCGATTAGACAGGGTTGTCGGGGCTGGGCAGGGTTACCACCTCAGACCAGCGAGTATCCTTAGCGGCCGCACGGTTCGCGTCGCTCTTCTGCTTCACATCGGCTGGCGCCTGCCGCGCCCACGCCTCAAAAGCAACAATGTAGTTCTCGGGGTAGTTTGCCGTGAGCAGCTCCTGTCGGGTCGGGAAGTACTCCTTACCCTCTCGAATATCGACGTAGTTGCTTGCCTTGTAGGGGTCTGCGCTCTGGATGTCAGCGCGCGGGCCGGAGGCTACCTTTCCGCTTGCCACGTTGTTGTCATCGATAGCGCGCACCCACGCCGCGGCGTAGGCGTGATCGGCCTTGTTCTTCTCATACAGCGCCAGGCACTCGGCTCCCGCTGATTCAGCTTCGGCGCGGGTGGGGAAGTTCGCCTGGTTGCGCACAACATGCCGCGCAGAGACGTAGGAGGGGAGTGCTGTTCCGCGGTCGGCGCTGATGGCTTCCTGCTGCTTGAGAGTTTCAGCTTTCGCGGCTTCGTCAGGTTCAAGGCAGGGGGTAGATGCCTTCTTCGCCGCGGAAGAGGAAGCGGACCCGGTGGGGCTTGGAGCTGACGGGGAGGAAGCCACGGTCGTGTTCGAGGGTGCGGGAGTGTTTGATGCCGTGCTAGTGGAGCTACCGCAGGAAGCAAGAAGCAGGGGAAGAATCGCCAGCGCGGCACCGCGTCGTAGACCGCTGGAACGAAGTGAAAGAAGAACAGGGGTGTGGGTCATGAGACCACCTCACAAGAAGGATGGAACGATATATTGCGTCTCAGTATATGTTGGACGGTGTAGTGTGTGGGGTGTTTTGCAAATACCCACACGGAATGGAAAAAATTTCAACGAATTATCTGGAGTATTTAATTACTGTTAGTAGATTATGGCTTGTCAGAAGTATTTAAAGGGGGAGGAAAAGGCAATATTGGTTTTACTGAAAAAGGCACATATTTTCATTGACCACATATCAAATCTGTAGGTATAGTGGGGCACAATACATTACTACACCCACGTTATGAGGTGGCCCCATGGCTCTCACCCCGAAGACCTTTTCCGACCACCGCAGCATTGTACGATGCGGTACCGTTGCGGTTGTCCTGCCCCTGCTCCTTGCCGCCTGCGGTGGTGCGAACACCGCGGCAAGCAGCAC
>ERZ773074.846-NODE-846-length-12326-cov-2.516421_pt1 | contig 12326 bp, 10 predicted proteins | sample MGYA00580615_ERZ773074 | MGnify/ENA primary metagenome ERZ773074 (study PRJEB29015, sample SAMEA2738126) | human oral metagenome | biome: human oral; feature: human-associated habitat; material: saliva | place: China | collected 2160 ...
GTCTTTTGACCATGGGATGATGTTGTTGTGAAACACCCGAAACTCTTCACTGCGTTCGTTGCTGCCTGTGCTCTTTGCCTTGGAGCGTGTGGAATCCACGTGGAATCTCCCAGTAGCCTGCCCGCTTTGACCGGTTTCGCACTCTCTCGTGACACCTCTGCGCGCACCGAGGCCGCGGCCGCCGATCGCGCACATTCCCTTGCGTCCCTTGCCACACAGTGCGCCTCGTGCTCTTCCGCTCTCGAGGCCGTAGCGACGAGTTCCCGGGAACGTTTGGAATTCCTCGGAGGGGTATGGGAGCCCTGGAAGGGCCGCGAGGATGCCGCTTCGCTCCCCCAACCCGAGGCTATTGCAGAAGCCCCCTACACGGTAAAGGATTTCGTCTCGTGGCTGGTCATCTCAGCTCGTCGCGATCTTCAGACCGCGGCAAACCCGACCATGACCTCGAGCGAGGAAGCACGTCAGCTCAGCGCAGTCGCGCTGGGACGCTACGCCTCGGCAGTGCAATTGGCCAATGCTTACGCGATTGACGTGGATGAGGGTACACACGATGTTGATGTGCTGGCGCAGCGGCTGATTGACCAAAGCGGAAAGACGCCTTCGTGGATTGTTCGCAGCGGCACTTCTTCAGATTTAGCTCTCCCCCAGCCTTCACAGACGACTTCTGCTTTTGCGAACTCGGAACAGGCTGCTCAGACAACGGCCAATTGGGATTGCATCGCTCAGACACTGCCGAAGTCTGCGGTGACAAGCGAGGACTTCGCATCTGCAGAAACCATTGAAAACGCGCTTCTTGATCGGGCCTCACGTTCCTTGGAACGCGGGAGCAAAGATACCCGCCAGCTGCGCTGTTCGATGCCTGACCACTCTCCCGCATCTCTTGCTCAAGCATCGATGCGTGCGGATATCAATCTCTTCGCTTCAGACTCCCAGGAAGTGCGACTTTTTGGTGCTCGCGCAGCACTGGATGATGTTCGTCTGTGGACGCAAGCTCCCGGTGTCTCGATTCCCGCGGTGGTGACACTGCAATGAGCACGGAAAGTGAAAACACCAAACTGAACTGGCAACGCCTTGTTCCCGCAGGGGATGCCAACTCACTTCATATCGTGCTTTCCGATTCGCGAATTCTGATTTCGGGGAATTTTGCTCTGATCCTGATCGAAGAGGACCGCGTTGTTGATTCGGGAATGTGGTACGAAATTCAAAATGCACGGTGGAACGGTGAAAAGCAGGAACTTCGCGTGACCTGGGTTGATCCTTCCCGCGCTCCTTTGATTGTGCACTCCCACGACTCATCAATGCGTCCTTTTATGGAAGACCTTTCCGAGAAGGTGAACCGCACGCAGGTCGTTGTCCGAAATGTCACGGTTCCTTCCGGAACCGTGATCACCGGCCAGATTCGCAGACGCGAAGACGGTGAGTTGTTCTCTGTCCTTGCGGCCAACGGCCCACTGGATGATGAAGGAATCGCACTGGCTCAATCGTTTGAACGCCAGCTGCGAGAAAGCGTTGGACTGGAGTAGTACCTGCCGCAGGGGCTATTGCGCGCGTTCGGTAAAGCGACGACGCACTTCTTCCAGACGCATGAGCTCTCGAAATGCTTGGGTGTACTGCGGGTCATCTTCGCTCAGGCGCTGAAGGTTCGCATTCGCATCGGCCAACCTGCGTGTGACGTCCAAACGCACCATTGCCCCCATCGCTCCGCGACAGTATGCACGAAGCTGATCTTCGCGATCCTGCGGCAGCGGAGCAACCGCAAGTTCCATCAAAACCGATGCAACTTCGGGAATCATCAGCTCGCGCACGTCATCAACGAAGGCACGAGTCGCTGCTTGCACGGCTTTCTCCCCTTTACCGAAATGTTCTTCGGCCTGACGAAGAAGTTTGACGAAAGCGCCAAGACCGCCTGCAGCTCGAATCGCGTCGTGAACTGCACGGTAGGAAGGCACCGAGAATGCTTCTCCCCCAAGTTCCTCAAATCCCGAACCCACCACGTACTTGGGGTATTGAACCAGCGCTTCCAAGGCCTGACGTTCAATCTTTGACACGGGGTCTTCCGGACCGCGCCTAGCAGGCATGGGGGCCGAGGCCTCAGGAGTCACTCCGCGTCCGCTCGAGGCCGGGCGCGAGTTCCCAGAGGAGCGAACCGCGCGCGCTACCTCAGAGATATCCATACCAATCCAGCCGGCGAGCGACCTGGTGTATTCGCGTTGGAGAGCGCGGTCACGAATGCGAGCGACCACGGGAGCCGCGGCACGAAGAGCCTTGACGCGGCCCTCCGCAGTCCTGAGATCCAATTGGCGCAGGACGGAGCGAATGACGAACTCAAAAAGTGGAGTCCGGGAGTTCACCAGCTCTACAACCGCACGCTCGCCTTGGGCCATGCGTAATTCGCAGGGGTCCATGCCATGGGGCTCGACGGCGACAAAGGTCTGCGCCGCAAAGTTTTGATCCATATCAAATGCACGAAGCGCAGCTTTTTGACCGGCAGCATCACCATCGAAGGTGAAGATCACTTCACCGCCATGGGTCTTCCCATTGCTTAAAACCACTCCCGCTGCACTATCGGCGGTATCTCCCAGCAGTCGGCGAACAATCTTGACGTGTTCTTCACCAAAAGCGGTGCCACAGGTTGCAACAGCGCAGCCGACACCCGCAGCGTGGGCAGCCATGACATCGGTGTAGCCCTCAACAATGACAACCCTGCGTCCCTGAGTGATTTCTTTCTTCGCAAGATCCAAACCGTACAGGACTTGGGACTTGTGATAAATCGGCGTTTCAGGGGTGTTGAGGTACTTCGGGGATTCCTTGTCCTCATCATTCAAACGCCGGGCGCCAAAACCAACAGTCGCGCCCGTAATATCGCGGATTGGCCACATGAGTCTTCCCCGGAAACGGTCATAAAGTCCGCGGTTACCCCGAGTTGCCAGACCGGCAGTTTCAATCTCTTGATCGGTGAATCCCTTTGAGCGAAGGTGACGTGTCAGCGCGTCCCAAGAGGCCGGAGAGTAGCCAATCCCGAAACGGCGACACATTGCTTCACCAAAGCCCCTTTGGCCCAAAAATTGACGCCCGAGGTGCGCTTCTGCGGACGCGAGCTGCGTCTGATAAAACTCCTCAGCCACGCGGTGTGCATCAAGAAGACGCTGGCGGCGACCCGGCTCCTCACGACGAAGAGTCCCGCTTCCCGCGGCCTCGTAACGCAAAGTAATCCCAGCTTTGAGGGCCAAGGCTTCCACGGCCTCGGTAAAGGAAAGAGAATCAACTTTCTGGACAAAGCTGATGACGTCCCCGCCTTCTCCACAGCCGAAACAGTGCCAAAACCCCTGGGAGGGACGAACGTGGAACGAGGGCGTGCGTTCATCATGGAATGGGCACAATCCCTTCAAAGAATCAACACCCGCAGGGCGCAGTGCGACACGCTCGCCGACGATTTCTTCAATGCGCGAGGCATCACGTACGGCGGCGATGTCTTCTTTGAGGATCAGGCCGGCCATGAGTTCAGTTTAGCGAGTGGACACTTCCTTAGCAGGGGCATGGGGATTGACACCGGAGCTCTGTTTAAAGCTGGGAGGAGAGCATCCCACACAGCTTCGCGTGCCAGCGTGAGGCAGAGATATCGGTCAACGAGGCAACTTGGTCGATAACGACTCGCAAACGCTTCCCCTCATCCGTGGTTGCGCGCCATTGAGCGGCAAAAGGAGGTTCAAGATATTCGGGGCCTGCGTTGATAAGCGCATCAACCAAGTCATTGAGCAGCGTGCGCTGCTGATAGTAAACAGGTTCGCTTTCGCGCGGACTCATGACGTAGTGGACAGCCATCCCCTTAAGAACCTGGATTTCCGCCCGGGTTTGCGCCGGAACAACAAGCTCCGCGCGATAGCGACCCAGGGGTTCGTCTCCTGCAATTTCACGGGTGGCCGCAACTGTCGCGTTACAGAATCGCCCGATCAACTCGCTGGTCAAGTCCTTCAGAGCAGCCAAATCCGCATATGAGCCACTGAAAGCACTGAGCCATTCGGGCATGGTCACCAGACGCTCAAATGCCTGAATCAGATCGTCTTCAGAAACCGAGGTCCCGTACCACTTCATCGTCGAGTCGATAACACCCCGGGCGTGCGTATCGCTGCGCAAGTGCTCAAGATCCATCTTTCCAGTTGCAACCGCGTCTTCAACGTCGTGCACCGAGTATGAAATATCGTCGGCTAGGTCCATAACCTGCGCTTCCAGGCATTTCCGCTGGGACTCTACCCCGGCGTCGTGTGCGCCTTCGCGGAACCATTCGAAGACCGGCAGGTCATCCTCGTAAACACCGAATTTGTGGGTTTGGGTGCCATCTGCGCGGCGTGGTGCGTCTGTGCGTGTCCACGGGTATTTGCAGGTGGCGTCCAGGGATGCTCGTGTCAGGTTCAGACCCGCAGATACGTCATGTTCGGCGATCACTTTCGGTTCAAGGCGGCTGAGCAGCCTAAGGGTTTGGGCGTTGCCCTCGAACCCGCCCATATGGGCGGCGAGCTTGTTCAGGGCACGTTCACCGTTATGTCCAAAGGGCGGATGCCCCAGGTCATGAGAGAGACAAGCAGTATCAACTACGTCTGGATCGCATCCGAGCATCCGGCCCACTTCGCGCCCGACCTGGGCGACTTCAAGGGAATGGGTGAGACGGGTACGCACGAAATCGTCCGTATCCGGGTTCATGACCTGGGTTTTAGCGCCTAGACGCCGCAGCGCAGAGGAGTGAAGCACACGGGCACGATCGCGTTCAAAGGGGGTGCGATCCCGGAACGGATGTATTTCGGGCACCCAGCGTTCGGAGTCATCCGGGCTGTATCCGGCAGGCAGGTTCCATTCCCAGCGTTCCTGCCCCTCTTCGGCAATGCGAGTCATCGCTCCTCCGTTCCTGCTCCCGGTACGTCTGGCACCTTGTCTACTACCTATATAAGCACTATTTCGCCCAGACGCAATGTTTTTATCAGACTACGATAAACTCTGACCGATTATCCGCCCGAGATATCGAGTTCCGCCTCCACAAGCCCAAGCCTTTCAGCATCCCCCAGAATACGAGAATTTAGCCACCCATCCGGCAGATGCGGCTTCTTCGGGCTCCCGGCCCGGCCGCGCGAACCTTCAACCGCAGCCCCCGGATACCCAATACTGTGATCAAGCTGCCCCAGCAGTTCACGGAAAGTCTCTAAATCAGGTACGGTCGCCATTTTGGCACGCAGCTCACCGCCCACCGGGTAACCCTTGAAATACCAGGCAACATGTTTACGGATCTCACGCAGTCCCTTGTACTCATCCGCAAAAGTCTCAACAAGCAGCTCGGCATGCCGGTAAATCATTGCGGCAACCTCACTCAGAGTAGGTCGGATACGCTCGGAACTACCCTCAAAAGCATTCTGCAGATCACCGAAAAGCCACGGGCGCCCTTGGCAGCCGCGCCCAATCACCACACCGTCCACACCGGTCTGTTCGACCATGCGCACGGCATCTTCGGCGGCAAAAATATCGCCGTTACCTAAGATGGGCACGTCTGGAATCGCCTCGCGAAGCTGCGCGATGGAGTCCCAGTCCGCTGTTCCCGAATAGTGTTGGGCAGCGGTGCGCCCGTGCAGGGCTATGGCGGCGACCCCCGCATCCCGGGCGATCTTAGCGGATTCAAGGAATGTGATGTGGTCATCATCAATACCTTTACGCATCTTGATGGTCAGGGGAATATCGTTGCGCGATGCTTCTTTGACCGCCGTATGCACAATCGCAGTAAAGAGATCGGTTTTCCATGGAAGCGCCGCGCCGCCGCCGCGTTTTGTGACTTTCGGCGCCGGGCACCCAAAGTTCAAGTCGATATGATCCGCACGATCTTCTTCTACGACCAGCCGAATAGCCTTACCCACGTTAACCGCGTCTACCCCGTAGATCTGGATGGAGCGAATCTGCTCATCTGCGTCGTGTTCGATAATGCGCATCGACTCGGGTTTGCGTTCCACGAGGGCACGCGCCGTCACCATCTCGGTCACATATAATCCACCGCCGTACTCGCGGCACAGACGACGGAACGCCTTATTCGTCACACCCGCCATCGGGGCGAGCACCACAGGCGTTTCAACGGTCAGTTTACCGAGTTTCAGCGGCGGTAATTTCAGGTGAGAGGCTTCAGAATTCACCTCTATATTGTGGCATACACACGCAAATCGGCACGGATGCTCATACCCCGGTTCACGACAGGCGCACCGGACAGGGTGCCATACGACTATCGTGCTCTCATAGTGTGGTCTTCCTGAGGCATAGTCGGTGCCCTAATCTTTAGGAAGCGGAACCCGGATAATCGCTTGCGTAAATATAGGTTGGGTTACCTTCCACGCTCGCGGTTCCGGCACGCAGAAGAACATCGGTTACCTCCACGAGAGCGGTCATCGAATCGTCTACCTCAACCATCACCGGGTACTGCGCCGTCAACAGCGAAAGAAGCTGCATAATAGCCTCGACCGCGCCTTCGTTCTGCATGTCATATCCGAGCAAAACCTCAGTCGCAGTATTCTCATCGACCAGCGCGGCGGCAGGGTCAGTCTCAAAGGGGTGATAACTCACCGCAAAGGCAATGATTTCGCCTTTCTTCCCCTCTTTCTCAGCCTGCTGAATGTTATCGCGCAGTACCAGCGCCCCGAAGGCGCGTGCCTCATCCGAGAGGAAATACCGGTTTACGGTCCCTAACCCGACCTCGGCGGGAGCATCCCAATCATGCGAATCGCGGTAGAACTCCCAAAGTTTTGAGGTCAGTTCAACCGAGCCAGTCGCCAAATCCTCAATCGCCTGGGTGGGTTTGCCGTTCTCATCCTCACGCAGGGGCACTGGCGGAATCGCGCCCGCATCAATATGGATCAGGCGCGAGCGCTGAATCATTTTCATGCCCTTTGCCTGGGCAAATTCCTCGCCGGTGCTAAATGGCGCAAGCTTCACGCGGACGTTCGGAACCTGCCCGTTTTCGGCGGCGATCTCACGCAGCCGGTCTAAAAGCTCGGTACCTAACCCGGCGCGGCGGTGCCCTTCGGCCACTTCGATATACGCCCACAGCCGCTGGGGGTGCAGCAGCGATGCGGTCACGACGCCGGCGGCGATTGGCACGCCCGCATCGGTGACTACGAGGGTTCGACTAAAAGGAGCATCCGAGGCCTCTCCGAACGATGCGCGCTGCAGAGCCTCCTGCTCGCTGCGCGGATCTCCCCACACCTGCAGAAGCTCCAGGTCGTCGCCTTCCTGCCATGGACGGAATTCGTAGGTATTCATGGGTGCCTTTCTTCCACAGGGTGCACGGGTTTTTTCCACGCGGTTGAGAGTTCTCACTATTGTACGGATCGGGTGGGCGCTGCACCAAGGCACACACACCCACGGCGAAATACTAGGATGCGCGGCACAGCATTCGGGCGGGGCTCTCCACTCGTGAAGAGCCCCGCCCGAACAAACTATGCGCGTGTGCGCCTCTGATTTTCTAGATCGCCAGGCGTGCCGCCAGGTATGGCTTCACCTGATCCAAGGCTACGCGCTCTTGATTCATGGTGTCGCGTTCACGGATGGTAACCGCCTGGTCCTCTAAAGTATCGAAGTCTACGGTAATGCAGAACGGGGTGCCGATTTCGTCTTGGCGGCGGTAGCGGCGGCCGATAGCCCCCGCCTCATCGTAGTCGATATTCCAGACGCCACGCAGTTCCTCTGCCAGCTTGTGGGCGGGCCCGGAGAGTTCGGGTTTCTTCGACAGGGGCAGAACGGCGGCCTTCACGGGCGCCAGACGCGGATCGAGTTTAAGAACCACGCGCTTATCGACACCGCCCTTAGTGTTCGGGGCTTCATCCTCAACGTAGGCATCGACGAGGAAGGCCATCATGGAGCGGGTCAGGCCGAAGGAAGGCTCGATGACGTAGGGTACGTAGCGTTCGCCGCTGGCCTGGTCAAAGTATTCGAGCTTCGCGTTCGAGTGCTCATTGTGCACGCCCAGGTCGTAGTCGGTGCGGTTTGCCACACCCATGAGCTCGCCCCATTCGCCGCCTTGGAAACCAAAACGGTACTCAATATCGATGGTGCCCGCCGAGTAGTGCGCGCGGTCGTCCTCAGGAACATCGAACCGGCGCATGTTCTCGGGGTTAATACCCAAGTCAACAAACCAGTTCCAGCAGTCTTCAACCCATGCGTTGAAGTGTTTATCTGCTTCGTTGGGGTGAACGAAGTATTCGATCTCCATCTGCTCGAATTCGCGGGTGCGGAAGATGAAGTTGCCGGGGGTGATCTCGTTACGGAACGCCTTACCGATCTGCCCGATACCGAAGGGCGGACGTTTACGGGCCGCCGTCACCACATTGTTGAAGTTTACGAAGATACCCTGCGCAGTTTCGGGGCGCAGAAAGTGCAGCCCTTCCTCGTTATCGACAGGACCCAGGTAGGTTTTCAACAGGCCCGAGAAGTTCTGCGGTTCGGTCCATTCCCCACGGGTTCCACAGTGGGGGCAGACAACCTCACCCATATTTTCGGGGGCGCGCCCCTTTTTAGCTTCGAAAGCCTCAATCAGGTGATCTTGGCGCTGACGCCTGTGGCACGAGAGGCATTCCACCAGCGGGTCCATAAAGGTTGCCACATGCCCGGATGCTTCCCACACCGGGCGAGGCAGAATTACCGAAGAGTCCAGCCCGACCATATCCGCGCGTGAACGCACGAAACGCTGCCACCACTGCTGACGAATATTCTCTTTGAGCTCCACGCCCAGGGGACCGTAATCCCATGCGGAACGCGAACCACCGTAGATTTCACCCGCCTGGAAGACGAAGCCGCGGCGCTTAGCGAGCGCAATAACGTTATCGAGAGTGGACTTTTCTGCCATGTTTACTCCTTTATGCCCCGCCACCGGCTGTGGCGTGCGTGAGTTCAGTGTTCTTCCGCGCGCGGTAAGCGCCGGGATATACGGTCACAAGTACAAGATACTAGGGTATCATTGCGTACCCGTCTTGCCGTGTAGTTTCTGGGCAACGGTAGACAGTGTTTAGTTAGAGCGTGTAGATGAGGAACACGTGGCGGGTTAGTATGACTGCCGCACATGGCATCCTCCCGCCGATACACTGGTGACATGGAGAAAATCTATATTCGTGACGAAATGATTCGTCTGGGACAGTTTTTGAAGCTGGCTAATCTGGTCGAAGACGGTGCACAGGCACGCGAAGTAATCCAGCATGGGCTGGTAAAGGTCAATGGGCAGATTGAGGAGGCGCGGGGCAAGCAGCTGCATCTGGGCGATACGGTGAGCTTCAACGGGGTAAGTGTGCAGGTGGCTCAGGACTAGGTTTTCTATCCCCCCCCTCCCACAAACGCATCTTGGGTTGTATAACGTACCGCCAGATGGTGCGTTATACAACCCAAGATGCGTTATTCAGGTTCTTTTAGTCGGCTGACCCTTGCTCTGACGCCCCAGCGTTACCCGCAGCATCCGCAACTTTTTCGGCACGAATGTGCGGCGCGTTTCCCAGCACCTTCACGTCGATGAACTCGCCCACATGGCGGATTTCTAGGGGGCTTACTCCGTGCCCGGCGCCCGCATACAGAACTTTGATGCCGTCGGTGTACGCGCGAATCCACTCGTAGGTGTAATCCACGAAGGGCTGCGGAATAATAGGGTCTTCCTGGTCCCTGCCGAAGAAAACGGGCAGCTCGGTGGCTTTGAGCTCGTCGTCCTTGAAATAAGGAGAGTCCGATTCGACCGCGTATCCGGAGAGCCCCACCAGTGCAGCAAATTTTCCTGGGCGATGCCGCACCATAGAAGTCGCCACCGCCATGCCCTGCGAGAACCCCACCAGCGAGACTGAAGCGTAGTGTGATTCGTGCTGCTCGACCCACTCCAGCACGTAGTCGCTGGCCTGTTCTATGGTCCGCACATCCGCATTGAGCTGTTGATCCAGTGGGTACCACTGGTAACCTGTGGCCTCGGCGGGAATGTGGGCACCGGTTGTGTCCGCCGAAAACTGAGTTCCTACCGGCTGCGGGGCGCGCATCCCAGCATAGGTGATACCCTCCTGCGGCAGATGTTCAGCCAGTGACAGCAGGTCCTTCTCATGCGAACCGTACCCGTGCAGCAGAAGCACCAAGTGGGTTCCGGCGCGTTCCTCCTCGGGTCGGGAATATTCGACAATGTACGTATTTTCACTCATATCTTCATCTTACCGAGGAGCCTGCCATAAACAACCGAAATAGATTTCCGCTCAAGGCTTGACCCTCACCCAACGTCAGGATCTACAGTAAAAACATGGACGCGAACACTACACCAGATGGCGGGCAGCACGAGTACACCGTAGGAGAGGCTGCATCCCTGCACGGGCTGACCGTGCGCACGCTTCACCACTGGGAACAGCGGGGTCTGATCAGCCCCGCGCACGATGAGCTCAACGGATACCGCTACTACAGCGATGCCGATCTTGAGCGCATCACCGTCATTATGGGGTATCGCGCCATTGGCATGAGCCTTGAAACCATTCGCAGCGTACTGCAGGACGAAGCGAACAGCACCGAGCATCTACTCGCCCAGCGAGATATGCTCCAGCGCAAAATGGCCGCCTATGAGCGCATGCTAACAACACTAGATCAACTTTTGGAGGATGCAATGGCACCTAAGAACGAACAGCTCACCGCTGCAGAAAAAGCAGAAATTATGGGAGACGGGTTCAGCCCCGCACGTGAGCAAGAAGCGCAGGAGCGTTACGGGCACACCGACGATTGGGCTGAATACCAACGCCGTACTGCGGCCATGAGCCGCACCGACTGGGTGAAGGGCAAGCAGGAGCTTGACACGGTTGAGCAAGCCCTCGTCGAGGCTTTCACTCGTGGCGTGCAGCCAGGCAGTGAGGAAGCGAATGCGCTTGCCGAGCGGCACCGCGCCTCACTTTTCTTCTTCGAGGTAACCCCCGCCAAACACGCAATTCTGGCACGCGGTTATGTTGAGGACGCCCGTTTCAACGAGCACTACGAGAAGCTCGCTGCGGGACTGGCTGTCTGGCTACGGGACATCATCTACGAGAATGCCCGCGCCCACGGCCTTGACCCCGAGAATGTGACCTGGTGCTAACCTCGTCCATTCACAATTATCGGTACCGTACACAAAGCCTTGTGGGGACTTATTTCACGCCGAAATATAGTCTTCACAAGGCTTTTATGTACGGTTTCTGTGTTCGGATATATAAAAACGAAAGCTAGTTCTGTTTTTGTGTTTCAAAGTGCGAACCAAAAAGAGCGGATATATCATGAAGAGATTTTTCTTCATCGACAGCGCGCTCTCGCTCGGGAACCGGGACTCCGAGAGCCTTAGCGAGAATCGACTCCAACTGGCGGGATTCGACTAAGAAACCGTCATGTCCGTGGTCGGACTCGATAATATCGACCTTTACGGAAACCGGCAGCGCCTCCGCCAGACGATACGATTCGTGCGGAAAAAACAGACGATCGGTGCTTACGGCGGCGATAGTCCACTTACAATCGCTGAGCGCAAGCGCATGCGAGAGGCTGCCGCGCCCGCGTGCAACATCGTGTGAAATTAGCGCCTCATTCACGGCAAGGTAGCTATTGGCGTCAAAACGCTCAACGAGCTTATCGCCGTGGTGGTCTAGGTAGCTTTCGACCGCATATCGTCCGCGGTTCTCACCGATGGACCCGCCGTCGGTGGATTCGCCGCGGTTTGCCTGCCGCCCAAAGCGATGCTCCAACTCGGCCGGGCTGCGGTAGGTGGTATGGGCTATGCGCCTCGCCAGCGCGAGCCCGGCTGTGGGTGCCGCTCCCCCGTAATAGTCGCCGGAAGCAAAATTGGCGTCAGCACGGATGGCAAGATTCTGGGTGTATGCCCAGGAAATCTGTTCGGCAGTGGCGGCGGGGCCGGCGGCGATGACCGCGCATCCGCGTACCAGCTCGGGGAAGGTTGCCGCCCATTCGATAGCGCGTGCTCCGCCGAGCGATCCGCCGATGACATGGTGAAAACTCTTAATCCCCAACCGGGCGATAAGTTCGGCTTCGGCTCGTACCGAGTCGCGAATAGTGACGTGAGGAAAGCGTGACCCCCAGGGCTTTCCGGCACCCGGGTACCCCTCGGGTACGATACTTGCCGGACCGGTCGAACCGTAGCATCCGCCCAAGATATTGGGGGCTATCACAAAATACTTGGTAGTATCGACCACCGCGCCCGGCCCCACAATACCTTCCCACCAACCATCACTTTCGACTGCGCGAATACTGGGTGCAGGCATATCTGATGTGGGAATCCCGCGCGAAACATGGGTGTCACCGGTGAGGGCGTGCAGAATAAGAAT
>ERZ773074.847-NODE-847-length-12317-cov-3.096477_pt1 | contig 12317 bp, 8 predicted proteins | sample MGYA00580615_ERZ773074 | MGnify/ENA primary metagenome ERZ773074 (study PRJEB29015, sample SAMEA2738126) | human oral metagenome | biome: human oral; feature: human-associated habitat; material: saliva | place: China | collected 2160 ...
CCCCCGCCACGGCTCGGCCGATCCTGCCGAGGCAGCCGAAAGGGCCGCAGGGACGCCAGGGCCGGGGGCATCGGTCATGCCAGGGCCTCGATGACCGCGTTGAGGGTGGTTGAGGGTCGCATGGCGGCGTCGGTCAGGGCCGCATCGGGGCGGTAGTAGCCGCCGATGTCCACCGGGGAGCCCTGGACGGTCAGGAGCTCGGCCTGGATCGTGTCATTGAAGGCCTCGAGCTGCTGGGCGATCGGGGAGAAGACGGCGGCGAGCTCGGGGCTGGTCTCCTGCGCGGCCAGCTCGCGGGCCCAGTACAGGGCCAGCCAGGCGTGCGAGCCGCGGTTGTCGATCTGCCCCAGGCGGCGCGCCGGGGAGCGGTTCTCCTCCAGCAGCCGGGCCGTGGCGGCCTCCAGGGCGTCGGCCAGGATCTCGGCGCGCTCGTTGCCGCTGACCTGGGCCACGTGGTGGAAGGCCTCCGCCAGGGCCAGGAACTCACCCAGGGAGTCCCAGCGAAGGTAGTCCTCCTCGAGGAGCTGGCGCACGTGCTTGGGGGCCGAGCCCCCGGCACCGGTCTCATAGAGGCCGCCGCCATTCATCAGCGGCACCACCGAGAGCATCTTGGCGCTCGTGCCCAGCTCGAGGATGGGGAAGAGGTCCGTGTTGTAGTCGCGCAGCACGTTGCCGGTCACCGAGATCGTGTCCTCGCCGCGGCGGGCGCGCTCCAGGGACAGGCGCGTGGCCGCCACCGGGTCCAGCACGCGGATGTCCAGGCCCTCGGTGTCCTCATCTGCCAGGTAACGGTTCACCAGGTCGATGAGGACGGCGTCGTGCCCGCGCTCGGGGTCCAGCCAGAAGACGGCCGGGGCGCCGGTGGCCCGGGCCCGCGTGACCGCCAGGTGCACCCAGTCGCGCACGGGGGCGTCCTGGGTGGTGCAGGCCCGCCAGATGTCGCCGGTGGCCACCTCGTGGGACAGCAGCACCGCACCGGGCTCGGCGCCCGCCCCCTCGACCACGACGACCTCCACGGTGCCGTCGGCCGGGATGAGGAAGGTCTTGTCGTGGCTGCCGTACTCCTCGGCCTTGCGGGCCATGAGACCCACATTGGGCACCGAGCCCATGGTGGCCGGGTCCAGAGCCCCGTGGGCGCGGCAGTCATCGATGACGGCCTGGTAGACCCCGGCGTAGGAGGAGTCCGGGATGACGGCGAGCGTGTCCGCGGTCTGGCCGTCCGGCCCCCACAGGTGGCCGCCGGCCCGGATCATGGCGGGCATGGAGGCGTCGATGATGACGTCACTGGGCACGTGCAGGTTCGTGATGCCGCGGTCGGAGTCCACCATGGACAGGCGCGGTCCGGCGGCCAGCTCGGCCTCGATGGCGGCGCGGATCTCCTCGCCCTGGGGCAGCGAGTCCAGTCCCGCCAGGATCGAGGCCAGCCCGTCCTCGGCCCGCAGACCCGCCTCGGCCAGGACCCTCCCGTAGGTGGAGAAGACCCCCGGCAGGGCGGCGCGCACCGCGTGACCGAAGATGATCGGGTCGGAGACCTTCATCATCGTGGCCTTGAGGTGCACCGACAGCAGCAGGTCCTCGTCCTTGGCGGCGTTCACCTGCTGGGCGAGGAACTCATCCAGGGCGGCGGCACTCATGAAGGTGGCGTCCACGACCTCCCCGGCCGTCACCGGCAGTGACTGCCGCAGGACGATCGGCTCGCCGCCGTCGGCCGGGCGCAACCGGATCTGCAGGGTGCCGGCCTCGGGCACGACGACGCTGCGCTCGTTGCGCCGGAAGTCGCCTGATCCCATCGTGGCCACGCGGGTGCGCGACTGGGGTGACCAGGCCCCCATCGAGTGCGGGTGGGAGCGGGCGTAGGCCTTGACGGCCGCCGGGGCGCGCCGGTCCGAGTTGCCCTCGCGCAGGACGGGGTTGACGGCGCTGCCCTTGACGGCGTCGTAGGCGGCGCGCGCCTCGTGCTCGGCGGGCGTGGCCGGGGAGTCGGGGTAGTCGGGGATCTCGTGGCCCAGGGCCTGGAGCTCGGCGATGGCGGCCTTGAGCTGGGGCAGGGAGGCCGAGATGTTGGGCAGCTTGATGATCGTGGCCGCCGGGGACTGGGTGAGCTCACCCAGGCGGGCCAGGTCGTCGTCGGCCAGGGAGAAAGCCGCCAGGATGCGTCCCGCCAGCGAGATGTCCGCCGTGCCCACGCTCACGCCCGCCCGCTGGGCGAAGCCGCGCACGATCGGCAGGAAGGAGTGGGTCGCCAGCATCGGGGCCTCATCGGTCCAGGTGTAGATGATGTCGGGCTGGGCGGCCTGCTGCGACTGGGACGACTGGCTTGCCTGGGCCGGTTGGGCGGACTGGACGGTCATGAGTGCTCCCTAGCGTGTCGATGACGTGTCTGCGCGTGGTGGTCAGTGGTGCGGGCGCGTGCGCGCGCCGCGACCGGTCGGAAGTGGACCGGGGCGAGAGTAGCCGCCGCCTGTGACGCCCAGGTGACAGGTGCCGGGGCGCTCCGGAAGGTGACGGTGACGAGCCGACGTCGGACCCGTGCCCGGAGCCAACGGGTGACGATCCGAGGCCGACCAGAGTGGCTCAGGCAGTCACGTAGCGCTGCTGAACGGCTTCGTTAGCGGCCTGCATCGCCTCACGCTGCTGACGGGCGTTGCGCACCTGCCAGGCCAGGGACGGCCTGCCCTGACGGTCGACGGCGGCCAGCGCGAGCCCGGCCCCCAGGGCGGCCCCGCGCAGCAGCCCGGAGAGGGCCTCCTTGCGGGCCTGCGTCCCCTTGACCGCCCAGACGGGGTTGTTGACCACGGTGAGGGGCACATTGAGGGCCGCCAGGATGGTGGCGTTCGTGCGGGGTGCCCGGCCGGTGGCCAGCCCCAGCCCGGCCACGAGGCTCACGGCACCCGAGGCGCGGGTGAGCAGCCGGGCGTCGGAGGCCAGCACGGGCGGCAGACCGACCCGCTCCAGCGTCGGGGCGACCTTCTCGAACTTCTCCACGTGGCGCGAGGGGCGCACCAGGGCGTCGAGTCCATCGACGATGAAGGGCGCGGCGAGCATGGGGCGGGCGAAGGAGCGCAGAATGTTCATGCCCCCATCCTGGCCTACGCGGGCGGCTCGGGCCAGCGATATCGCTGCTCGAAGGTGGTGCGTGCCTCGCTCAGGGCGGACGGGGAATGAAATCAGGGCGCCATCGCGTTGGCCGGGACATGAGCATCCAGCAGTCGATCGTGTCGCCGACGAGCCGGGCCGCCCGCCTGCGGGGCGCCCCGCCGAGCGGGCCGCGCGGCCGCCGAGAGCGGCCCGGCCGACAGGACCGGCGCCGTCGGCACCGGGATCTGCCGGGAGGACCCGCCACGATCACGGAGGCGATGACCGAGACGATGACTGAGACGGTGACCAAGGCTCGTGGCGTCGGTTGGGCCGAAGACTCCCCGGGCACGTTAGGCTCGTGGCTGATGACGGACATCGACGACCACACTGATGAGATCACCCTGGATGAGGTGATCGATCCTGACGATGGCGCGCGCGATCTGGACCGGGCGCCGGCCGATGAGGACGAGGCCGCCCGGGCCGCCCGCTTCGAGGCCGAGGCCCTGCCCTACCTCGACCAGCTCTACGGCGCCGCCCTGCGTATGACCCGTAACCGGGCCGATGCCGAGGACCTCGTGCAGGACGCCTACGCCAAGGCCTTCGGCTCCTTCCACCAGTACCGGCCCGGCACCAACCTCAAGGCCTGGCTCTACCGGATCCTGACCAACACCTTCATCAACTCCTACCGCAAGAAGCAGCGTGAGCCGCTCCAGTCCGACGCGGAGACGGTCGAGGACTGGCAGCTGCACCGGGCCGCCTCCCACGACTCGGTGGGGCTGCCCAGCGCGGAGAACCTCGCCCTGGACGCTCTGCCGGACTCCGACATCAAGGACGCCCTGGGCCAGCTCACCGAGGACCGGCGCCTGGCCGTCTACCTGGCGGACGTGGAGGGCTTCTCCTACAAGGAGATCGCCGAGATCATGGACACGCCCATCGGGACCGTCATGTCCCGGCTGCACCGAGGTCGCCGCCAGCTGCGCGAGCTGCTGGCCGACTATGCCCGAGAGTACGGATATGGGGAGGAGGAGAAATGACAGACCGCATGGAATCGGGAACCCCCGGTGACAACAGCGCCGATCCCACCAAGGGCCCCAAGACGGCGGATGGCTCCCAGGACTGCTCCTGCGCCGAGGCCCGCGCCCACCTGGAGGCCTTCCTCGATCGCGAGTGCACCGCCGCCCTGGCCGAGCGCCTCGCCCAGCACGTGGCCACCTGCTCGCACTGCTCCCGCCTCGCTGACGCCGAGACCCACTTGCGGGAGATCCTGCGCTCGCGGTGCGCCGAGCAGGCCCCTCCCGAGCTGCGCGCCCGGGTCCTGGGGCGCCTGTCGGCCCTGCGTGCCACCGCGGTGAGCGTGACGACGACGTCGACCACGACTCGGACCCAGGCCTCCGCCTCCGGGCGGGTCGTGCGCGTCGTGGAGTCCCGGGTCGAGTCCTCCCAGACCGTCCGCTTCGAGCGCGACTGAGGGTGCAGCCGGGCCCCGGCTGTGACGTGCGCCGACGTGTGGTCGCCTTCACCGGCTGGTCAGCGGCGCCAGACTGGCCCAGGCGCGCCGCCGTGTGCGAGAATCAGCGGCGTTCCGTGCCCCCTCGTGGGGCGAGTCAAGACACGAGGAGGCAGTGATGAGCAAGCGCGGTCGTAAGCGTCGTGCACGCGCCAAGTCCAGCGCCAACCACGGCAAGCGTCCCAACGCCTGAGCCGGGTAGCGCACTGAGCGCAACGCCCTGAGACATAGCAGACGTCGGCCGGTCACCACTCACGGTGACCGGCCGACGCCGTTCTTGAGCCGTTCCGGAACCGCCCTGGTCAGGCGCCGGTTCGCGCTCGCAGTTTGGGTCCTATGGCCTTGACGGTGATGAGACGCTGAGGTGTGAGCCACGGAACACGGCCTGATTCGTGGTGAGGGGTACTGTCCAGCCTCTCACCGAGGAACCCGGTGGTGTCTCGTGGGTATGGCCTTGCCGGCTCCTCCTCAACGACGGCGGTGTGACATGAACCTGAGGAACCTGACAGCACCAGACCAGTGGACACTCTCTGACAACTCGCTCCTGCGGCGCATCCTCGTGTGCTTCCTGGGGGAGGTGATCACGGCGGTCGGGATCGCGATCTGCCTGGAGGGCAAGAGCGGCGTCGACCCGTTCACCGCCTTCCTCCAGGGCATCTCCCACGTCTCCGGGATCTCCTTCGCGGCGATCGTCCCGATCGTCAACATCATCATGCTGATCCTCGTCTTCCCCTTCGACCGGTCCATCTTCGGCCTGGGGACAGTCATCAACTTCACCGTCGTGGGTGTCCTCGTGGACTACTTCCGCCCGATCTACCGCAGCTTCTTCCATGTCGAGTACTCCTTCGGCAGCATGCTGCTCCACCTGGCGATCGGGCTGCCGCTGTTCTGCCTGGGAGTCTCCATGTACATCACCTGCGACCTGGGCCAGTGCCCCTATGACGGGATCGCTCCCTCGCTCAGGCGGCACTTCCCGCGCTACAGCTACCGCGCCTACCGGCTGGTCCAGGACATCATCACGATCTTCCTGGCCCTGCTCCTGATCAGGTTCGACCTCTCACTGGGCATCGTCGCCCTGGGTACGGTCATCATGGGCTTCTTCATCGGCCCCATCGTCGGTTTCTTCAACAACCACGTCTCCAACCGCCTGGTGGGGATCAGCGGCGACATCTTCGCCGCCTCCGAGTCATCGTCTGACGAAGGCTCCCCAGCGCCTGCCTGACCGGCAGGCATCGAGGCGTCAGGACTCGGGGCGCTCGACGCCGAGCCACTCGTACCAGCCGCGGTGCAGCACCAGCCAGGCCAGCAGACCGTACCCGGCCTGGCCCGGGTGCGTGCCGCCGGCGGCGGCGACGTCGGCCGTCCACTGCTCGTGGTTGCGCAGCGGCTCGAAGGCGTCCACGTAGGGCACGTTGCGCCGCAGGCACACCTCCTCGGCGGCCTGGGACAGCTGGGCGGTGGCGTCGGGGTCGGCCTCCGGCAGGGGAGGAGGCCCGACGACGAAGCACTCGCGGTGGTCGGAGGCGGCAGTGTCGAGGATATTGGCCAGGGCCAGGCGTGAGCGGGCGTAGGAGATGCCGGCGAGCACGTCGGCCACGCCCAGTCCCACGACGAGCCGGTTGATGCCGGTGTGCGTGGAGCGCCGGGCCACCTCGGGGCCCCAGCGGTCGGACATCTGCGCCGTCGTCTCACCGGGAACCGCCAGCGAGGTCCACAGGATGTCGGCGTCCCGGGGCGTGCGGGCCATGACCCGGCCCGTCCATCCCAGGGCGCGCCCGTCACCATGACCGGCCACCAGCTCGTCACCGATGAAGCTCAGCCTCGTCTCACGCATGACAGCGCCTCCTCATGCCTCATGATCCCTCATGCTGTCTTGACATTATCGTGACCTTGCGCTGTAACGGTGGAGGCTGACGGCATTTCGGAGGCTTTGGCCTGCAATGAGTCGGGAACAATCAGCCCGTTCTCAGTGGCGGGCGAAGGCCTGGCGGAGGATCTCCTCCTGCTGGGCGCGGTGGAGACCGGCGGTGCCCACCGCTGGGGCGGCGGCCTCGGGCCGGGAGATCAGCGTGGGCAGGACGCCACCGGTCAGGTCGGTCGGCAGGTTGAGTGCCAGGTAGGGCCACATGCCCTGGTTGGCGGGCTCGTCCTGGACCCACACGAGCTCGGCCCCGCTGAAGGGGGCCAGCGCCTCGGCGATGGCCGAGCTCTCCAGCGGGTAGAGCTGCTCGAGGCGGACGATGGCTGTGCTCGTGTCCCCGGTCTTGGTCCGGTGGGCCAGCAGGTCGTAGTAGACGCGACCCGAGCACAGCAGTACCCGGTCCACGCCCTGTTTCTGCGCCGAGGCCAGGACGGCGTCGTCGGTCTCCCCGATGACCGGCTGGAAGGTGCCGGAGGTGAAGGCCTCCACCGGGGAGCAAGCGGCCTTCAGACGCAGCAGCTGCTTGGGGGTGAAGACGATGAGTGGGCGGCGCGGGCGGGTGTAGGTGTGCTCGCGCAGCAGGTGGAAGTAGCTGGCGGGCGTGGAGGGCTGGGCCACCAGCATGTTGTCCTGGGCGCACATCTGCAGGTAGCGCTCGATGCGGGCCGAGGAGTGGTCGGGTCCCTGCCCCTCCTGGCCATGGGGGAGCAGCATGACCAGGCCGGAGCGCTGCCCCCACTTCTGGGCGGCGGAGGTGACGTACTCGTCGATGACGGACTGGGCGCCGTTGGCGAAGTCGCCGAACTGGGCCTCCCACATGGTCAGTCCCTCGGGGCGCTCCACGGAGTAGCCGTACTCGAAGGCCAGGGCGGCGTACTCACTGAGCAGGGAGTCGTAGATCTCCAGGGGCGCCTGGTCCGGGGTCAGGAAGCTCAGGGGCGTCCACTCCTGCCCGGAGGTGTGGTCGTGCAGGACGGCGTGGCGCTGGGCGAAGGTGGCGCGGCGGGCGTCCTCGCCGGCCAGTCGGATCGGCACGCCCTCCATGAGCAGGCTCCCCAGGGCGATGAGCTCCCCGAGCCCCCAGTCGATGCCGCCCTTGCGGGTGGCCTCGCGGCGCTTGGAGAGCATGGCCTGGAGCTTGGGGTGGACGGTGAAGGACTCGGGCCAGGCGACCTGGGCGTCGCCGATGCGCTCGACGACGTCGCGCGGCACGGCCGAGGTCCAGCCCAGCATCATGCCGGTGCCCGCCCGCTGGGAGTAGGGGATCTCCAGGGAGGACAGGGGCACGCCCACCTTCGTGGGGTCCGACAGGTCCTGTGTGGAGGTGTCGGTGGCGTCCCCGGCGCCGCTGGAGCCCGTGCCCCCGGTGACCTGGACGCGGGCCTCGGTGAAGACCCGCTCCAGCTCGTCCTGGTAGCTCTTGGCGATCTCCTGGGCCTCCTGCGGGGTGATGTCTCCGCGCCCCACGAGGGCGGCGGTGTAGACGCCGCGCGTGGAGTCCAGGGAGTCGATGAGCCGGTACATGAGCGGCTGGGTCATCGAGGGGTCGTCGCCCTCGTTGTGGCCGCGGCGCCGGTAGCAGATGAGGTCGATGATGACGTCCTTGTGGAAGGTGCGTCGGTACTCGTAGGCGTGGCGGGCAGTGCGGGCCACCGTCTCGGGGTCGTCGGCGTTGACGTGGAAGATCGGCACCTGCAGGCCCTTGGCCAGGTCGGTGGCGTAGATGGTGGAGCGGGCCGAGGCCGAGCCGGTGGTGAAGCCGATCTGGTTGTTGACGACGATGTGGACGGTGCCGCCGGTGCGGTAGGCGGGCAGCTGGCTCATGTTGAGGGTCTCGTAGACCACGCCCTGGCCGGCGAAGGCGGCGTCGCCGTGGACGAGGACCGGCATGACCGTGTAACCCTTCTCGCCCAGACCGATGCGGTCCTGCTTGGCGCGCACGATGCCCTCGACGACGCCGTCGACCGTCTCCAGGTGGGAGGGGTTGGCGGCCAGGGAGACGCGGGTGGAGACGCCGTCGGTCCCGGAGAAGACGCCCACGGTGCCCAGGTGGTACTTGACGTCGCCGGTGCTGGCGCCCTCGATGACGCCGTTGCCCTCGAACTCGTCGAAGACCTGCCCGTAGGACTTGCCGGCGATGTTGGTGAGCACGTTGAGGCGGCCGCGGTGGGCCATGCCGATGACGACCTCGTCGAGGCCGTCGTGGGCGGCGGCGTCGAGCAGGCGGTCCAGGGCCACGATGAGGGACTCCCCGCCCTCGAGGCTGAAGCGCTTCTGGCCCACGTACTTGGTCTGCAGGAAGGTCTCGAAGGCCTCGGCCTGCTCCAGCTTGGTGAGGATCCGACGGCGCTCGTCGCCGCCGATGTCCTCCCAGTCGCGCTCGAGGCGCTCCTGCCACCAGGCGCGCTGGGCCGGGTCCTGGATGTGCATGTACTCCACGCCCACGGTGCGGCAGTAGGCGTCGCGCAGCATCCTGAGGATCTCGCGCAGGGTGGCCCGGTCGCGCCCGCCCAGGCCCCGGGTGGGGAAGGAGCGGTCCAGGTCCCACAGGCTCAGCCCGTAGGAGGTGATGTCCAGGTCGGGGTGGCGGCGCAGGCGGTAGGTGAGCGGGTCGTTGTCGGCCGCCAGGTGGCCGCGCTGGCGGTAGGCGTGGATGAGCTCGGCCACGCGCGCCGGCTTGCCGGTCTCCAGCTCGGGGTCGTAGGTGGTGTCGCGCACCCACTTGACCGGCTCGAGGGGAATGCGCAGGGACTCGAAGGCCCGGTTCCAGAAGCCGTCCAGTCCCAGGAGCTTGCGCTCCACCAGGCGCAGGAACTCGCCGGAGGCGGCGCCCTGGATGACGCGGTGGTCGTAGGTGGAGGTCAGGGTGACGACCTTGCCGATGGCCTGGCGGGCCAGGGTATCGGGGCTGGCACCGGCGAAGGCGGCCGGGTAGTCCATGGCGCCGACCCCCACGATGAGCCCCTGGCCGGGCATGAGGCGCGGCACCGAGTGCAGGGTGCCGATCATGCCGGGGTTGGTCAGGGTCACGGTGGTGCCGCGGAAGTCGTCAAGGTCCAGCTTGTTCTCGCGGGCCTTGGCCACGAGGGCCTCGTAGGCCTTCACGAACTGGGACAGGTCCATGAGGTCGGCCTGCTTGATGGAGGGCACCAGCAGGCGGCGCTGCCCGTCGGAGCCGGGCACGTCGATGGCCAGGCCGAAGGCCACGTGGGCGGGCTCGTGCAGGACCGGCTTGCCGGCCTCGTCGACCCCGTAGGAGACGTTCATCGAGGGCATCTCGGTCAGGGACTCGACCACCGCCCAGCCGATGAGGTGGGTGAAGGAGACCTTGCCGCCGCGGGTGCGGGCCAGGTGGGTGTTGATGACGGCCCGGTTCTCGATGAGGACCTTGGCGGGCACGGCGCGGGCGGAGGTGGCCGTGGGCATGGACAGGGAGTCGTCCATGTTCTTGGCGGTGCGGGCCGCCGCACCCTTGAGCCTGGTAGTGCGGTCCTCGTAGGCGTCACCGTCCTGGTCGTGAGCGGGGTGGGTGGCCTGGCGCTGGGCGTAGGGGGAGGTCGGGGGTGCGGTGTCCGACGGCGGGGCCGGTGGCAGGTCGGAGCGCGTGACGTCCTGGACGGCTGAGGAGCGGCGCAGGGAGGAGGCGGCCTGGGGCGTGATGGTGGCCCGGCGCGGCCCACCGGCGGCCGACGACGCAGAGCCGTTGGAGGAGGCAGGGGCCGGTTTGTGCAGGCCGGCACTCGGATCGGTCTCGAAGAGCTCGCGCCACTGGGGACTCACGGAGGAGGGATCCGCTGACCAGGCGGCCCGCATCTCCTCCACCATCCACTCGTTGGCACCGAAGCCTGGGCTGATCTGGTCCTGCGTGGGCACGTCGGGTCTCCTCGGAGCTCGTCAGTCTCCCGTTCCGACACTGGGAGCCTCAGCGGGACCCCGGGGGAGGAACGGCGGTGTTCACCGGACATCCTAGAAGGTGAAGGGCGTCTCATGCGAGCAAATACGGGACCAAGGACACATGCGTGTCCCGGCCGCGATGAGTTCCTTGGTGCGCAACGAGGCTCCGTCCGGGCGGTAGGGAGGGGGGAAGTGTTGCGCCACCATTCGGATACTAGTTGCCGTCGGTCCTGTTTTGTGTTGGCGCAAAGAAAGACGAGCCCTTGATATGTGGCTGACTTTCATCAGCCGTAGGTTGTTGCGATCGAGTGTGTGTTTTGGATGGGGTGGCTATCGCTCGAAGAAGTAGTCTGGCGGCCATCTCGTTGTTGGGATTAATTGACAAGGCGTCGCGATACATGTTTTCAGCAATACTATCATCTTGATAAACTATTTGTAAAAAGTGTCCGTATGCTGTGATGGCCAGGTCGTTGTTGGGGTCGATTTTGAGGGCTCGTTCATATAGATTCTTAATGCGATCTATCTCGACATCTTCATTCGGTTTCATTAGCGTTGTTGCGTAGCTAATCAATGTTGTGACATTGCATGGATCGACTTCGAGGGACTCCTCAAACCTTTTCTTCGCACCTTCGTAGTCGCCCAGTTCTCCATCCAGGAACAGGGCGTAACTAGCTAGGTAGGAAGGGTTCTGTGGATTTAGTGAAAGCGCTCTTTCATACAGCCCTATAATCTTCTTTAGGTTGCCATCTTTTCTTTGTTGCAAATAGATTGCATAACTCACGATAATTTCGGGTTCGCAGAACTGAAAATTAATTGCGCTTTCATATGTTCTCTGAATTTTATCGGGGTCACCTCCTTGGTTTTTTAAAGTAATTGCATAGCTTCCTAGCGCTCTCGTATTGCTGGGGTCGAGGGTGATGACTTCATTAAATACTTTAAGTGCCTCATCCGTGTTTCCAATGGCTGCCATTGCTGTGGCGACAGAAAGGAGCTGAGGTGCTGTTGTGACTATTTCTCTTGCAGAATTTAGTACTGAACTTGGTGTTGTCCAGTTGGCTTCGTCGGCAATAATGTCAAGCACTTCCCAGCTGTCGTTCCCCACTTGCTGTAGGAGTGGCATGGTGTCATTGATGGGTTTGGTTGCTTGTCGCCAGACATCATCCCAGTTGGCGGTTCCCCATGCGGTGTTGCTGTAATCTCTGGAAAATGTAATGAGTTGCTCTCTTGTCGCGGACCCTAGGCCAATTCTGCGCCAGTCTGCTGCCGCTTTGATGAGTGCTCCGCACCATGAGTGCTTCTCAAGTTCGTCGGTGAATGCGGTGCGTGCCGCTTCGGCACAACCAAGCAGGGGGCCTAATCCAATGCTCTCGATCTGTGATATTTGGTTTACGTAGGGTGTGAGTTGCGTTGCATTAAGGTTGTTGAAAGTGAATGGCTGAGTGTGAATCTCTTGAATCGATTGATTACGTCCCACCCTGCCACTTTCTCGTTGCTGCGGTCACTGTGTTTTACGTACTGTGAGTGCATTATGGTGGCGATGATGGTGCATGATTGGTTAATCCAATGGTTAAGTTGTCCGAGTGTGAGACTTTGATTGGATAGGAATCTGTCGATGTCGTCTAGGAAAACGATTGCCCCTGCTGTTGGCTGCTGGTCGCTATTAATGGCCCTTTCAATGCTATCGTCATCCGGTGGGAACCAGTGTGGAATGTTTGGCCAGTGGGAACGAATTATTTCTACTGCTAGACGAGTTTTTCCGGCCATTGATGCCCCCTCGATAAGAACAGGTGTTCCGTTGTTGAGGTGCTCCATCAGTTGAGGTTCGATATCGCGGGGAATGAACTTGCTGATATCCTGATCTGAACGATGGACTCGCAGAGACTCTAGCGGCGCCTCGGTGCTGTTGGTTATGGCTCC
>ERZ773074.848-NODE-848-length-12317-cov-2.980835_pt1 | contig 12317 bp, 9 predicted proteins | sample MGYA00580615_ERZ773074 | MGnify/ENA primary metagenome ERZ773074 (study PRJEB29015, sample SAMEA2738126) | human oral metagenome | biome: human oral; feature: human-associated habitat; material: saliva | place: China | collected 2160 ...
CCCGTATTGTTGTTGATGTTATGCTCAAGCCCGAAATTCTTGACCCGCAGGGTAAAGCTATCGCTCACGAGCTGCCCCGTATCGGTCTAAATTCCTTCACCGACGTTCGCCAAGGCAAACGTTTTGAGTTGACCGTCGAAGGCGAAGCTACCGAAGAACATCTTGCGCAGGCACGCCAAGCGGCAGAAGAGCTACTCTCAAATCCCGTCATCGAAGACGTTGTGAACGTCTCGGTTCTGGAGGACTAAGAGCATGGCAGAATCACTCGCAGCACACGAAGTTCCCCTTGTTGGCGACTTCAGCGTCTCGGCACCCAACCCCGACTTTGCTGATGCGCGCATCGGCGTTATTACTTTCCCCGGCACCCTTGATGACCGCGATGCGGCGCGTGCCGTACGGTTAGCGGGCGGAACCGTCGTCGAACTTTGGCATGACGACGAAGATCTCAAAAACGTTGATGCCGTCATCATTCCCGGCGGTTTCTCCTATGGCGACTATCTGCGTGCGGGCGCTATCGCGGCAAAAGCACCCGTCATGCATTCGGTCATCGCAGCAGCAAATGCAGCGGGAACATCGGGCTCTGCTCCCCTGCCGGTGCTGGGTATCTGCAATGGTTTTCAGATTCTTACCGAGTCGCATCTGCTCCCCGGATCCATGATTAAGAACGATCACCGCAAGTTCATTTGCCGTGACCAAACCCTGCGCATCGAAAATAACGCCACCTTATGGACCGGATCTTACGAACCCGGGCAAGAGATTGTGGTTCCGCTCAAGAACCAGGACGGTCAATACGTGGCGGATACCAAAACCCTAGAGGCGCTCGAAGCCGAGAATCGCGTGGTGTTCCGATACGTGGGTTTCAACCCGAACGGTTCACGCCACGATATTGCCGGTATCAGCAACGAACGCGGAAACGTCGTCGGTCTGATGCCCCACCCAGAACACGCGGTTGAGCCCGGTTTTGGTCCCTCATCCTCCGGGTTCGGTGATGTTTCACTACGAGGCGGTGCCGACGGCTTGGGCGTCTTCACCTCCGTTCTTTCCAACCTGATTAACGCCCGCTAGACGCACGACGACAAGGATAGACACAAGCGATGAGCGAGAAGCAGTTTAACCTCGATACCGTCGAGCACGCGGCGGAAACCCCCGATACTGAACTCCCCTGGGCAGAGCTGGGGTTAAAGGAAAACGAGTTCGAAGACATCAAGAAGATTCTGGGCCGCCGCCCGACCGCGGCTGAGCTGGCCATGTACTCAGTCATGTGGTCCGAGCATTGCTCCTACAAATCCTCGAAAGTACACCTGAAGCAATTCGGCGCCAAGGTTACCGATGAGATGAAAAAAGACCTGATGGTCGGCATCGGCGAGAACGCTGGCGTAACCGATATCGGCGACGGGTGGGCGGTAACCTTCAAGATCGAGTCACACAACCACCCCTCCTATGTTGAGCCTTATCAGGGTGCGGCAACCGGCGTGGGCGGTATTGTGCGTGACATTATTTCGATGGGTGCACGCCCAATCGCGGTTATGGATCCGCTGCGTTTTGGCGCTATCGACCACCCGGATACCGCCCGCGTGGTCGGCGGTGTGGTTGCGGGCATCGGCGGCTACGGTAACTCTCTGGGGCTGCCCAATATTGGCGGCGAGACCGAATTTGACGCCTGCTACCAGGCAAACCCCCTTGTCAATGCCCTGGCAGTCGGTATTATGCGCCACGAAGATATTCGTCTGGCAAACGCATCCGGCGTGGGCAATCAGGTAGTGCTCTTCGGGGCACGCACCGGCGGCGACGGTATTGGTGGCGCATCCGTACTGGCTTCAGAATCCTTTGACGATACCAAGCCCTCCAAGCGACCCGCAGTGCAGGTAGGCGACCCCTTCGCCGAGAAGGTTCTGATCGAATGCTGCCTGGAACTTTTCAAGGGTTCCGTGGTCGAGGGCATTCAGGATCTCGGCGCTGCCGGTATCTCCTGTGCAACCAGTGAGCTCGCCTCCAACGGCGAGGGCGGCATGCATGTAGACCTTACCAAAGTACTCTTGCGCGACCCCACCTTAACCCCCGGCGAAATTCTGATGTCGGAATCACAGGAACGCATGATGGCGGTCGTTTCGCCCGAGAACGTCGAGCGTTTTGAGGCGATTATGAAGAAATGGGGCGTGGAGTACTCCTTCTTGGGCGAGGTGACCGATACCGGCCGTCTGATCATTGAGTGGGACGGCCAGGTGATCGTTGATGTAGACCCGCGTACCGTGGCGCACGACGGCCCCACCTATGAGCGCCCCTATGCGCGCCCGGCTGGTCAGGATGCACTCCAGGCAGACCATTTCACCGGCTCCACTGCCGACGATGCGCGCCCGCGCGGCGAACAGCTGGGCGAGGCTATCAAGGCTTTCATGGCATCTCCGAATATGTGCTCCAAGTCCTGGATCACCAATCAATACGACCGCTACGTGCAGGGCAACACAGCCCTCTCTATGCCGGATGATTCAGGTGTGGTGCGTGTGGATGAGAACACCAACCTGGGGGTCGCACTGGCGACTGACGCATCACCACGTTTTACCTACCTTGACCCGTATGAGGGTGCGCGCGCATCCCTGGCGGAGGCCTACCGTAATGTAGCAACCGTGGGTGCCCGCCCGGTTGCGGTTTCGGACTGTTTGAATTTCGGTTCCCCCGAAGATCCGGACGTCATGTGGCAGTTTGCCGAAGCCGTGCGCGGTCTTGCCGACGGCTGCATGGAGCTGGGTGTTCCGGTCACCGGCGGCAATGTTTCGCTGTACAACCAGACCGGCGGTAAGGCCATTAATCCGACCCCTGTGGTCGCGATGATGGGCGTAATGGACGACGTTACCCGGCGCAACCCCTCTGGTTGGGCGCCGGAACACGATGGTCAGGCTATCTACCTGCTGGGTACCACGCGTGACGAGCTGGACGGTTCAGAATGGGCACGTTTCAAGGGGCACTTGGGTGGTCTGCCCCCGAAGGTTGATCTGGCGGTCGAACGTCAGCTTGGCGATATGCTCGTAAATATGTCGCGTGACGGCATGATCGATGCGGCGCACGACGTTGCTGCCGGTGGCCTTGCCGCAGCACTCGCGGAAGCCTGCCTGCGTTTCAATACCGGGGCGCGCATCGGGCTGGGCGAAGTTGCCGAACGCGACGGGCTCGACCTATTCACCCTGCTGTTCTCGGAATCCTTAGGTCGCGTGGTGGTTTCCGTACCGCGTTCTGAGGAGGTGCGTTTCAAGGATATGTGCACCGCCCGGCAGTTCCCGTTCGCGCGCATCGGCGTGGTGGATGCGCTCTCGAACGCGCTGGACTTCCAGGACGAGGTCTCCATCAACCTTGATGAGCTGCGTGCCGCTCACGAAGGCACCATGGCAGCTCACTTTGGTGAGGTGGCGCAGGGCTAGATCCCTCTATCGGCACAGCTAGGCTCTTGATGTGAATAAAGCGGAGTTTCCAACGCTTTCTTCACATCAAGAGCCTTTTTCTGCCTCAAGGCACTCCCCACCTGCGCTTTCACACGCTAGACTGGAGGATAGGTTACATAAACCGTTCACACCGATAACGCATTCGCCCCGCCGAACCGCATCTAAAAAAGCACAGACACAACAGAAAGATCACCATGACCGCAGCACCATCCGTGCAGGTCTTTGCGCCAGGCATACCTAAAGCGGGCAGAATAACACTCGCGGCATTCGCCCTCTTTGTTATCGGTTGGCTTATCTATATCGAGTTCACGGGCGGACTAGACTTCAATGTCTACCGTTTCGGTGCCATGACCATCTTCGATAACGACGGCATGCACAAAGATCTCTACGCCCGCAATCTCCTGGAGTACGGCGACTTTAGGTTGCCCTTCACCTACCCGCCCTTTGCCGCGCTCGTGTTCTTACCGTTCGCTTTTCTGCCCGCATGGGTGGGTATCGCCATCATGTATGCGATCAGCATCGGTGTTGCATGGTGGCTGGCAACCCTTATCTATAACTACGCCACTGACCGCGGATACAGCATCCCTTTCCAGGAAAGACTCGGCACATACGGCATCATCGCCGCTCTCACGTTCATCATTATTATGACCGGACCATGGCGGCGCGGGTTCTCGCTGATACAAATCAACCCCATCATCCTTACGCTGGTGCTTGCCGATTTTATACGACCGGCAACCCGCATTCCCCGGGGTGTACTTATCGGCATTGCGGGCGGTATTAAGCTCACCCCGCTTGCCTTCGGTCTTATTCTGCTCATGCGCAAAGACTGGCGCGGCATCTTCACCCTAGGCGCTTCTTTCGGCACGACCATTCTTCTTGGATTTATCTTCCTTCCGCAGCAGGCAGCTACGTTCTGGACGAGCGCCGTTTCGGATTCCGGTCGCGTTGGAGGTATTAACTTCGCCGATAATATTTCGATTCAAGGCTGGCTGATGCACCTGGGTCTGCGCGAGCCCACTCTGAGGCCTGTATATTACGCTCTTGCGCTTGCTACGATCGGTCTCTGTGCGGTGCTTCTGCGCCAGCTTATTCGCCGTAACCTTGTGCTATCTCAGGTGGCGGTCGGCGGGTTTTTGATGGTGAGTATTTCTCCTATCAGCTGGTCGCATCATAACGTCATGTTCCCGCTGATTATCATGACGCTTGTTCTTGATGCTTTCCCTCTGTTTTTTGCGCACCTGCCCGCCTGGTTATCCGGTATCGCACGTGTTTTGACGTGGGTGGCGTTTATCGGTCTATATATTTCGCCTATGTGGCTGGGTGCCGCCATCGGTGGCGGATTCAACAGCCTCAACCATCTTGCGCAGTATGCTTTGTTGCTTTCGACCGTGCCGATCCTGTGTCTCTATGCGGTCATGGCTCTTTGGGCAGGTTCGGCGCTCACCCCGGCCGTGCGCATAGCGCAGAATCGCGATCGCTCGGTCATAGCCGGACCCAAACCCGAGCCTCAGGCCGCGTAGCAGCAGGTAGTGCTATGTGCAGTTGAGTTACAACGCGTATACCGGCACTAACGAAGGATGCGGTGGTTTTCTCTCTGGGGAGCCGCCGCATCCGCATGACGGCTATCAGGAAGCCTAAAAATCGGAAATATTCTGCCGAAAAGCACAATTTTTTCCACCCTCTAACCCCAAAAACTACATATATCGGCAAAATATTGCCGAAGTATAGTGTTTTCACCAATTTTCATGCCATAATGGCATGAATTCGGAATTATTTTGCCGATTTATAGGGTTTCAGACTCATGGAAAGGATGTGTTCGTGCCACGGGACTTAAGGGGCTCGCTCGCCCAGATCGTTCGCGAGCATCGCCGCGAACTTCGGATTACGCAGGAGTATTTGGGGCTTCTTGCCGGAGTCTCGGAGCGCACGATCCGCGATCTCGAAAAAGGGCGCGAGTCTATCGCCTTTGACAAAGTAACCGCCGTACTCGACACCCTCGGCATCGATCTCATCCCTCGGGAGCGCTAATGCATGAAATCCTTGCAGACGTCTATAAAAAGGGGAACATCGCTGGCTATCTTTCCCGAACAGACCACGGCGATACAGCGTACACATATGCCGAAAACTACATAGAGTCCGACGGCAAACCTATATCCTCTACCCTCCCCATACGCACGGAGGAATATCTGCCAAAATTGCTGACCGAGTACTTCGCGAGGTTCTTTCCGCTACCGAGAGCATGCTGGAACAGGCTCAGGAAGAGCTGCCCTTCGATTCCCACCGCCTGAAACAGCTGACAAAAGTTTTGAAGAACCGAAGGCTGTCGCTTCTTCCATAACATGAGAGATACTGCCTCTATAAAGAAAGGTGCGGTGGTTCCCCCTCTCTGAGGAGCCATCGCATCCTTATATGTCCGCGTCACAGGATGAATGCCTAAGCGCGTGTCTAAATCTGCCCTATAAGTGTCATATAACGGTTATTTACGTATATTTTTCAGTGATAATAAACACTCTGAGGCGCTGTCTACACAGGTGTAACAATCTGTCACAAATGGTCCCGATATACCTCAAACGCGAACTTTGAACATCTATCGAGACACTTACAGACAGCCATCCTGCTCGCCTAATTGGGCAAAGAGCGCGGCATTAATACGGAATCCTTCCATAGCCTCGTCAATCAGGGCTTCACGCTGCTCTTCGCTCAAAGGAGCGCGATCAAGAAACTCCCGGTATTCATCCTTGAAGACCTTCGGCTTGGGAAGCTGCGGGAACGAGTACATGGTCAGCGCCTCCCGCGCAATACCGTAATGGCGCGCCACCAGAGCCGCCACCGCCTGCCCACCCGAGAGATCTCCCAGATAGCGCAAATAATGATGCGCCAAGAACCGCTCGGGAGCCTGCGCGGTCGCCTTGATACGCGCCACGTATTCGATAGTTGCTGGCAGCGGGGCGTCAATCTCGGTCTGCCCTAGAGCACGAATATCGTGGTGAATCGCGGCGGTACGATCCAGCCCTTCCAGAGTGAAAGGATCGGTCAGCGAGTTACCGGATTCACGCAGATTCCGAGAGATTTCCTCCAGTGCTTCATAGATATAGGTGTACTGGTTGATGAGGCGTAAATACGCGGAAGTATCGAGTTTCCCGCCCATCAAATCTTCCATAAAGGTAGAGTGCTCGGCATTGTCATGCACGCGCTTGGTGCTCGCTTTTAGCCGGGCCGAAAACCGCTGTTCGGCAGCATCGGGAGAGGTGGTTTCGGGGGTAATAATGGCGGTCACGGAACGCCTCCTGATTGAGTTGAGAGTCATGAATATTTTTGATGACACTGTGTCACCAAATCAATAAATGACATAGTGTCACTAAATTTTTGGTTTTGCAACACCGATGCCAAAAAATTTTATTAAGGGCAACCTCATCATGAAGCAAAGTACTACAATTAAGCTACACAAGTCTTAGCTAATAGGTCTAGACTAAGACTGCTCATTACTAAAACCACGAATAGAGGACACACATGTCTATGTCGCATAACGCGAAGCGCTCATGGGCGTTTCTAGCGTCTGCCGCCGTTGGCCTCAGTGGCATCGCCGCCACCCCCGCCCTAGCGAACCAACCCGCACCGACCGCACAGATCGTCTCTGAGCAGGCGCCAGCTGCCGCATCACAAAGCCTGCAGGATGCATCCGTAGATTGGGGCGTCAAATCCTCATTCCGCAGATACATTACCGGTCCTGTAGCCGGTGGTTCGCAGGAACTAACCGGTGCTACCTCCAACGCGGATGGTTCTTATCACTTCACCGCCGCTGAAGGTACCGTCGAGGCAGACGGTTCGTACCACGTCAAATTCACCGGCTCCAGCGTGAAGTACACCGGGCACCACGGCGTGCTCGAAGTAACTATCAGCGACTTGGAACTTGTCATCAAAGACGGGCAAGGCAGCCTATACGCAAATATCAGCGAACGCCCCTATAACGGCAACACCACCCCGAACCCGCCCGTACAGCACGATCACACGCTGATTGGTACTTTCGATGCTTCCTCCCTGAAAAACGAGGGCGGGCAGCTGACCTTGGCAGCATCTGATGCCACCAAGGTGAAACTCAGCGCAGAAGCGACCTCGGTGTTTGCCGGGTTCTACCAGGCAGGTCAAGAGCTGGATGCGCTGGCATTCTCCGCAAAGCTCGTTACCAAGCAGGCACCAGCGCCGGAGAAACCTGCTGATCCGACCCCGGAACCGACTCAGCCTGCACCTGAGCCTACTCAACCCGAGCAGCCTGCACCCGAAACGAGCAAGCCTGCCGATCCAGCTCCTGAGCCATCTCAGCCTGCGCCAGAGCAAAGTAAACCTGCTGAAATGCCAGAGCCGCAGCCTTCACGGAGTTCCGAGGCTCCAGCACCGCAGCCCTCTCAGACTTCTGAGGCACCTGCCTCAAACCCTTCAAAGCCCAGCGAAGCACCCAGCTCTCAACCGGCACCACAGCCCTCACAGAGTTCCGAAGCTCCGGCACCACAGCCCTCTCAGACTTCTGAGGCACCTGCCTCAAACCCTTCAAAGCCCAGCGAAGCACCCAGCTCTCAACCGGCACCACAGCCCTCACAAAGCTCGGAAGCCGCTAAGCCCGCACCGGCTCAGCCTCCGGCTACCGATGCAGCGCCGAGAACCGACGTGCCGAAAGGTCAAGGGCACATTATTGAATCCGGCAACCTGACCTGGAATATTCGTGATTCCTTCCTGCACTACCTCAACACCATTGCGCGCGGTAACATCACCGTCGAGGGTCTGTCGAAGAATGCGGCGGGCGGGCTGGACTTTACCAGCGCATCCGGCTCGTACGATGAGGCAACGAAGACCGGTCAGATCAACTTCGCGGGCAAGGTGCACATTAGCGGGCATCACGGCCAGCTCAACAGCAGCTTCGAGAACACCCGCCTAGTCATCAAAGAGGGCAAGGGCTACCTGGTTGTCGACGCCGAAGCGCTCAACATGCAGGGCGAAAACCGCACCTTCAAAGATCTTGTACTCGCCGAGGTCGATTTGAGCGGTGCAACCTTAGAAAATAACGTGCTCTCGGCTAAGAATGCAGCCGTTACCGTTACCGTCGAGGGATCCGAGGCAATCTTCGCCGGGCAGTACAATGACGCCGACAAGCGCGCTATGGCTCCGCTCTCCTTCAGCGCAAAACTCGGTTCTCAGCTGGTGGAAAACAAGGTTACCGACACCACGGTTAAGGGTTCTAACACCGGCAGCGGTTCGACGAACCTAGGTAATAATGCGAATGCGGGTATTGGCGGCACGAACTTTGGCGGTTCCGTGAACAATGGCGGCGGCAATGCCTCCCATTCCCGTAACGGCTCCACCCCGGCTGCACACCCGAATGGCGGTAAGAGCGGTTCCTTCAGCAGCGTCTCAAAGAACCCCGCCCAGCCCGTCTGCACCCCGGTGACCGTGACCAAGCAGGTTCCCGTTAAGGCAGCGAACAAAGCACCGGCCGCATCCGCAGATGGTAAGGTTGCCAGCGCAGACCTCGGGTGGGGTGTGCGCGATTCCTTCCGCAACTACATTCGCGGCGGCATCGCTAACGGCAGCTGGGATCTGAACGGTACCACCTATTCCAATAACGCCTTCCAGTGGGCGAAGGGCACGGGTTCCTTCAAAGATGGTAAGGGCTCGATTTCCTTCACCGGTTCGGTGCATTTCACCGGACACCATGGAATTCTGGACACCACCATCTCAAACCCGCGTCTGGAGATCAACGGCAAGACCGCAGTTCTCTACGCAACGGTGGTCGGCAACGATATGGACGGCAAATCACAGAATTACGGTGAAGTTGCTCTGCTCAACGTTGATGTGAGCGGTTTGCAGGTCTCTGGCGATAAGATTTCCATCAGCGGTGCGGGCACTACCATTACCGCTGAGGGTGCTAAAGCGTTTGCAGGTTTCTACGAGGCGGGTAAGGATATGGCTCCGCTGAGCTTCTCAGCGTCGCTTTCGGGTACACAGCCCGCGGGCAACACCGCCAAAACCCAGACCACCCAAACTGTGACCGAAACCGTATATCAGGGTCAGGGATGCGATTCTCTCAACGCACGCGGCTCTCATGGTCGTCTGGCGCATACCGGTGCCAGCGGTGTAGAGGCTGGGGTTACTAGTGGTCTGGCCTCTCTGGTCGCCGGTATCGGTGCCGTACTGTACACGCGCCGTCGCAAGTCCTCCAGGATGTCTGAGCGCTCCGAATAAACCTAAGATCGGCCTATCAACCACCGGCATATGCGGCGATTCTTAGGCTCGGGTTTATTCCTCGGTGCAGCATCCGCGCCTCATAACTCACCGGATGCGCCAGGGTGCGGGTAGTATCGACTACCCGCACCCTCGCCCTAAGCACACGCTCTCATCACGAATACATACACTCACAGTTTTAGCCGATAGGAACTCTTCATATGGCTTTTTGTCTCTCACACCCCGGCGCAACAACACGCCCCAAACACCGGCACGGCAAAACGAGCGCATCGCAGAAGGTTACCGCCGCGCTATTAGCGGCATCCATGTTTTTCGTTTCCGGATGCGGTATCGGCACCCAAAATCCGGGCAGCACGAGCGCATCCTCGCATTCCGTGGTTGATGAACAGACCACCAAGTCTGAGCTTGAGAATCTTGCGCAGGAGCTCAAGAGCAATGTTTCTTCCGACCCGAAATCGCTGACGGGTCCCAGCAGCGCGAAGAACACCCCCGAAGTTCAGCCGATGGTTGAGACTCCTACCCCGCAGCTTCCCGTGACTTTCAAGGATTTCAAGGGCGATGAGGTGACTGTTAAGTCGGCGAATCGCATCCTGGCTCTTGACCTGTATGGCACTCTCGCGCAAGAGGTTATCTCGCTGGGTTTGGGTGATCGTCTGGTCGGCCGTGTGACGTCTTCAACCGAGTCTTCGTTAGCGAAGCTGCCGCTCGTCACTCAGAACGGCCACGATCTGAATGCGGATGCGATTCTCGCGACCAACCCCGACCTTGTGCTCTGGGATAAGAGCAATGGCCCCGAAGAAGTTGTTGAACAACTGCGCGATGCGGGCGTGACTGTGGTGGTGTTCGACCATGAGAGGCGCATGGATAAAATCATTCCCCAGCTCAAGGCTGTGGCACAGGCTTTAGGTGTGCAGGAGGCGGGCGATAAGGTTGCCGAGCGCGTGCAGAAAGACCTTGATTATGCCCTGAATACCATCAAAGAAGTTGCCCCTGAAGGCGATAAGAAACTGTCGATGGCGTTCCTGTACGTGCGTGGTAATGCCGGGGTGTTCTTCATTCTCGGCAAGGGTTCCGGTGCGGATGATCTGATTGCCGCGCTTGAGGGCAGAGATGTGGCTTCCGAGCAGGGAGCGCGCAACATTGTTCCTGCGAATAGCGAGGCGCTGGTCAAGGTGAACCCGGATGTCATTTTGACCATGACTCACGGCGTGGAATCCACCGGCGGCTTGGATGGATTCTTGGCACGCCCGGGGGTTGCCGAAACGAACGCGGGAAAGAGCAGGCGCGTGGTTGATATGAACGACGGGCAGATTCTATCCTATGGTCCGAACACCCCCGCCGTTCTGCTTTCTCTAGCCCGCGCTATCTACGCACCCCAGCGTTAAGAGGCTCCACCTGTGAATTCGTCCAACCACACCGATGCGGCGACTCCCAACAGCTCGGATTATCGCAGCAAACGCCGCATCCGTATTCTCGCAACTTTTGGCTTTCTGAGTATTGCCCTGATCGTCATAACCGTGGTGTCTGCGGGGTTAGGTCAGTACAATATTCCGACCGATCATGTGGTGGCTTCGCTGGGGCGCCGCTTGGGTATGATTCCCAAGGATCCGACCGCCTATCTTGAAGACAGCACCCTGTGGAATATTCGTTTTCCGCGTGTGCTTTTGGGGCTGCTCGTGGGCGCTGCCCTGGGATGCTCGGGCGCGGTCATGCAGGCGGTTTTCGGTAACCCGCTGGCCGAGCCCGGGGTTATCGGTGTGTCTTCAGGCGCCGCAGTGGGAGCATGTGTAGCGGTCGTTTTCAATCTCGAATTTTTCGATATTTACACGGTTCCAGCTTTCGCCTTCGGCGGTGCCCTCGCGGCAACAGCACTGGTTTATTTTCTCTCGCGTTCCTCAGGTCGGGCGAAAGTTCTCTCCATGATTTTGACGGGTATTGCGGTAACAGCAGTGGCAAACGCCGCAATCGCATTCTGCCTGTACCTGGCCGATAATGTCAGCCGCGACCGCATCGTCTTCTGGCAGATGGGATCGCTCAACGGGTCTACGTGGAAGGCTCTTGCCAGCGTGTGGTTCGTGATCGTAGCGGGGCTAATCATGTGCTTGATGATTTCACGCAAACTTGATCTGTTGGCGCTGGGCGAGCGCGCAGCGCAGCATTCCGGGGTTAACGTTGAGCGTCTGCGCGGTGTTGCGATTGCTGCTACGGCGCTTTTGACGGGTGCGGCGGTGGCTCATGCGGGCATTATCGCCTTTGTGGGGCTGATTATTCCGCATCTGCTTCGGCTTATTTTGGGGCCGTCTAACCGTTTGCTGCTGCCTGCTTCGGCACTGGGCGGGGCGCTGTTAATTGCGCTTTCCGATTTGGGGGCGCGCACGCTCATTCCGGTCTCTGACCTGCCGATCGGTATTTTTACGGCGCTCGTGGGTGGCCCTACGTTCTTCTTCCTGTTGCGCCGTTCGATGGGGAAGGGAGGTCTTTAATGCTTATTGTTGATGGGGTGTCGCTGTCGGTGGGTGGGCGGCGCATCTTAGAGGATGTCTCTTTTGAGGTTCAGGCGGGCGAGGTTGTGTCGCTCATCGGTCCCAATGGTGCCGGTAAGTCCACGATTTTGGGGGTTATTGCGGGCGATAATAAGCCCGATTCCGG
>ERZ773074.854-NODE-854-length-12240-cov-10.387526_pt1 | contig 12240 bp, 20 predicted proteins | sample MGYA00580615_ERZ773074 | MGnify/ENA primary metagenome ERZ773074 (study PRJEB29015, sample SAMEA2738126) | human oral metagenome | biome: human oral; feature: human-associated habitat; material: saliva | place: China | collected 2160 ...
ATTCTGAAGAGATTGATATTCTCAGTTTCAGTGAAATGTGGAGACTTCCAAAACAGGAAACCGCTGTATAATATTGTATCGTTGCCTTATCCATAAATGAGTAGGGTTTTTATATGTTCATTAAAGCGTGCTTTTCCAAGTTCCTTTTTTGATGCTTTCTCTGTTTCATTTTGAATAAATAAATAAGACGATAGTGTTTTAATTTCTATCATCTCATATCATAGATACTTAATTCGGTTAGTCAAACTTCATCAAAGAAACTGAGTTGCTTTGAAATATTCTTTCCTTCAAATAAATTAAGGTAGTTAAATATCGCTTCATTATCATGAACGATACCGTTCCGCTCACAGAATTCGTGAAATACACCCATTAGTTTTTTATTGTTTACGCTGGTTGTTACATAATTGTTTCCGTATCCTCTGATGTATCGTTCTTTCAACTTTGGAAACTTTTTATCCAACTGCGAATAAAAATATTCTCTGTTTCACTCTCTAAGTGTAAGTCCCATACCAAAGCATATTATTCCAAACACTTTTACTTCCTTGCAATAATTTAAAATACCAATGATGTTTTCCTCCGTATCGGTAATAAATGGTAATATCGGAGTCAGCCAAACTACTGTTGGTATTCCCTCATCACGCAATATTTTTAATGCTTCAACCCTTTCTCTTGTTGTTGAAACATTAGGCTCTATCTTTTTACAAAGCTCTTCATCATAAGTTGTTAATGTCATTTGAATTACACATTTTGATTTTGAATGTATTTCCTTAAATAAATCTAAATCCCTTAAAACATTAGCTGACTTTGTTATAAGTGTTACACCGAAGCCATATTTATTTATTATATCAAGTGCCTGTCTTGTATAATTTAGTCCAAGTTCCTCTTTAATGTCGGGATTGGATTGGTCAGTTCTTACGTCCTATTCCGTCTTTGTCCCCTTGGCTCCGTCCAAACGCATTTCAGGGTCTTTGAGGATTATCGTCCTGTTCCGTGGTAATGTCTTAGCGTGTGGTACTGGATGCATCACTTTTCATTTTTCGGTCAGTCGGTGGATTAAGACGTAAAGTTTAATTTGTGAGAAAAGGCACGGCTCGGGTGTTTTTTGTTTTCCCGTTCGCTTTGTCCATTGTAAATATAACACACTTATTTTCGAAAAAAAATACTGTAAAGGTACTTCTTTCGTACTGAAAAGGTACTATTTTGGTACTTTTTAGCTTTTACTGTATTTGATCCAGCATTTCCTCGTATGAGTACTTGGATCTTTTCAAATAATCTAAAATAGTAGCCTTAGGATTCTTCAACAAATCTCTGACATCATCTGAAGATATTCCTAATCTTTCATACACGTCGTAACAGGTCTCTAAAACATGCTTGTTATCAGAAAAGAACTGCTTGTCTATTATTCTCCTCGGATCGCCCAAACCATCACTAACTCTAGTTACCCACATAGGAATCGTATCGGAATAACCAAACCTTCTCATGACACACACACGATGCTTTCCTTCTCCAGCAAAGAACTTTCCATTTTTATACGAAACCTTAATTTGATCACGCATCTCAAGTTCTTCAGAATATCCTTCTTTTAGAATCTTCTCATATGTCTGGAAGCAGCTACTACACCTACATTTTTCCAAAAAGAATTCTTCCTTTCGAGTTGCCTCGATTGCTTCTTCATCTCGAAAGAAATAATATCCATTTATATCATACTCGCCAAGCACTCCAAGACGATTAAAATAACTATATACAGGACATCCTCCACATCTTCCACCACCAAGGTTTCCTGGTTGTTCAACATTCTGCGGATTAACATGTTCTATCTGAGTGCTCATTATATCTCCGTCATGATACTCTAGCCTTTTTTCTTCCAGTTCGGAGCAAATCTGAAAATAATCCCTCAAATTTTCATTCCTTAGTATATATAGTTTCTTTTTGAAAAATCTGTGTATCCATTTTTTAAGCTTAGACTCGCTCTCAACGCTTCGTATATAGATGTCCGGAAATATTTCATGATTGCTTTCATCGTCTAAAGAGTCTGTTATATCACGAAGTCTGAATTTCTGACTTTGAAACCGAAAGTATAACATCGGAATTACTTCTTCCGGAATACATAAGCTTATTTCATCTCCCTCTAAAGAAACAATATTTGAAAGCTGATAAGATGATTGTAATAAGCCGTTTTGATCATAAAAGCCTTTCATATATGACTACCTCTTACAATTATAGTGTTCCAATCTTTTCAATCAGTGTATCACACCAATCCTGAATTGTTATAATTGCAAGTAAGACAACCATAATTGCCGCAAAGATCAGAGACATAAGAAATACATCCGACCATCTTTTGCAGATAAGATAATAAACAATACCTCCACCAACAATCATAATAAACAAGCTTACGATAGATTCAGTGAGCTTCAGGGATGTTGCCAATAGCCACTTGATAAAAAACAAAACAAAGACTACCGGAAGCAGCATAATCTTAAACAGTTTTCTCAATACAAACATATCAACCAATCCTCCCTTCTCGGAGTTCATTCATTACCTTATAAGCAATCAAGCGTAAAACATATTCCGGCATTGCTCTCCGGCCAAGCTCCCACTCCTGCATGGTCCGATAAGGAACTCCAAGCCACACAGAAAAATCCGTCCTGCTCATACCAGATTTTTCCCTGATCATTCTGAAACAATAAGCTAGGCGACGACGCTCAGCATCTTTGTCACTCTTATCATACTTTTCTACTTCAATCTCGATTCCTTCGAGGTTATATATTTCCTTTTTCATAGGCACCCCCTTTTATGTAGTCATTGCATGTATTCTATCTATATTATATGTAGTCATTGACTACATGTCAAGGCAAAGAAATAGCTATCCGTTTTCTCACGGATAGCCTTTCTTAATACCATCACACGAAAATGATTATACTTCAACTATCTCATACTCCGGTTCATCGTCTGGATCATAAGGATAGTCACCCGGGTTGCTCATCTCAAGAATTTCACCGCCTGTGTGATAGCAAGATACGAGGTAAAGGGCATACTCATCAGCTTCTTCATATGAATCAAAAACCTCATCCTCTTCCTCTCCTTCGAAAATAATCTTATACTTTGCCATAATGAAACTCCTTTCCGGCTATCAAAAGCCTTTACGTGATTTATAATTTCCTAAAAGTGTAAGATGCTTAGTTTTCCATCATGAACATCCCTGTGATGCTTGTGACACAGAGCTATTATATTGTCCTTTGATGCTGCTCCTCCAAAAGCGTAATCGACTATATGGTGACCTTCCACGTGATCTTTTGACCCACATATCTGACATGTGTTACCATCACGGAGCCTTCCTGCTTTCTGCGCTTTAGTATGAGCTGCTGACCTGTGCTTTCCCATAATCTCAACCTCCTATCCTCTTGTTGCCCTTTTGAAGAAGAGAGCCCACGCTCGACATCAGTCCCGACGATGCTGTTCCCCGTGCATGGGGAGCATACTTTTGTTTTGACTTCATGATGTCTTTGGTTATCTGAGCTGCCTGGTTGTTAGTGAGGCCAGATATTACGGCCACAACTGCCTGATTCTTTTTTCCTGCCATATCTGCACCTCCTTAGAACGTTGTAACAGTTACATCGCCGTCTGTTGCCTGGACGATGTTATCGCCATATCCGATAGTTACAATATTTTCGATGTCCACTCTTAAAGCTCCATCATCTTTGGAAAGGGGTACGATATCGACCTCCTTATTTTTCCTTTCCACTGCTATAAAATCTGTTGTTACGCTAATTACTCGATCGCCCTTCTTTAAAATGCCTATTAACATAAACTGTTCTCCTTTCTGCACTGATACTATGCTCACATTAAATCTGGGTTAATTGTTGTCTCCGATGTATATGACATGTAAATACCAAACACCGCCACTATACCGATCACGGCTATGGCGAGGGGACCATAAGGTCCCTCCATCGCCGAACCGATTATCTCTCCAAGGTTTATGTCCATTAATTCTTTATCCATTGTCAGCCTTCTTCAAACTTATTCAATCAATTCCTGGCCTTTTGTCGAAGCCAGACCGATTAGTAACACGATAAGATCATCAATTGGACCCGGACATGCATCCACAGGGGATACAATATACAGAATCATAAGTACGAGAATCATTCCTTTAACCACACCATTCATAATCAATACCTCACTTTCTGATAGAACTAATCACTGCTGTTGTTACCAGCAAAACCGCAAACCCTGCTGCAGCACTGCCTGCGTATTTGACAAATCTTGATTCGAATATGTCTTTGAGTACATCCTTGAAGCTTACTGTCTTTGTTTCTTCTGTTACGACCTCCTCGATTACCGGCTCTTCCTCGGTCTTTGCTGATGCTTCTTCAAGCACTGCCATTAATATTGCAAAATCTGTTTTAAACTGCTTTACATCAAACCCGAATGGATATGCTTCCTTATGTTCTGCTTTTCTGATGAGCTCTTCTATTCTTTCCATATCCTCTTGGGACATGTTGTTCTGACTCTTGAAACCGTCAATGATATATGCAAGCTGGCTAACGAAGCATGTGCGGATCTTGGTGTACTTGTTCTGGACTTCGATACGGTTGTCTGTGAAAACTACCACCTTGTTGATTTCCACATCTTCTATTCCTTCAGCTGCAAGAGCCTTTCCAAGTAGCTCTTCCTTAAGGTCCATCTTCTGTGCTATGTTGCAATCCCACTTAAGAAACTCACCGGTTCTGTAATAATTGCCATTTTCGTCTATGAATATGTTCTTTGCGGTATTCTTTACTTCCACGATTGTTATTCCGTAGGGAGTAATCACAACCGCATCAAGTTCTGTTCTCAGGTCTCCATCCCTAAGCTCAATATTCTTAAGGATGATGTGGTTAGATTTGAGATACTCAAGAGTACGGAATGCCTTGTACTCTCCTCTGTTTCCGGATATCTCAGCTTTGATCAGATTGCAGAGTACCTTACATCCTTCTTCAAATCTTCTGAGTTCCTCATCTGCTACATTTCCGCAATCCTGATTCAACTGTTCCAAATGTCTTTCCACATCCCAGATCTTAAGGTCTGCAGTTGCCGCATGATCCTCGTTGAAGGTAAGGGCAACTAGTTCTCTCTGAAGTGCGAACATCTCATCCAGAAGTTCGCTCTTGTGATATGCTTCTTTACCAAATGATTTCATGCTTGCCATCAGTTCGTTTACTCTGTTCATTTCCATACTCGTTACCTCCTTATTTGATGGTTGTTTGGTGGTTGTCTTGCTTTGTAATTCGACTATAGCAAAACCCAAAATGTGCAACAATACATTTTTCCGCTTTTGCACATCTGTGCACACTTTGCAATTTTAATTTGCACATTTGCACATTTATGTGCAAATAGGCATTGCACATTTTCTATCCTTTTTGCACATTTCAAAATAAAAAGACCTTGAAAGGTTTTCCTCTCAAGGTCTGCAAATATCGTATCTTTATGCTTATAGCTGGTTAAACAACCGCATCGTGGTATCTGGACCAACTTTTCCCTCCTGTTTCTTCACATTTTTTCCAACAAAAGAATTTTTTGAAACTCTCACCGTATAGAGACAACTATCAACAAGTGGTACTGCCTGCTCATTTATCACGCAACAAGCAACCTTCATATCTGGATCCAATATATTCAGGATCGTTTTTCCAGTGTTTACGACGGAATCCACAAGAATAACATTCTTGGTTTCCGGTCTAACAAACTGTTCATGCTTAGGATCATAGGTCTGGAACTTACATCCCATAGCAAAATACATCCCCTCAGCAAAGAAAATGCCCCCACGCATCATGGCTACTATAGTAGTATTTTCTAGATCAAGCTTTGGCATCTGTTCCGCTAAAAGTCTGCCCAGTTCCATATGTGCTTTGGCAAGCTCAGGGCCTGATATACCTGAATTTGACTTTGTTATCGCAACAAGCTCTTTTATAGCTTCCGTCTTCTCCAATTCAAACAAGTTTTAGTCCCTCCAAGTCTTTTCCTTTTAATGACCGGCTTATTGATGAATCCTGCTTTGTGACTAAGAACCCCTCATCTGCCATCTTCATCATATAGTAGTCGTTCATGCCATCCCCATATGCAACAACACGCTTTCCAGCTTCCTTCAGTTTTTTCGTCACATACAGCTTTGTTTCTGCAGACATCTCTGTACCAAAATAATACGGAATTCCGAGTTCTTTAGAGATAAATCCCCATACCCGCTCATGGCCAGATGTAAGGATATAGGTATCACCATCTATCGCCTTACAGACTTTTGGGTTAAGCGATACTGGCATCTCCGTTAAATCTTCGAAGCTATATTGCTCAAACTCTTTTCCTTGCTTCCACGACTGAAATCCGGTATAGAAGTTTCCATCATATAAATGAGTCGTATATCCGAACACCCTATTAGAATTGTCTTCAATCGTGATAGTTTTATCGCCATCCATGAGAGTTACCGTATCTGTCTTGCTCTTGGAAAGGATATCCTTGACGCATCTTTCTGCCAATGAAATACAGCTATACCCATTGATCACAGCCTTTATGAAATCGACAACTATCGAAACATCGTCAAACTGGTTTGCCGGGGGATTATCGATAACGTAAAAATCCTTATTATTTGCATGACAAAATGCTCTTAAGCCCTCTATCTCGTTCATCTGCCACTCAGCTATATCAAAAGATAGATACTTCTGATTCCTTTCAGAAGCTTCCATCCGCTCTTTTAGTATTTCCGGCGAAATATAAAGATAAAGAAAGACATCATATAACCGGCCGTCATTTTCCGTAAAGGCTAACTTATCCCCGAACGAATAGTGACCATCCATGATAAATGTGTCCGTGGATGCCAGTATATCAGCTAATTGTTGGCGTACTGCTCCTTTACCTTCCTCATCTTTTAAGTCAAAGTCCGGGCATATTTCACGAAGCATCTTGCTTCCCGCCATAACCTTGATGAAGTCGATCTTATCTAAAATATATGATTTTCCTGCTGTAGGCATTCCATACAGACCTATTCTCATAAAGACTCCTTATAACAGTAGTTCCGGTCAAATTGGAGAGATATCTTTTCCAACTCTTCAAAAGTCATATCGCTACTCCCTATTGGTGGCAGATCAATGCAGTTTCCGCAGAAATATACCTTTTCGTTAGAAAAGAAGTAATTATTTTTACCCGCTCCGCACTGTCCTCCATACATAGTGCAATCCAGGCCTCCTCTTCTTACGGGGATTTCCTTCTCTGCCTGGTTAAGAAAAGCTCTATACTCATCAAGCGTTATCCCATATTTGCCGATCATACGTGAAAATGTCACCCTGGTGCCAAAGGGCATAAAAAAGGCTATTACTCTATCTGCATTCTTAAGGCTCTCTTCTCCGACAGTTGCATTAAATGTTGGGTAATGACCGGTAACCCGTTTATACTCCTCAACATTCTTTATAGCTCTGTCGAATGATCCGCAACGATTCATATCGTGAAGTTCCCGGTATCCGTCTATCGAAAATCCCACATTAATATGATGATCTTCAAGAAACTTCCACTCTTCGTCCGGGAGCGCAACAGTTCCATTGGTTATGGTATAGACGCTAATATTGTCATAGCCTTCAAGATACGAAATATAGGATTTCAGCTTAGCCCAATCCAAGAAAGCTTCACCATTTCCGACAAAGCCGATTTTAAAGGAGCCCTTAGCATAGCGTTTGACGTTGTCGAGTATTTCAAACACATTCATGTCATCATCTTCTACAATGCCTTTTTCATGAAAGTGACAATACCGGCAACCGAGATTACACCGATTATTAATTGAAATACATATTCTATCAATCATCCTCAGCCTCATCTTCTTCTATTTCTGTAGGGCGGTCCCACCAGTCCTGAGCCGTTCTATTGTTTCTATCTCGTATCAAAGTATCAGCATGCATATCATCCTTTAAAAAGTTATAGATTTTTTCATACCAATCATATCGTTTGCCCTGATTCTTGCGATTCCATCTCTGAACCGCACACTTAATTAACGCTGTATAGCCATTGCAATCCTGAGCATTAATACTTATATTGGGCATCGAACAGAGCTTCTTCACAAAGTTCATCTTCCCATGAAAGCATGCAATCATTAAAGGGGTATTCCCTTCATTTATCTCGCTTATTCTTTTATCACTTGGTTGTGTTTCGTCGACCGAGCATTTGTTATAATCTGCTCCGTGATCCAAAAGGATACAGAATTCTTCAAAAGAAGGATCATACCCATCTTTTGATCTTTTCTCTTCAAATCTTTCAATACAATGTTCAAGTGGAGTGTGGCAATACTGGTTAGAATCTGGCTTGTTAGGATCTGCACCATGCTCTAACAGGAAAATCAATTTAGCCTGTATCTTGGGTTCCGGAATAACTCTTCCTCTACGTTCCTCCACTTTCTCAGGTTCATTGCAGCGAATACAACTTATCAGCAAAGTCATTCCATCCGGAAGGAATGCGTCCAAATTCATTTGCTTAGCGGCAATATCATATCTTTCCAAATGATCAAACTCTAAATCAAGATCCAAAATATCTTGATAGTTGCTTTCCGTTTTGGATCTTTTTGCCATATATGTTTCTAAATAAAGAGTGTTTATCGATTCATCCGCAAGAAGTGGAATATCTTTATCAATGTGAATGATATCAACGACCCTCGACAACTGCTTTCTAACATCTTTTGCAAGTTCCACGATTCGCTGATCCTTTTCAGACACGCCAAGATTCTTAGAGACGTCATAGTGTCTTGTTTCCTTCTTTACTATCCGTCCCTTATATCTAAGCAAATATTCATCAATCATGCTCATTGTCTGAGATGCGATTTTCTTCTGCCTTCTTTCCTGCCCCGTTGACTGTCGATTAATTCTCGCATTCTTAAATGCGCTCAACTCAACAATCACTACGTCAGCAATGATAATCTGACTATAATCCTCTAATAGCAGATTAAGTAATCTTTTATTCCGCAAAAGCGCTGATGTATCAGGAATTGCTATCGCCACCTTTTGCGCGAGTGTTCCTGCAGGAACCTTGAGTGCTTTCTCAATACTTTCCAAATTATATGAAGGCGGGGTAAGCTTGTTGCTTTCATACTTGGATATAGTTTCTCTCTGTATTCCGGCCTTATCTGCTAAATCACCTTGTGTCATTCCTCGTTCTTTTCTCAGCCTACGAATATTCATTCCTACGGTATCATTAACATCTGTGTTTGCCATGTGCGCACCTCACTTTCATTATTATGATGTTAGTATAAATCATCTCAAATGTGCACACAAGCATTATTCGGTTTTTGCACATATGTAATTCCATTTGCAATTATTCGTTACACACTTTTCGGTGCTAATGCACTTTTTTCGTGCACATTATCATTTCACATTGCACAAAAAGGCCCGTAGCCGCCAAATCATCTCTGACAGCCTCGGGTATTTACATAAACCATATTTGTTTTTCTTATTTATCTGCTTTATCATTCTCCTTCTTCCAGTCTTCAAGCAACTGAAACAACACTTTCTCCATCTGTGACTTGGTATAAAATGTTGGGAAGTATTCCTGCAGTTTCTTCTTGGTGATCGTGAGTTGCTGAAATCTGTTGCTCTCATCCTTGGGAGCATTCTCGTTCAGGATCCGTATGAGTTCCATCTTAGTAATTGTTTCATGCTCTTTCATGTAATCCCGCAAGGCATACAGTTGAAACGCTTTGCAGATATCGTTCTCCATCATGTACTCGTAAAGCATTTCCTGAACTTCCGAATCCAAATAGGAGATTTCAACAGCCATTACAACAGCAAGCACCTTCTTATCTACTAAATCCAAAATACACGGAATGACTTCCGCAAGCCTCAGAAAACGATGCACCTGGTTCCTGCTCTCTCCGACATCCTTGGCCAGCTGTTCGTCCGCCCACAACTTCTTCCCTAATTGGAAAGAAGTTAAATCGTTGCGTTTACCCTGGCGTTTCATCGCCTCATACTTCATTTTGTACGCATATGCCTTTTCACTTGGCAAGATCTCTTCTCTCTGCAGATTCGAATCGACCATTGCCAGGACAGCTTCATCATCATTGTAATTCTTCACGATAGCCGGAATCCTCGCAAGTCCGATCTCCTTAACCGCAAATAACCGTCGGTGACCGGAGATCATTTCATACTCTCCGTCTTCAAGCGGTCTGACTGTTACCGGAACCAGCACACCATTTAACATGATGCTTTCCACAAGCTCATGCATCTTCTCATCATCCAAAACTTTGAAGGGATGATCCTTGAACGGCCGGATCTTTGCAACTTCTATCTCTTCACAACCGGCTACTGAAGGAACACAGAGCAGTTCATCAATGGATGTCATTTTGATTTTCTATCCAACTCTCTTAGCCACGATCCAGCACCTCCTCCGTTAATGTCCGGTACGCATTAGCAGCCTTTCCTTTCGGATCATACTGATAAATGCTAGAGCCTTCTGCACTGATCTCTGCTGCACGCACAGAAAGCGGAATGCATGTCTGAAATACCCCGATCTGATTCGAGTAAGTGTCTATAACAAGCTGTGAAATATCCCGGGCATAATTCGTTCTGGCATCCACTATCGTAAGTAATATCCCTTCGATCTGGAGATTCTTATTAAGCCTCCTCTGGACACGACCGATAGTTTTGATGAGTTGTTCTAAACCTTTTACCGGAAGATATGCAGCCTGCACCGGGATCAGTACACTGTCAGCACAAGCTAGAGCGTTGATCGTAAGCATCCCAAGAGAAGGCATGCAGTCGATGATAATATACTTATAGTCATATTCTGCTTTGAGATATTCCACAATACTCCTGAGCATGACTTCCCTACTCATAGCATTAACCAGATTGATCTCAAGAGCTGACAATTCGATATTCGCCGGAATAAGGTCCACGCCCTCATCATGCTGAATGATGGTCTGTGTGAGAGACAGTTTCTTCTCTTCCATCACTTCTGACAACAGTGTCGACAGTGTATATTCAAGCCGGTCCGGCTCCCTGTAACCCAGGCTGATCGTCATTGAGCCCTGAGGATCACCGTCGATCAATAAAACCTTGTTGCCCTCTGCAGCCAATCCAATTCCAAGATTTACAGCTGTAGTGGTCTTTCCGACACCGCCTTTTTGATTTGCAACTGCGATAACCTTACACATACTTTCACCCTCCTATTCCGGATCATCACTGTGCATCACTTCGATGTACTCATCCAGTTTCTCAGTGTTTACCAAAACAATCCTTCTGATGTGATAAACCGCCTTGGTTTCCTTCGCTAATTCCATAAAAGAATGAATTCCCATAGAATAGAGAAGCGCACCCTCGTCATAACGCACCCATTTCTTCTTTCCACCTGCAGCAAACTGCTTCGCCATGTTATCCAGTTTTTCCTGTTTTTCGGGATTAATTGATTTTCCTCTGCTATACATATCAGATACCTCCGTTTTCTTCTAAACACTGTTTTTCCAAGTATTCCTCAATAACATCTAAATCAATGACAACTTTTTTCTTTATACGAATATTGGCCCCTGCCGCTTTGGCGAGAGTGACGAAAGAGTAATAATTCATTGAATAAATCCGTGCTCCCTGAGCGTAAGAAACAAAAGTCCTTTTTTTACCTTCAAGAAATCGATCAAGATCCGGGCCTCTTCGTAATGCCCGAAGCTTCTCCTTCTCCTTTTCAGCCGCAATCTCCTCTTTGGTTCTCTTTGGCATTTTGTTCTCCTTTCCGTTAAAACCAATAGTTAGCAGTTACACCCAAGCAATCGAGTAGGAGGAAGTTTTAAAGAGTTTTAAAACTTCCGACCTCTCACACCACCGTACGTACCGTTCGGTATACGGCGGTTCACAACTTAATAACTATGCACTTTTTGGTAGTGGTCTGTTAGTGATAACAGACCTTTTAATTTTAGAATCTTCGCACTGATGATTGACCCTAGTCCACCTTTAGCGATTGCCATACAGCCTTTGCGTGAGTTTGATAGTCCCTCCGCTAGCCATCTTGGTGCTCCTAGTTTCATCAGTGCTCTTCTTCTTTTCCGTATGGTCTTCCACTGTTTCCATATACACATCCGAATACGCACTCTCAACCACATGTCGATTGTTTTTAATACCTTTTTCATATCGCATATTCGAAAGTAATTAACCCATCCTCTTATCACCGGATTAATTTTCGCTATTCTGCTTTCCATCGAGATGGATTTGCTACGTATCGTTAGCTCGTGCAGTTTTGCTTTCAACTTCTCCA
>ERZ773074.856-NODE-856-length-12232-cov-3.619200_pt1 | contig 12232 bp, 9 predicted proteins | sample MGYA00580615_ERZ773074 | MGnify/ENA primary metagenome ERZ773074 (study PRJEB29015, sample SAMEA2738126) | human oral metagenome | biome: human oral; feature: human-associated habitat; material: saliva | place: China | collected 2160 ...
CTGATACTCAAGATGACACCTATATAGACACAATTAATGATTGTTGATGTTCCTCCCTTACTTATAAGTGGCAATGGTTGACCTGTCACTGGTGCAAGCCCAACAGCTACTAACATATTGAATAGGGCTTGTGTTACCAGTAAAAATGCAATTCCCATAGCAAGAAAAGCAGGGAAAGAATTTTCACATCGATTAGCTATGATACCTGTTCGGAAGAGTAGGATGATGTAAAGGAATGCTACGATAGCCGCTCCTTCTACGCCCATTTCTTCGATGATGATTGCATAGATAAAGTCTGAGAAAGCCTGTGAAAGGAAGTCACGTTCTGTTGAGTTTCCTGGACCCTTACCTACGACATTCGATGTAGCGATGGCAATATTAGCGTGTGCCACTTGTGCATCTTTATCTAAATCATAGTCCTTTGGTGCCACGTATTCATTATTAAAGAACTTCTTAATACGTGCTTTCCATGTGTCAGCACGATGTAAGATCTTGCCTAAAGAACTTGGAGAATCTTCTTGTTGTTGCTCTTGTATGGTTTGCTCAGTGAGGTTTTGCTTTGTTGGTAAGTCTTCTTCTACCTTTTTATCATCACCAACAACCATGACCATTATAAGTGTGAATACGATAACCAGTGCAACTGCTCCAATTAACCTGCCAATCTGATTGAATGGTACTCGTCCAACTATCATCATAAGAACGATGGTTAAGGAGATGAGCATAGCTGTAGAAAGGTTCTCAAGTAGAATCAAGAAAATGAATCCACCAGATAATAACAAGATATCCCGGAACGCCTTTCTATCAGCTCCATGGTCGGTCTGCATGGCACTAAGTATCTGTGCAACTGCTAGTACAAGTGCGCCCTTTGCAATCTCAGAAGGTTGAAATTGTATACCTGCAAAACTTATCCATCTATTTGCCCCGTTGGTAGTTTGTCCTGCGACAAGTACCCACAGTAGTGTTACTAATGCTACACCAAGAAGGATGGGAGTAATCAGTTTGAAGTACTTGCATTTGATATTTAATACTACCACCATTAAGCCTATTCCAATAGCGAGAATACTACAGTGGTAGATGATAGGACTCCAATAATTTCCTCCTTTGTATGATAGTGAACTCGAAGCCGAATAGACCTCAATGATACTAATAATACATAGGAAGAAGAATACCATCCATATGACCTTATCACCTTTAAAAAGGTTACTGAGAGATTTATTGTTCATTTCCTTTCTTTCCGTTATCGAGCATCAGTATCTTATAAAGCTCTAACTAGTGCTTTAAACTGGTCTCCTCTATCCTCCATATTTTTAAAGAGGTCAAAGCTAGCACAGCATGGACTCAACAATACAGTATCGCCTGGTTTTGCCATATCTGCACATGCGGCAACACAATCTTTCATAGAGTGTGTGTCTCGAACAGGGATTCCTAAGCTATCGAAATTGTCGTGGAGTTTTTTGTTATCAGCGCCTAGATAAACAAGTCCAGAACATTTCTTTTTCACTAAATCTTTGATGGCATTATAGTCATTCCCTTTATCTTTGCCTCCAAGAATGAGGATTGTTGGGGTACGCATACTTTCTAATGCATACCAACAAGCGTCTACATTTGTAGCCTTTGAGTCGTTGATATATTGAACACCTGCAACCTTGCAAACCTTCTCTAGACGGTGTTCCACACCTGGGAAATCACTAAGACTCTTGCGGATACACTCCTTTTTTATACCGCTGATGTTTGATGCTATGCCAGCAGCAAGAGAGTTATATATATTGTGACGACCTGTTAATGACAAGTCTTCCTGTTCCATGTTGAAAGGTTCAGGTTGTTCTATCTTGTATTGTCCTTCTTCAATATAACCAATGCTACCATTCTCCTTTAGCTCTGAAAAAGGATAGCATACGGCATGTACATCGAACTTCTTTAACTCGTTCTTAATCACTGGATCATCATTCCAGTAGATGAAACTATCGTCCTTAGTTTGGTTCTGAATGATACGCATCTTGGCATCAGCGTAATTCTCAAACTTGTATTCGTAGCGATCCAAATGGTCTGGAGTGATATTTAAGAGGATAGCGATATTTGCGCGGAAATCGTACATATTGTCAAGTTGGAAACTACTTAACTCTATGATGTAATACGCATGTGGATCCTCAGCTACCTGCAATGCCAGGCTATTACCTATGTTCCCTGCTAATCCAACATCGTATCCTGCATTCTTAAAGATGTGATAGATGAGGCTTGTTGTAGTTGTTTTGCCATTACTGCCAGTGATACATATCATCTTCGAGTTGGTATATCTACCAGCAAACTCAATCTCACTGATAATATGTGTACCCTGTGCCATGAGTTTCTGAATCATTGGAGCCTCTTTAGGAATACCTGGACTCTTGATGATCTCGTCTGCATTAAGGATCTTCTCCTCCGTGTGGTGTCCCTCTTCCCACTCTATATGATGCTCATCCAGGAGCTTCTTATACTTGTCTTTAATAGATGACATGTCTGAGACGAAGACATCAAAGCCTTCTTTCTTTGCTAGTACAGCTGCACCAGCACCGCTCTCTCCAGCACCAAGTATTACGATTCTTTTCATATCTATTTCCTTTCTTTTCTTTCCTAATATCTACTTGGATGATGTCTTAGTATTTGCATCGTCCTATTAAGATAAGCCTTTCTTCAATACAAAGAAGCGTCCTTCTTCGTTGGAATAAACGCCTAGTTAGATGGCTAATAGGCGTTTCCTTCTTTTGTGTAAAGAACTTGATCGTATCGAGAAAGCGTATTTATCTGATTTTAAGAGTGATAAGTGTTAATGCCGCAAGTATAATCGTTACGATGATGAAACGCAAAGTTATCTTGCTTTCGTGTACTGCTCCATGTGGTACTTTTATCAGATACTTGCAGTCGGGGTCTAATTGTGAGTCCTGAGTACGGAAGTTATCATGAATAGGAGTACGTTTGAATATACGCTGCTTAACGCCTTTACGCTTACCTAATTTGTAATACCAAACTTGTACGATGACACTCAAACTCTCAACGAAGAATATTCCACAGAGGATTGGAAGCATCAATTCCTTATGTATGATGATAGCTCCTACTGCAATGATACCGCCGATGGTTAAGCTACCAGTATCTCCCATGAAAACTTGGGCAGGGTAAGCATTATACCAAAGGAAACCTATTAGTGCTCCAATAAATGCCATGAAGAACACTACTAGCTCCTCCGTTCCTGGAATATACATAATATTCAAGTAGGCTGCATATTGTATGTGGCTACTGACATAGGCTAAAATTCCGAGAACAACACCGATTATAGCGGAGTTTCCAGCACACATACCATCCATTCCGTCATTAAGGTTTGCTCCATTAGAGACGGCTGTTACAACGAGAATGGTCATGATTACGAATAGAATCCAACCACCAGCTGTTTTATAGTCTCCTAAGAATTCAACTAGTTTGGAGTAGTCTAAATTATGTGACTTTACGAATGGTATTGTCGTCTTTAACGTTTTCTCAGCCTTAGCTTCATGTTTAACAACTATTTCCTGACCATTCTGATTAGTCACTTCTAGATTCATGTTTGCTTTAACATCAGGCGATGCCCAAAGAACAACACCTACAATGAGTCCGATAGTGACCTGTCCTATAATCTTATACTTACCTTTTAAACCCTCTTTATTGTGCTTGAAGATCTTGATGAAGTCGTCCATTCCACCGAGAAAACCCAACCATATAGTTGTAATAATCATCAATATCAGGTAGATGTTACGCAATCGACCAAGCAAGATTACAGGTACTAGTAGAGCAATAATAATGATGATACCTCCCATGGAAGGTACTCCCATCTTCTTAACACCGAATGGGTCTATGCTAGCATCACGTTGAGTCTCAGTTATTTGTTTGCTTTTAAGATACTTGATAAATCGTTCTCCGAACCATGCTGATATAAGCAATGCTAATATCATAGCCAATATGCCACGGAAACTAATGTACCCCCATAGATGGGAGCCACTTATACCGAACTGATCTAACCAGCGGAAGATATAATATAGCATATTACTTGTCTTTATTATTTTTATTTAATACCAAATATCTCACGGATTACTTCGTGGTCATCAAAATGATGTTTCACGCCATTGATTTCTTGGTATGTTTCGTGTCCTTTACCTGCTACTAGGATAACATCTCCCTTCTTTGCCATCATTGAAGCAGTACGTATTGCCTCTTTACGATCAACAATGTTGAGTACTTTCTTACGTTGTGTAGCATCAAGTCCTGCCATCATGTCATTGATAATAGCCTGTGGATCTTCATCACGTGGATTATCACTAGTAAGGATAACAGTGTCACTTTGCTTAACAGCCTCTTGTGCCATCAATGGACGTTTACCCTTGTCACGATGACCGCCAGCACCACATACGGTTATGATATGTCCACCCTTATTATCCAAAACATCATGGATAGCAGCCAAAACATTCTCTAGTGCATCAGGTGTGTGTGCATAGTCGACAATGGCAGTGAAGCCTTCTGGGGATTGAATAGGCTCAAGACGACCATTCACACTCTTCAATGTGCTAAGTGCGAGGAGTATCTCATCTGTTTTCTTGCCCAGCATCTTTGCTGCACCATATACAGCCAATAAGTTGCTAACATTGAATTTACCAATAAATTGAACGCCTACCTCTTTTCCATCAATCTCCAGGTACATGCCTTCGAAATGACACTCAAGAATTTTTGCACGGAAGTCTGCCATGCGTTTGGTTGAGTATGTCTTGATGGTAGCTTTCGTGTTCTGCACCATGATCATCCCATTCTTGTCGTCAGCATTTGTTATGGCAAAGGCATGCTTTGAAAGACCATCAAAGAACATCTTCTTCGCATTTCGATAGTTTTCGAAGGTTTTGTGATAATCTAGGTGATCACGTGTAAGATTTGTAAATATAGCTCCTGTGAAGTCTAATCCACCGATACGGTGCTGATGAATCGCATGGCTAGAACATTCCATGAATGCATATTCACATCCAGCTGCAACCATATCTGCTAGGAGTCGATTGAGTTCTATTGGATCTGGAGTTGTGTGATCGGCTGGTATTGCCTTATCATCGATATAGTTGCATACGGTAGATAATAACCCAACTTTATAACCGAATTCACGGAACATATTATATAATAAGGTGGCTATCGTAGTCTTGCCATTTGTTCCTGTGACACCAACTAACTTTAGTTTATGTGATGGGTCTCCATAGAATAATGTTGCAATTTCACCAGCAGTTTTCTCCGTAGATTCAACCTGTACGTAGGTAACATTCTCATTCAGAGTGTCTGGCATGTCTTCCAATAATACAGCCACCGCGCCTAGTTCTATAGCCTTTCCAATAAACTGATGACCATCTACTTGTGTTCCTTTCATGGCAATGAATAGATGACCATTAGCAATCTTTCGGCTATCAATGTTTACACCAGCAATTTCAACCTCGGTACTCCCTTTGATGGTAGTAGGGTTGATGTTCTTGAGTAATTCGCTTAATTTCATATCTTTGTTCTATTATATCTTTGTTTATTGTTCACTAGTATGTTAACCCAATCTAAGTGAACATTGCATACCATTTTTTATTTTGTCGCCAGGTGCCAAGCTCTGTTCTATAACACGACCTCTACCTGTAATGCGTACTTTAATACCTCTCTTTTCCATTAGATAGACAGCATCACGGGCTCCCATACCACGTACGTTTGGTACTAGATTCCCCTGATTTATGTCTTCCTTATGGAAGGTAAGAGTCTTACCATTCTCTGTGGTTGTTCCCCAAACTGGGTTTCCGAAGGGATATGCACCATTCCATCCGTTTGTTACATTAAAGCCAAGTGCATTTAAAACATAGTCTGTTGCTAATAGATTTCCTATCTTTGCTGATGGGATAAGTATTGATGATTTGTCACGTGCATCGGTAACATTCAATTTCAGACTCTGTGCCATTATACCTTCTGCTATATGGTGGAAAACGACGCCACTCATACCACCACCTGAAGCTGGTAATCCGCTCTTTTGAATACAAACGATACAACTATAACGTGGTTTGTCTGCAGGGAAGAAGCCTGCAAAACTAAGTAGATAGTTTACAGCACCAGCCTTATAACCAACTGCACCTTTGGACATCTGGGCTGTTCCAGTCTTACCAGCAACGAGGAATTTGTCTGATCCTGCTCTCTTGCCAAGACCTTCTGATACTACTTCTGTTAGGATTCTTGTAATATCCTTGATGGTACTTTCTTTGGCAATATGTTCTTTTACTACTTGTGGCGGATTGTCATAAATTACTTGACCATTCTTTACGATTTGCTTTACAAAGCGTGGTCTCATCATTTTTCCACCATTAGCAATGGCATTGTAGAATGCCAGGGTTGAGATTGGAGGAATCTGTGTTTCATATCCGATACTCATCAAAGGCAATGCTGTTGCACTCCAGTTGTCATATTGCCCATGGTGGTTCTTATGTGGCATACGTATCTTAGCAGGTGATGAGCCCACAATTGGTATGTGAAAATTAGTAGCGAGTCCGAGGTCGTAAATACCCTGAACAAACTTCTCTGGATTCTTGTGGTAATGTAAGTCAATGATACGACTAACACCTATATTCGAGCTATATTTCAATGTCCATGGCAGTGTTAACGTACCATAGCCACCACGTGTCCAGTTATGATCTTTCATGTCTCTACCATACATTGGCCATACTCCTGAACCTGTTTGTACAGTATAGGTAGTGTCGACCAAACCATCGTCTAGGATTGCCATAATAGAGGCTGTCTTGAATACAGAACCCGGCTCAAGTAAGTCGCTAACAGCATGATTTTTTACTTCACGATACTGTCCATCGCTGCATTTATCCATATTGACGATGGCTTTCACATCTCCTGTCGCAACTTCCATAACGATAGCAACGCCCACATTACCATTCACATTAGGATCTTTGAGCTCGTCTATTAAGGCTCTTTCTGCTAAGTCTTGCATACCAACATCAATGGTTGTTATGATGTCTGCACCATCGACAGGAGGCGTATCTGTGATGTTTAAGTATTTATTACGGACTTTGCGACGATGAATGATACCATCTGTTCCACGCAATATAGAGTCATATGATAACTCAAGTCCGCATCGTGCCGTATCTTTTGCACCGAACATATCGCCAACGGTCCGCTGTGCCAATGAACCAAAGGGACGTCGACGAGCATTGAACTCTTCCCAATGAAATCCACTCTTAAACTTAGATAGATGTAATATAGGTAAGGTCTGTATTTCTTTGAATGTATTGTAGTCTATGCGCTCATCCCATATTGGCCAGTGCTTACTCATCTTATGATATCCTTCTAATAGTTGCTTTTTGAAGTCTGCAGCAGAGCGCTCTGGGAAGATGTTATTAAGACCTTTGCTGATGTAATTTATACTATCGATAAATGCCGTATCATTGCCTGCATCTTTAAGAGCATTGAAGTCTAAATACACTTTGAACTCTGGTAGAGAACTAGCCATGAGTTGCCCATCACAACTAAGAATGTTACCTCTTGTAGGTTTTACCCTTACACTATCTTTCTTTTGCGTAGAAGCAACTTCCATCCAATAAGACCTACTAGCAGTCATCGTGTAGATGGTTTTCCCAAGTACAGCAAGTGCAATCAGCGACATCACAATAGCGATGGCGCTGTAACGTGGGATAATCTTTCTATTATTGAACTTGCTCATTTTATTTACTTCTCTGGGACATTTATTATATAAGGTGGGCGATCTGACATTTTCAGAACGCTGTCTTTTCTATTCTTTAGCAACTCTAGAATATGACTTTCTCGAGACTTTTCTGTGAGTTGACTACTACTTGATAATGCTCTATATTTTGCATCTTCTAGCTCTGTGTTAAGTTTATCAATCTCTATCAGATATTTCTGAACGCTGTATCTATTAGATATGTATATAATGGTGAAGCCAACAATGACGAGGATTAACCAAATGTTATTGCGTAACAGACGGGCTGAGAGAATATCGCCACCAAGTATCTTTCTCAAGGTAAAGTTGGATGATTGAGGCTGTTCATCCTCGCGCGCTTGTTCTGCGATTGCTGCTTTGAGAATCTTAACCTCAGCTTCTTCCTCTTTCTTCCATTCTTCTTCTTGATGTCTTTTCTCTTCTTCCTTTATCTGTCGTTTTGCTTCTTTCTTTCGCTCTTCTTCATCTTGAGCAGGGATGTCCTTAACTCTCTTCTCTGTTAATATATCACCTTTAAGGTGGGGGATGTTTGTCCCTTTATTACTATCTGTAATCTCTAAAGCTATTGAAGATGACTCTTCTCTCTCATAGATATCACCTTTGGCGAGTGGATTAATGACCGATTCAGATTTGTCATTATCCGTATTGTCTCTACCACGAAAGCTTTCAGCGGTTACATCTAGATTCTTTATGTCGTTCTTGTCAATCATTTGCTTTCTTTTCTGCTATTCTTAGTTTGGCACTTCTACTACGTGGATTCTGCTCTTGTTCTGCGTTACTTGCTGTGATAACCTTGTTGTTTATTAGTTTGAAAGGGGTCTCTCTCTTCCCATAGAAATCTTGCTTTACCTTTCCTTCAATATTCCCCGACTTCATGATATTCTTAACCATTCGGTCTTCTAAAGAATGATAGGTAATCACTGAAAGACGTCCCCCTGGGGAAAGCAAGTCTGTTGCTGCAAGTAGCATTTCACGTAAAGCATCCATTTCATGATTGACTTCAATACGTAGTGCTTGAAACATCTTTGCCATGTCTTTCTTCTCTCTTGCATGAGAGAAAAATGGTTCGACGATGGCTAGTAATTCATTTGTGCTTTTGAATTCCAGCTGTGCTCTTGCTTTGACGATAGCTGATGCGATACGACGGGACTGTTTTATTTCACCATAGAGATATAATATGTTCGCCAGTTTCTCTTCATCTTCTTCGTTAAGAATATCAGCTGCTGTGCGTCCAGCACGCTTATTCATTCTCATATCGAGGGGTGCATCGAAACGGAAAGAAAAGCCACGAGTCTCATCATCAAAGTGATGACTACTGACCCCCAAGTCGGCTAATAAACCATTTATATGGTCTATGTTGTAATAGCGCATCCAGTTCTTTAAATACCTAAAGTTCGAACGAATGAAAGTGAAACGATCTGTTTGATCGTTGTTTAACCCCATCTTGCTAATATTCAACTCGGCATCTGCATCTTGATCGAAACTATAGAGACTACATCCTTCTTTAAGGCGAGAGAGTATTTCTCGACTATGACCTCCACCCCCAAAAGTGACATCCACATATACTCCATTAGGATGAATGTTTAGCCCCTCAATACTTTCGTTGAGGAGTACAGGTACATGATATGTTTCTGCAGTTTTAATCATCTTTTCCGTTTGTTGTGGGAGTCTATTTATCTGTATTTAATAAACTACTAGAGTAGAAGTCTTCTGTTTCCATGGTTTCTTCCATGGCTTTGCTAAATTCTTCTGCCGACATAAAAGGTTGTTCGGAATCGCTTGTTGACCAGATCTCTATACAATCATCCATCCCTGTAAAACGTATTTGTTGGTTGATATTAGCCATTTTTAGATATCGCTTAGGGATGAGGAATCGTCCACTATTGTCCAGCGTGATAATTTCGACATCAGTAACAAACTGACGATAAATCATCTGATCTCGTTTGTTCCAACGGCTTAATCGCTTGCGCAAAGTATCCATACGTTGATTCCAAACTGATTGGGGGTATAGTACAAGGCACGCTTCAAAGATGTCTTTGCGCAGTATCAACGAGTCTTCGCCAGATGCGTTTAGCACCTTGCGGAATGTAGCAGGCAGAAAAGCTCGCCCTTTCGTATCTGTTTTTGCGTCAATATTTCCTAAGAACCTCATGCGTACTTCTTATAAAACTCGTATTTGGCTTCAAAGTTACATATTTTTCCCCACATATCCCCACCATACTCCACTATATTTTATAAAGGCTCTTTTTTTTGTGAAAATTAACGCTTTATTTGGGGTAAAGACAATGTCCTTAAACCAGTTAGACGCATACTTTTTTTGTCTAAATTGCATATTTTTCGACAAAAAAGATAGCTAATTCAAATGGTTTCGTTATTTTTGCATGTTATTACGAGGATTTCCGATAACATGAGTAGTTCGATAGAGAAGACAATAGACATCGATAAGATACTTGTTGATAAAATGGGTGCAAAGGCAAAGTTTGTACCTTCTTTTGTTGTAAAGTGGTTGAAGCATATTCTTCATGAAGATGAAGTCAATCAGTTTCTGTGGGATAATAGAGGATTGACAGGAACAGCATGGCTCAAAGCATGTGTATCATATCTTGACATGACCTTACAAATTGAAGGTCTAGAAAATCTACCAGATAAGAACGATGGAAAACTTTATACATTTGTTTCTAACCATCCTCTTGGTGGACAAGATGGTGTAGCTCTAGGTGCTATTATCGGGCAACATTATGATGGGAAGTTCCGTTATTTAGTGAATGATTTGCTTTTAAATCTTCCAGGTTTAAAGCCTGTTTGTATTGGGATTAATAAAACGGGTAAACAGAGTCGAGATTTCCCTCGTATGGTAGAAGCAGGTTTTCAAAGTGATAATCACATGTTGATGTTTCCTGCAGGATTGAATAGTAGGAAGATAAATGGACGCATTCATGATCTTGAATGGAAGAAGACATTTATTACAAAGAGTGTCGAATATCATCGTGATGTAGTACCTATCTTTTTTGGAGGTAGAAATTCTGAACGCTTCTACCGCATAGCTCATTTTAGTGATAAATATGTCAAAAAGATGAATATTGCAATGCTTTTCCTTGTCGATGAAATGTATAAAAATGTTGGGAAAACATTTCGTGTAGCTATTGGGAAACCTATTCCATGGCAAACATTTGATAAGTCAAAAACACCGATGGAATGGGCTAAGTTTGTAGAAGAAAAGGTGTATGAATTATAGTTCTATTCGATGAGGCTAGTGATAGTTAAGGGATAAAACTGAATGAGAGAATTAAAGAGAAAGCAAAAGAATAGTACATATATGGAAGAAGAAATCATCCAACCCATCAGTAAGGAAGTGCTCAAAAGCGAGCTGACAGTAGATAGGTTACTTCGCATGACCAATAAGAGTCATAATGAAATCTACGTCATAACAGCTAAAAATGCACCTAATGTAATGAAGGAAATCGGTCGTCTTCGTGAGATTGCATTCCGTAATGCTGGTGGTGGTACGGGTAAGTCAATGGATATTGATGAGTTTGATACAATGGATAGTTGTTGTCGTCAGCTTATTGTCTGGAATCCCGATGCTGAGGAGATTATAGGAGGCTATCGTTATATCTTCGGAAGCGACTGGGAAATAGCTAATGATGGACAACCAGTATTGGCAACAAGTCATATGTTCCATTTCTCTGATAAATTTATGAAGGATTATGCACCATATACTGTTGAATTAGGACGTTCTTTTGTTTCCTTAGAATATCAAAATGTTCGTCGCAATGCAAAGAGTATCTTTGCTTTAGATAACCTTTGGGATGGTCTTGGAGCATTGACAGTCTTGAATCCAGATTGTAAGTATTTCTTTGGGAAGATGACAATGTATCCTTCTTATATACGCCGTGGTCGGGATATGATTCTATACTTTTTAAAGAAGTATTTTGATGATAAGGAAGACTTAATTATACCGATTAAACCATTAAAAATAGATACTCCAATTGATGAATTAGACGCTCTTTTTAATGGTAAAAACTTCAAGGCTGATTATAAGATACTGAATAGTGAGGTTCGTAAATTAGGTTACAATATTCCACCACTTGTCAATGCATATATGAATCTATCGCCAACAATGAAGCTATTTGGCACAGCTATCAACTATGGATTTGGTGAGGTTGAAGAGACGGGAATCTTAATTTCTGTTGATGAGATATTTGAAGAGAAGCGTATTCGCCACATCGAGAGTTTTGCGGATGAGCATCCCGAGTCGTTAGAGTTTACTAGTGGCGCAAATCATGTTATTTATAAGGAAAAATAGGGTGGGGTTATATTCTTTGTGAATAATTCCTTTTACTTATATGAAAATGGTAGAGAATCCTTGAAAAGGTGATTCTCTATTTTTTTATATTATACTTTGAAATCATTTAATAAAGTTAATGAGTGAGAGTGTTGAACTTAGTTTCTACCCTTTTCGATGGTTCTCTCTTATCAAATCAT
>ERZ773074.858-NODE-858-length-12219-cov-18.697221_pt1 | contig 12219 bp, 5 predicted proteins | sample MGYA00580615_ERZ773074 | MGnify/ENA primary metagenome ERZ773074 (study PRJEB29015, sample SAMEA2738126) | human oral metagenome | biome: human oral; feature: human-associated habitat; material: saliva | place: China | collected 2160 ...
GGTACATCCTGCTCGGTAAGGGCGAGATTCACACCGGCGGCGCCGATAAGGACTCAATCCTTGCTGACACCATGGAGGCAATCTTCGGACTGACCTACCTGCAGTGCGGTCGCGAGGCAGCCCGCGAGCTGGTTCTGCGCCTGATTGCGCCGCTGCTCGACGACGAGAAGGTGCTGAACTCTGGACGCGACTGGAAGACCGACCTGCTGAACCTCGCCACCGCCCGCGGCTGGGGAGACGTCAGCTATGAAGTCACCGGCGAAGGCCCCGACCACGCGCGCGTGTACACCGCGGTTGCAATCGTGGCGAACCAGAAGACGGGCACCGGCGTGGGCCCGAGCAAGAAGGAAGCGGAGCGCCTGGCCGCCGAGCAGGCTTACCGCATGCTGGTCTAGGCCCGCAGCCTTACCCGCGGACCGTTGAAGGGAGAGAACCGTGCCCGAACTGCCCGAGGTAGAAACCGTCCGCGCAGGTCTAGCCGAGCACTCGGTGGGCCGCCCCGTACGGGCGGTGCGCGTGGTCGATGCCCGTTCGCTGCGCAGGCATCTGCCAGGCCCCGCCGACTTCGAAGCGGCACTCACCGGCAGGGCGCTGCGCGGTGCATACCGCCGCGGCAAGTACCTGTGGCTGACCCTGAGCGAGGCGGACGGCACGCTCGCCGACGAGGCGCTCGTGGTGCATCTGGGCATGAGCGGTCAGCTGCTCGTGCGCGATGAGCCGGGCAGCGAATTGGGCAGCGAATTGGGCAGCGATTCGGGCGATGAAACGGAGGCTCGCGCGGCCTTTGATGAGCAGCCGCGGCACCTGCGCGTGGCCCTGGAACTGGGACCTGTCGGAACTGCCTCCAGTGAGACGGGTGCCGGGCAGCGTCTGCTCTTCGTGGACCAGCGCATCTTTGGCGGCATGTTCCTCAGCCCGCTCGTGCCGGATATCCCCGCGGCGGTTGCGGGCGAAATGGCACCCGAAGAGGGTACCAATCCCGGCGCCGATTCCAACGCCGTGCCCGAGCATTTCCTCGTGCCGCAGGCGGTCAAGCACATTGCCCGCGACCCGCTGGATGAGTTCTTCGACCCCGCGGCGGTGCGCCGCAAGTTCCTGCGCACCTCCAGCGGCATCAAGAAGGTGCTACTGGACCAGTCCGTGATCTCCGGGGTGGGCAATATCTACGCCGACGAGGCGCTGTGGCGGGCGCGACTACACTACGCGAAGCCCGCGCGCACCCTGAGCGCCGCGCAGACCCGCGACCTGCTGGATGCGGTCACCCAGGTGCTCCGCGAGTCCCTGGCGGCCGGCGGCACGAGCTTCGACGCCCTGTACGTGAACGTGCTGGGCGAGTCGGGGTACTTCGAGCGTTCGCTGAACGCCTACGGGCGGGCGGGGGAGCCTTGCCACCGTTGCGCGGAGGCGGGCCGCACCTGCCTGATCGTGCGCGAGCCGTTCCAGAACCGCTCCTCCTATCGTTGCCCGCACTGCCAGCGGGCGCCGCGCGCCCGATAGGTAAAAGCGCGGGCTAGATAAAAGCTCCGTAAAGCATCACGCTAGATAGACGCTCCGGCGCAAAAATGACGGCGTAGCTACGTTCCTCCCGAAAACGGGGGATATAGCTACGCCGTCATTCATTTAAACCCGCCGCGGCAAGAGCCGGCAGAAAAGGCTGGGGGGGGGGAGGGAGGAGGAGGCGTAGGGGGTCTGCGCCTAGCGGCTGTACCTGTCCCCGTAGAACAAGCCCAGACGCTCGTAGCCCTCCTCAATCGACACGGAGGGCTCCCACTGCAGCAGCTCGCGGGTTCGGCGCTGATCGAACCAGTGCGCGGTCGACAGCTGCTCGGCGAGGAACTCCGTCATGGGCGGCTCATCGCCGGCGGTCACGTTCTTCGGCAGGCGCTCCCACACGCGCTCAATCACGCGTCCGGCCAGGGCCGCAACCTTCGCGGGCACCGAGACACGCGGGGCGGGAACGCCGACCGCCTCGCAGAAACCGCCCAGTAGCTCGGCAATGGTGCGCGGCTGACCGTTCGTGACCACCAGCGCCCGGCCCGCAAAGGCGTCGAGGCGCTGATAGCCGCGCACCAGCGCATCCGCGGCGTTATCAATGTAGAGCGTGTCAATCAGGCCCGTACCGCCCGAAAGCAACGGCAGGCGACCCGCGGCGGAACGCTCCAGAATACGCTCGACCAGCTGGGTATCGCCCGGACCCCACATCAGGTGCGGGCGCAGCGCTCCGGTGTGCATGACCCCGCCACCGGGCAGGGCAGTGCCGTTCGCCTCCAGAACCAGCAGCTCGGCGGCCGCCTTGGAGCGAGCGTAGTTGCCGCGCGCGTGCTCCGGGGATGCCTCGCCGGCGCCGTCACCCACGATGGAAGAGCCCGCGTGGGCCACCGAGGGCGAGGAGATGTACAGGAAGGTGCGCACCGAATGGTTCACCGCGGCCTGCAGCATGACGCGGGTTCCGCCAATATTGATGCGCTCGTAGTCGGCCCACTCGCCGCTGACCGAAACCTTCGCGGCCGCGTGCACCACGCCGTCCACGCCGGTCATGGCCTCGTCGACGACCTTTTCGTTCGTGATGTCGCCGCGCACCTGCTCAAAGCGGGGGCGAATCGAATCGGGTAGCAGGGCCGCGATGCCCGAGTCGCCGCGCTGCAGAACGCGCACATCGTAACCGACGCGCAGCAGTTCCAGCACGCTCTCACGACCCAGCAGTCCGCTCGCACCGGTAAAGAGGATGCGCTCGCCAATACGCGGTGCGAAGTCCGACTCCTCGACGGCGCGCAGGGAACGCGGCGCGGGGTCGCTGTAGCGGGCGGCCAGGGGGCGCGCCGGCTTACGGAAACGAGCCGTGGGGGAGGTCGCCGTGTGCGCGGTCGACAGGCGGGGCGCAGATAGATGGGGCGCAACCTCGCGAGAAGAGGACCCACGAGAAGAACGAGGGGACATCATGCTCCTTAGAAAGTAAAGACCCGGCGGATTTACGCCCCGGCGAGGACCTTAGCCGCCCACTCGCCCAGGGCGGGGCGGTCAATCTTCGAATTGTGGCGAATATCGGTCGGATGCTCGTGCACCACCAGCACGGCGGCCACCTCCACACCGGTATCCTCGGCGACCTTTCGGCGCACCAGCTGGGAGAGCTCGAAGGGTGCCACGCCCTCCGCAATGGGGAAGCGGCCCACGCCGGGAATGCGGTCGAGCAGGGCGCGCTTGAACGCGGAGGCCGACTGACGCGCCTCCAGTACGGCGGTGTTCGCGGAAGCCTCGATGACCAGCACGGGGGCGGCGGTTCCGGCGGGGCCCACCGCAACCAGGGCGGCGCGGCGTACCTCCGGCAGCGACTCGGCGGACTGCTCGGCGGCCACCGGGGTCAGCACGCCCTGGGAGGTCAGTAGCACGTGGGCGAGGCGGCCCTCAACCCATAGGCGGCCCGAAGCGTCCAGGTGACCGATATCACCGGTGTGATGCCAGCCCGGGGTGCTAATGGACTGCTCCTCGGTGACCCACAGGGTGTCGTAGCGGTCCTTCACGTGCGGTGCCGAGACCAGAATCTCGCCGGTCACGCCGGGCTCGTGGGTCATCTCATCCGCGACCGAACCGTCCTGCAACAGCGGCGCAATAGCCACCGCCGCGCCGTACACCGCGAAACCAACGCACACGCCGTCACGGGCGAACGGGTCAAGCACCTCACCGGCAGCATTCGGGGTGCCCTCATCAATCGCCTGGCGAATCATTTCGAAAGACACATCGGTCACCGGCAGGCCCTCGGTCATGCCGTAGGGGGTGTGCAGGGAGGCGTTCGGCACCAGGGCGGACAGCTCCTCCAGCAGGGGCACGGGAATCGGCGCGCCAGCGCTCAGCACGGTCTGAACCTTAGCCAGGGCCGCGCGCTGCTCAGCGTTCAGCTCGTCGGCGGTCGCCACCACGTTCACCAGGGCGGCGGGGGAGGCGAACACGACCGAAGCGTCGATGGCCGCCGCGGCCGAGGCCAGGGCAGAGGCCGTCAGGGTCTTCGGGCGGGTCACGTCCATGGTCGGGGTCACGCTGGTCGCGCCCAGGGCCGGACCCAGCAGCGCGAAGGGCGCGAAGCCGGCCACCAGGCCGCTACCGGGCGTAAAACCGTAGGTGTTCGCGATGGCATCGCGCATACCCGCCAGCTGCCGCTGCGTGTACACCACGCCCTTGGCCGGGCCGGTCGAACCGGAGGTGTACAGCACCGCCGCGTCAGCATCCGGCACGGGGGAGGGGAACTCCACCACGGTCGGGGTGGGGGTAGGCTCACCGAGTCGTCCCTCGGCGGAGGCGGCGAACACGGAACCGGCAACGCCCAGCAGCTTCTCCTGCGCGGCGCCCAGCGGCTCCACAGAGATGCGCTTGCCCGGCCAGAGCAGGGTGCGGGCGGCGGTCAACGCGGCGGGAATACCGATCAGGAAGCTCGGGTTGGCGCCCTTCAGCGCGCGGGTCAGGCCCGCCAAGCCCAGGCCGGTGTCGGCCACGACGATGACCGCGCCGAGCTTCAGGCAGGCGTAGATCAGGGTGGTCAGGCGTGCACCGGGCGGCACCATGAGGTTCACGCGGTCGCCCGGGCGCACGCCCAGGGCGTGAAGGCGGGCCGCGGCGGCGTTGACCTGGCGGTTCAGCCCGGCCCAGGTGAGGGTCACGCTCACTGTGGTGCCATCGCCCTTGGGGTCCATGTCCACCACGGCCACGGAGGTGTCGTCGGCGCGCTCGGTGAGGGCCGCGAGCATGGGGCGGAATACCTCGGGAACAGTGCCCTCAGCAACGGTACGCTCGCCGGCGGCTCCCGCCGAGGTTTCGGTGTCCAGGCCGTGGCGGCGCGCGCGGGCGGCGCGGTGCTCGGCCTCAGCGTTGCGTGCCGGAACCAGGGAACCGTCCTCGCCGCGGGTTCCAAAGGTCTGTGCGAGCCAGGACATGATCGGCGCGGCGATATCGTAATCCTCTGCCACCAGGTGCGAAGCCTTCTCGTAGCGGTGCACCTTAGCCTGCGGCATGCGTTCCATCAGGTCGAAGAGGTAGCGGCGCTGGAACACCGGATCCTTCGTGCCCCACTGGAAGAACGCGGGCACGTCCAGGTTGCGAATCTGCTCGGCAATGCGCTGCATGGGCGCGTACGAAGGCACGTCGGTGCCGGTCGGAATATCGCCCACGAAGTTGCGCACGCCCTCGCGCCAGGCCGGGTGGGCGTAGGGGGCGCGGTAGGTGCGGTAAATCGCCTCGTTCAGCGGGCTCGGGTACAGGCGCTTGGGCTGCTTACCCTTCGGCTGCGGCAGGGGGCCGCCCGCGGGGCCGGCGCCGGGGGTTCCGGGCTCGGGCAGGCGGCCCTCGTTCTGGGCCAGGCCCAGGGTCACATCAATAAACGCGGTGGAATCACGGGTGCCCAGCTCGTGCACGCCTAACGCCAGGCGCAGGGCGGCGGGAATGTTCTCAATGCCGTCGTGGTACACCGCGGTGTTCGTCAGCAGCACGCCTGAGAGAAGGTCGCGGTGCTCCAAGGCCCAGCCGAAGGAAATGAGGCCGCCCCAGTCGTGGGCGAGGGTCACGACCGGCTGATCGGTTTGATCCAGGCCGAGGGCCTTCGTAAAGTCGCCCAGGTCGGCGATGCGGTCCTCCAGGCTGCGGCGCTCGCCCTCCAGATCCAGGTGGGTGCGCTCCGAGAAGCCCATATCAATCTGGTCGACGGCCACCACGCGCCAGGGGGCGCGCTCGTTCACGCCCGCATCCAGCACGGTGCGCCACAGGTACGACCAGGTCGGGTTGCCGTGCACGCACAGAATCGTGCCGATGGGCTCCAGGCCGCGTTCGGCGAGCACCGGTAGGTTGTCCAGGTAGTGCCAGCGGCGCGCGTCTGCCTGCTTTGCCCGCCGCTCAATGGGGGCGGTGGTGGGCACCTCCAGCCGGTGGGAGTAGCGCGGGTCCACGCCCGCCCACTCCTCCGGGCTGTAGGGCGGCTGGGTCTTGGGGAAGTTCAGGTGACGCATACTGGGGTCCTTCCGGCCGAGGGCTTCGGCGGTTAGCGGAATCGGTGAGGGGATGCCGGGTTGGGGGCGGCGAACGGGCTGAAGGGCCCGCGGGGGTGAGTCGCTACCACTGAATCTCGAGCAGGGCGGTGTTCAGGCCCGAACCCACGCCCATGCACAGAATACGGTCGCCCTCCCTATAGGTGGGGGCGTACTCGGCCAGGGTCATCGGCAGCGCCGCGGCGGCCACGTTGCCCCACTTCGGGAAGGTCAGGGGGATACGGTCGCGCTCGATGCCGACCGCCTCAATAATGGCGTTCGTGTGGGCATTCGAAATCTGGTGGGTCACGTAGGAGGTCATGTCGTTCCACTCCCAGCCGTCCTCGTGCGCCTGCTCCCAGGCCTGCGCTACGAGCTCCAGGCCGTACTTGAGCAGGCCCTCGGCGTCAGTGTTCATGCCCTGATCGGCCTCGCCACCGATGCACAGGTTACGGTGCTCAGTGCCCGCGCGGGACACCGAACCGATGATGCGGTGACCCTCCGGGTGGCGGTCAGCGCGACCAATCACGGCCGCCGCCGCACCCGAACCGAGGGTCAGGGTCGCAAACTGGGCCAGCACGTCCTCGCGGGTCGAATCGGGGTTGTTCAGAATGCGCACCGCGGTACGGTGCCACGGGGAGGGGTCCTCACCAGCCACGATAAGGGCGTACTCGATAGCGCCCGCATCAATCATGGTGGAGGCGACAGTCATTGCGTTCACAAAGCCCAGGCATGCGTTCGTAATATCGAAGTTTAGGGCGTGACGCGGCAAATCCAGGCGGTCATGCACACCCACCGATACGGCGGGCTCGAAGTTATCGCGCGTGACCGAGGCGTTGATGAGTAGGCCAATCTGGGAGCGGTCAATACCCGCCTGTTCGATAGCCTTCTCTGCGGCGGCGACCACGCCGTCCTCGAAAGTCTGCCCCTCGGCCCAGCCGCGGCGGGTGCTAATGCCGGCAAGGCGCTCAAGCAGGCCCTTGGGCATCTTCAGGCGCTTGTAGGTATCGGCTAGCTGTTTGTCAAAATAGTCGCTCGTGACAATCTCGGGCGGTAGCTCGTGGGCGATGGAGAGCAACGTAGCGTTGGAATGACGAATGTCGGAGTTTGTGCCGACCTTATCGGCGGGTTCATTCAACATGTGGGCCTTTGAGGTAGAAGTCAGTGGGCGCATACGCAAAAGCGGGGAGGCGTGCTGCTTCCCCGCAGATGTCATATGCTTCTTTCCAATGTACCGCATGGCGCGGAGGAGACCCCCACTTATTTCTCGTTCTGGACGGCCCCGTTCACCGCGCGCGTAAGCCCCGGGCGGACCCCGCACCGCGTACACTAGAGGGATGCCGCCCACACACCCGAAAGGCCCGACCTGCAGGTTCGAGCTGCGGGTTCGAGCCGATGGGCTTCGCCGCGGCGGCGTTCCAAATCCGGCACCTTCTTCTGCAGAAAGGCCCCTTGTGCACCTGATGTCGCTGACCCTGCGCGGGTTCAAGTCTTTCGCCTCCGCCACGACCTTCGAGTTCACCCCCGGCATTAACGCCGTGGTGGGCCCGAACGGCTCCGGCAAATCCAACGTGCTGGATGCGCTCGCCTGGGTCATGGGCGAGCAGGGCGCCAAGAGCCTGCGCGGCGGCAGCATGAAGGACGTCATCTTTGCCGGCTCGGGCGACGGCGTGCAGCGCGCGCCCCTGGGCCGCGCCAAGGTGACGCTGACCTTCGATAATTCGGACGGCACCCTCAGTATTCCCGCTGATCGGGTGCAGATTTCGCGCACCATGTTCCGTTCGGGCGGCAGCGAGTACGAGATTAACGGTTCCCCGGCTCGCCTGGCCGATATTCAGGACCTGCTGTCGGAGGCCGGCCTGGGTCAGGACATGCACGTGCTCGTGGGCCAGGGCCAGCTGGATGCGGTCCTGCACGCAACCTCGCAGCAGCGCCGCGACATGATTGAGCAGGCGGCCGGAGTGGTGAAGTACCGCCGCCGCCAGGAGAAGACCAGCCGCAAGCTGGAGTCGGTGGCCTCTAACCTGACGCGCCTGAGCGACCTGGCGAGCGAGCTGGATTCGCAGCTTCAGCCGCTGAGCGACCAGGCCGAGTCCGCCGCGACCGCGCGGCAGCTGCAGGGGCGCATCCGCCAGCTGGAGTCGGTGCTTTTGGCCCGTCAGCTGGGTGTTCTGCGCGCCGAGCAGGCGCAGGCTCTCGCCTCCGAGGCGGAAGGCACCCGCCGCGCCGAGGGTCTGAGCGAGCAGCTGCGGGCGGCCCGCGAGGCGGCCGAGGCGCATCGCGAGGGGCAGCTTCGGCTCACCGCAGAGGTGACGGCGGCCCAGGCCGCGGTGTCTTCCCTGCGCGAGTCTGCGGCGCGCACCCGTTCGGCGCAGTCCATCGCGGCCGAGCGCGTGCGTACCTACCGCGTGGAGCTGACGGAGGCGACCGCCGCCGCCCGCGCCGGATACGAGCGCGCCCTGGAGGCGCTGGAGGAGCGCCGCGAGGAGTCCGAGCGCGCCACCGAGCAGTACGCCGGCTTTGAGGAGCGCTACGCGCAGGCCCTCGCCCGGGTGGAGCGTGCCGCCGAGGCCGTGGAGCGTTGCGAGCGGAGCACCGGGGAGGCAGCGCACCGCCGGGCCCGCGCGCAGGAACAGCTGGATGCGGCCCGCGCCGAGGCCGTGGAGGCGACCCGCGCCTACGCGGCGGCCTCCGAGCGTGCCGCGACCCTGCGTGAGGCGCTGGGGCAGAGCCTGGGGGAGGACCCTGCCGCGGGGACCGTGACCGAGGCCCCCGCGGCCGGGGATCCTGCGAAGGATTCCGCCGCTTCGGGCGAGGACGAGTTCGATCCCGAAACTGGCGAGCTGCTGGAGCGCGCCGAACCGGCCGATTCCGGGGCGCCCGCCGCGGGTGCCCTGCGCGTGCTCAACGCCGTGCAGATTGACCCCGAGTACGCTCGCGCGGCGGCCTGCGCCTTGAGCGCCCTGGCCACGGCCGCGCTCACCGAGTCCTCCGCTGGCCCCGACCGTTCCCACTTGCGCGGGGAGGCCCCCTCGCACGAGCGAGTCCCCGCCGCTTTGCTTCCCGAGCCTCACGCGGAGCGCCTGGCCGAGCTGGGCGTGCGCGCGGCCCTCGAGGTCGTCGAGCCCCTGAGCGAGGAGGCCGCCGCGCTGAGCGGCATCGACGGGGAGACCCTGCGGGTTGTGGTTGCCGCCCTGCGTGAGCGCCTGGCCGGGACCCTCTTCGCCCCGAGCCCCGAGGCGGCCGAGGCTGCCCTGCGCCTGCTGACCGCCGAGTACCCCGAAACCCCCGAAGACTCCAACGACTCCGAAAACCTCGAAAGCTCCGAGAGCGACACCTCGACCCCCGAGGGAGAAACCGCCGGTCGGGACGTTTTCTGGCGCGTCTTTGACGCGCGCGGAGTCGAGTACACCCGCCACAGCCTGCTCTACCCGGCCGAGGGCGTGAGCGCCCTGGAGCTGGCCGCGGCCCACCGCGAGGCCGAGCGCGCAGTGGCCCTCACTCGCGCCTCCCTGGACGATGCTGAGGCCGCCGTGGCCCGCGCCCGCGCCGCATCGGAATCCGCGGTCGAGGACGAGCGAGAGGCCGCTAAGGCCGCCGGCGTGGCCGCCTCCGAGCACGCCCGCGCCCGCGCGGAGGCCGAGTCCCTGAAGGATTCCGCGCTGAACGTTCAGAACGAGCGCGCCCGCCACGTCGAGCGCCTGGCCGCCGCCGAGCGTGCCGTGAGCGAGGCGGAGTCCGCCTACCGCGCCGCCCGTACCCGCGAGGACGAGTACCTGGCCGGCACGGGAGAGCAGGCCCCCGCCGCCACGGTGGAGCGCCGTGCCCGCCGACTGCTCGAGGTGCTCTCCGTCGAGGTACGCGAGCGCGAGGGACAGCTGCGCGAGCTGAGCGCTGAGCTGGAGAAGACCCGCGAGAGCGCCCTCGCCGCCGATGAGGAGGTGCGCGACCTGCAGTCGAGCCACGCCGCGGCCCTGACCCTGCTGGCCCGCACCCAGACCGAAGCGGCCCGCGTGCAGGAACGCCTGCAGGCCCTGGCCGAGCGGGTGCGCCTGCAGACGGGTGTGAGCCTGGAGCAGCTGGGGGAGGACTACTCCGAGCAGCTGCCCGTGGACGTCTCCGAAAATATCGAAAGCCTCGCCGGGGCGCCCGAAAATACCGCGGAAAAGGGTGCGACCGAAAATACCGAAAGCGCCGCAAAGAATGTAGAAAATGCCGACGGCGCAGAAAACCCTGAGGACGAGCCCTCCAAACATATGGTCCCCACCTCCGTCGTGCGTGCCCGCCTGAAGGCGACCCGCGCCGAGCTCACCGCCCTGGGCGCCATCAACCCGCTGGCCCTGGAGGAGTACGAGGCCCTCTCCGAGCGCCACGCCTACCTGAACCAGCAGATTGACGACCTGAAGGCGACCCGCCGCGACCTCAACACGGTCATGGACGAGGTGAGCTCCCACATCGCCGAGGTCTTCACCGCCGCACTGGAGGACATCAACACCCACTACCGTCGCATCTTCGCGACGCTCTTCCCCGGCGGCGAGGGCCACCTGGAGCTTGACGACCCCGCCGACCCGCTGAGCGCCGGCGTGGAGATTCACGCTCGCCCGGCCGGCAAGAAGGTTAAGCGACTCTCCCTGCTTTCGGGCGGCGAGCGCTCGCTGGCCTCGCTGGCCCTGCTGATTGCGATTTATATGTCGCGCCCCTCGCCCTTCTACGCCCTCGACGAGGTGGAGGCCGCCCTGGACGACCGCAACCTCTCGCGCCTGCTGCAGGTGCTGGGCGAGCTGGGGGAGCGCTCCCAGCTGATTGTTGTGACGCACCAGAAGCGCACGATGCAGATGGCACAGACCCTGTACGGGGTGTCGATGCGCGAGGGTGTCTCCGCCGTACTGTCTCAGGATATGGAAGAGCTGCGCGAATTGCTCTAGGTTTCCTTCGGAATGGACCCGCATGGGGCTTTATCACGCCCCTCGGCGACATTCGGGCAGGCGCGCCCGGGGTACTATTGAAAATTATGGGTGAACACCCGCCGGCCCGCTTTCTTTAAGCATTTTCGGATTTTCCCCGCGCATTTCTTAAAACGGCGCGGGAAAACCCGTACACGCCGGCCGGGCTCGCCCCGTTCAGGCCCGATGCGCCGCCCCCGCACCCGCGGACCCGCGAGATTCGCGCATCCGGCATCAACCATCCAGGGAAGGAATAGTGATGAGCGAAAACCTGGCAGATGCTTTCCTCAACGGTAAGTCGTTGAAGAACGCCCCCGGCCCCTACTTTGGTGAGTACGGCGGGCGGTGGATGCCCGAGTCGCTGATTGCCGCCATGGATGAGCTGGAAACCACCTTTAACGAGGCGAAGAACGACCCCGAGTTCCTGGCCGAGTTCAAGCGCCTCTCCGCCGAGTACTCGAACCGTCCGTCGCTGCTGACCGAGGTTCCGAAGTTCTCGGAGCACGCCGGTGCCCGCGTCTTCCTCAAGCGCGAGGACCTGAACCACACCGGTAGCCACAAGATCAACAACGTGCTGGGCCAGGCTCTGCTGGCCAAGCGCATGGGTAAGACCCGCCTGATTGCCGAGACCGGTGCAGGCCAGCACGGCGTAGCCACCGCGACCGCCGCGGCCCTGTTCGGCATGGAGTGCGTGGTGTACATGGGCGAGGAAGACACCGAGCGCCAGGCCCTGAACGTTGCCCGCATGCAGCTGCTGGGCGCGAAGGTGATTGCGGTGCAGAACGGCTCCCGCACCCTGAAGGACGCCATTAACGAGGCGCTGCGCGATTGGGTTGCGAACGTCGAGAACACCCACTACCTGCTGGGTACTGCGGCGGGCGCGCACCCGTTCCCGGCGATGGTGCGTTTCTTCCACGACGCCATCGGCACGGAGGCGCGCGAGCAGATTCAGCAGCTAACCGGTCGCCTGCCCGACGGCCTGGCCGCCTGCGTGGGCGGCGGTTCGAACGCGATTGGCCTGTTCCACGCGTTCCTGGACGACCCCTCGGTCGAGATTTACGGCTTTGAGGCCGGCGGCGACGGCGTGGAGACCGGCCGTCACGCGGCGACCATCACCCTGGGCCGCCCGGGCATGCTGCACGGCGCTATGACCTACCTGATGCAGGACGAGGACGGCCAGACCATCGAGTCCCACTCGATTTCGGCGGGTCTGGACTACCCGGGTGTGGGCCCGGAGCACTCGTACCTCTCCGATATTGGTCGCGTGACCT
>ERZ773074.864-NODE-864-length-12169-cov-3.014529_pt1 | contig 12169 bp, 8 predicted proteins | sample MGYA00580615_ERZ773074 | MGnify/ENA primary metagenome ERZ773074 (study PRJEB29015, sample SAMEA2738126) | human oral metagenome | biome: human oral; feature: human-associated habitat; material: saliva | place: China | collected 2160 ...
TTTTTCTTAAATGGAAAGAGTCTACCTCTTAGAGGTGTGAGCAGACATCAGGACAGACTTGGAAAGTGCTGAAAGACCTGAGATATGGGGCTCATATGTTTGGAATATGTTTGACTTTGGCTGTGATATGAGAGATGAAGGCGGTGTTCAGGGCAGAAATAACAAAGGGCTTGTAACCATAGACAGAAAGATAAAGAAAGACTCATTCTATGTGTACAAGGCATACTGGTCGGATGAGCAATTTGTTCATATTGCAAGCAAGAGATTTGCAATCAGAAGTGATGAAAAGATAAATATAAAGATTTATTCAAATATGGAAAAGGTAAGATTGTTTGTAAACGGCACTGACCTTGGCGAAAAGAAAGGTGGAAAGATTTTTGTATTTGAGAATGTAAGCCTTAATATGGGTGCAAATTATATAAAGGCGGTAGGTATAACGGAAGATGAGGAAATATCCGACAGAACCACATTTATCAGAGAAGAGAAACCTTTTGCCGGATATGTAAGACCTGCTGATGAAGAAGAGAGCTGCGTTAAGAACTGGTTTGATGATATGGACACTGAAAGTCTTGATGTTAAAAAGCTTGAGTTTAATTCTGAATATTTCAGCATAAAAGATACTGTGGAAGATGTAGTCAGAAATGATAAAGCGGGAGATATATTGGTATCAATAGTCAATCAGTTCGGTACAATGAATGTTAAAAAGAGCATGCTCGGTATAATGGGCGGTATGCCTGTAGAGGAAATGTCATCATTTTTCAGTTCTGAGAAGGCGGATAGTGAGAAGGTATTTGCACTTATAAATAAGAAGTTACAGGAAATTAAGAAATAAAATATTGAAATCTAAAATTTAATATGCTAGACTGAAAGAGGCAAATGAAGTTAAGATATGTAGTCGTAAAAGTGCTACAGCGAAAAAGCCACGAGCTCGTATCTCGTGGCTTTTTCTTTTCCGTTTTGGCAAGGTGGCTTAAACCTTAGGCCGGTTGCACTTTATTTGCTATTTACAAATGAATGGAGTAAGATGAATTTTCATGTAATAAAGAGCGTTGCCAAGGGGTCGATAGCTGAAGAACTGGAGGTAGAGCCCGGAGATAAGCTGATATCCATTGACGGCAATGAGATAAAAGATGTATTAGATTATAGATATTATATAAATGCCGAAGAATTCACCATGGTGATTGAAAAGGCAAACGGAGAAGAGTGGGAACTTGATATAGAGAGTGACTATGAAGATATAGGACTTGAGTTTGATGAGGGGCTTATGAGCGATTATAAGTCATGTACCAACAAATGTATCTTTTGCTTTATAGATCAGATGCCGAAAGGAATGAGAGAGACTCTGTATTTTAAGGATGACGACTCAAGATTATCATTTTTACAAGGCAATTATGTAACACTTACAAATATGAAGGATGCGGATATAGACAGAATAATAAGATTTAATCTGGCGCCTATCAATATATCCGTACATACTACAAACCCCAAACTTAGAAAAGAGATGCTTCACAACCGCTTTGCAGGTGAATCTCTTAAGTATATAGATAAGCTTTATGAGAAGAATGTGCCGATGAACGGGCAAGTGGTTATGTGTCCGGGTTATAATGACGGTGAAGAACTTAGGCGTACACTTAATGATTTGTTAAAATACGCTCCGACGATGGAGAGCGTATCTGTGGTGCCTGTAGGTATCACAAAGTTTAGAGACGATCTGCCGAGACTGACTTTGGTAGATAAGGAGAAGGCAAAAGAGACTATCAATATAATAGAAGAAATTCAACAAAAGGCGATGAAAAAGTGCGGTATGCATTTTGCGCAGGCCAGTGATGAATTTTATCTGATAGCAGGAAAGCAGATGCCATCTGAAGATACCTATGACGGTTATATACAGCTTGAAAACGGTGTCGGTATGTTAAGACTTCTAAGCGAAGAGGTAAAAGATGCCGTAGAGACATTGAAAGTGCCGAAAGCCGATATAAAAAAGGAAGAAGTTATAAGTGTTGCCACGGCTATATTGCCGGCACACTCTATGGAAGAACTTTTAAAGGAGATAGAAGAAAAATTTCCAAGCAAAAAGATCAATCTCTATGTGATAAGGAATGACTTTTTCGGTGAGAGAATTACAGTGGCAGGGCTTTTGACAGGAGTTGATATTATAAATCAGCTGAAAGGTAAAGACCTTGGAGACAGACTTTTGTTATCTGTAAATATGTTCAGAAGCGGTGAAGAAGTATTGCTTGACGATTTGACCAGAAGTGATATCGAAAGAGAACTGAATACAAAGACGGTAATAGTAGGTCAGTCAGGCTATGACCTTGTAAATGCCATAGTGTCTGATAATTATATAGAAGAAAATGCTTATAAGGCATATGAAAAAGGAGTTAAAAATGAGTAAACCCGTAGTTGCCATCATAGGTAGACCGAATGTAGGAAAGTCTACATTGTTTAACGCCATAGCAGGTGAACCGATTTCAATAGTTAAGGATACACCGGGAGTAACCAGAGACAGAATTTATGCGGATTGCACATGGCTTAATATGAATTTTACATTGATTGATACAGGCGGAATCGAACCTGACAGCAGCGATGTTATACTTTCTCAGATGAGAGAACAGGCAGAGATAGCTATTGAGACGGCAGATGTAATTGTATTTATTACAGATGTGCGCCAAGGTCTTGTAGATTCGGATTCCAAAGTCTGTGATATGCTCAGAAAGTCAAGAAAACCTGTTGTACTTGCGGTAAATAAGGTTGACTCAATGGCTAAGTTCGGAAATGATGTATACGAATTTTACAACTTAGGTATCGGAGACCCTATACCTGTATCTGCAGCGTCAAGGCTTGGAATAGGAGATTTGCTTGAGGCTGTGGCTTCACACTTTAAAAATAAGGACACTGAAGATGAAGAGGATGATGACAGACCGAGAATTGCAATAGTCGGAAAGCCGAATGTAGGTAAATCGTCAATTATCAACAGACTTACAGGCCAAAACAGAGTAATCGTATCGGATATTGCAGGCACAACGAGAGATGCTATAGATACCGTAGTTGTAAATAACAAGCAGGAATATGTGTTTATTGATACTGCAGGTCTTAGAAGAAAATCAAAGGTAAAAGAGGATATTGAAAGGTACTCAATAATCAGGACGGTAACTGCTGTAGACAGAGCGGATGTTGTAATACTTGTTATTGATGCGAGTGAAGGTGTTACGGAACAGGATGCAAAGATTGCAGGTATTGCACATGACAGAGGCAAGGGCATAATAGTTGCGGTAAATAAGTGGGATTTGATTGAAAAAAATGATAAGACTATTTATGAATATACCAATGAGATAAAGAGAATACTTTCTTTTATGCCTTATGCGGAGTTTATCTTTATATCGGCATTAAGCGGTCAGAGACTTCAAAAGCTCTTTGAGCTTATTGATATTGTAAGGGAGAATCAGACTCTAAGAATACAGACAGGTGTACTCAATGAGATTATCTCTGAAGCTACGGTAATGCAGCAGCCGCCTTCAGACAAAGGTAAGAGATTAAAGATTTTCTATGCTACACAGGTAGCGGTAAAGCCGCCGACATTTGTTATATTTGTCAATATAAAGCAGCTTATGCATTTCTCATATCAAAGATATTTGGAAAATAAGATAAGAGAAGCATTCGGATTCAGGGGTACATCTATAAGATTTATTATCAGAGAGAGAAAAGAGGACAACAAGTAATGCTTATGATTCTGCTTTTAATAATTGGATATTTTATAGGAAATATTGAAACCGGATATATATTCGGTAAAATACATAAAATGGATATCAGAAACTACGGCTCGGGAAATGCCGGAGCGACCAATACACTCAGAGTGCTGGGAGCAAAGGCAGGATTGGTTGTATTTTTGGGAGATTTTTGTAAGTCACTGATACCATGTTTGGTTGTAAGGTTTATCTTCAGAGATAATGTAAGCTTAAGCTATATCTATATGCTGTATATCGGGCTTGGTGTGGTGCTTGGGCACAACTTTCCTTTCTATCTGGGATTTAAAGGCGGAAAGGGTGTGGCATCTACGGCAGGCATAATAATGGCACTGGATATAAGGATAGCTGTTGTATGTTTGATTGTATTCATAATTACAGTTGCAATTACAAGATATGTCTCACTTGGCTCTATATTTGTAATGATTATTTTGATAGGAATGTCACATTTCCTTGTCAAATTCAGCTACGGATTCGGAGATGGAGCATCTCCTGTGGAGTTTAGATTTTTGACAGCCGCTATAGGACTTCTTTCCATATTTATGCATAGAGCAAATATAAAGAGATTGCTTAACGGAACTGAGAATAAAATAGGGAAAAAGGTGGAAAAATGAAAACAGCTGTTATAGGTTCAGGTACTTGGGGTATGGCTCTTGCCAGACTTTTGTTTGACAACGGGCATGAAGTTAAGGTGTGGTCAGCTATTGAGAGCGAATTAAAAGAACTTAGAGAAAAACGTACACATAAAAATCTGCCGGGGATTGTCTTTGATGAGGGGATTGTGTTTGAATTCGATTTGGAGAAAGCTATGGAGAATGCGGACATTTGTGTGCTTTCAGTTCCTTCAATTTTTACAAGAGCTACCGCAAAGAAAATGGCACCTTTTTATAAGGAAAATCAAATCATTGTAAATGTTGCAAAGGGTATTGAAGAAAATACTCTTGAAATACTTACAGAGCAGATTTTGGATGAGATAAAGAATGCCGATGTTGCGGTACTTTCAGGTCCAAGTCATGCCGAGGAAGTTGTAAGACTTCTTCCTACCACCTGTGTGGCAGGCGCCAAGGATATGGAGACTGCAAAAATTATACAGTCAACATTTATGAGTCCGGTATTCAGAGTGTATACTTCTACAGATATGCTTGGCATTGAGCTGGGAGGCTCACTGAAAAACGTTATAGCTTTGGCTGCAGGTATTTCCGACGGACTTGGATATGGAGATAATGCCAAAGCGGCACTTATTACCAGAGGAATAGTGGAAATAAGCAGGCTGGGCACCGCAATGGGTGCAAATATAGAGACATTCTACGGGCTTTCAGGTATAGGAGATTTGATAGTAACCTGCGCCAGTAAGCACAGCAGAAACAGAAAAGCCGGTATGCTTATGGGGCAGGGAATGAGTATGGATGAGGCTATGAAGGAAGTTGCCATGGTGGTTGAGGGTGTGTATTCAGCCAAGGCGGCCAAGGCTCTTGCAAATAAATATAATATCTGTATGCCGATAGTGGATGAGGTAAACGCCGTACTTTTTGAAAATAAAGATCCGAAACAGGCGGTGGATGCTCTGATGCTTAGGGATAAGGCAGTAGAAAAGATTGGAATATAATATGAACACAAATATTGAATATATGGCCACTCACAAGGTTGAGGACATAGAAGAATATTTGAATATAAATTTAAGCGGACTTACTGAAGAAGAGGTGGATGAGAGCAGAGATAAATACGGCTCAAATAAGGTAAAAAAAGAAAAGAAAAAATCTATTGTAGAAAGATTGGCGGAGGCATTTATAAATCCTTTTACGGTGGTGCTTATTTGTCTTGCGGTAGTTTCCACAGTTACCGATATCATATTTCCTATACTTCATATGTTCGGAAATACAAAAAAAGACTTCAATCCTGTAACGGTGATTATCATACTTACAATGGTATTTGTATCGGGTGTGTTGAGATTTATTCAGGAGAGCAGAAGCGGTGACGCGGCGGCGAAGCTTTTAGCTATGATTACCACCACCTGTACGGTTACAAGACAGAATAAAAGTCATATAGAGATACCTCTTGATGAAGTGGTGGTAGGTGATATTGTATATCTTTCAGCCGGTGACATGATTCCCGCAGATGTAAGGATAATAGAGGCAAAGGATCTCTTTGTCAGTCAGTCAAGTCTTAGCGGTGAGAGTGAGCCTATTGAAAAGCTGGCAGCCGTATGTGAGAAAAAAGACAATATCACAGAGTATACAAATATAGCTTTTATGGGCAGCAATGTCATATCGGGAAGTGCTACGGCGATAGTTGTATCCGTAGGAGACAACACACTTTTCGGCTCAATGACATCGGCAATAGCCACGGAGTCTGTGGAGACCAACTTTACAAAGGGTGTAAACGCCGTTTCATGGGTACTTATAAGATTTATGCTTGTAATGGTGCCTTTAGTATTTGTAATTAACGGTGTTACAAAAGGAAACTGGATTTCGGCATTTTTGTTTGCAATATCCATTGCGGTCGGACTTACTCCTGAGATGCTTCCTATGATTGTAACAAGCTGTCTTGCAAAAGGTGCGGTTTCAATGAGCAGGAAGAAAACCATTGTAAAGAATCTGAATTCAATACAAAACTTCGGTGCGATGGATATTTTGTGTACGGATAAGACCGGAACTTTGACACAGGACAGAGTTGTACTTGAATATCACCTTAATATAAAGGGAGATGAGGATTCAAGAGTACTTAGATACGGATATCTTAACAGCTATTTTCAGACGGGTTATAAGAATCTTATGGACCTTGCCATTATTCAAAGGACTGAGGAAGAGGAGGCAAACGACTCACAGCTTCTTGATTTGTCGGAAAACTATAAAAAGATTGACGAGATACCGTTTGACTTCAGCAGGCGAAGACTTACAACGGTAGTACAAAATCGTGCAGGCACAATAAAGATGGTTACAAAGGGTGCCGTTGAAGAGATGCTTGCCGTATGCTCATATGCCGAGTACAACGGAAATGTAGAGCCTATTACAAACGACTTCAGAAAAAAAATCCTTGATACTGTTGACGACCTCAATGTAAAGGGATTTCGTGTACTTGCCATTGCAAGAAAAGATGTAGAAAAACAAAGCTGCAGTGTGGATGATGAATGTGACATGATACTTATGGGGTATCTTGCGTTTTTGGATCCGCCTAAGGAATCGGCTGCAGGTGCGATAAAGGCATTAAAAGAGCATGGTGTAAGAACAAAGATTCTTACAGGAGACAATGAAAAGGTTACAAAGACCATATGTAATCAGGTAGGTCTTGAAGTAAAAAATATGCTGCTTGGCGGTGATATTGAAAAGATGGATGACGATGAGCTTAAGAAAGTGGCAGAGGTGACGGATGTCTTTGCAAAGCTTACTCCAAGCCAGAAGTCAAGAGTCGTATCCGTGCTTAGAGAGAACGGACATACTGTAGGATTTATGGGTGACGGTATCAATGATGCTGCAGCTATGAAGGTGGCCGATATAGGTATCTCTGTAGATACCGCAGTGGATGTGGCTAAGGAGTCTGCAGATATCATACTTCTTGAAAAAGACCTTATGGTTTTGGAGTCCGGAATTATAGAAGGACGAAAGACCTTTGCAAATATGATAAAGTATATCAAGATGACCGCATCTTCAAACTTCGGAAATATGTTCTCAGTTCTCGGTGCTTCAGCACTTTTACCTTTTTTACCTATGGAGAGTATGCACCTTATTTTGCTCAATCTTATATATGATTCATGTTGCAGTGCAATTCCTTGGGACAATGTGGACGAAGAGTTTATCAAGCTGCCGAAAAAATGGGATGCTTCAAGTATAGGCAAGTTTATGATATGGATAGGACCTACAAGTTCAATATTTGACTTTATGACATTTGCATTTATGTACTTTGTGTTCTGCCCTCATTTTGTAAGTCACGGAGTTATATATAATAATCTTGCAAGTCATTTTAGCGGTGATGAGCTTAACCGTATCAGAGTTACCTATGTGGCAATGTTTCAGGCAGGCTGGTTTGTCGAGTCAATGTGGAGCCAATCGCTGGTTATACATATGATTCGTACTATGAAGTTACCTTTTATACAAAGTAGAGCATCGGCTCCTCTTACAATGCTTAATTTCTTCGGAATCATAGTTATTACTATAATACCGTTTACTTTGCTTGGTAAGGCGATAGGATTTGTTGCATTGCCTTTATCATTCTTTTTATATCTTATACCATGTGTATTGGCATATATGATACTTGTTACGGCAGTAAAAAAGGCTTATATTCGCTACCACAAAGAGTGGCTGTAGCAGTGAATAAAGCCCATATAATTTATTTTTGTTGCAGATTCGCCTTCGGTGTGGCTACCATTGACCAGTTGGAGTGGTAGATTACAAATCCGGGAGCGGTACCTGCAACTTTTTTTATATTTTTCTTTTGAATGTAGTCAACTTCCACCTTATCCGCATCCTTTGCCTTGGAATAAAAGGCTGCAAGAGCGGCGGCTTCTTCATAAGCTCTGTCAGGAAGTTCCTCTTCATTGTTTGATTTTAAAATCACATGTGAACCCGGTATTCCCTTGGCATGAAACCACCAGTCATTTCCGGTAGCAACCTTAAAAGTAAGCTCTTCATTTTGGTAATTGTTCTTACCTACATATATATCATATCCGTCACTTGAAATGTAGTGATAAGGATGTGAGGTGATTTTTTGCTTTTTGGCTGAGGAGTGTTTTTTGATATATCCGAAATCCACAAGTTCCTGACGAATCTGAGAGAGGCTCTCATCATCACTTGAAACCTCCAATGCGGTTTGAATGGATTGCAGATGTTCCATATCATTTTTTGTCTTTAAAATCTCTTCGCTTAGAGCCTTTGTGGTTCTGCTAAGCTTTGCATACTTGTCATAGTATTTCTTTGCATTTTCCTTTGCAGACTTGTTTTTATCAAGCGGTATGGTGATTTCCTTATTATCATCATAGAAATTTTCTGTAGTAAAGGAACTCTCTCCACCCTTAAGGCTGTAGCCGTAGGTATTTAAAAGGTCTCCGTATACTCTGTAGATATCCTTTTTATCGGCATCCTGAAGCTGCTTTTCCTGAAGGTCATATTTTTTACTTGTTCTTTCAAGTGCCGTATTTACAATACGTCGTAAATCCGAACTTTTCTGTCTGTTAAGTACAAATGCTTCTCTGGATGAATAAAAATCATAAAGCATCTTGCTTACTGAGTCAAAAGATTCTCTTTTGTAATCTTTACCTTCATATGAATAAAGATTTATTGAAGAAAACTCAACCGCCTCTTCACCTTTATATATTATGTTCGGAGTAAAGTTGTGAGTGTTTATATCTTCAAGCAGATTATGTATTGTATGAAACAGGTGAGTGTACTCAAGTTCACTAAGAGATGTGGAAGGAGCCTGTGAGGGGAGCGATGCTCTTAAGATTATTTCCTCAGCTATAAGCGGACTTATACCTGCAAAGTTCATGTATATCGACTTTGAAAGAGGGTATTCCTTTGATTTTAAAATCTCTATAAATTCTTCAAGTTCCGTATTTAACAGCTCTTTTTTCTTAAGTTCTTCAGGCAGAAAATATTCTCTTCCCGGAAGTACCTCTCTTAGAGAACTCATATTTGCGGAGATTCTCTTTATTGAATCTATTATTTTATTGTTTTCGTCTGTAAATATAATATTTGAGTGCTTGCCCATTATTTCAATATACATTCGCTTGTGGCTGAGATCGCCAAGCTCGTTTAAATGTTCAAGCTCAAAGCAAAGTATTCTCTCAAGGCCCATCTGAAATATATCATTTATCTTTGCCGTGCCTATATATTTTCTAAGCAACATCAAAAACGCCGGAGCCACCTTAGGAGAAGGTTTATTGACATCCGTAAGATACACAAGCGGCAGTGAAGCACTTGCGGATACCAAAAGCCTGTAAGTCTTTGCATTGTTCTTTATTGTAAAAATAAGCTCATTATCCTCAGGCATGGAAATCTTTGATATTCTGCCCCCAACCAGATTTGAATGAAGCTCATATGATAAATTTGATATAACTATACCGTCAAAAGCCATTGTTTACCTCTGTTCTAAAATATACAAGTTAGTATAATTCTATATCTTATAAAATACAACATTGATTTTATATTTTATAGATATTAACTATGAAACAGATTTGTATACATAATAATTTACCGGATGAAACTACAATAGATTTTTTATTAAATTATGAAAACGATTAGCCTGAATAGAGGATAGGTAAATTTATAAATGGAACGTTGTAAAATAGATAAATGATTATCTATTAGCAACGTTCTGTTTTGATATAATAGATAATTATTATTAATATAACAAAAGAATACAAAAATTAGACATAAATTTTGTGAAAGGTTATGCGTTTAACCGTTGTGAAGGTTACATTCCTATTGTACAATGGATTTGTCTAGAGGAAAATTTATCCTCTATACTTGCAGATAGGCGGCATTTGCTGTTGTTGCACCGGATTTGCGTTTCACAAGCTGCAAAATTCCTCTGCAAATTCATGCACATGCAAAAGACTTTTAGTAAACGGCAAATTGTTTTGCTATTTACTATGAGTAGGAGCCTAAAGGGATACAACATTTTTAGAATAACAGGAAAAGAAGAAATGGTATGGCACAGAGCAGAGTTAGAATTGTTGATGTTGCAGATGCGCTGGGGCTAAGTACAGCAACGGTTTCAAATGTGATTCATGGTAAAACCGGCAAAATTTCGGATGAAACGGTAAAAAGAGTTCAAGAAGAGCTTGAAAAGACCGGATATATTCCTAATATAGCAGGAATTTTGCTTGCAAGAAATAATTCAAGAATTATCGGAGTGGTAGTGAATGATCATCCCAAATATGAGGGCAGAGTTTTAGAGGACGGATTTGTAATGTCGTCATTAAACGCACTTTCTCACGAGGTAAATAAAAAAGGATATTTCCTTATGATAAAAACAACGACAGATATCAATGAAGTAATAGTGTTTGCTTCAATGTGGAATATGGACGGGCTGATTCTGATGGGATTTTGTGAAGAGAATTATGAAAGACTGCGAAATCAGATGAGGATATCTTTTGTTGTATATGACGGCTATTTTGATAAATGCTCAAAATTTGTTAATCTTGTGATTGATCATTATGACGGAGGTTATAAGGCAGGGGAATATTTTAAGAAGCTTGGACATAAAAAAGCATTATGTATTTCAGATAATTATATATGTATGGACAAGGAGCGCATCGACGGATTTTGCGAAGCATTTGCTCCCGGAGAAACTGTAATCTGGAAAATACCTAATACAAAGAAAGGGAGAGTACAATTTTATAAGGATAAGTTTTTGGAACTTTCAAAGCTTGATATTACCGGAGTTTTTGCAGTATCTGATTATTATGCACTGGACTTTATGCAATTTTTACAGGGGAGGGGTGTTCGGATTCCTAAGGATTTGCAAATAATCGGGATGGATGACAGTATGGCAAGCAGGGAAAGCGTTCCGGCATTGACTACAATTCATCAAGACGCATATTTAAGGGCAAAGGCTGCAATCAAATGTATTGAAGATATGCGTGACGGGAAGGAATATGATACAAGAATAGTTCTCCCGGTAAAACTTATAAAAAGAGAAAGTACAAGGGAATTATAATGTCAGAGTTTAGTAAATCATTATGTAAAATAGCTGTTCCTGTTACATTGCAGAGCATGTTGCAGGCATCATTTTCAATTATTGACCAGATAATGATCGGTCAGCTGGGGGAAATAAATATATCGGCAGTTGGACTGTATGGTAATTTTTCTTTGATTTTTTCTGTGGTAATCGGTGCAGTAGGCACTGTTGCAGGGATATTAACAGCACAGTTTATCGGAGCAAAGGATATGAAAGAAGCATGGAGCAGCTTTGATATAAGCATGGTCTGTGCAGTTATAATATCTGCATTATTTTTGTTTGCATCAGGAATATTCCCTGCAAATATTCTTGGACTGTATACAAAGGATGTAGGTATTATAAATACGGGTGCTGTATATTTTCGCATTGTAGCATTTTCATATATTCCGATGGCAATCAGTATCATTTTATCGACATGGCTGCGCTGCAAGGAGCATGCTGTCATACCGTTTTTTGCAAGTTTATTAGCTGTAGCTGTAAATACAGGACTTAATTATATACTTATATTTGGAAAAGCCGGATTTTTACCTATGGGAATAAAAGGTGCGGCAATTGCAACCCTTGTTTCTCAGTTATTTAACCTTATATTTATTTTTATCGGATTTATTATTTACATCAAAAAAGATGGGTATAAGCCGATATTGTCATTACATTTTAAAAGGATCAGCATACCGGATTATTTTATAATGGTTATACCTATTCTTGTAAGTGAGTTTCTCTGGAGTTTGGGGCAGAATGTGGAAACCGGAGTG
>ERZ773074.867-NODE-867-length-12134-cov-21.710158_pt1 | contig 12134 bp, 9 predicted proteins | sample MGYA00580615_ERZ773074 | MGnify/ENA primary metagenome ERZ773074 (study PRJEB29015, sample SAMEA2738126) | human oral metagenome | biome: human oral; feature: human-associated habitat; material: saliva | place: China | collected 2160 ...
ACGTGCGCGGTCAGGCCCTGGGTGCCGCTGGCTTCGTCGGCTTCGTGTCGATCATTCCCAAGTCGATCCCCGCGTACCTGGCCCTCGAGGTCCTCGTGTTCGTCATCTCCTTCGGCCTCACATTCGGCTACGCCATGACGCGCGGCAAGGCTGATATGGAGGGCCGCGCGCCCGCCGCCAAGGCTGCCGCTCCCGTGGCCGCTGCGGTTGCCACTGCTGCCCCGGCTGCTGCTCCCGCGGCCGCTGCTGCTCCCGCGCCCGCCCCGTCTTTTAGCGACGAGGCGCTGGCCGACCTCTCGGTCTCCTCGCCCCTTGCGGGCACCGCGATTCCGCTCGAGCAGGTCAAGGATGAGTCCTTCGCCAAGGGCATGCTCGGCCCCGGCATTGGCATCGAGCCCGCAGACGGCCTCGTCGTGGCGCCCTTCGATGGCACCGTGACCGTCGCGTTCCCGACCGGCCACGCCTACGGCCTCAAGTCCGCCTCCGGCGTCCAGGTCCTCATCCACGTCGGCATGGACACCGTCAAGCTGGACGGCAAGGGCTTCACGCCCCGCGTCGCCAAGGGCGACGTCGTGCGCCGCGGCGACGTGCTTGCCGAGGTCGACCTCGACGTGATCCGCGAGGCCGGCTACGAGACCATCACGCCTGTCGTCGTGACGAACAAGAAGAAGTTCGGTGGGGTCACCCCGGTCGCGAGCGGGCAGATCCAGCGCGGCGACGCGCTGCTCGACGTGGCCCCCAAGGAGGCCTGAGCCTTCCGGGAGTCAGTCTCGACATAACGCGTGGGCGGCATCAGCAGTGCGCTGGTGCCGCCCACCCGTCTGTTGAACCGGCGGAGTCATATGCGCGTTTCGTTGTGGTGGCAATCGTTGTCGGGAGATCGTGTTCTCGGGCGCGGGTGTCGACCGTACAGTCTGTGGCTGCTGCGAGGCCTGTCGACGGTGAACAAAGGTGTTGGCGGTTTCAAAGTCGCCCCGTCATCGCGTCCGGTCAAGTCCTCTGCGCGAATAAGTTCGCCCTGCTCGGCCTGATGTGGGTGTGAGCGCGAAAAAATTCGCCCTGCAGGCGCGAAAGAGGCGAAAAACGCCGTTTTTAGGTGTGCTGGGCGAACTTTTCCGCGGTTCTGTTGTGGTGTGGGGTGTACTGGGCGAACTTTTTCGTGGAACCGCTGTAGAACGGGGGCACTGGGAGAGTTTTGTACCGGGTGGGCTGCTGGCGGGGGCGTGTTGGGGGAGTTTTGTACCGGGTTTGGCACTGGGCACGGTACAAAGTTCTCCCTGCTGGGCGTCGTGGTGCTGGGTGCGGTAGAAAGTTCTCCCTGCTCGGGTAAAACGTGCTGAAATGGGCCTTTTTGGGCGTGTTGGGAGAGTTTTGTACCGGTTGGGCTGCTGGCGGGGGCGCTGGGAGAGTTTTGTACCGGGTTTGGCGCTGGGCGCGGTACAAAGTTCTCCCTGCTGGGGGTCGTGGTGCTGGGTGCGGTAGAAAGTTCTCCCTGCTCGTGCAAAACTGGCTGAAATGGGCCTTTTTGGGCGTGTTGGGAGAGTTTTGTACCGGTTGGGCCGACGGACCGGCTGAACAGGGAGAGTTTTGTACCGGTTGGGCTGCTGGCGGGGGCGTGTTTGGAGAGTTTTGTACCGGGTGTGTCGATGTGCGCTCGCGGGTAGGCGATCTGCCCGCAGCAAAGGGCCGAATATGCGGACGGGGACCTGCTCGCAGATGACGGCCGAACACACAGATAAGGCCGAACATACGGATAGCGGCCTGCTCGCAGATGACGGCCGAACATGCGGATAGGTTGTGTACACGCGGATAGGTTATGACGATGCGGATAGCTTATTAACCTATCCGCATGTCAATAACCTATCCATATGCGGATAAGCTATCCGCGTGCGTAGCCGTGGGCGCTCAGGGGTTAAGAAAATGACGCGGGACAGCGACAATCGTGGCTGGTGGGAGCCTCGCGCCGCGTGACGCACTCAGACGTTGATCGAGCGCCCCGGAATCAGCGTCCCCGGAAACTCGACCGTCTGGGCGTGGGGTGCCCCGGCCTCGTCGGATGAGGGACGCGGCGCCTTGCCCTCGATCTGATCGAGGAGGATCGACACCGCCTCCTGTGCGATCGCGGCGATGGGTTGGCGGATTGTTGCAAGGTGGGGTAGAGCGCGGCGCATCGTCTCCGTGCCATCGAAGCCGATGACGGATAGATCCGTGGGGACAGACAGCTCGCGCGTGCGCGCCCACTCGAGGACCTCGGCCGCTGCCAGGTCATCGGTCGCGAAAACGCCATCGATGGGGGAGGAGGCGCGGGCCTCATCCAGGGCATCGCGCACCATCGCGAAACGTTGCGGCGTCGGCGTATCGAAGGGCACGGTGACCACGCGCGGGGTCAGTCCGGCGTGTGTCACCTTGGCGCGGTAGCCGGCCTCGCGCAGGTTGCGCGGACCCGAACGTGAGGTGAGCAGCAGGGGATGGCGGCATCCGCCCTCGATGAGCGCGCGCGTCGCCATGGCTCCCGCCTCCTCGTTCGCGCAGCGCACGTTCGGGATGGACGGGCTTAGCTCGCGGTCAATCGTCACCAGCGGCATACGGATCGTGTCGTATTCGCCCAGGCCCTCGTTGTGGGCACCCGAGATGATGCCATCCACGCGGTTGCCCACGAGGAGCGACAGGTATTCGCGCTCGCGGTCCGCCCGACCCATGGAATTGCAGATAAGGATGCGATATCCGGCGTCGGCGAGGGCGTTTTCAACCTCGACGGCCAGCTCGCCAAAGAAGGGGAGAGACACGGCCGGAACGATCAGACCGACCGTCTGCGTGCGCTTGCCGTGCAGGGCGCGCGCCAGGGAATTAGGGCGATATCCGAGCGTTTTGATCGCGTCGGCGACGTTCTGCTTCGTCTTTTCCGAGAGGTATCCGCGGTTGTTGAGGACGCGCGACACGGTCGTCAGGCTCACTCCGGCCAGCTCGGCGACGTCGGCCAGCGTGGGTTCGCGCGAACTCATGCGGGGTTTCCTTTCCTTCCCTCGGTATTTCTCCATTGTAGTTGGTGACCTGGGAGGGAGCCGTGTGTCACGTCGGCGAGGCCGGGGCTGAGCATCACGCGAGGGTGTTGTTACGCGGGGGCGCGCGAGGCGTTCATTCCGTGGTTTATCGGCATTTATGAGGGTGATGTATCCCATGTCACGGTCCGTGATATCGGGTTTTGCGCGGGTATGCCAGCCCGATACCATGGGCACTACGGGCACCTGTGTCTCACGATGGACATACCCGCACTTGAAAGGAACAACCATGATTTCCCGCACCGTTGCAATTGGTTCCTCCGTTGGCCTCCACGCGCGTCCTGCGAACATTCTTGCCGAGGCCGTTGACGACTCCGGCGTCGACGTGACCATCTCTCTGGGTGGAGAGGAAGCTGACGCTGCGTCGCTCCTCGAAATCATGACCCTGGGTGCCAAGCACGGCGACGTCGTCACCCTGTCCACCGAGGACGATTCCGCGGGTGCGGTGCTCGACTCGCTCGTCGAGCTGCTCTCGCGCGACCTCGACCAGGAGTGAACTGATGGCGACGCACGACGTCCTGCACGGCATCGGCGTCTCCGCCGGTACTGCAGCAGCCCCCGCGGCGATCGTCCAGCCCGCCCCCGGTGTTGACACGACGGAGCCGGGCAGCGTTGACGCTGCCGCCGACGGCGCGCGTGTCCGCGAGGCGCTCGCTGCGGTTTCCGCTCGCCTGAAAGAGCGCGCCGCGAACGCGCCGGAGGAGACGAAGGCGATCCTGAAGGCCACCGCCCAGCTCGCGGGTGACCGCGGCCTGGCTAAGGCCGTTGACAAGAAGCTGAAGAAGGGGCTGGGTATCACCCAGGCCGTCCATGACGCGGTTGAGGACTACGCGCAGATGCTGCGCGGCCTGGGCGGCTACATGGCCGAGCGTGCGACCGACCTCTACGACGTGCGCGATCGCGCGATCAGTGAGCTTCGCGGCCTGCCTGAGCCCGGCGTCCCGGCTTTCGATGGCCCCGTCGTTCTCGTGGCGCACGATCTGGCTCCCGCCGAGACCGCAACCCTGGACCCCGATACTGTTCTCGGCATCATCACCGAGGTCGGCGGCCCCACGTCGCACACGGCGATCCTGGCTGCCCAGCTGGGTATTCCCGCGATCGTCAAGGCCGCGGGCATCATGGCTGTCGAGGAAGGCACGATGCTGGCCCTCGACGGTGGCGTCGGCGAGGTGATCGTCGCCCCCACCGATAACGAGGTGGACCTGCTCAAGGAACGCTCGCGTCGCCGCGCGCTCGCCCTGGCAGGCTCGACCGGCAAGGGCGCGACCTACGACGGCTACCCCGTCAAGCTCCTGGCCAACATCGGCACGGTTGACGACGCGATGAAGGCCTCGAAGTTCGACCTCGAGGGCTCGGGCCTGTTCCGCACGGAGTTCCTGTTCCTGGAGCGTTCGGAGGCCCCGACGCTGGAGGAACAGACCGACACCTACACGAAAGTCCTGCAGGCCTTCGGCGACCGTCGCGTCGTCGTGCGTACCCTCGATGCGGGCGCCGACAAGCCGCTGAGCTTCGCTGATCTGGGCGCCGAGGAGAACCCGGCCCTGGGCGTGCGCGGCCTGCGCCTGTGCCAGGTGCGCGAGGATCTCATCGATACGCAGCTGCAGGCCCTGGCCGCCGCTCACAAGGCGACGGGCGCGGAGCTGTGGGTCATGGCCCCGATGGTCTCGACCGCGGATGAAGCCAAGTGGTTCGCCGACAAGGCGCGCGGCTACGGCCTGCCCAAGGTCGGCATCATGATCGAGGTGCCCGCGGCCGCCCTGCGCGCCGAGCAGCTCCTGTCGATCGTGGACTTCGCGTCCATCGGCACGAACGACCTGACGCAGTACACGATGGCCGCCGACCGCCTGGATGGCAACCTGGCGTCCCTCCTGGATCCGTGGCAGCCCGCGGTCCTCGAGATGATCCGCCACGCCTGCAACGGCGGTCGTGCGACGGGCAAGCCGATCGGCGTGTGTGGCGAGGCCGGCGGCGACCCGCTGCTTGCCCTGGTCCTCACGGGTCTGGGTGTTGCCTCCCTGTCGATGGCTCCCTCGAAGGTCAACGCCGTGCGCGCCGCCCTGCGCATGCACGACCTGGCAACCTGCCAGCAGATGGCTGCCTACGCGGTGGATGCGCCCAACGCGAAGGAAGGCCGTGATAACGTCGTGAAGCTGGTGGCTCCGGCGATGCTGGATCTGCTCTGATGCGGCGTTTCTGACGCATAGCGGGGTGGGCCCGGGAACCAATCGGTTCCCGGGCCCACCCCGTTTGTGCGTGCGTTGCCAGACGCCGCGTCAATCCCTGCGGACCGCATCCGCCGGATTCGATGACGCCGACGGGGCTCCCTTCTGAGAATTCTTCTTGGAACGGCCAGAGAAGAGCGCGGTGAGAATCAAGATCACGCCCAGCGCTGCGATCGAGCTGATCCCAAGGATCGGCAGATTAAAGTTCGCCACGTAGGCCTCGGCGATGAGGAAAACCCCCACCATGCATACGAGGAGCGCCCACACGAAGGAACCGACCCGCACGCCCCTACTGGGCGCCTCGGGCAGCGTGCGTACATCGACGGGGCCTCTCGGTGCGCTCCACGTGGTGTGAGCGCTAGCAGCCGGGCCCGCCGCTGCGCCGGGAGCACCCAGGGGCTCCTGACGGCGATAAGGTGCCCCTGCCTCGTGCCCCTGGGGGATGGACTCACCCGTGGAGGCCGGGTCGAAGGCGGTGCGCCCGCCTGCCCCTACGGAGTCGGCAGGAGAGCCCGCCTGCGCATGCGGCCCCTGCGCGCCCGATGCGCTCGCCTGGCCCGCAGTCCCAGCGTCTGAGCGAAAGGGATCGGTGGGCATCTGCGCAGTTGGTGCTTCGCGGAAGGCCGCCAGGGGGTCCGAGGACAGATCCGGCGAGGAGGTCGGAAGCTCCGTGGTCTCGTCCGATCCAGCGCCGACGATCGGCGCGGGGGTCGTCGGCAGCGGTGTCGTTGCGTCGAATTCGGGCAGTTCAGCGGTGAGGTCGTCGCTCGAGGTGGTCATGGTCGTGTTCCTTCCTCAGTTACCCGACTGAGAGCCGGTGGGGGTGGGCGATGGGGTAGCGCTCGGGGCCGTAGAGGGCGTGGCGGACGGCGTGGCGCTCGGAGTCTGGGTCGGCTTGGAACCCCATGTTCCCGACGAATCGGGTGTCTGCAGGACCGTCAGCGTGTCGAGTCCGGCGCTATCAGTGATGAGGACCGTAATGCCGCCGAGGGAGGGATTTCCCCAGGAGGGGGAGGAGGCAGTCGCATCCGCGCAGCTGCTCAGCGGGGATGCCCAGCCGTTGCCATCCATGTTGGTGGAGAGAGTCTCGATGTCGGACTGGCACACGATCTGGACGGGCTGTCCCTCGGCCACCTGAATGGTGAGACTGCTCCAGGCCTCCCAGTCGACGATGATTGTCTTCGTGGTGCCGACAGGGGCTCCACTCAGGTCGAGTAGCGTCGTGCCGGCCGGGTTGCCTCCACTGACTCTGTCGACTGTCCAGTCGCGCGTCGTCTGAGTGCCGATGCCCCCCGGGTGAACGTTTATGTGGAAATCGGTCGGGCGGGCGGCCTGGGTGCCGATGGCCGCGGTGGGAAGCGCCATCATGATGCCGATGACCGACAGGGTGGTGAGCCATCCCGCGCTGCGGTCGCGCAGGGCCGCGATCACCAGGGAGAGCCCGACGACCAGCAGACACGCGCCGCCACCAATGGTGATGATGCGGGCGATCGTCTGATCCACCGTTTCGCCGGTGATGAGGGGGATCGACAGTCCCTTATCCGCCCAGTACAGTCCGGCGAAAACAGCAGCCGTGATGAGCACCAGCAGGCCCGTGATCGCCAGGTTCACGCGGCCGGAAACGGTGCGGGGGCGATGCGTCGGCGCGGGCGGAACGTTCCATCGACGAGGCGTGGGCGCGCTCGCGGGAGGCGTCCAGCCGGGGTGGGGCACGGAGGCTGTCGCGGCGGCCGGACGCGGTCCGGCTTGCGGGCTGGCACCGGCGGGGGTGGACTGGAAATCGCTCGGAACGCCGTACGCGGGGAAACCTGCGGGACCCTGCTCGGGCTTCATGCCCGGATCCGGCTCCCCCGTGCCGTCAGCGGCCGGGGAAGCCGCCGCAAAAGGGGCGGAGGTGCCCGTCGCGTTCGGGGTGGGAGCAGCCGACGGGGCGTTGTTTCGTGGAGCCTCGTAGTGGGCGGCCCCGTAGGAGGGGCGCTGCTGGCCCGCGTTCCGGTTGCGAGAGAGCGACAGGCCCACGAGAGCGGCCGCGATGCCCGAGAAGGAGAGTGCCACGATGATGAGCTTGAACCAGCCGATCCCCATGATGCCGAAGATGCCGACATCGGAGAACATCGAGGACAGGGCGGCGAGAATCATCAGCGCGCCGCCGATGACGGCGATGTCGAAGCGCCCCTCGATAGCCTCCTCGACGTGAATGCGGCCGTCCTCAGCCTCGGGCAGGAGCAGCCAGGCCAGCCCGTAGGCGAGGACAACGAGCGGCATGAAGAACGCAGTGACCACCACGAGGACGCGCACGAGCGACAGGTCCCACCCCTGGTGGGCGGAGATTCCCGAGCAGACGCCTCCGAGAACGCGGGGCTTCGCGCGGTACCACCCGGAGCCTCGGATGGAGTCGAAAATACCGCTGCGGGGCGGGCGCTGCTGGTACTGATCGCTCGGATCTGTTGTGCCATTCGACCAACTCATCATGCACTTCCTCTCGATGGGATCCACGCGGCGTGGATCGATACCACTACTCAACCAAAGAATGGGGGCACCGCGACAGTAGGGGACCCCCTGAATGACCCCTGATTGTGCTGGGGGTATCCCGGGGACTGCCCCGAGCCATGCCACAATGGAAACGTGAGCAGACCCGTGAACTCCCCCCGACCGGGGTGGACTCCTCCGATTCCGGCGCATCCCAGCCGGCCCCCGCTCGTGCGCGCGACCGCCTCGAGCCCGGACATGCCGGCCCCCTGGCTGGGCGGCGTGTGCTCGGGTCTGGCCGTACACCTGCGGTTGCCGGTCGCGCTCGTGCGTGTCTTGTTCGTCTGCCTGGCCGCGTTCGGCGTCGGCATCGGCGTCTACCTGTGGCTGTGGGTGACGGTCCCCGAGGATTCGCCGGAGCGAAGCGGGGCGGGCTCGCTCAGCCCCGGCCTCGTCCGACTGCGTGAAGAACGCGCCGCGCAGGTGTCGCGCAATCGCTTGATCGTCGTCGGCGTGGCCCTGGTCGCGGCCGCGATCGTGGGGACCGTCTTGAATGCGACGGGCACTCTGGACTGGCGAGACATGGGGGCTATCGTCTCGATAATTTCGGGCATTGCGCTCGTGTGGAGCCAGAGCCGCAACGTGAGTTCCTGGCGGTCATTGCGCTTCATCGGCGCTGTCTTCGGCGGCATAGTGCTGCTGAGCCTCGGCGTGGTGATGGTCGCCTCGCGCGATAATCCGCCCGTCATCCTGCTGCGTGGCGGTCTCATCGGGGCTGCCCTGGTGGCGGGTGTCCTCTTCGCTTTCATGCCCCTGTGGCTGCGCACCACGAAAGACCTGTCGCAGGCCCAGGCTCAGCGCGTGCGCGAAGCCGAGCGCGCCGACATCGCCGCTCACCTGCACGACTCGGTGCTCCAGGCCCTCACTCTGATCCGCGCCTCCGCCGAGGACCCGGCCCGCGTGCGCGCCATCGCGCTCACCGAGGAACGCGAACTGCGCGCGTGGCTCTACACGGGACACGCACAAGCCGCCGATTCCCTCGAAGCGGCCGTCACGGAGGCCGTCGTCGGCGTCGAAAGCCGCTACGGCGTGCCGATCAGCGTCGTCGTCGTGGGAGATATGCGCCCGGGTCCCGGTGAGCTCGCGCTCGTCGCGGCTCTGGCCGAGGCCTGCCAAAACGCCGTGCGTCACGGCGCCCCGCCTGTCTCCGTCTACGTCGAAGTGCGCCCCCGAGCCATCGAGGCCTTCGTCAAGGACAACGGCGAAGGATTCGACCCCGCCACCATCGCGGCCGACCGCCACGGCGTGCGCGACTCCATCGTCGGACGCATGCGCCGAGCCGGGGGAGACGCCGCGATCAGGCGTCTCGCCCGCGGAACCGAAATTGCTCTGAGCGTGCCGCGCTCCGATATCCTGGAAGAAACAGCGCCCACCGGGAGGACACAGTGACCATCCGCATCCTCGTCATCGACGATCACCCCATGGTGCGTGCAGGCGTGCGCGCCGAGCTTGAAAATTCCGGGGCAGACCTCGAGGTCGTCGGGGACGCCTCCGACGTCGAAGGCGCCATCGCGGCCTGCCGCGCGCTCACCCCGGACGTCGCCCTCCTCGACGTGCACCTGCCCGGTGGCAATGGCGGAGGCGGTGCCGAAGTCGCCAGCTCCTGCCGTGACATCGAGGGCCTGCACTTCCTCGCGCTGTCCGTTTCCGACGCCGCCGAGGATGTTGTCCAGGTCATCCGTGCGGGTGCCCGAGGGTACGTCACCAAGTCGATCTCCACCCCGGACCTCGTCGAGGCCATCGGACGAGTCGCCGCCGGGGACGCCGCCTTCAGCCCGCGCCTGGCCGGCTTCGTGCTGGACGCTTTCGGCACCGGCGAGGTCTCCACGACCGACAGCGAGCTGGACCTGCTGTCGGCGCGCGAACAGGAGGTCATGCGCCTCATCGCCCGCGGCTACACCTACAAGGAAGTCGCCCACGACCTCTTCATCTCTATCAAGACCGTTGAAACCCACGTGAGCGCGGTCCTGCGCAAGCTCCAGCTCTCCAACCGCAACGAGCTGACGCGTTGGGCGATGCAGCGCCACATCGTGTGAGGTCGGACCCCTTTCGCGTGCCCCATCCGCAGTGTGGCGCACCCCCGCCCTTACAATGGAACCCCGAGGGCGCGACTGCGCCTGCCCGCCCCGCACGGACGGCCTCTTCTGTTTCCGCGACCTCGGAGGATGCATGCACCGCATCGGTTTTGACAGTGATCAGTACGTCGAGATGCAGTCTCGGCACATCGCCCAGCGACGCAGCGAATTCGGCGGCAAGCTCTACCTGGAGTTTGGCGGCAAGCTGATCGACGACATGCACGCCTCGCGCGTTCTGCCCGGGTTTACCCCCGACAACAAGGTGCGCATGCTGCGCGAACTGGCCGACGAGGTCGAGATCATCGTCGCCGTCAACGCCAAGGACTTCGCGCGCCGCAAGGTTCGCGCAGACATGGGGACCACCTACGACGACGAGGTCCTGCGCCAGATCGACGAGTTCCGCGAGCGCGGCCTGTACGTCGGTTCCGTCGTCATCACGCAGTGGACGGACGACAACAAGGCGGCCGCCGAGGTCAAGGAACGCTTCGAGAAGCTCGGCATCCGCGTCTACCGGCACTTCCCGATCCCCGGCTACCCCTCGGACGTTGAGCGCATCGTCTCCGATGAGGGCTACGGCGCGAACGAGTACGTGGAAACCACCCGCGACCTGATCGTCGTGACCGCCCCCGGCCCGGGCTCCGGCAAGATGGCGACCTGCCTGTCGCAGCTCTACCACGATCACAAGCGCGGGATCGAGTCTGGGTATGCGAAGTGGGAGACCTTCCCGATCTGGAATATCGCGCTGGATCACCCGGTGAACATTGCCTACGAGGCGGCTACGGCCGACCTCGACGACGTCAACATGATCGATCCCTTCCACCTGGAGGCGTACGGGATCAAGACGGTCAACTACAACCGCGACGTGGAGATCTTCCCCGTCCTGAACCGCCTGTTCGAGAAGATCCTCGGCTCCTCCCCCTACAAGAGCCCCACGGACATGGGCGTCAACATGGCGGGCCACTGCATCGTCGACGACGAGGCCTGCAAGGAGGCCTCGCGCCAGGAGATCATCCGCCGCTACTACAAGGCGCTCGTGACCGAGAAGAAGGAGATGAGCGAGCCCGTGCAGTCGGCGCGCATCTCCCTGCTGATGAGCCGCGTGGGCGTGGGGCGCATGGACCGCCCGGTCGTGCGCCCCGCCCTCGAGCTGGCTGAGGCGACGGGCGAGCCGGCCGCAGCGATCGAGCTGCCCGACGGCCAGATCGTCACGGGCAAGACGTCGGCGCTGCTGGGCTGCTCCTCGGCGATGCTGCTCAACGCGCTCAAGAAGCTCGCGGGGCTGCCCGACGAGGTCCAGCTGCTGGCTCCCCAGTCGATCGAGCCGATCCAGCGCCTTAAGACCCACGACCTGGGCTCGCGCAACCCGCGCCTGCACACCGACGAGGTCCTCATCGCGCTCGCGGTCAGCGCCAACGGCGACGACAATGCGCGCCGCGCCCTGGATAAGCTCAGCTCGCTGCGCGACTGCGACGTGCACGAGTCGGTCATCCTGGGCCCCGTGGACGAGGGCATCTTCCGCTCGCTCGGCATCCAGGTGACGACGGAGCCGGTGTACGCGACGAAGTCGCTGTACCGCAAGAAGTAATCGCTTCGACGAGGCCGGGGCTTTCTGTCGCGTATGAGCGCGGGGAGGCCCCGGCCTCGTTGTCTGCCGCCTTTCGTGGTTGGTGCCACCCGGGGCGGGGGTCGCAGGTGAGGGTGGGTCGGTTTACCCTTGGAGGCGATGAGTGACGCGACTTCTTTGCCTGACCTTGGTTTCCTGATCGGCCCCGACGGGGGGTTTCAGGACGACTACGTGCCGCCGGAGGTGCCCGCCTTTGATGTGGAGGACGCCTTGGGTTCCGACGCGTGGCCGGAGATCGCCGTGCCGGGTGGGGCGTCGGGTGCGCCGTCGGCGTGGGAGCCTCCCGCGTCCTCGGGTGGTTTTTCGTCCGGCTGGGAGCGCTTCTCGCGTCCGAGCGTGGATCCGGAGTCGCTGACCCGCGGCCTTAACGATCGTCAGCGCGAGGCCGTCACCCACGCGGGTTCGCCGCTGCTGATCCTGGCGGGTGCTGGCTCCGGTAAGACCCGCGTGCTGACGCACCGCATCGCCTACCTGCTGGCCACGGGCCGCGCGCGGGCGGGGGAAATCCTGGCGATTACCTTCACGAACAAGGCGGCGGCCGAGATGCGTGAGCGTGCGGGCGCCCTCGTCGGGGACGACGCGCGCCGCATGTGGGTGTCGACCTTCCACTCGGCGTGCGTGCGCC
>ERZ773074.872-NODE-872-length-12085-cov-2.995179_pt1 | contig 12085 bp, 10 predicted proteins | sample MGYA00580615_ERZ773074 | MGnify/ENA primary metagenome ERZ773074 (study PRJEB29015, sample SAMEA2738126) | human oral metagenome | biome: human oral; feature: human-associated habitat; material: saliva | place: China | collected 2160 ...
GGAAGAATAAGACCGCTGGATACTTTACAGACCCACTCAGCAAGGCACCCATCCTGCGAGGGCGCGGGTTAAGTGATAGTGTCAAATATGTTATAACTATCCTTCGGTTGTGGTGCCGTCGCGCGATATTCCCGCTGCCGACTCCACGGATAGCGCACGGTCGCGCATACTTGACGGCACCCGCATACCTGTGACTTCTAGAAGGCAGAAAGTCGTGGCAGACAACGTAAAAAATGATTGGGATTTGCGCAGCGAGAAGGTTCAGAAGAACCAGGTGGCCGCTTATGACGAGATGCGCCGCCGCTGCCCCGTAGCGCACGACGAGTTCATGGGCTACTCCGTGTTCAAGAACGCCGATGTGCAGCATGTGCTCGATCATCCCGAAATTTACTCGAATGTCGTCTCGACTAGGCACATCGCCGTGCCAAATGGTATGGATGCGCCCGAACACACAACATTCCGCGCCGTGAACGACAAATACTTCACCCCCGAACGCCTGAGGGAGTTCGAGCCGAAAATTCGTGAGGTCGTCAAGAACCTGGTGGCTGATCTGCCTCGCGGCACCGAGATTAATGTGATGGATGGGTTCGCGCAGGCTTATGCTATGCGCATCCAGAACGCATTCATGGGCTGGCCCGCGAGCCTTGAGAAGCCGCTGATCGAGTGGATTGAAAAGAACCGCGAGGCTACGCTGCGCCGCGACCGCGAACAGATCGGCAAGGTCGCCCTTGAATTTGACACCTATATTCGTGAGCTTCTGGATGCGCGCCGCGAACAGGCCGCCGCCGGTAACCCGCAGGATGTGACCGCCGAGCTGCTGACCGACACCGTGCAGCTGCCCGGCCAGGAGCCGCGCACCATGACCGATGAAGAGATTGTGAGCCTGATCCGTAACTGGACGGTGGGGGAGCTTTCGACCGTTTCGGCGTGCGCCGGGATTATCGTGAACTTTTTGGCGCGCAACCCGCAGGAGCAAGCGCGCCTGCGTGAGTCACTGGGGGAGGGGCATGCGGAGATCGCCGCAGCGGTTGAGGAGATTATGCGCCTTGAAGACCCGCTGGTGACGAACCGCCGCGTGACTACCGAAGACACCGTGTTGGGCGGGCGTACTATTCCGGCTAATTCGCGGGTGACGATTAACTGGTCGAGTGCCAACCGTGATGAGGACGCGTTCGAGGATGCGCTCGCCTATAACCCGCATCGTGACCAGTCCCGCAACCTGGTGTATGGCGATGGTATTCACGTCTGCCCGGGTGCGCCGCTGGCCCGCTTGGAGCTGCGCCTGCTCATGGAGGAGCTGCTGAAGGCAACCAAGAGTATTGTTCCTGGTGACGAGTCGGATGCACCCGCCACCGAGAACGCGACCTACCCGATCTCAGGCTACTCGATGGTTAGGGTGGTGTTGGGGTAGAAAAATATAAAGGTTAGTCCGAGACCATATTTTATGGTCTCGGACTAACCTTTTGCTAAAGATATTTAAATAACTATCTAGAAACTTTTTGACGAAGAACCTTGCTGCTATTAGCAGTTAAAATAATAATAAACGGATTCTGCAAGAGTAGCCGGAGGCCACATCTTCCCATCTAGACGAGCTTTTAGGTTCTCGCAGGTTCCTGCTCCATTTACTTGCTCAAGTTCTTGTTCGCTGAGCTCTTGCAGGGTCATAGTACTTTCCTCCCGTTGATGATAACTTTTGAACCTACACACATTATATACATGATTGACTGCTTTAATGAACCTTATACATGTATATATTAGCTCATTAGGATTATTTATTCTTGTCTAAAATTTATAGCGTATCTTAATTAGGTTATGAAAGATGCGTAAGGTTCTTAATGATTTTATTAATCAAATAGTAAATATGTATACGGTTAAAATTTGTGTTAGGCATTTTGAAATTTGGAGATGTCTATTTTTCGAGGCTCTATACCCTCTCTAGTCGTGCGTCATTAAGGTCATCCCTAATGTTGTATCTAGCTTTTGAACGGGTAATTTCACCTATTTCATAGCAATATGCCCTGCCCGGCAGATCGTGGTGATGGAACACGGACGGGTGGTACAGGTTGGCCGTCACGAGGATTTGATCTCGACTGATGGCCGATACCGGGAGTTATATTACCAGGAAGAAAAAAGCAGCCGTGAGGAGTATGCATGAAAACCCTAGCCGTGATGAACGACCTTGAAGCGGCTTTAGAGGCGGTAGCGGCGGGAAAGTTCCATCCAGTGATAGATTCGGTGTATTCCCCGGATCAAGCAGAGGAATTCCTGCGGCGTAGTTTCGGTGCAGAACCGCGGTTTGGGAAAGTCGTTATGGATATGCGCAGCGGCTCGCACGAGTAAATAACCTGAGCCGTAGAGCAACCGAAAAACGTGGATGCTGTCGCACAAGCATGCTGCCTGGGTGACAGCATCCAAATTGTTTGGTGCTTCTTCAAAAAACAGCGCGGCAAGTTCCCCTCAAACCGCATAATATTTCACCCATAAAGTTTAAATTTCTAAGCAACAACACTCAGATTTCTCGGGAATTTTTAATGATTTTGTTATCTTAAAAATGATACCAAACCGTTACAAAAACTTTTTCAAAATTATTTTTCTAATACAAAAACAAAAGTTACTGTAAATAATGGAATACTTTCCAGGCGCTTTATTTTCTGAGTAAACTAACCTAATCCCTTGAAATTACAGCCCAAAATCGTAATGATTATTGTTTTGAATCAGGTTTAAAATGCTTGACATCAATATTATTTACCATTTTAAAGAGTGCACAATAAATTTTTGACCCCTAGAGTACATCTTGAAACACGTTTATCAAGTTGTTACTGTAGAGTCACCGATTTCAATAGAGAGAAAACCGACTCTGATAAGGACTTTTGTTCCATGACCTTGCCGCATGATGAGAATAGAAGATATATCTCACCACCCCTATATGTCGCAGCCCGCGACGAAAGTTCATAGTCAATGGAGATGTGAGGTTTTCGTTGCTTGGCACCTGTAGCACGCGCGGCATCCCCACATAATTCAGATGACATAGCCCTGGCAGCCTGTGTCCAATAGCTATGTTTACAGTGCTACAGAAATAAGTAACAAATTTTACAAACTTCCTTTCCTTGAGGCGTTAGCTCGCCGTAAGGAAGGGTAGTGGGTTCCAGGCGAATACTGTGGAAAAGCAAACACCTGGAACCCAGTCAGAGAATAGTTTGATGTCTTCAGCATCAAACTAAACACCGATAATACTATTCCTGAACGGATCAGGAATATTTAAGGAGGATAACCATGGCTAAGGATATCACGCTCCTGGAAGAGATCTCGGACCTCGACCTGGACCAGGTTAACGGCAGCGGTCACGGCGGCGGCTACAGCGGTGGTGGCAACGGCGGCGGCGGCAACTACTGCGGTAACGGCTGCGGCAACTACAACTTCGGCTTTGGCTTCTGGGGCGGCAGCTCTTCCTAAGTCCGGGGAATAAGTAAATACGATAGATAAGGAGATACCAGGTGTTAATCAGGGAACTTCTTCCTGAACTGGATGATGAGCAATTCCGACGCCTAGAAACGTATGTATCTAGCACTTCGTTGTTAGAACGTTTGGGTACCGCATCCAATACTCCCGACTCCGAGTCTATCGTACGGTTGTCGGCCCCGGTGCTCAAAGCACTGGGGCCGACGGCCGAACCCTCCATGTTTCACGCACTCATCGCCCAGCTTGCCGAGGGTGAGCGTGACAATGTTGAACGTGCTGTTGCCGCATCGGGTTACGCCGCACCGTCGCGGCTTCCCCTTTTGGTTAGTCAGTTTTTGGAGAACCTGACCGCGCGTTTGACTAATTTCTACCTCAGACCGCTGGTTGCGCACATTAAAAAGATCTCCTCGCAGGGGCTTCTGCACGGCGACACCCCCGAAGAACGGTATGAAGACTACTGCCGACGTTGGGGCGAAGAATTTAGTGACGACTTTTATGCAAGCTACCCGCTTCTGCCCGGCGTTCACGGCAGGACTATTGAGCAGTTTCATGCGATGATTGCCGAAATTTTTGAGCGTGTGAGCGCTCATGAAGATGATATTCGCGAGCTTCTTAACGTCAAAGATGACGAACCCCTCAAACTCGAATCCTTCGGTCTGCCCAGAACCCGTTACGGTGGTGGACGCGCCGGTTGCCTTCTCGAATTTACCCAGGGCGTGGTGGTCTACAAATCCCGCAATGTTGAAGGCGAATGGGTCTTCTGGAAAATCGTTCAAGACCTTGCCGCGCAGGGGGCGCCTTCGATGCGTGCTGCCCGCGTGATTCGGGGTGACGGCTATGGTTTCATGGAGTTTATTAAACGTGAAGACGCAGACTTTTATGCTGAAGATTTCCTTGGAGCCTGCGGGCGGCTGGCGGCTTTGCTCTACACCCTGCAGGCTAAAGACCTGCACGCTAAGAATTTGATACCCCTGCGCACAGAACCCGTTCCGATTGACCTTGAAACGATCCTCCACCCCGTGCATATTCTGACGGAGGATATTCAGAGTCCTCCCGAAGGCAGCGTTTACCTGCGCTGGCTGCGCGGAATCGCATGCAGCGCGTTCTTGCCTACCCGCCGCACACGCCGCGATATTTCACTAGGGTTCCGCGACGTAGGATTCCTGCACGGCGAACAGGGGACGAACCCTTTCCACGAGGTAACCGTCGCAAATCCCTTCCGTGACGATGCTGTGGCACGCATCAACCGTGAACCCGCCTCAGAGAACCCAACCACGGAAGACACAGATCGCGCCGAAGAAGCTAACGCCAGCACCCCAGAGGAGCGGCGTATTTCTGAGGCAGCCCGCGCCCGTGCCTTTGAACGCGGATTCACGCAGGTGTACCGGTGGGTTTGTGAGCACCGCGAAATCATGACCGAGATAGTTCGCACAAATTGCTCCGGGCTGACGCTGCGTGCCCTGCTGCAATCCACCAGGTACTACACCCGAATCCTCAAAATGCTCAGCAGCCCCGAAGCGCTGGCCTCCGAAAAAGTCTTCGCCACGATCGCGCTGCGTGCCGCAACACTGAGCAATAACCGCCCCCTTGAGATGATCGGGGCCGAAGTAGAAGCCCTCTGGCGGTTCGACATTCCCTTTTTCATGCATCGCACAGATGGCTCCGAGATCATATCTTTCGACGGGCACGCCGTAGGGCTGACCATCGACAGCAGCGCGCTCGATGAAACCCTGGAGCATATTGCCGCCCTCGACGAAGCAAACCTTGAAGAACAGATTCAACAGATCTGGTCAGCCTTCGTATCACCCTACCCGCCGGATCGCATACTCGCGGACGCATCGGCAGAGCTACTGTCAAACAGGCAGAGCGTGCAGCATGAACGAGAGCTCTGCGAGGCTATTGCCGACCACCTAACGGCGACGAACCACCCGGGCGGCAGAGAGGAAGACGCCTGGACCTGGCTGGCACCCACCCCCGGACTATGGCAGCAGCACCTTAGCCTGTGGAACACCGAAGTCCTCGGCATAGACCTCTACACCGGCTCAACCGGGGCTGCACTCGCCCTCACCCAGGCCGCACGGATGCTCGAAAAACCGGAATACACGCAGACGGCCCGTCGGGTACTAGACCCCATCGCGCAAGATGTCTTCGCTGACAGGCTATTCAGCATTCCCCCCGAAACCTGCGACGGCATATCCTGCGGCGAAACAGGCATCGCCTTCGTGCTCGCCGCTGCCGCAGAAAACCTTCAGGATACCCGTTTTGCTGAGGCAGCCGTCAAGATTGGCGACCGTACCGCCGCACGCCTGGCGCAGGTTGAGCATCCTATGCCCGGGTACCTGGACCACCAGGTAGGGGCTGCCGCCCTGCTCCTGGGTTATAACCTCGCCACCGACCGCGCGGCTCTGTTGGCGGTATTAGACAGGCACGCCCAAGACATTATCGCCGGTATGGCAGAAGAAAACTGGTGGCACCGCAGTGGATTCGCCTACGGAATCAGCGGATCAATCTTCGCGCTCGCCCGCTGGAACCACCAGATGCCCTCACCCGAACGTGCTCGCGAAGCCGTCGAAATTCTTCTGCGCCGCCTCAACGACTTCAACACCGGGGACGAATGGCGAGCCCAGCTCACCGAGCATGACAGCGGCGAAGAGCATGCCAGCGGCACTTGGTGTTCCGGCAGTGCGGGCATTGCCCTCGCGTTCGCGGCACTGCATCTGTGGATGCCCGACCTCGCCAGCCGCACCGACCTCGACCGCGCGGTACAGCATGCGTTCCGCACCGGCACCCGAAGCAACCTCACCCTCTGTCACGGCGACTTCGGCACCCTGGATGTGCTCGCCTGGATAGCCGACCGAATCCCTGACGTGCCGTGCGCAGAGGCTATCCGGGATGCCATCGAGAACGGTTACAGCGCATCGGATATTCGGGCAGTCCTCGACGATAAATCCGTGCGCTACTCGCTGACCCCCTCGTTCATGATCGGCACCTCCGGCGTGCTGTCCTGGCTGGCTCGCCGGGCAGGCAATACTCGCCCGTACAGCCCTCTTATCCCCGAGCCGTTCGAGGTTCGATAGTATGGGTTTTCCTGCTGTTCTTCAGGCGGCGAAGACCGAATGCGGGCTGGGTGTGGGGGCGTCCGTCCTGCAGCACTACGGGCGCTATCAGACTATTTCAGACCTTCGCCTGATTGCCGAACCCGGTCGTGAGGGTCTCTCGATGCGCCAAGTGCGCGACCTTCTCGTTGAGGAGGGTATGGAGGTCAAAGCCTTCAGGGCGCCCTCTCTCGAACACCTTCGGGATATTGGCAAGCCGGTCATTCTGCACTGGAATAACTCCCATTACGTGGTTTTGGTGCGCATCCGTAAGGATCGCGTGCATATTATGGACCCCTCCACGGGAATGCGGGTGATGGACCTTCAGGAGGCTGAAGAGTCTTTTTCCGGCAGCATTCTGGTGCCGTCCCCGCGGAGCGATTTCAAGAAGAAATCCCGCAGTGTCTTTCAAGATTGGCAGCTGGGCACCTTCTTCACGAAGAAAATGTTCGGCCAGTACGCGCTGTTCCTGCTGCTTCTCATCATCACCTACAGCGTTACCTTTGCTGTGCCTATGGTCATTCAAAGGGTTGTGGATGCGCAGCTTAATGACGAACAAAACACCGTCGTGGAAACAACGGTCGGTGTGGTAGTCGGTGTTATTGGCTACTACCTGGTTTCCATTGCGCGCGCCGCAACGTTGGCGAGTATCGTCTCGTCCATCGGATATAAGCTCTTGGGCAATATGTTCGATAGGCTGCTGAGGCTGCCGCTGACCTATTTTGCGCTGCGTTCCCCGGGCGATATTCTCTACCGTCTCTCAAGCGTGAACACGCTGCGCAACTTCTTGTCTACAAGCCTGACCGAGTTCGTGATTAACATCGGCACGATGATCGTGATTCTCATCTTTATCGCCCAGCAATCGAGCCAGGTTTTGATAATCACCTTCGTGGTTCTTGCCGTGCTGATGCTGATCTGGTTCGTCACGGCACGCCCCACCTCCCAGGCACTCGACGCCGAGTATGCGCACGCCTCCGAAGCGCAGGTGGTTGAGCTTGACGCTATCAACACCATTGCAGCCATGAAGATGACGGGTTCTTCAACGCCCACCTATAACACCTGGCGCGAAGCCTATATGCAGTCGCTGGCGTCAATGCGCCGCCGCATGGTGCTGCAGCAGGGTGTGCTCGGGTCTGCTGCATCCGTGGTGCAGCTGGGCGGTCCTCTGATTCTGCTGTTGGCGTCGATACCGCTGGTGAATGATGGAACGCTCACGCTCGGTCAGGCTATTGCGACCGAAGGTATTTCTGCGCTGCTGTTTTCGTCGGTCGCTTCGACGATGTTTGGCATTATGAGCATTATCGCGGTGGACCGTGCGGTTGCGCGTATCGTGGATATTCAGCGCTATGAACCGGAGAAGAGCACGGGAACTGTCACCGATATTGCTGATGGCGACCTTGACCTTGAGAATGTGAATTTTACGTATCCGGGCGGTAATAAACCTGTGCTGACGGATATCTCGCTGCGCGTGCCGGAGGGCCACGATGTTGCTCTCGTGGGTTCGTCAGGTTCGGGTAAGAGTACCTTGGCTAAGCTGTTGTGTTCGTTGTACAGCCCGGTTTCTGGCACGATTCGTGTGGGCGGAATCGATGTTAAAGATTATTCTTTGGACGAGCTGCGTTCCCATATTGGGTATGTGCCGCAGCAGCTGCAAACCAGGTCGGGAAGTCTCTACGATAACCTCACAGCGGGTCTGGATGACGGGCGCAGCCGTGAAGAAATCGAGGAGAGTATTCTCGCGATGGGCATCCTGGATTTTGTGAAGGATTTGCCGATGGGGTTCGATACGATCATGGCGAGCGGCGGCGAGAACTTCTCGGGCGGTCAGCGCCAGCGCATCGCGATTGTCACGGCCCTGCTGCGGTACCCGCGCATTTTGGTGTTGGATGAGGCTACCAGCGCGCTTGATACCGCGACTGAGCGGCAGGTGACGGAGTTGATTGCGCAGTATCAGTGTACGAAGGTTGTGGTGGCGCATAGGCTTTCAACGGTTCGCAATGCCGAGAATATCGTGGTCATGGAGGATGGGCGCATTATTCAGAGCGGACGCCACGATGACCTGATGATGGTTGAGGGCCGTTACCGGGAGCTTTATTCTCAGGAGGAGCAGAGCAGCCAGGCGGGGTACATTTGGGCGCAGTGGCCCCCCACGAAGGTTTCTCGCCACGGCTTCGGTTTGGGAATGTTCACCTCGTAGCTCACGACTCTGTTGGATGCGCGGTGCACGCGGGGGTTCTGCAAGTGTTTGGCAACCGGCATAACAACTTCGGGAGCGATGGTTTGCAGCGGGAACAGGGTTCCTCTGGGTCGTTAACCTCGCCAGCTTCGGAACGTTATTGTATCCTCGCGCACTCGGCATAACGTCCCTCAGCGGCTGAAAACCATCGCTTTCACTTCTCGCTTCTACGCCATTTCCTAGTACATGACTTCCCAAGCGGTGCCGAACCGGTCGATGCAACGTCCGTCGTAGGCTTCCCACACCTGCTTCTCAAGCGGGTAAAGTACGGTTCCGCCCTCTGAAAGCGCTGCAAAAACACGATCCGCATCGGGTACAGAATCAGCCGAATAGACCAGAAAACTTGCTGGTGCGCCTTCGGGTGCTTCCTCATGCATAACATCCGAGCCCATGAGAGTTATGTTATTAAACTTTATAGCGGTGTGGGCGATCTTCTCACCCCATTCTTCCTTGTACATCCCAGCGCTCTTGAGTGCGTCTGCCATGTCCTGGTAGCGGATAAGGCCATCTCGTTGCGCCCCGAAAAGCTTCTCATAGAAGTCGAAAGCTTCACGGGTGGTTCCGTGGTGGTTTGAAAGATAAACATTGATCTGTGCCATGTGAAATTCTCCTAGTAGATTGGTGGAGGCAATAATTTCACGGTAGCAAAGCCACACTATCTTTGCTTATCTTCAATTGCGCACTTATTGACTCTTGCGGGGTGACGGCAGGTAACGTGCCAGCAACGCCGGAAAATTCATGGTGATAGGCGGGTCTTCGGGCAGAGGCATGCGCATTGTCAGATGAACTGGGTCAGGTGTTGTTGCCGCATCAAAAGTTATTGAGGAATCTGCCTTAGCGCGGTAATTCTGGCTCAGTGCCTTTAGCGGGTGCGCCCCGAAACGCACCTCGCACGCCAGCAGGTAGTAGGTTCCGGGTGGAATATTCGTGAAGGTGTGTTCCACAGAACCAACCGCCGCCACCCCAATAACCGGCTCTCCCTTAGGAATCGCGGTAGGAAACAGCCCCATAAACGTAATATCACTGCGGTAGCCTGGCGGATACACTGCGCACACCGTTAGCCGATGCGGTGTTGTAACGGCGCTTTGACGGTGCACAAACTGGGCGTTATAACCACGTAGCCCTGAGAGTAGGTTTTGAGCATTGAGAGACTCCCGTAGATATTCGCGAGGTGAGCTACCCGTATGCTGTTTGAAGGTGCGGGAGAAGGACGTTAAGCTACTGTACCCGGCAGTAATGGCGCTAGCTGTTACAGTACTAACGGGCGAGGAACGGTCCAGAAGCCTCTCAATACTGCACTGAATTTTCAACGCCTCAACATATTGCTTAATGGTGTAGCCCCTCACTTGTCTAAAACGGCGTGAGAGATGGTATGGGCTGTAACCGCAGGCTTTAGCAATGTTGGCAAGAGTCGGCTTATCTTCAGCATGCTGACGAATGTAATGTGTGATCTTGGTGGTATCCATAAGACTTCTGGGAGCGTGCATAAAATCTGGAGGTTCATATATGAGGCTAATAAAGGGGAAGGACTATCCTGTGGCTACTACAAAGCCGCGCCTGCCGCCGATGTAGTGGGAGAGCACCATGAAAGCAGCCAGAACAAGCTCTTGGAGATTATCATCGAGAATTTCGAGGGCGTAGTTGTATTTCAGGACAAAACCCGGGCGAGTAATTTTGGCGATGATCTTATCTTCCTGGGTTATCGTGAATTTGCCGGATCCGCTGCTTCCGTCCAGGAGGAATTCTGCATCGGCTGTTTTAATGCTGATGCTCGGGTGGAAAGGTTTCCACTCTAGCCTTTCTAGAGAAGCGCTGCTTCCGTCAGCGAAGTCTGCGGTGTAGTGGTGTTTGGCGTCTGGTACACGGCTGACCGTGATGACTTTTTCCTCGGTATCTGCCTTGGTGAAGACGACGCTTTTCCCGCCGAGTCGGAGCCTGCCATCGGTTTCATAGATTGGTTTGAAGTCAGTGTTGAGGATGTTGTATCGGTATTCGGGGTATGCCATCTTTGACTTGGCGTAGAAAGTAGTCATAGGTTTGTGTCTTTTCGTAGAAAAATTAGTGGTCCTGGGGTTTATTTTTATTTTTCTGCGCGGAAGATTTCTTGTGTTCTCGGTACATTATCCAAAACCCGCAGACGATAAGAACCGCGCCGAGAACAAAAGAAGTCGTGAGATCGAGCGGCAATATATGACCGTCACCAATACGGGGTAGCGCTAAAACGAAAGTTGCCAGGGCAAAAATCCAGAGCGAAGACGGAATCTCTTTACGCTTTGGCTGCTTATCTGGGTGATCATTATGCGCCATGTTTGCTCCTCTCATATGTTGCCGACGGGGGTATGGCATGTTGAGAGAATACGTTCACTGTCACATTATACTGTTCAAATTTATAGAGAACAAGAGCTTTATGCATCATTAACTTTTATTATTATGTATAAAATGTTTTCATTTATCGACTGCTTATAAAAATATATTATGGTTTACGCAGTATGTGTGTGATGTTATTGTGGGTCAAATAGATGTAAAACCTTTTACTAGATTCTTGTACGTTTATGAATAAGTGCAGGTGTTTTTTCGTGAAGGCAGCTTATCCGGGTACAAAGTGTGCCGCCCTCGGGGTGTTGCTCGCGTTATGTCTTACGACGTGTGGCACACCGAAGGCACAAGAGTCTAAGAGTCCGGAAGAGTCGTTGAAGAATAGCGCCCTAGCGGTCTCCGTTGCTGGTGACTACCGGGAAAGCAAGAACCCTGGAGGGGGTGTGGGCTTCTACGATCCGCACACCAACTCGTGGACTAAGCTATCCAATGAAGGCTCTCAGACCTCAGAAATTGACTACTATAACAACAAGCTATATTTCGGGGATAAAAAGAAGGATTATATTTTAGGAGACTCACTGCAAGGTTACGACAGGAACTACGAGTCTGCGTATAACGAGGAGGTGTGGGGACTGGATAATGGTGGATTTATCGCAACCAAAAATATTGGCTATACCGAAGATAAAACCTCCTACATTTATAAAATAGTCACCCATGATGGGCAGAATACCGAAGTTCACCCCTCGAATCGTAGTATTGAGAATCCTGCACGGTGCGCTAATGGCAGTGTATGGACTGTCAATAATGAATCACACAATTCTCTTGGGCAGAAGCAGAAAGAGAACCAAGGCGATACAAAAGATAAAAACGAACCGACTAAGCTGATTCGCCTATACCCTAACTTTTCCGATGATCCTGTAACCGAGCATACGTTTTCTCTTCCTAATAGGGGAATCGATGGCATCACGTGTGTTGGGAA
>ERZ773074.874-NODE-874-length-12075-cov-12.003744_pt1 | contig 12075 bp, 5 predicted proteins | sample MGYA00580615_ERZ773074 | MGnify/ENA primary metagenome ERZ773074 (study PRJEB29015, sample SAMEA2738126) | human oral metagenome | biome: human oral; feature: human-associated habitat; material: saliva | place: China | collected 2160 ...
CGGTGTTGGGGATGCCTTGGTAGAGGGTGAGTGCTTGGCGGTAGTAGGGTTCGGCGTCGAGTGGTTGGCCCAGCTCACGTAGTGTGTTGGCGAGGTTGTGCAGGCAGGTGGCCTGCTGCTCCTCGGTGTTGGGGATGCCTTGGTAGAGGGTGAGTGCTTGGCGGTAGTAGGGTTCGGCGTCGGCTGGTTTGCCCAGCATGCTCAGTGTGGTGGCGAGGAGATGCAGGCAGTCGGCCTGCTGCTCCTCGGTGTTGGGGATGCCTTGGTAGAGGGTGAGTGCCTGGTGGTAGTAGGGTTCGGCCTGGGCTAGTTGGCCCAGCATGCTCAGTGTGTTGGCGAGGTTGTGCAGGCAGTCGGCCTGCTGCTCCTCGGTGTTGGGGATGCCTTGGTAGAGGGTGAGTGCTTGGCGGTAGTAGGGTTCGGCCTGGGCTAGTTGGCCCAGCATGCTCAGTGTGTTGGCGAGGTTGTGCAGGCAGTCGGCCTGCTGCTCCTCGGTGTTGGGGATTGCTTGGTAGAGGGTGAGTGCCTGGTGGTAGTAGGGTTCGGCCTGGGCTGGTTTGCCCAGCTCAAGTAGTGTGTTGGCGAGGTTGTGCAGGCAGGTGGCCTGCTGCTCCTCGGTGTTGGGGATTGCTTGGTAGAGGGTGAGTGCTTGGCGGTAGTAGGATTCGGCCTGGGCTAGTTGGCCCAGCTTATCCAGTGTGGTGGCGAGATTGTACAGGCAGGTGGCCTGCTGCTCCTCGGTGTTGGGGATTGCTTGGTAGAGGGTGAGTGCCTGGTGGTAGTAGGGTTCGGCCTGGGCTAATTGGCGCAGCAGGAGTAGTGTGGTGGCGAGATTGTACAGGCAGTCGGCCTGCTGCTCCTCGGTGTTGGGGAGTGTTTGGTAGAGGGTGAGTGCCTGCTTGAGTAGGGTGGTTGCTTGGGGGTGGTCGCCTCGGCGTGCAGCTTCTAGTGCTTGTTTGTAGAGTTTGTCTGCGTCGTCGTGGGTGGGCATGGGGGTGGTCTTTCTCGTTGGTCTACCGGTAGTGGGCGCGGGGGCGGTCTGCGATTGTGGGGTGCTGGTAGAGGGGTGTGGTGCGTGGGTGGGGCAGGACGAGGTTGGGGCCGGGGGTGCGGGTGAGGGTTTCGTCTGGTTCTGGGGTGAGGTCGGGCATCGTGTTGAGCAGGAGATCTTCGCTGTTGCGCGCTGCGGGCGTGGTGGCGAGGGATCCGACCATGCGCCACTTGGCAACCAGTTCGGCCACGAGGGCAGCGTCGCCCAGACGTGCGGCGATGTCGAGGGCCTGGCTCATCGAGTGTTGGGCGCGATTGGTGATCCAGGCAATCCTGGCAGAGGAGCATGAAAGTTTGAATCGGAATTCGTCAAAGAAGACTGCTGCAGGTACTGCATATTGCAGTGCCAGGATGAGGTGTTTTCGTCGAAATGCAGGGTCCGTGCTCCACGAAGCTATTGTGTCGAGTATACTTGCACCTAGTGAATCAAATTCTGGTATCTTCTTTGTGAAGATCTCATGTGCCTGTTTAAGGATTTGGTCGGCCTCTTCCGTTTGATGTTGCAGGTGTAGAATAATTGCGATATTAATCAAGCAGTCGACATAGCGTGGTAAATCGCTATTTTCGCAGAGCAAAAGCAGCTGCTGGAACAGGGTGAGGGCAGCTTCGTATCTTTCCAGTAATTTTAGTGTGTGGGCTAAAGCGTGTATGCAATCGATTTCAGAATTCTCTAAAATTCCTGTATTTTGGTATAGCTTAAGTGCTTCAATGAAGAGATGTATAGCTTTCTCAGGCTTTCCAAGCTCGCGCGCAGCTGTACCGAGGTGGTGGAGGCATACAGCTCTGTCTTTGCCAGTGTTGTTGGCATCTTCGAAAAGATTCAATGCCTCCCACAATGCCGATTCTGCTGTTTCAACGCTACCAAGCATACCCATTGCTGTGGCGTAGCTGCAAAGTGAGCGAGCGATTTCTGTTTGCGTGCCACCATGTGTTCTGAAGATTGTGAGTGCTCTGCGGCTAAGAGTCGCGTACTCTGTGATTCGGCCAAGTGTTTTGAGTGTCCCTGCGAGATTGCCAAGACAATGAGCTTGGCTTAGTTCGGTGCCGTCCGTGCTTGCGTAAAGGTTTAAAGCATGACGGTAGATGGATTCCGCCTCTTCATTCCTGTTGAGATCACGTAATGTGTTAGCCAAATTGTATAAACAATTGGCTTGACTATTCTCTGTTCCTTCAACTTTTGTGAAGAGTGTGAGAGCTTTGTGAAATGTGTCTTCAGCTTGTGGTAGATTTCCAAGTTCATGCAGAGTGTTTGCAAGATTGTGGAGGCATCTAGCTTGTTCGCGTTCGGTATTCTCACATTCTGCGAACAGTTTAAGAGCGTGTATATAATGTTGCTCCGCCTCTTGATTTCGACCCGTGTCGCCTTGGAGAACTGCGAGATTGTATAGGCAAGTGGCTTGGTATTTCTCTGATCTATCAAGTTTGCTGTACAGTGCAAGTGCTTGTTGAAAGAGAGTTTCTGCTCTTGATGGATTATTCATATTTAACATTGTGATGGCAAAGTTGTAAATGTGGTCCGCAAGTAGCGTTTCTGTATTGGGGATGCTCTTGAGTAGTTCGACAACTTCCGGGTAGATGCATATTGTTTCCAGACTCCTGCCTAGTGAATGTAATGTCTTGATAAGAACTTGTAGACAGAGGGCCTGCTGTCTTTCTGTTTCCTCGAACTGTTTGAATAGTGTGAGAGCTTGACGGTATAACGGTTCAGCAGTTTCAGGTTGACTTATTTGAGAATAAGTGATGCCAAGATTGTATAGTGATGTTGCAATTTGAAGTCCACTTCCGTCATATGTTTGCAAAATGTAGAGCATGCGGCGAAGGATGTATATCGACTGTTCTGTATTTCCTTCTTGAAATTCCTGATGCCAAAGAGTGCCGAGATCTTCGGGATCATCCAGGTTGACTATTTTTGCTTGGGTCCTCTTACTCATTAACTTACTCAAGGATAATTTGCATTCAGAATATCTTTTGTTCGTTCGTCTATTATTCTTCTCGTATTTTTCTAGCGCTTGTAGGTAGCAAATTTCTGCTTCGCTGTCCTTACCTTGTTTGAGTAGAATTCCTGCTAAATTATGCAGGCAGTCAGCTTGATATGTATCGCTTTCGGTCAGTGTGGAATAGGCAGCGTAGGCGTGATAGTAAACGGCGGCAGCTTCCGATGGCCTCTTTAGAGCTTCCAGATTGCGGGCGAAATTGTATAGAATCGGCCCGAGTATGTTATTTGAGTTTTCAGCTGTTTTTGCCCGGGTAATAGCCTCAATGAAGAGTGGTTCGGCTCTCTCGTTTTCGCCGAGTACACTCATGGTATCGGCGAGGTTAGCTAAACAGTTTGTATATTGTATTGTGGTTCTGTCGATGCTCTCGTAGAGTGTGAGTGCTTGTTGGAAAATAGGTTTAGCTTCGCTCGGTTTAGTCTGCGTCTTCAGGCAAAGTGCGAGATTATGCAAACAGGTGGCCTGTTCGTGTTCTGTTCCGGGGAGTGTTTGGTAGAGGGTGAGTACTTGGCGGTAGTAGGGTTCGGCGTCGGCTGGTTTGCCCAGCAGGAGTAGTGCGCTAGCGAGGTTGTCCAGGCAGTTGGCTTGGTCGCGTTCTGTCCCGGAAATGCTTCGAAACAGGGCGAGTGCCTGACGATAGAGGGGGGCAGCCTCGTCTATTTTTTCCAGCCGGTGCAGGCTGATGGCGAGGTTGTACAAGCATTGAGCCTGGTTGCGTTCACTTGTGGGGGCCGTCTGGTAGAGGGTGAGCGCTTGTCGGTAGAGAGGTTCAGCTTGTGCTGGTTTGCCCAGTTTTAGCAGGGTTGTGGCGAGGCTGTACAGGCAGTGGGCTTGATCCTTCTCCGCACCTGGAACCTCTCGGTAGAGTTCGAGTGCGTCCTCGAACAGTTCCTTTGCTTTGAAGTGGTCACCTCGGCCTGCGGCTTCCACTGCTTGTTTGTATAGCTGGTCGGCGTCGTCGTGGGTGGGCATGGGTGTTGGTCTTTCTTGCTGTGGGGCTAGCGGTAGTGGGCGCGGGGGCGGTCTGCGATTGTGGGGTGCTGGTAGAGGGGTGTGGTGCGTGGGTGGGGCAGGACGAGGTTGGGGCCGGGGGTGCGGGTGAGGGTTTCGTCTGGTTCTGGGGTGAGGTCGGGCACCAATGTGAGTAGGGGATCATCGCTGTTGCGCGCTGCGGGCGTGGTGGCGAGGGAGCCGACCATGCGCCATTTGGCAACCAGTTCGGCCACGAGGGCAGCCTCGCCCAGCCGCCCGGCGATGGTGAGGGCCAGGTTCATGGAAGGTTGGGCGCGGTTGGTGATCCAGGAGCGTCGTTTGGTGGGGGAGGTGAGTTGGTAGCGGTATTCGTCGTTGAATAGGGCTGTGGGGAGGGCGTGGTTGAGTGCTTGGGTGAGGAGGTTTTTCGCGTGTTCGGGGTTGGTGGTCGCATGGGCTTGGGCGTGGAGGACGGCAGCGTAGGTGAAGTGGGCGTGGTGTGCGTCGGCGTGGCTGATGGTGGGGTGGTGGGAGAGGTCGAGTGCTGCGTGTGCGTGAATCTGTGCGAGGAAGTGGTCGCCGGCGTTGAGGTGGGTGTGGGTGAGGGAGAGGAGGATGGTGAGGCGTTGGGTTGCTGTTTCGGATGTGTTGGTGTGGGCGAGGATGTCGAGTGCGTTGTCTAGGGTTTTGAGGGTGTCGGTGGTGCGGTTGTGCATGTGGGATAGGCAGTTGGCCAGGTGTTGGAGGCAGGTGGCGTGTTCGATGGGTGTGTTGGTGTATTTGTACAGGGTGAGGGCTTGATGGTAATAGGTTTCGGCGTCGGGTAGGTGCCCCAGGTGTGTGGTGATGTCGGCTTGTTGGGTCAGGCAGTGTGCTTGGTCGGCGTCGCTGTCAGTGACCTTTTCGTACAGGGCGCGTGCGTGGTCGTATAATTCTAGGGCTTCGCGTAGGTGTCCCTCACCTTTTGAGGTGACGTCGGAGGCTAGGTGTTGGAGGCAGGTGGCGTGTATCTGTTCCGTCCCGCTGGTGCCTTCGCAGAGGTGGATTGCTTGACGGTATAACGGCTCAGTCTCAACACCCCTACCCAGGTTGTGCAAGGCATTGGCGAGGTTGAGCAGGCAGTTGGCCTGGTTCTTCTCGGTGTTGGGGATGTCTTGGTAGAGGGTGAGTGCTTGGCGGTAGCAGGGTTCGGCGTCGGCTAGTTTGTCCAGTAGGAGTAGTGTGGTGGCGAGGTTGAGCAGGCAGTCGGCCTGATGTTCCTCGGTGTTGGGGAGTGTTTGGTAGAGGGTGAGTGCCTGGTGGTAGTAGGGTTCGGCCTGGGCTGGTTTGCCCAGCTTGCTCAGTGTGTTGGCGAGGTTGTTCAGGCAGGTGGCCTGATGTTCCTCGGTGTTGGGGAGTGTTTGGTAGAGGGTGAGTGCCTGGTGGTAGTAGGGTTCGGCCTGGGCTGATTTCCCCAGATCATCCAGTGTGGTGGCGAGGTTGTACAGGCAGTTGGCCTGGCTACGCTGGGTGTTGGGGATGTCTTGGTAGAGGGTGAGTGCTTGGTGGTAGTAGGGTTCAGCCTGTGCTAGTTTGTTAAGCTTGCTCAGTGTGTTGGCGAGGTTGTACAGGCAGGTCGCCTGGTTGTGTTCTGTTCCGGGGAGTGTTTGGTAGAGGGTGAGTGCCTGGCGGTAGTAGGGTTCGGCCTGGGCTGGTTTGCCCAGATCAGCCAGGCTGGTGGCGAGGTTGTGTAGGCAGTTGGCTTGGTGCCTCTCGGTGTTGGGGAGTGTTTGGTAGAGGGTGAGTGCCTGGCGGTAGTAGGGTTCGGCGTTGGCTGGTTTGCCCAGATCATCCAGTGTGGTGGCGAGGTTGAGCAGGCAGGTGGCCTGATGTTCCTCGGTGTTGGGGAGTGTTTGGTAGAGGGTGAGTGCCTGGTGGTAGTAGGGTTCGGCCTGCACTAGTTTGTCAAGCTTGCTCAGTGTGGTGGCGAGGTTCTTCAGGCAGTTGGCCTGGTTCTTCTCGGTGTTGGGGATGCCCTGGTAGAGGGTGAGTGCTTGGCGGTAGTAGGGTTCGGCATTGGCTAGTTGGCCCAGATCATGTAGTGTGTTGGCGAGGTTGTACAGGCAGGTGGCCTGGCTACGCTGGGTGTTGGGGATGCCCTGGTAGAGGGTGAGTGCCTGGTGGTAGTAGGGTTCGGCATTGGCTAGTTTGCCCCGCGTGGCCAGGCTGGTGGCGAGGAGATGCAGGCAGTTGGCCTGGTTCTTCTCGGTGTTGGGGATGTCTTGGTAGAGGGTGAGTGCCTGGCGGTAGTGGGATTCGGCCTGCGCTAGTTTGTCAAGCTTGCTCAGTGTGTTGGCGAGGTTGTTCAGGCAGGCGGCCTGGTCGCGTTCTGTTCCGGGGAGTGTTTGGTAGAGGGTGAGTGCCTGGTGGTAGTAGGGTTCGGCCCGGGCTGGTTTGCCCAGATCATCCAGTGTGTTGGCGAGGCTGAACAGGCAGTGGGCCTGTTTCTCCTCGGTGTTGGGGATGCCTTGGTAGAGGGTGAGTGCTTGGCGGTAGTAGGGTTCGGCCTCGGCTAGTTTGCCCCGCGTGGCCAGGATGGTGGCGAGGCTGAGCAGGCAGGTGGCCTGCTGTTCCTCGGTGTTGGGGATGTCTTGGTAGAGGGTGAGTGCCTGGTGGTAGTAGGGTTCGGCCTCGGCTAGTTTGCCCCGCGTGGCCAGGATGGTGGCGAGGCTGAGCAGGCAGTTGGCCTGGTCGCGTTGTGTGTTGGGGAGTGTTTGGTAGAGGGTGAGTGCTTGGTGGTAGTAGGGTTCGGCCTGGGCTGGTTTGCCCAGATCATCCACTGTTTTGGCGAGGTTGAAGGTGAGTACCTGCTCGAATAGGGTGGTTGCTTGGGGGTGGTCGCCTCGGCGCCCAGCTTCAAGTGCTTGTTTGTAGAGTTTGTTGGCGTCGTCGTGGGTGGGCATGGGTGTTGGTCTTTCTTGCTGTGGGGCTAGCGGTAGTGGGCGCGGGGGCGGTCTGCGATTGTGGGGTGCTGGTAGAGGGGTGTGGTGCGTGGGTGGGGGAGGATGAGGTTGGGGCCGGGGGTGCGGGTGAGGGTTTCTTCGGGTTGTGGGGTGAAGTCGGGCATCGTGGTGATCAGGAAAATGTCGCTGTTGCGCGCTGCGGGCGTGGCGGCCAGGGATCCGACCATGCGCCACTTGGCTACAAGCTCAGCGACAAGGGATGCCTCTTCAAGCACGCCTGCAAGTGCGATGGCGAGAATCATGGAAGGCTGGGCGCGGTTGGTGATCCAGGCGCGTCGTTTGGTGGGGGAGGAGAGTTGGTAGCGGTATTCGTCGTTGAATAAGGCAGCCGAAACAGCCTGCTTGAGTGCGTCTTGGTAGAGGGCTTCAGTCGGGTCCAGTTTGCCCTGAGAAAGCAGGGTGGTGGCGAGGCTGTACGTGCTAGTGGCCTGTTCGTATTCTGTCCCTGGAATCTTCTGGTACAGGGTAAGTGCCTGGTAATAAAGAGATTCGGCATGGGATAGTTTTCTAAGATTGAGCATGCAGGCGGCGAGGTTGTTCAGGCAGTTGGCTTGGTCGCGTTCTGTCCCGGAAATGCTTCGAAACAGGGCGAGTGCCTGACGATAGAGGGGGGCAGCCTCGTCTATTTTTTCCAGCCGGTGCAGGCTGATGGCGAGGTTGTACAAGCATTGAGCCTGGTTGCGTTCACTTGTGGGGGCCGTCTGGTAGAGGGTGAGCGCTTGTCGGTAGAGGGGTTCAGCTTGTGCTGGTTTGCCCAGAGCGTCCAGGATGGTGGCGAGGTTGGACATGCATATGGCCTGATTGGTTTCTGAATCGGGGATCGCTCGGTACAAGGTGAGTGCCTGGTAGCAGACAGATTCGGCTTGTGCTGGTTTGCCCAGAGCGTTCAGTGTGGCGGCGAGATTGGACAAACAGCGAGCTTGTTTCTCTTGCGATCCAGGGATCGCTTGGAACAGGGTGAGTGCATGCCGAAGCATGGATTCAGCCTGTGCTGGTTTGCCCAGATCGATCAGTATTTTGGCGAGGTTGTACAGGCAGTTGGCCTGTTCAAACTCTGTACCTGAGGTTTGCTGGTAGAGGGTGAGTGCCTGGCGGTAGAGGGGTTCGGCTTGTGCTTGTCTGCCCCGATTGTGCAAGGAGTTGGCGAGGTTGTATAGGCAGTTAGACTGTTCGTGTTGTGTTCCGGGGAGCGTTTGGAAGAAAGTAAGTGCTTGGCGGTAGAGGGGTTCGGCCTGTGCTGGTTTGCCCAGATCGTCCAGTGTGGTGGCGAGGTTATTCAGGCAGTTAGCCTGTTTCTGTTGTGTTCCTGGGATTGTTTGATAGAGCGTGATTGCCTGGCGATACAGGGGTTCGGCCTGCGCGTTTTTGCCTAGTTTGTGCAGGGTGTTGGCGAGATTGTACAGGCATCTTGCCTGTTCATGTTGTGTGCTGGGGATTGTCTGGTAGAGGGCCAGCGCTTCGCGGAAGAACGGCTCTGCCTGTGCTGGTTTGTCCAGCTCGTCCAGTGTGTTGGCGAGGTCGTGTAGGCAATCGGCTTGGTCGCGTTCTGTTCCGGGGATTGTCTGGTAGAGGGCCAGCGCTTGGCGGCGGACGGACTCAGCCTCAGTCGATTTATTTTGATCGCTCAGGGCGATGGCAAGGTTATACAAGCAGTCGGCTTGGCCCAGTTCTGTTCCGGGGAGTGCTTGGTAGAGAACAAGTGACTGTCGGTAGATGTATTCGGCGTCTACTGGTATGCCCTGCCGATACAGGGTGATCGCGAGTGAATACAAGCAGTCGGCTTGCTTCTCCTCTGTTCCGGGGATCGTTTGGTAGAGCGCGAGTGATTGACGGGAGAGGGTTTCACTCTCCGCTAGATTGCCTTGCTCGCGCAGGGTGATGCCGAGCATATACAGGCAGTCGGCCTGGTTCTCCTTTGTTCCGGGGATTTTCTGGTAGAGGGTGAGCGCATGACGGAAGCTGGATTCGGACTCGGGCAGTTTGTCAAGAGTGAGCAGTATGGCGGCAAGGCATTTCAGGCAGGCCGCTTCCTCCTCCTCTGTGCCTGGGATCATCCGGTAGAGGTTCATGGCCTGCTCGAATAGTGCGGTTGCTCGACGGTAATCGTCTCGGTGCATCGCTTCGATGCCCTGACCAAATAGCCGTTCAGCCTTGGCTCGGGTGCGTGTCTCTTTTGACCCAAACAGCAACATGCGAAGTACCCTTTCCTTCACAACCAGGTCACGTGTTTCGGTGAACGCGACTATACGTTGTCGCGTATCCTTAGCGGTGTCCCCCATTGTGCGCCACCGTTCAGATTTCGTCAAATAACGGCAAAATAAACGGTTTGTACTCCACGGATCCCAGGGGATAAGCTAGCCTGATCGTCAATGCTGACCAACGAGGAGCAACCATGAGCATCCCATCGCACGCGGCCATCGCATACAGAGAGATGGTTTTCCATGGAGTGGACATGACCTCGACGACCTACGTCACGTGGGAGAGCGTCGTGTGTCCGCCAGCCTTCAGGAGTATCAAGGGCGCAACAGTTGACGACCTGCGCAAGAAGTTCGACCCTGCCCTGCCCGGCACGAGCACCATGAGCGCCGGAGACAACAGTTCCCTGCTGGCTGCGCCTCGCAAGGGTAGGACCGCCTCAAAAGTCCACGACGACATGGAAAGAGCGGCATTCCGTGAGAGGCTCGGGAAATGCCTGGTCGACTACCGCGCAAACCTCGAATTCATGTGCGAGCTCACGGACACTCTCGAACTCGCGGAATTCATCGAATCCGTCAAACGAGAATGCACCCTCACCAACGAGGGCGAGCGCGTCCTACTCCTCCTCAACCCACCTCCCAAGCTCGGACAAGTACCGTGGGAACTGCTTCCCCTCGACGTGGAGGAAGCGCGCCAGTTCCTCAAACGCCACGCGCAGAGCGAGGACCTTTCCGGCGTTGACAAGCCGACAGTGCTGATGGACATTGTTGACGTTGTTACCATGGCACCCCTGCTACGACGCGACTCGGACCCGACGATCCCCCACCCGACGTGGACCCCGGGCACCGGCATGTACCTGGTACAGCCCTGGAAGAAGAATAGGCATAACGGACAGGTCCTGCAGCGACAGGATTTTGAGACCTGGAAGGAACGCATCGACCAGCTCGGAAACCAAGCCGTCACGCCCCCATACGGGTACGACGGCTACCTCGCTGGCAGACTGTGGCTATCGGACGCTCTGCGTGCGAATGTCAACAACGCGGAGGCTCCGCTGACCCGCCTTCTCTACATTGGGCACATCAAAGGCTCGGGCGATGCCTCGGCGCTGCTGCTCAATGACCTCGCCGAGGTATTCGGACTCGACGAGGTCGACGCTGGCGACTTCCGTTGGTTCTCAGCCATGGACCTCACCAAGGGAACCACCACCTGGCGTGAAAAGAAATTCGAGCGATTGAACATGGAAGCAGACCAGGACGGGTGCCGCTACCCCCAGGGTGAAATTCTCCCCGGCGGCCTCACTGTGTCCATGGACGAGTTCGGCGAAGAAACAGTCCCCGCCGTGGACGGATGGGACCTGTGGCCCATGCCCCCACGGGTCGGCCTCATCGCCTGCCACTCCGGATCCGAATCGGCATCGGACGAACCCTTCGGCCTCGCTGCAGGATGCCTCGAGGCCGGTGCCGAACTGGTGTTCGCCACCCGGTGGACGATGTACACCGACCAGGCCTTCCTCGACTACGTCACGCAGGACAACCCAATCCACCCGTTCCACGAACTGGCCACCAAAGTGGACGAATTCCTCCAGTCCGACACGCCCATCGAGGACATGTCGCAATGGAAGCGAGACAAGCTCGCGGCGTGGCGCGAACACCCCTCCGATATTGCCTCGGCTCCTATTACCTGGGCGGGACTGACCGTCTACCGAGCTCCCGAACGTCGGGTGCTAGGGGACGCGGAAACCTCCGGAGCGTGATCGTACTGAGGCCGCGGCTCGGAATCGACCGCCGCCCCGGGGGTATTCCACGTCCCCTACACACTAGTTCAAGTTCAACGGACGGTACTGCCAGGACACCTCTGGGGAAGTGGTCGTGTCGATCTGCACCTCCATAATGGGCAGGTCACTTGCCGCCCATTCGACGTGCGGCTCGAACCTCGGGATCGGCTCGGAAATGGTGCGACGCGGCTTGAACAGGCGGCGCCACAACGGTCCTGACTCCACGCCCTGACGGTACGCAGCTACGAGGGTGTGGAAGTTGGCGGAGAGCTGAGCCACGCAATCCCGGGCCTGCCCATGCACGTGGCGACGCTGCTGCAAGAGTTCATCGATGGCCTTATGCAATGACTGGATCGTCGCCGTGTTCGCAGCTTCCTGCGCAGCGCGCTGACGCTCAGCGCGACGGGCCTTAGCCTGCTCGTAGTGCGAGGCCCCCGGGTGCAGGTGCCTATTCTCTCCCACATCTTCGCGTGACTCCAGGAGCAGCAGCTCCTGCTTGTATGTGCCGACCCGCTTGTCAATGGCCGCAACGCAGTCGTGAAGATCCTGAGATGCGCGCATCGCCTTCTGGGCGAATGCTCCATACAGGGTCTCGATGTGCGGGCACATCCCGTTCTCATCGAAGGAGACGCGCCAATCGCGGCGGCCCTTGCGTTCGGCACGATCCTGATCGATCAAGCTCGTCGCGTGAACAATGGGGGGAAGGGGGAAGTCGAGGGCGGAACGGTGGATGGGGGGTGTGTTTGTCGTGCTCATATCTATTGTAGACGGAAGGGGTACCCCGTTTTTCAACTTTCGTAGTCGGCGCTTGAGAACTCGTCGGAATTAATTGACGGATGCCCTTCGTGTGTCTTGCTCACAGGCATATTGCCCTTAGGGGCGGCGCCACTCCCGCTGACGTGCCCCGCAGGCAACAAAAAAGGTGGCCCCCGCTCGCATGAGCGGGGGCCACCCCTTCAGTCATTCAACCGATGCGTGAAGCCTTCACTTGGTGGCGATGACGCGGACGCGCAGGTTCGCGGACACCTCGGAGTGCAGGCCGACGGTCACCGTGTAGTCGCCGGCAGCCTTGATGGGCGAGGCGATG
>ERZ773074.876-NODE-876-length-12073-cov-26.469213_pt1 | contig 12073 bp, 10 predicted proteins | sample MGYA00580615_ERZ773074 | MGnify/ENA primary metagenome ERZ773074 (study PRJEB29015, sample SAMEA2738126) | human oral metagenome | biome: human oral; feature: human-associated habitat; material: saliva | place: China | collected 2160 ...
CTTCTCCACCTTTTCCCATGGATAGTTCTTATAAGGGGCATCTTGGTCGTATTCAGCTATTAAATAACCATTCTCGTCATACTCTTTCCATATACCACTTTCAAAATCGTTATAATAGTACTTCCCTATCAGCTTAAGGGTCTTACTTTTATTGTAATACTCTCTATATGTACCGAATAACTCCTTATCTTTCTTGGCGTATTCAAAATAATTAGAACCATTCTCTCCTCCGAACTGACGTACCTTGCCTTTTAAATAACTTTTAAACTCATAGTCGTCATTTTCTCTATGTGTGTAATATTTCCATGAATCAAATTTCTCAGTTGTCCTTTCCATATTCTTGTTTTTTTTGATGTTATTACTACTATTGTCTTGTGCCTTACAACTACCTATTACAACGAGTAATGTAAGTAAAATAATTATTTGTCTTATCATTTTTATAATTTTATTAGCAGTTCATTGATATTGTCTTTCAGTGTTGTTTGCTGTCAACCTTGTGGGTGGGGAAAACAAGGAGGATTCGGGGAGCTGCATTTGCAAACTCCAAAACTTGGGATATTACCATCCCGTTATTATCACCTTCTGTACTAACAAGAGCATCAGCTATCCTACGGAATGTTTGACTCGTCACAGTTAGGTTGGGTTTCTCTGTGCCGAGGGAACAATACATCGTTGCTCCGTGAGTTATGATCTTAGACATAAATTCTTTTTTAGTTCATTCAACCTTTTTATTCTATGGCTTGCAATATCTCTTTGCTGAGTAGTTCTCCATTCTTGGCATTCCATATATAAGTTATATCACCGCCTTTATCGGTTATGGTAATCGTCCAAAGAACAGAATCTTTTTCAAATTTAGCATTGGGCGCACTTATCTTGCCAAAACTTATGCGAATACTTGGCTCATCCCCTTGTTTCACGAACTTCTCCTGACCCTTTCCAGTTTTTCTGTCTATATACCCCTCATGCTCAAGCCAGCGCAGGATGTTTATAGGTTTCAGGCGCAGCTTCTCAAACTTCTTGTCCTCATCGGTTTCTTTTATAAGGTTGCCTTGATTGTCATACTCGCGCCAAATGCCAATATCGATAGATGAACAGAAAAAGCGTATTCCCGACTCCATGAGAACTCCGTTTTTATGGAATATTCTTACTTCTTTGTAGTAAGTAAAAGGAGGAATTGTTACCAAAGCATCATAATCCTTATCAAAATACACCTTAACCTGTGTACTATCTCTATCCACATAAATGGCAAAGCTATTGTCTCCATCTTTACCATTTACTTCCTTGATTTTGTTTTTATAATATTGTACATCGAATCTTTCAGTTGTCTTCATTGTTGTTGCCTCCTTGTCTTTTTGCGCATTGCAGCAAGTACAGTACAAGGCAGTTAGTAATATTAGAATGAAATGTTTCATACTTTTATTCTTGTCATTATCTGTTTCTACTTATAGTTCTAAGATTGACGAGACTATGCCTTATTCATATAAGACCTGTGTTGTCTTTCCCAAGTATTCACCCGTTTCCGCATTGAAACTATGTGTAGTGCGCATTCCATGTTCTGTAATATCGATAGACCAACCCGCAGGGATAGTCTTTGATCCGTCAGCACGAGTCGACAGCCAGAAATAGATGTCAATATTAGGCTCATCACCCTCTTTTACGAACCTCTCCTGCCCCTTTCCCGTTTTCCTGTCTATATACCCCTCATGCTCGAGCCAGCGCAGGATGTTTATCGGTTTCAGGCGCAGCTTCTCAAACTTCTTGTCCTCATCGGTTTCTTTTATAAGGTTGCCTTGATTGTCATACTCGCGCCAAATGCCAATATCGATAGATGAACAGAAAAAGCGTATTCCCGACTCCATGAGAACTCCGTTTTTATGGAATATTCTTACTTCTTTGTAGTAAGTAAAAGGAGGAATTGTTACCAAAGCATCATAATCCTTATCAAAATACACCTTAACCTGTGTACTATCTCTATCCACATAAATGGCAAAGCTATTGTCTCCATCTTTACCATTTACTTCCTTGATTTTGTTTTTATAATATTGTACATCGAATCTTTCAGTTGTCTTCATTGTTGTTGCCTCCTTGTCTTTTTGCGCATTGCAGCAAGTACAGTACAACGCAGTTAGTAATATTAGAATGAGATGTTTCATACTTTTATTCTTGTCATTATCTATTTATAGTTCTAAGGTTAAGGAGGCTATGCCTTATTCATATACGACCTGTGTTGTATTCCCCAAGTATTCACCCGTTTCCGCATTGAAACTATGGGTAGTGCACATTCCGTGTTCTGTAATATCGATAGACCAACCCGCAGGGATAGTCTTTGACCCTTCAGCACGAGTCGGCAGCCAAAAGTAGATGTCAATATTAGGCTCATCGCCCTCTTTTACGAACTTCTCCTGACCTTTTCCCGTTTTCCTGTCTATATACCCTTCCTTCTCGAGCCAGCGCAGGATGTTTATAGGTTTCAGGCGTAGCTTCTCAAACTTCTTGTCCTCATCGGTTTCTTTTATAAGGTTACCCTGTTTGTCATACTCGCGCCAAATGCCAATTTTGACACTTGAATGGCAAAGGAATTTCCCTTTAGATTTAATAATACTATTCTTATAATAGTTCCTAACAATCATCTCATAAGTAAATGGCTTGATTTCTTGTAAGACAAATCCATCATCATTAAATGACACATAGGTTTCAGTACCATTCCGCTCTATATATTGAGCAGATGTAGCACCTTCATAGCTGTTTTTCTTTTTGATTATACTTTTATAATATTGTACATCGAATCTTTCTGTTGTCTTCATTGTTGTTGTTTTCTTGTTCTTTTGTGCAACACATGACAGTGAAGCTATTAAGAGCAATAAACACAAAGTATATAGTTTCATTCTGTATCTTATTTAATATTTATCTTGTATATATAAAAACATTATTGTAGATTTAACGTCTTTCCATGATTGATAAGTTCTTTCGTTTCTGCATCTATAACAAAATATGTCTAGGCTCTAATGAGCAATTTGGGTTTAATGCTTTCTCATTCTTAATAGATGAATGGATAGCTTCTATTGCTCGAATAGAAATCTCAGAAGCCAGACTGTAAGATATTACTCATCACGCATCTTCTCCATCTCGATATCAACATCCATGCGATAGCGGCGATAATGCTTCCCGGCAATATCCTCAAAGCCTGGAAGATGAAAGTACTTGTTACGTTTGAGATAATCACGGAGGTCTTCGTCATAGCATAAGCCGTGACCGAATCCGTTTATATCAATGGAAGTACCGATGCCCTTGTCGAACAGAAGACCATAATAATAGCCCACGTAAGCACCAATTCTGTACCTCTCCTCTTTCGTAAGGCCGTCGAACTCGGGATAATTCCTTAAATCCAGCAAGGTAGATGCATACTGATCCAGCATAAGGAAATACTCATTCTCCTCATTTACGTGCTTCAACATATACTCCAACAATCCTCGATGAATAAGCAGTTTCCCATTGGCGCCTCTTGAAGCAAAGAGTGCCTTGGTTTCATCAGCCTCAGGAATTCTGTTAACCACCTTGATTTCATCAAGCATCATCTTGTTGATTACATCAGACTTGTCGTAGCCGTATTCCAGGAACAGGTCACGAAGGAAGTTCCTGTCATTATTCATAAGCCAAGTGAGTGCAGCCTTGCTGTCGTGGAAGATGAACTGGTTTTTATAGAAAAGCTCTTCATCGTTCCTGTAAGATAACTTACCCTTTTTGAGTACATTATTATCAGCATCCTCATCATCAAAGCCTTCAAGCTGGGTAGCACCTTCAATAATAGGGTGGAATATAATATAGTTATATTTAGGGACAAAAATATTCCGATACCAAAAGCAAAATAGGGTTTCCGTAGCTCCATCGTCCATAGACCTACGCTGATCTAAACGCTCTTGAGGTAGTCCATCTTTAAATACATATCTGCGAAGTCCTTTTTTAAACAGAGAGTTATTACTTTCAGATATATCTATATTATAATACTTCTTGATGGCTTTTTGCGCCTCAGCATCGCTAACAGGCAGAAACCCCATCCTTTTAAGGATTTCGAAATTCAATTCCACTGCAAGATCAGTATACTCCACTTTCTTCTCTATAGGCATTACCGTAACGCCATCAAGTCCTACTTCCGCAAGTTCTCTATAATATTCTCTGATTTCGTGGTCATACTTCTTTATTAAGTCTACCTCACTCTTTACTGTTCTTTCTTGATGAACCTGCTGTTTTGAGCTCTGCTTTGGAGACTGTTCCTTGCATCCATTCATTAATACTACATTTAGAATAAGCAGTAAAAGATATATTTTCTTCATAAGACAACTATTTTCGGTTCCTTAATATATTTATGGCTTAAAGTTGATATGCGAGGTCTATTTTAACAAGCCTCTAATAACTTTGAATAATATACTGCAAAGATATAAAAATATCTGAAATCCTTAGAACTTTTTGGGTTCTTCCATTAAATGTGTGGACGCTTTTCGTATTGCTTTAAAAGGAAGGACCGAAGCTTCTCATTAAACAAAAACATGGCTAAGACTGTCAACTTTCTGTCCTCTTATCATCCTCTGACATTGAAAATCATTTCTTTTTAGACTTCAAAAATATGCAGATAATGGTTTGAAAAATCATTACATAAATTCAAGCAAGACATCAATAAATAACAGCAAGACTACATACAAAAAGCAGGTCTGCAATCAACAGGAAATCAATTAGTTATAAAGTAGTAAAATAAAAGGTGCCTAATAGTACTCCTAACTTTCATGATGCAAAGGAACGAAGAAAAAAAGAGATGTGAAAAGGATTTCCCCTATACAGTGGGGGGGCTAAACATGTGTTTGACACGATATAAAGCCCTAAAATCTCACCTTATTTATATACAGTTAGTTTTAGTTTTAAGTTGCTGTCACTTTTAACAATTCGCGTAATAGAGTAAATATTAAATGATTACATGCTTAAAGATGATGATAGCAATGACAGGAAAATAAGTTTTGATGGATTCTTTTCTCCACTTCTTCTTATAACACAAACAGCGTGGCGCATATAAGATTTACATACACATATATTAGGTCGAATGATAGGTCCGTTTCTAATCAGGGATGTATGAGCCGATTAGTTCAAAACATAAAATAATTGAAAAATGTAAACGATTAGATTTTAGGTAATATCATATAGCTGTTAGAAGGCAAGTTCTTTCTGGCAGCTATATTTTTATCGAATAGTTTTGATGTAAGAGACTTATGGTAAAAATGTGACCTATACGCCAAAAATGTAGCAGAAGACAAGAAGTCTAAGTTAATATTTTATAAACATAACTTTTATTATCTAAATCGGAGGAGGTAAACTTGTTTATCTAAAAAAGTATAAATACTTTTGCCCTATTAATTCGATGACATCTATCAATAAATAATGTGATTTACAGAGATGCCGCATGTAGATTAGAGAGGATATAATCATATAAAAAAACAGATATGCAAAGAAAAAATTATGTAAAAAAGGAATACTGTTGCCCCGAGCTTTCAGTTATTCCTGTATCGGCAGAGCCAATCATGGGGACAAACTCACCCTTTGAGTCTGATCACAAAAAGGCAGATGATGACAACACTAACAGGTTTGATGTTGAACCAGATTAACCCAAAATAATTATCAATAAGAATTATGAAGATTAACAAGTTCACAAGTTTGTTTGCTACATGCTTGCTTATGGGGCTGACGGCTTGTTCTAATGACAATGTAAGTGACGCGGATTATAACAATAGTGCTAAGGATAAGGATTTAACAGGTAAGACTTCTTTCTCTATTACTTCGGAGGCTAAGACACGTACCTCAGGCGTTTATAATTCAGGGGTAGATTTCTACTGGACTCCAAACGACAATATTTGGGTAAACAGTGGCTCTACAACATCTCCTACACTAACAGCAAGTAGTTCCAACAATATTACATCAACAACAACTTCTGCAAAGTTCTATTTCGATGGAACTTATACGGCAGCGAGCTATCCTGTTAGATACACAGGGAACGCAAGCACTTCAGGTAACACTGTTACAATAGCAACAAGTCAGAATCAGGACGAAGCCAACAATGCGACTCAGTTAGGAACTGTTGGAGACTGCGGTGTCGGTACTGCAACACGCCAAACAGATGGATCCTATAAGTTTAATCTCAGTCATGAGGCTTCGTACATAACATTTATGCCATACTACTCAAAAGAGGAGTTGGCTGCTTCTGCTGTAGTAACACAAATCAAAGTTGAAGCGGCTAACGGTGAAAAGCTTGCTGGAAAGTTCAATTTTAGCGACAACGGTTTAGGAACTGCAATTAGTTCTTCTTCTTCTAACAGCGTAACCTTGACTTTGAACGGAACAAGTTCAACAACTGGTTTCCCTATTCCTAAAGCCGCTACAGCATCTAAGAATGCAGCCATAATGGTTGTAGCTCCAGGAACTTACTCAACCTTTAAGGTTACTTATACTCTATATGATTCCGTAACTGGTACAGAAAGCACTATTTCATATACATATAGAAATATAAATTGTACTCCTGGAAAGAATCAGAAAATCAGTACTGACCTTGGCATGGAGACATATACTTCTCGCAAGACCAATTATTACATGTGGGATGCAAAGAGCAATTATTGGAATGGGTATGAGAGCAGTCAGCCTTTACTCAATGACGCTGTAAATACAAACGATGCAAAATCATCAGCGGACACAAGATGGTACAATACTGCATTCACGTATAAGGTCCAGACAAAGGCTATAAACTCATGCAAGGATGAGCCGACCTTCGAAGCACTTACGTGGTATGTTGGGGCGGGATCTCCACGGTTGGATAACAAAACTTTATGGGTATTTGCAAACCATCTTTATGTAGGAGGCATCTGGCTAAAGAAACAGAGCAAAATTTCACATTTTAGTTCTGAGGAAAACTATTCAGGTACAGATAAGTGGGATTTAGGTAAAGATATTAAATTTTCTGTAGCAATCTCTGGCAAACCAGAATCATCAGTAAGAAGAGATTATTTCTATCTTCCGGCACTTGGACAATACAAGAATGGGAAATTAAACGGTTTAGGAGTTAGTGGCTATTACTGGGCAAGTACACCAAACCCAGTTAACAGTGGTGACGGAAGTGTAGGTAGTAAAGCCATATCAGCCAACTGTCTTCGCTTTGCGGTAGATGCGACATCAAATAATGTCTATGTACGTAGTTACTATGAACGTAATGTAGGCATGCAGGTACAGGCATTTGAATAGGTTCCCACAATAATGTAAGTAAAAGAGAGGCTGGAAACAATACCAAGCCTCTCTTTTTTCATCTGGAACCTTTACTGAATAAGAATGTAGAGAACACATTTATAAAGAGAGTATAATATAAAAATAGTTCTCATTGTGGCTCTCCCGTTAAATACGTAGATTGGAAAAAGAACAAAGGCTTATACACTTGTAAGGTATGACTGTCCAAAATCGGACGGTCTCACATAAAGGGATAAAGCACAAGATAAGAATGCAGAAAAGGCAAATATTTACCATGTCCTTCCGTCTTCTACAAACAACTTATTCCCATATTACTCAACGTTTGTAAACTATTTACATACAACTCAAAACCAATACATGGTCTTCTGGCTTTGAAAAGACGCCCAATTGGCTTGCAAAAGATGCCCTTTTGAAGTCTAACTAACGCCCTTTTGAAATCCAATTAAGCACCTTTTCTTTTACGACTCCATAATGGGTTGATTTCCTGTTGGTTGCAGGCTCTCTTTTTTCTGTCTTTTTCCCACTTTATTTTAGGTCTTTTTTCGAAATTATGTCATGATTTTTCAGACTATTGTCTGTGTTGGTAGATTCAAGTACCAAGTGCAAATTTAATCAATCTTTTTGTTAAAAGCCAATATTAGAGATTTGGGTTTAAGTTACTCCGAAAATACATAAGGTTGTCTTTATACAATCCTCCGTTTTACTCCAATCTATAGAAGTCTCCATCATCATTGATACGATAAACATCTATGGAGGTCTTCTTACCCTCTACAGTTCGCACATAGATTGTACCATCCGTAAAGATAGCGAAGTCTTCCTTTAAGTCGCTATATGAGCTGAAGGCAAGGATGTTGATATTGTTGTCGTCGTCTATCATCCCATTCTTGTAGGTATATATAAGGAACTCATCGTCCTCGTTGCAGTTATAAGCAACAAAAATGGGGAAAGACTTATAGTTAGGAAGTTTCACGAAATAGAAACCACCAATGCCATTTATATGGGATATACTCTTCCCCATACATGCTCTCAGTTTTCCTTTATAGGGACGAATATTATATTCGCGGGCACGCTTGCTGCTCATCTCCTTTTTTACATCCTGATACAAGTCGGTCTGAGTATATTCTAACTTTGCATCAAGAGAAGGTTGTCCCTGACCAGATTTTCTCACGTATTTGAAAACACCAGCAATGTTATTATGATACAACACAAGGTAGTCACCAGTATAAATATATTCCAGCATATCGCTGTATATCTCGTCCTCCGATGACTGTATAAGCAGTACAGGAACTGACTTGGATATATTGATGCCACGAAGAGCAAAGTAATCTTTTAGATAGGCGTAGTAAAGTGCATCGCGTTCGTACATAAACGGGTCACGGTCAGTACGGCAAACCTTGATTTTCTTCCCATTCAGATAAAGGATAGAGTCACCAAGTATCTGTATCTTCATTTTCCGAAGTTCCTCTAAGCTTTTCTCATTTTCTGTGACCGAATAATCATAGTAGGACACAAGTTCCCAACTGTCCTTCGGTTCGTATTTCTTTGCGGCATACGTGCGATGGATAGCATTCCACTCTGCCGCTGTCTTGTCGCTGACAGGCTGCACCAATGGGGCAGCAGCTCTTTTACGCACCTTTGGCATAAGACGCCCTGTCTTTCTCTGTGCTTCAGAGCATCCAACAAAGAATAACACACTGAATATTATTAATACTATATTCTTTTTCATATCTTGACTTTTATCTATACTACTCGCCAGACATACTCCGTAGCTCCATAGACCTACGCTGATCTAAAAGCAATTCTTTTCATATTCATTGGGTTACTTAGAATAACATATCACAAAGATATAAAAAACACTTGAAGTTCTTAGAACTTTTTGGTATTCTCTTTAGGAATTGCAAAGGACAGCCTATTATTCTCCAGTATGCGAAGCCTTTACGGAGAAATTGTAGTCCTCATAAATCTTATCACAGATTTCCTTAAACCCTGGCAGTTGATAATAATGATGCTTTTCCAGATTATCTCTGAACTCATTATTATAATACAACTCATTGGCAAAGCCTGTACTCCCAATCTGCTGATATCGAAGTCGGTCTTTATATAGGTAATACCCTAAATAGGCAGCAGCCTTGTATCGTTCCTTCCACGTAAAGTGAGCCATCCAATATGGACATCCCGCCTTGTCTTTTTTCAAGAGATAGTCAATATATGTTTCAAGAATTATTTGCCATTTCAAATTTTTATCATTGGCTGGTAACCGAAGTATAGTCTTCATTAACCCCTCTCGGATTTCTATATGAGGTTCTTTGTCATATACCTTACGAATAAACGTATTTATTAATCCAGAGACATCTTCCACATTGGTATATTCGTTCGATATATCCTTTAGTACCAGTTCATTGATAGCTTCATTCGTATCATATCCATAAGATAGAAGCAAATCTTTCAAAGCTTCAGGATTATTGTGTAGTAACCAGGCGAAACTCGCTTTGCTATCATTGAACAAAAATCTATTTAGATGTACAATCTCATCACTTAAATGAAACGCTATTTTACCCTTATTATTCCTCAGAAAGGAATCCAACATAGGTTTCGGTAGGCAGAAATTATAGCCCATGACAAATATATTACTGATAGGAGCGTATCGAATATATTCATGTTCTTTTTTGTCAATACCGTCTTCTGCTATGTCATCGGTCCATCCCTGCATAATTGTCGGTGAGGAAAAATAGTGTTTATATTCATAGATATAAGGCTGTTTCTGCCTTTGCTCGGGAGCAAGACCTAACTCTTTCAACTTTTTGTTGTACAAAGCAGAAGATATAGGTCTAAAACCACGCTTCGCCAAATCGTTGAAAGCATAAGGTATCAAGATGTTGATATATCGTTCATCAATACGCACTTCATCCTCTTCTTCATCCTCAGAGGATGATTGCAGGTAAGAAGTCTGATAGACTTTCATTAGCGAGTCCATTCCTTGAGAGTTTATGGGTAGAATCATATCCTCTGGAATTCCTATTTTCTTACATAGAGACGAAGAGATTGAATCTTTCTCCTGTGTTGTATGCACTATCTTCATTTCTGCACCTTTCTTATTTGTACAACTTATACATCCAATTGACACAAAGGTCAATACGTCTAAAAGAAAAAACTTTATTATTACCATAGAATTACTTATAACCTTTTTTATTTCTGTTACGCTGTATATTCATTTCAGCTTCTGTTAATTGATTTTTCTTTTTATAATCTAAATAGAGTGCTGGATTTACACGTCCTGCTAAGCCATGAGGAAAAGAATTAACTGATTTTATTTCAAAATGAAGGTGAGGGCCATGAGTACCTAAATCAATACCAGTAATACCAGATTTACCAATCACATCACCTGCATTTACATCTTGACCTTCATTCACTAATATTTTACTCATATGATAATAAACAAAATAAATTTTATCGGAATCTTTGTTAAATCCTTCTCCTTCCAGATATTCTTTAGGGTCTATCTTTTTATAATCATTACGCCTCCTCTTTCTGAAGATCTCTATCTGAGATTTTTTAGAAACTTCTATAACAACATATTGATGACCAGCCTTACCTTTGTTCCTTGTAATAACAACTTTTCCTGACAAACAAGCATAAAGATTTGACCCTTCAAGTGCGAATAAATCTATTCCTTGGTGAGCACGTCCTCTTGTAGTCCCAAATACTTGATTTGCAGGATTATCATTTCCATTTTGAGTAAATACAGCAATTTGAGGATTATCAACAGGATTATGCCATTGCCCATCTTTTATTTTTTTATTTTCAGAAAGGTTACATTGATCAATTACAAAAGCTTTAGAAGTTTCTAAGTTAAAGGAGTTTTGTTTTCGTTCCCAACTACTTGGTTTATTTTTTTCTTTTATATTCTTCCCAACGGCTTTTGAGAAACTATTTGTATTTCTCACTTTATTACAAGAAAGCTGTGGATTCCCTTTCAAACAAATATATACATAACACATAGAGGCTAACGTCGCAATCCGCTCATCTCCATTAATTGTATCTGCGCCGTTCGTCATTATATCAACATTTAATTTAAACCTTGTATTGATTAGATGTTGTATTTTACTATAGTTTTTCCTGCCTGTTATTTGCACAAGGCCGCTTCCACGGAATCTCCACCCATCTCCAGAGTAATAATCCCCATTACCGTTCTTATTAGCATACGCAATGTTTGCAAGAACTATTTTACGTTCCTGAGTGTCAGTTATAGAATAAACCTTATCAAGAGTACTTTTCATCCCATCTTTGTATATTCTTTTTCCATTTTTATCTCTGTCTGACACCCATTTACCATCTTTAGTCCATTTTCCCTTGAATATTTTGCTTGGAAAAATATACTCAAATCTTTCTCTTTTATAGCTCATAATCTCAGAAATGTTAAGAGTATACTCGGTTTCTATAGTAGCTTGTGCAAAGAAATGTGCTTTTACCCAACACGTATCCATACTCAAAGCTTTCATATGTTCAGTGTAGGCTTGTGCAACCGCCTTTAATCTATTAGGTGATACTTTTCCAAAAATCTGTTTTAGTCTTAGAAGCATATTCGTCCATTCTTCTCTACAGCGTGGACATCCACTCTTTTCAGGCTCGGTGCGATTAACATTCGCCTTGCAGGGTTCTGCCTTTGGCGTGGGGATATGCCGCTTGACAGAGAAGAGGACTTCTTTCCCTTTAAGTATGTATTGTTTGGGGTCCTTTGAGGTCTGTCTGCCAGTATTATTATTCCTTAATTCCGCAGCATAAATTCTTGTAAGAACTCCAA
>ERZ773074.878-NODE-878-length-12041-cov-17.880778_pt1 | contig 12041 bp, 10 predicted proteins | sample MGYA00580615_ERZ773074 | MGnify/ENA primary metagenome ERZ773074 (study PRJEB29015, sample SAMEA2738126) | human oral metagenome | biome: human oral; feature: human-associated habitat; material: saliva | place: China | collected 2160 ...
GGTAGCGCACCGCGAAGCCGTTGTAGATGTACGGGTCGCGCTGCCCGTCGTCACCAACCAGGATCCACTTCATCTGCGGGAACTCCTCAACCAGGCGCTGCAGGGAATCCACCTTGTGCTTGGTGCCGGACCGGAACCAGCGGTCGGGGGTCGGCCCCCAGTCGGTGAGCAGGAACGTACCGCGCGGGTAGCCATTACGGCTCAGGAATCGGCGCAGGGTCGGGGTAATGTTCCACGCACCGGTGGACAGGTACATGAACGGCGCGTTCGGCTCACTACGGCGAATACGGTCGGTCATAACGGCCATGCCGGGGGTCGGGATGCGCGCGTGCTCGTCGAGCACGAAGGAGTTCCAGGCGGCCACGAGGGGGCGCGGCAGCATGGTCACCATGACGGTGTCGTCGACGTCCATGATGACGCCTAGCTTCTGCGACTCCGGCACGATGTAAACGCTGGTGGCTACGGCGCGCGACCCGGGCACGTACATGATGACCTCGTGCATACCGGGTTCCAGGTCAATCTCAAGCTTCACGTCGAGCACGCCGCCGCGGTCGGTGTACGCCTCATATTTGGTACCGTCGATGACGATGGTGACCGGTGCATCCGACATAGCGGTCGCGGTAAAGGCACGCCAACCTCGCATGGGATTAGCGGTGTCTTGGGTACCCTCCACGACCTGCAGGAGTCGCTCAAGGTCGACCGTGTTGTAGAGGGCTCGGGCGATGATACGAACCCAGCCCGGGTTCCCCTCGGATGCAACTCGCCCGTACCCCTCGCTGGGAACAAGAATCGGCTCGCGGCCGGCGGCGATAGCGCGCTTCTCGCGCCAGCGGTGCAGGCGGTCGGCCACGCGGTAACCGATGTTAACCGCCTCGTCAGCGGCGTCATTGACTAGGTTGCGCAATTCGTTATCCCCTCAGACTCTTACCCCACTAGTGTAACTGAGCCCGTCCCCTCACAGGCTGAGCCCAGCACGTCGATACCTTTAAATACGCGGGTGAGGACGAGACCCCGCTGTGATATGCGCATTATTTGGGGCGGCGGGGCCGTTCAGGTTCTTGTAGGACCCGCGCGGGCGTTATCCTGGAAGGTATGATCCACTCACAGCCTAACCGCCGACTTTTTGTGCTCGGCACCGCTATGCTTCCGCTCATCGCAGCCTGCTCGAACAAGTCGAATAACGACTACGACAGCACGAGCGGCAACTTTACTCCCTACCAGGCCGGTAGCGATAGCCCCTCCGTTACTCCCCGACCCATAGCCACGAACTCTCCGACCCAGTCCGTCACCGGTAACCCGATTGATAAGCCGCGCGAGTGGCCCGGCGTGGGCAACGCTCTCGTGGGTGAGGGCAAGTACATCGCGTGGACGGTTGACGACGGTGCCAGCCCCGAGGCTATTCGCGGCTACGCCGAGTTCTCCAAGCGTACGAATACTCGCCTGACCTTCTTTATTAACGCCTCGTACGTGGGTTTCAAGAACAACGTTGATATTCTCCGTCCGCTGGTTCAGAGCGGGCAGATTCAGATTGCGAACCACACCTACAACCACACCGACCTGACCACCCTGGACGCCGAGGGCGTGAAGGAGGAGTTGCAGCGCAACGAGGACGAGATTATGAGCATCTTCGGTGTCTCGTCTAAGCCCTACTTCCGCCCGCCGTACGGCCGTTATAACGAGGCCGTGCTGAAGGCCGCCGGTGAGATTGGCTTTACCCGCCCGGTCATGTGGAACGGCACGACCGGCGACGAGGCAAAGACCAGCGCCCGCGTGATTTACATGCGTTCGCTGCGCTACATGCTTCCGCAGCAGATTGTTCTGGGCCACCTGAATTACGAGACGATTATTCCGATTCTGGATAAGCTCAAGGGCCTGCTGGACGAGCGCGGCCTGACCCCGGTCACGATCCGCGACTACTACGGCGACGCCTCGGAGGAGGAGATTAAGGCAGCGGCTCCCAGCCCGACCGCAACCCCCGAGCCGAGCGAGACTCCCTCCGCGGAGGCAACGACTGAGGCTCCCTCGCCGACCCCCACTCCTACTCCGGCCCCGACCCCTCGGTACGAGGATGAGGTAGCCGCAACCAGGACCCCCTCGCAGCCGGCCGCCACCACGCGCGCATCCCAGCCGGCTCAACAGCAACCGGCTCAGCCCCAGCCCGCGGCCTCGCGTTCGACCACAGCCTCGGCCACCGCGGGTGCCCCCGCTGCGGCAAACCGCTAGGCCGGTTCGGATCGGGTGATTCCGCGAGGTGCACTCGAGGCTGTGATTATTGGAAGCTCCTTCTCTCCCTGCGCGGGAGGGAAGGGGCTTCGCCGTGCCCGCCACTGCCGGTTTTCTTTCCCCGACTCGCTGAACATCGGGCGGGTAGCGCGGGAATAAACACGGCAGCCGCGGCGTTAGGTGAGCATACAGGGCGGCAGCGTGCCGCATCCGAGTGTGAAAGGAATAGATAACATGCGTATTGATATTTGGTCCGATATTGTGTGCCCCTTCTGCTACGTGGGCAAGCGTAACCTGGAGCAGGCGCTCGCCGAGTTTGAGCACCGTGACGAGGTTGAGGTGGTGTGGCATAGTTTTGAGCTGGACCCGTCGGCTACGGAGTACCCGGCTGGTTCGCTGCCGGAGATGATTGCTAGCAAGTATCAGATGCCGTTGGAGCAGGCGATTGCGACCCAGGAGTCGTTGGCGGAGCGCGCCCGCGAGGTCGGTTTGGATTTCAATTGGCGGCAGGCACGCTACGGTAACACCTTTGATGCGCACCGCGTGATTCATTATGCGGCGGAGCAGGGTTTGGCGTCGGCGGCGGAGGAGGCGTTTAAGAAGGCGTACTTTACGCAGGGCCGTTCGGTGCAGGATCACGAGTCGATTCTGGATATTGCCTCTGAGATTGGTCTGGATACTGCCGAGGTTGAGGCGGTGTTGAAGAGCGACCGTTACGCGGCGGATGTGCGTGCCGATGAGCAGTTGGCGCGCCAGCTGGGCATTAATGGTGTGCCGTTCTTCTTGATTGAATCGAAGTGGGCGGTCAGTGGTGCGCAGCCTGCGGAGGCACTGGTGCAGGCGCTGCGTCAGGTGTGGGAGGAGACTCACCGCGTTGAGTTCCTGAACCCGCTGGCGGGAGCAACTGGTGACGCGGCAGGTAACAATGCTGCGGAGGCGGGTCCGTCCTGCGATATGAACGGCAACTGCTCCTAGCATCGGTTCTGGGCTAGAGCTCTGACTAGAGCTGTCCGGTCGGGGCGCTATTCCCCTAGCTCCCCTAACTAATTCAGAAACCTTAATAGAGCGAAGCCCCCTTGTGCCGGTTCTTGCGTGAACCGGTACGAGGGGGCTTTGCCGTGCCCGGTTGGTGTTTCTTCCCTTGTCAGAATGTTTGAAAGGCTCAATAGTGCCTGCGGGTGAGATGGTTTTCCTTTACACTTGAGTGTGTGTTCTACGGTGAACACCCTTATCCACTCACTTTATAAAGGAATATTGTGTTGAAAATTCACGCCGCGACCGCTGGTGTTCTTGCGGGTGCTCTGCTGCTGACCGGTTGCTCTTCGTCTGTCCGTGGTCCGAAGGTCACGCCCTCTGCTTCGTCTTCGTCGACGTCTGCTTCTGCGTCCGCTTCCGTTTCGGCTACCCCTAGTTCTTCTCCGACGCCGAGTGCGTCTGCGTCTCCTTCGGAGTCTCCTACCCCGACGGTAATCCCGTCTCCGGTTCCGACGACTGAGGCTCCCGTGCAGGCTCCGGCGGCTGAGGCACCTTCTGCGGAGGCACCGGCGACTCCAGTTTCTGAGGCTCCCGCGCAGCAAGCTGAACCTGTTCAGCAGGCACCGGTAGCTACGGAGGCGCCCGCCCAGCAGATGCCCGCGCAGGCTCCTGCTCAGCAGGCTCCGGCGCAGTCGAGTGTTTACTACGAAACATGCGCTGATGCTCGTGCGGCTGGCGCGGCGCCCCTGCATCGTGGTGAGCCGGGTTACCGCCCTGGTCTAGATAGAGACGGTGACGGCGTGGCGTGCGAGCCGAAGAAGAAGCACTAGGCTTCTACCCCCAGGTATAGCGAAGCCCCCTCGTACTATTTCAGTACGAGGGGGCTTCTATCACATCAGCGTTGATTAGCTCGGGCACCCGCGGCACAGCGTGCAGGCTGCCCTCGGTTAGCGCGGCTGGTAGGTGCGGGCGCGGCGCGCCTCGGCATCCCGAAGAACCGGCACCAGAAGACGCACCAGCTGCTTAATCCCACGCATCACCAGCTCAATCCACAGCGCCGCAGACAGCACACCCGCCGCGCGCGGGTGACGGCGACGCACCCACCTCAGCGACAGCAGCGAAAACACGAAATACGCCGGGTACAGGAGAGCCTCGCGAAAACGGTGAGCCTGCCGAACAACGGGATTCTGATAAAGCTTCTTCATACCACCAGTATATCCAGCCGCGCGGCACGGCCACGCCGAAGCACCGACTAGGCCCCGGACTCGCCCTCCGGCTCACCCGAAGGCATAACCGACGCACCCTCCACTGGTGCAGAAGCCGCGGCGCTACCCGACAGCTCAACCACGGAGTCCTCCCCCACCAACTGCGAGGGAGAGGAACCCTCGGGGCCCGACAGGATCGTCACGTTCATGCGGCGCAGCGCATCCGTATCGGTAATCGTGTCGTCGTTATCAATCAGGTACACCCGGTAGCCGTCTGCGGTCAGGCGACGCATCAGCTCCAGGAGCATATTCTGCGCCACCTCATCCACCGCGTACACGCGCGTCACGTCCAGGGCGACCTTCGAGCCCTCCATCGGGGCGTCCACAATCTCGCGGATCACACGCTCCACACCCGCGAAGCGAATACGGCCCTGCAGCTGAATCAGGCGCATGGCCTCGGGTCCGGAACCAATCTGGTAGTCCGCGCGCAAGGCCGAGCGCGCCACCGTCGGCACGTTCATCACATGCATGCCCATGTCTTCGGAGAACTTCTCGAAGAGCTCCACGCCGCGCACGCTATTGCCGTGCTTATCCAGGCGCGGAGAGAACGTCGCCACACCCAGCTGACCCGGAACCGCACCGATGATGCCGCCGCCCACGCCGCTCTTCGCCGGAACGCCCACCTGGGTTGCCCAGTCACCCGCGGAGTTGTACATGCCGCACGTGAACATGACGCTCAGCACCTGACGCACCACGCCCTTCGGCACAACCTGCTCCCCCGTCACCGGGTGCACGCCGTAGTTCGCGAGGGTCGCGGCCATCAGCGCCAGATCCTTGACAGTGACCATGAGCGAGCACTGGCGCGTGTACCCCTGCACCGACACCTCCGGGTCACCCGTCAGGATGCCGTGGCCGCGCAGCATGTGCGCAATCGCGTAGTTGCGGTGCGCGTGCTCCAGTTCGGATTCGTACACGCGCTCATTCACCGACAGGCGGCGGCCCGCAAAGGCCGACAGACCCGAAATGACGCGCTCCATGCGCTCACCCTGCGTGGCCCCCGGAGGGCCCACCAGCGAATGGGTGGTAATCGCGCCGGCGTTAATCATGGGGTTCAGCGGCTTGCCCGAACCGTCCTCCAGGGACAGCTCGTTGAAGGGCTCGCCCGAGGGCTCAACGCCGACCTTCGCCAGCACGTCATCAAAGCCGCGGTCGGCCAGGGCCAGCGCGTACACGAAGGGCTTGGAAATCGACTGGATCGTGAACTCCACGTCGCTGTCACCGGCGGCGTACTGCTCGCCGTCCACCATCACGATGGACGCGGCCAGCTTATCCGGGTCCACGGCGGCCAGCTCGGGAATGTAGTTCGCCAGCTCCCCGGAGGTATCGGAGACGACCGTCGTCAGGGACTCGGTGAGGTACGTGGCGATGGGTGAATGCATGGTCTCCTCCGTGATGCTGATTCGGTGTTCGGGGTACGTTCCCGGATACGCCGGAGGACCCGGGCATACCCCATCTACGAGTGTATCTTTTGCCGCCAAAAGCTACCAACTACTGCCGCGAATGACGACGGAGTGGACAGCGTGGGCTAACGCGCGGCGCCCGCGCGCACGACCGGGTTCTGGGTGCCGGGGACGTAAAGCCGGCTAGGGGTGGCGGACCGACTGCGGCTCCTGGCCACCCAGCTCGGCGGTCTCCAACTGGAAGGTCGAGTGCTCCACCGACACCTCAAAATGGCTCGCCACGCACGAACGGATACGGTCCAGAATCGTCACCGCAGACCCGTCGCGGAAGCACGAATCGGCAACCACCACGTGCGCGGTCACCACCGGCAGGCCTGTCGCCACCGTCGAGGCGTGCACATCGTGCACCTCCACCACACCGTCAACACTCAAGATATGCTCACGCATCGCATCCAGGTCCAGGCCGTCCGGGGTGAACTCCATGAGCACCGCCGTGGTCTGCTTCATCAGGCGCACCGCGCGCGGCACAATCAGCGCCGCAATGAACAGACCCGCAAGGGCATCCGCCCGGTAGAAGCCGGTCAGCCAAATCACGATAGCCGCCACAATCACGCCCAGCGAACCCAGGGCGTCGTTGAGCACCTCCAGAAATGCGGCACGCATATTGAAGTTCGCGTTTCGGCCCGAAGCCAGCACCGCAATGCCAATAACGTTCGCCACCAGGCCGACCACGCCGAAGACCAGCAGCTCGGCGCCGGGCACCTCCGGCGGGGCAAATAGGCGATGCACGCCCTCCACCGCCGTGTAGATACCCACGGCCAGTAGCAGCACCGACTGGCCCAGGGCCGCCAGCACCTCAATGCGTCGGAAGCCCCACGTGTGGCGCGAGGTTGCCGGACGCGTCATGAGCGAAGCCGCGGTGAGCGCCACCAGCAGCCCGGATGCATCCGTAATGGCGTGCGCCGTATCGGTCAGCAGGGCGAGACTCCCGGTGACCAGAGAGCCAACCGCCTGCGCCAGCACGATGACGAGCGCCAGGGTAAAAGCCACCAGCAGGCGCGGGCGCATCGAGGCGGCTTCCTCCGGGCTGTGCATATGAGAGTGGTCGTGGTGACCGCCGTGGTGAGCGTGTGCGTGCTCTCCCATTAACCTTCTCCTTGGGGGTTGTGGCCGACGCAGAATCGCCGGGGCGAGAAGACCGGCACGGGCCGGCGGGCGACGCAACCGAGTGAGGGTTCGTCGACTCCAGAGCGAAACCGCGATACAGAGTCTAGAGATAGCAAAATCGCCCGACTCTTACGAACCGGGCGATTAGCACCTCAAACGAGGTTTCCGTGGAGATAAGGGGACTCGAACCCCTGACCCCCTGCATGCCATGCAGGTGCGCTACCAGCTGCGCCATATCCCCATATTCTGTTATGTTCCTCAACGAGGCAACATGAATATATTACACACACCTCAGAGGGCTACGCAAATCGAGGACGGCTCAAATTCAAAAAATTTTCCAAAAACTTTAGGAGCTCCGAGCCGCCCCGCCCGAGGCCCGCAAAGCACCGCGAATACGGCGAAGGGGCGGGCCCGTGCGCCCCGCATGTGCACCACATGCAGGGCGCCGAACCCGCCCCTCACTCAAACGCTACAGAACGCGCACCGCAAAAACGTTGCGCGCCGAGCGACAGCCCGAAAGCCTAAGCCTCGTCCTGCGCCGGGATGATGCGTGCGGCCTCTTCCTCGGACTCAGCCTCGATATCGAAGGGAGCCTCGTTCTCCACACCCAGCTCGATGCGCGGGGCCTGAGCCCACAGGCGATCCAGGGCGTAGAACTCGCGGTCCTCCTCGTGCTGAACGTGAACCACGATATCGCCGAAGTCCAGCAGAATCCAACGACCCGAGGAACGACCCTCACGGCGCACCGGCTTCAGACCGGCCTGCTCGCGCAGGGCGTCCTCCACCTCGTCAGCCACGGCGTTCACCAGGCGCTCGTTGTGAGCGGAGACCACCAGGAAACCGTCAATCAGGCCCATGGCGTCGGAGGCATCCACAGCGAACAGGTTCGTTCCCTGCTTTTCCTCCGCCGCACGGGCGGCAATGCGCAGAGCCTCAACCGAGGACTGTGCAGCAGTCATATCTTCCTTTCTTGCCGGTCATTCCCACCGGCAGCACCCCGCGGGGTGCGTTCTCACGGCCTACTTCGGGCCAAAAATCATAATCAAGCCGACAACAACCAGGGCCAGCAGCAGAACCATCCACAGCCAGGCCAGGGAGGTCTTCTGGGCCGGCTTCAGCACCTCGTGCTCCGACTGGTTCTCGGTAACCTTCTCGGCGAAGGACTTTTCGGAGTCCTTCTTCTGAGTGCCGCCATCCTGAGATCCACTGTCCGCGCGCTCCACCGATGCCACCGGTGCGCTCTTCGACTCGGCGGACTCCTCTGCGGCGAGCTCGGCCATCGCCACGGAATCCTCGGGATCCTGGCGGTCCACCATGCGCTGCAGCAGTTCCTCCACCTCGTCCGGGCTCAGGGCCACGGTCGGGTCGCCGTCCACCGAATCCACGGTGTCGCCAGAAACCGAGCCGTCCAGAACGCTCAGGTCCAGGCCCTGAGCGTTCACGGCGCTCACGCGGGTGGGCAGGTTGGAGGATGCGTCGTCCTTCTGCGCCTCGGAAGCCTCGGGCATCTGAGCATCCTTAGGTTCCTGGGCGTCCTTGGGCTCGGGGGATTCCTCGTCCTCAGCCGGCGCGGACGCGTAGCCGACGACGCTCTCGTCAACCTTCGGCTCGTCGCGCACGAGGTACTCGTGCATCTTCGGTTCAGGCTCCTCCTCCTTGACCACGGTAATCACCGGGATGGAAGAGGTCAGCGGGCTATCCACCGCCGAGGGGCTGGTGGCATCCACACGGTTCTTCGCGATCTCGTCGGGACGCAGAACGCGCAGGCTACTGGTCAGAGGGGCCGGCTCGTGCAGCTTCTCCTCGTCGTTCGCCTCGGTCTCAATCTTGCCCTGGGCCGCCAGCGCCGCGAAACGACGTTGAACCGCCAGAACCTGCGGATCAATCGCGCCGGTGTTCACCACGGAACCCATATTCTCAACGGGCTTCGGGTTCTCCCCGCGGCGGTGTGCGCGCAGGTACTCGGCGACTTCCTCACGGTAACGGGCGAGACGGCGCGGACCCATCACCTTAGTCGGCGGCGGCACCTCAATGCCGTCTTCGGTCACGTACGTCTCGTAGAGGTACGCTTCGTCCTCGCTATAGGGCTTCGAACCCGCAGCTTCACTCATGTGTTCCCTCATTATTCGTCGATTGGGGTGCCTGCCCAGACTCATCCTTCACGCGGGGCAAGCCGTCACGGTAGGCCGTCAAAGCGTCCTTCTTATACAGCCCATACTTCGCAATGTACTGCACCACGCCATCGGGTACCAGGTACCAGATGGGGGCGTCTTCAGCTGCGCGGCGACGAATATCGGTCGAAGAAATCGCCATCGCAGGAATCTTCAGGGTCGTAATATGACGACCCTCAGCCAGCGGCGGATCCAGCTCATGATCGGGGCGGGTCACGCCCACAAAAGTCGCCAAATCCCACAGCTTATGGGCATTACGCCAGGTCATAATCTGGCTGATCGCGTCCGCACCGGTAATGAAGAACAGGTCAGCATCCGGGCGCAGACTACGCAACTCGTTAAGCGTATCAAAGGTGTACGTGGCGCCGCCACGGTCAATATCAATACGGCTCACCGTAAAACGCGGGTTCGACGCGGTCGCAATCACCGTCATCAGGTAGCGATGCTCAGCGTCACTCACGTGCCGCTCCCCCACCTTCTGCCAGGGCTGACCGGTCGGAACAAAAACGACCTCGTCCAGGTCGAACACGGCGGCAACTTCACTAGCTGCCACCAGGTGCCCGTGATGAATCGGGTCAAACGTTCCACCCATCACGCCCAAACGCACCCGTCCAGGGATACGAGGGGGAATCGACTCGGAGCTCGGGGCACCGAAATCAAGCTGAATAGGCTGATCACTCACAGAAGCCGTCCTTGCTGGGGACAGAGACCGCACCGGAAAACAACGCGCCCACCGGTGAGGATACGGGCAAATACACGGATGCACGCGCGCCACTCGACGGGCCCACGCGGGACGCCGGATGCACGTGCGTACACCCATCTATGCTACCGTCTCGGCGCTAAAAACAACGAAATGACGGGGGTGAGCTAAGCCGCGGGTGGAATACCCGCGACCCGGCTCACCCCCGCCGCCACGATGTGGACTCTACCTAGTCCTCGGTGCCGGGCATGTCGATGTTCTCGTCGACCTTGCCCTCCTTGAGCTTCTTGCGGTACTCCACGGACTCGGTCCAGACACCGGCCACGCGCTCGGATTCCAGCTCGGCACGAGCCGCAGCCTTCGCATCCATGCGCTCCTTGTACTCCACGCGCTTCTGGGCGCGGGTCGGGCGGATAATCTCCTCCAGGCGGGCGTCGGTACCGCGCGGGGAGGAGAGTAGCTCGGCGCCACCGATCATGGTCGGCTCCCAGTCGAAAATCACCGAGTTGTCGCTCTCACCAATCACCACGGCGTCGCCGGCGCGGGCGCCAGCCTTGAACAGCTCGTCCTCAACGCCCAGGCGGGCCAGGCGGTCCGCCAGGTAGCCGACCGCTTCATCGTTGTTGAAGTCGGTCTGCTGAATCCAACGCTCGGGCTTCTCGCCAATCACGCGGAACAGCGGCTCCAGGTTGCGTTCCTCGCGACGAATCACGAACTCCTGCTTCTTCTTGTTGCGGAAGCCCTTCGGACGAATCACGGGGGTCTCGACGGTCACGCGCTCGGCCTCCTTCTCGGCGGCGGCGCGGGCGGCGCGGTCCTCCTCAACGAGCTTGGCCATCGCGAAGATGAGAGGCTTCAGGCCCTCATGCGAGGCGGTCGAAATCTCGAAGACCTTGAAGCCCATCTCCTCGAACTCGGGGCGCACGAACTCGGCCAGCTCGCGGGCCTCGGGCACGTCAATCTTGTTCAGCACCACGATCTGCGGACGCTCGTGCAGCGGCACGGTCACACCCGCGGTCGGGTCGACCTCGTAGTTCTGCAGCTCGCCGCGAATCACCTCGAAGTCGCTGATCGGGTCGCGGCCGGGTTCCAGGGTCGCGCAGTCAATCACGTGCACGAGCGCCGAGGAGCGCTCCACATGACGCAGGAAGCGGTGGCCCAGGCCACGTCCCTCCGATGCGCCCTCAATCAGGCCCGGCACATCGGCCACGGTGTAGCGCACATCGCCGGCCTGCACCACGCCCAGGTTCGGGATCAGGGTCGTGAACGGGTAATCCGCAATCTTCGGGCGTGCCGCGGAGATAGCGGCAATCAGCGAGGACTTACCCGCCGAGGGGTAACCCACCAGGGCCACATCCGCGATGGACTTGAGCTCCAGCACGATGTCGGCCTCTTCACCGGGGGTGCCCAACAGAGCGAAGCCGGGGGCCTTACGCTTCGTCGAGGCCAACGCGGCGTTACCCAGGCCGCCCATACCGCCGCGTGCGGCGATGTACTCGTCGCCAACGTGCAGCAGGTCGGCCAGGACATTGCCCTCGCGGTCCTTCACCACGGTGCCCTGCGGCACGGTCAGAATCAGGTCCTCGCCATTAAAGCCGTGGTGCATATCGCCGCGGCCGATATCACCGTTCGGGGCGTGCTGGTGCGGGCTGTGGTGGTACTCCAGCAGGGTCGTAGTCTGGTTGTCGACGCGCAGAATCACCGCGCCACCATTACCACCGTTACCGCCGTTCGGGCCGCCCAGCGGCTTAAACTTTTCGCGTCGCACGGAGACGCAACCGTTGCCTCCGCGACCGCCGGAAACATGCAAGACCACGCGGTCCACGAATTCCGCCACGGGTTCTCCTATCTTGGAAAGTCTTCTCTTCGCCGACGCCTCAACGCCCGGTGGGCGGATGCATCGGCAGGCGCAGCCGGGTTGGGGCGCGCCTCCTCGCGAGGACCGCACAGCGTGCGGGCTACCCGCGGAATGGGAGTTATAGCGAGAGGGGGTAGACTCGCGCCTACCCCCTCTGCCCTAGCGGTGAGTATTACTCAGCTGCAGCCAGGATGTTAACGACCTTGCGGCCCTTGCGGGTACCGAACTCGACGGTGCCTGCTGCCAGAGCGAACAGGGTGTCGTCGCCACCGCGGCCAACGT
>ERZ773074.880-NODE-880-length-12029-cov-2.807667_pt1 | contig 12029 bp, 6 predicted proteins | sample MGYA00580615_ERZ773074 | MGnify/ENA primary metagenome ERZ773074 (study PRJEB29015, sample SAMEA2738126) | human oral metagenome | biome: human oral; feature: human-associated habitat; material: saliva | place: China | collected 2160 ...
CCCACAGCAGCTGGCCCAGCCCCGGACCACCCGGGACCACCAACAAGGTAACGGGAAGACTCCACGACCGAGTTTCGTATACGATATTGCCATGGGCGAGCATCTTCTCCACGGACGTCGCGTGAGCGACGAGCAGATCCAGGCCTGGGCTGACGAGGCTGAGGCCGGTTACGACCTCCGGCAGCTACCTCGCCCGACTCCCGGGCGTCCGCCAGTCGGGCGGGGGCCCGGCACGGTTGTCACTGTCCGACTCGACGAAGAGCTTCTCGCCGCATTGCTGAAGCGTGCCGCGGATGAAGGGATTACGAACCGCTCGGAGGCCGTGCGAGCGGCGGTCAAGCAATGGGCTCATGCCGCTGCCTAATATCCATCGGTCTGCCCGCAAGCACTATGTGAAGGGCCATCTCGGCGATGAGGATCTGCGGCACGCTTACGGACATGTGCTGAACTCGCGCCGCTGGATGATCTGGGCAGCCCGCTGGCGAGCAGTCCGGGCGTCTGGGGAACGATCTTCAGTTGTTGGAGCCGTTGCCCTCTGGAAGTTCATTGAACGACATGGCGAGCACCATCGCCACAACTCTTAGTTCAGGCTACGATGGTCGTCATAGTGAACGGAGGGACATGTCGGGCTACAGGATCGACCGTCAGGTGACGGAGTTCGGAGAGCACGTGCGCGGGTGGCGCATGGTGCTCGGCCTGACCGCGCAGCAGGTCTCCGAGCGAGCGGGCATCACCCGTGACACCCTGCGCAAGATCGAGTCGGGCAACCCCAACGTCAGCTTCAACAGCGTCACCCAGGTGCTGCGCGCCCTGGGCATCCTCGACCAGTTTGTCGACGCGGCAGATCCTCTGGCCAGCGACATCGGCCGTCTCCGCGCCGGCCGCCTCACCAGAAAGCGCGCCCGATGACCACTATCGAGATCGTCTCCGATGCCAACGGCTCCCACCGCCTGGTCGGCCAAGCGCACGTCACCCGATCGCGCGGCCAGGTCTCCACCACCTTTCTCTACGACCCCACCTACCTCGCCGACGGTGGGATGAACATCGACCCAGCCCTGAGCCTCGTACCCGGTGCTCAGTATCAGTCTGGGCTCGTTGGGGCCTTTGCTGACAGCGCGCCTGACCGCTGGGGCCGCAACCTCATCCGCAAGGCCGAACGATCGCGAGCCCGCGATGAGGGGCGCGTTCCCCGTCAGCTGGACGACCTCGACTTCCTCCTGGGCGTCAGCGACGACACCCGACAGGGCGCCCTGCGCTTCCGGCCTCCTGGGAGCGACGACTTCCTGGGGGAGCCCTCGCGTGTCCCGCGGCTCGTCGCTCTGCCTGAGCTTCTGCACGCCAGCGACGAACTGGCTTCCGACGATGACCCCTCCAGTGCGGTTAAACGACTTCTCGATACGGGGACGACGGGCCTCGGCGGTGCGCGGCCCAAGGCCTCAGTCCGGCTCGATGATGGCGGCCTTGCCATTGCGAAGTTTCCTCACTCCAGCGACTCCTGGGACGTCATGGCCTGGGAGGCCACCGCTCTCGACCTGCTTGAGACCGCGAGCGTTCGCACACCCCAGCACCAGCTCACCCAGGTGGGCAATCGAAGCATCCTCATCCTGCGGAGATTCGACAGAACCCGTGATGGCGCGCGTATCGGCTATATCAGTGCCATGACGGCCACCGGATCGTCCGACGGAGACCAGAAGGACTACGCCGACCTCGCCGAGGCGATTCGTGATCTCTCTCGCTCGCCCGTGCAGGATCTCCATGAGTTCTACGACCGAATCATCGCGAGCATCGCCCTCGGCAACACTGACGACCACCTGCGCAACCACGGGTTCCTCACCGACCGCGGGCTCTGGAGACTCAGCCCCGTCTTCGACGTCAACCCGAACCCCGACCCCAGTCGGCCCCGTGCGACGTCGATCATGGGAGCAGACGCGATGCCCGACGAGATCGACGGGCTCCTGGCTATCGCAAACGACTACCGGCTCACTCAATCGGAGGCGCGGGAACGAATCAGACGCATCACTGCGTCCCTGTCAGGATGGCGGTGCCAGGCGCGGGCGAACCGAGTCCCCGAACGGGAGATCACCATGATGTCCGAGTCCATCGAGCCTCGCCTGGAAGCCCTCACCCGAGCCGCGCACGCCAAGGATTGAAACGGCGTCTCGTGAAGCAAATCGACTATCCCCAGGGGCGCTGAAGGAAGCGTCTGTATGCTGCGCCCGGCCCAGACCCAGACCCCGGCGCAGGCCCGGTCGGGCGCAGTCCTGACCTGGATCGCACGCGGTCGCGGCCCGGAGCGACTGCACCCCTCTCCCGGGCCGACCGCAGCACGCCCGCCACACTCATCCCAGGAAGGGAACCCGGCAGCCTCATGACCATCGAGATGATCGTCGCCCTCATCGGCGCCTCGGTTGTCGCCTACGCGATCGCCAACAGGTTCCGCCTCATCGCCCCGGTACTTCTCATCGTCGCCGGCGTGGGAGTCGCGCTGCTCCCGGTGGGGGAGGAGATGTCCCTGCCCAGCACCGTGGTCCTCACGATCTTCCTGCCGATCCTCCTGTACTGGGAGTCACTGTCCGTCTCCCTCAACCGCATGCGGCGAAGCCTGCGCGGCATCATCCTCAGCGCCACGGTGCTCGTCGCCATCACGGCCGCCCTCATCACCCTCATCGGCGTCCTCACGGGGCTGAGCGTGGGAGCCGCCCTCCTCATCGGAGCCTGCCTCGGCCCCACCGACGCCACCGCCGTCTCCAGCCTGGGACGCGGCATCAACCCCAACGGCCGCACCGTCCTCCAAGCCGAGTCACTCCTCAACGACGGCACCGCCCTGGTCATCTTCGCCATCGCCCTCCAAGCCGCGCAGGACTCCTCCGGCGTCACCTTCGGCCTCGTCACACATCAGCTCCTCCTGTCCTTCGGGGGAGGAATCGGTGCAGGAGTCCTCGTCGGTGCGGCAGTCACGAAGATCGGCATCCGGGTCCGCACCATCACCGACGACCCCATGCTGGCGACGATCACCGCCCTGGCCACACCGTTCCTCACCTTCTTCATCGCCGAGGAGATCGGCGGCTCAGGCGTGCTCGCCGTCGTCACCTGCGGCATCGTCATCTCCCGCTTCGCCGCCCCGCACATGTCCCTGGGCTCGCGAGTCCTCGGCATCCCCTTCTGGACGATCCTCACCCACATCCTCAACACCATCCTCTTCGTCATGGTGGGGGTAGCGCTCCCCGGCATCGTCGCAGAGCTCCCTCACGCCGACCTCGTGCGCGGCCTCATCCTCATCCCCATCATCTACATCGCCATGGTCGCGGGAAGATTCGCAGGCCAGCACCTCATCATCTACTCCATCCGCGCCCTCGACCGCCGCCCCGAGCAGCGCCTGCGCCGTACCAACATCCGCGGCCGCATCGTCTCCACGGTCGCCGGCTTCCGCGGCGCGATCTCACTGGCGATGGCACTGTCCATCCCGACCTCCTTCGACGGTGCCGCCTACACCGAGCGCAACCTCATCATCCTCGTCGTCGCCGGCGCGACCCTCCTGTCGCTCCTCATCCAGGGCCTCGCCCTGCCCTACGTGGTCCGCTGGGCCAACGCCAGGCCCTCGGCCGGCACGCAGACCGCCGAGTCCGTCGAGTCGCAGGAGACCGAGGCCCTCGCCGAGATCCTCGCCGACACCATCAGTCAGCTCGATGCCATCGCTAAACGAACGGGCGTTGACGACGACGAAGCCATCGAGGCGGTGCGCCTCGACTATGCACGTCGTCACCAGTCCGTGCTCAACTCGGCCACAGAGAGCGAGGCCGATGTGTACTGCGGCCCGGAAAGCGCCCTGCGGCTCGCCGTCATCGAGCACCTGCGCGAGCGCGTACACAGCCTGCGCTTCTCCGGCCGCATCGACGACTCCACCGCCTCGCGAGTCAACCGACGGTTCGACGCCGAGACCCTCCACATCAACGGCCCCCTCGACGTCGAGTAAACCGGCGGCGCCGACGAAGCAAGCCGGACGCTCCCGGCGCTCATCGACCGCATCGCTGCCAGTCACCATGCTGTCGAGATCGTCTCGAGTAATGGCCGTGCGGTCCTCATGCCGGCCGACGAGTACGCGAGCTGGCAGGAGGCCGCCCACCTCTTCCGCTCACCTAAGAACGCCCGGCGTCTGCTAAACGCATACGAACAGGCTCTCACGGACTCTGGCCCTCGAGCCTGACCGCATTGCAGGGGCGCTAGAGGGCGTCGGTGTCCAAATCGGACACAAAGGAGCTCCGATGTCGCCAGACCGTGAAACAAAACGTTGGAATCATGCGGTTTCTTCTCGCCGGTTCCGTCCCGTTCTGAGCCTTTGTGTCCGATGTGGACATCGCCGGGCGTTCTGCGCCTGAGGAAGGCCGGGCGCCGCAGAGGCGGAACAGCGCCGCCGCGCGGGACAGCACTGAGGGGTGGGACGCGCAGGCGTCCCACCCCTCAGTCAGTGCTCAGAGCCGGATGACCGGCTCATCGCGTGTTCAGTTCTTCGAACGGCGAGCCCGCAGCAGCAGGTACCCGCCGACAACCGCGACACCCGCAAGGCCCAGGATCAGCAGCGCGTTGGTACCCGTGCGAGACAGGCTGCTGCCGGCCTTCGCCGCCTGCGTCGGCGCGGCGCTCGGCACGCTGGCGCCACCGGTCGGCTGCGCCATGGCGCCGTCAGACGGCCGATCAATCTCATCGGGCTCCATGCCCGGCTTCGACGTTGCCGTCGCGCTCCGGCTCGGTGCCGGGTTCGCGCTCGACGATGCTTTCCCCGACGGCGCCGCGGGCGCCTTCGGGTTCACCACCGACGGCGCCCGACCCGTCGCACCCGGCTTGGGGGCAGAGCTCGGCTGCGCACCCGGCGCCTGTGTGGGCTCAGCCGAAGGCGCCACCGTCGGGGCCTGCGTCGGCTCAGCGGCCGGAGCAGACGACGTCTCCGGTGCGGGCGCAGCGGTCGGCCCAGCGCTCGGCTCGGGCGCGGAGCTTGGCGCCGGGGCCGGCGTGGGCTCAGTGCTCGGGGCGGTCGTGGGCTCCGGCGCCGGGGCGCTGCTCGGCTCAGGCGCAGCACTCGGCTCGGGCGCGGAGGACGGTGCCGGGGCCTGCGTGGGCTCGGCGCTCGGCGCGGCCGACGGGGCCGGCTTCTCCGTCGGTGCCGCTGAGGGTGCCGCCGTCGGCGACGGCGCCGGGCTCGGCTCCGCCGGCTTCTGGCCGCACTGCTCGCCGAGCCAGTTCATCGTGAAGTTGCGGTACCAGATGCCGCCGTAGTCGGCGCCGTTGTGGGCGTCCTCACTGAGCAGCCCGATGCTGCCGTCGGACTGCACCGCGATCGTCGTGTAGCCGACGAAGGGCTCGTGGAAGACCTTGCTGGTCGTCCAGGAGGCGCCGTCGTCGCAGGACATCGAGATGGTACCGCGGTCGCGCGACCACGGCTTCGGGTTCGGCGAGTGGCTCAGCAGCAGCACCTTGGCGCGCGGGTCGTCCGGCGCGGCGTTCGGGAAGGCCCGAATGATCTGGGCGTTGTCCACCGAGTCGGGCAGGTTCTTGTCGGACACCGGCTCGCTCCAGGTCTGCCCGCCGTCGGTGGAGTGGGCCACCTTGCGGAAGCCGGAGCCGTCCGAGGCGCGCGAGTTGAGCATGAGGGAGCCGTCGGAGAGCTCAACGACCTTGTTCTCATCCATGCCGGTCCCGATCGGCGTGCCGGCCTGCCAGGTCTTCCCGTGGTCGTCGGAGTAGACCGAGACGGCCTGCACCGCGCCGCCGGCGGTCCTGATCGTGTACTGCTGCACCAGGCGCCCGGCGTGAGGGCCGTGCTGAATCTGGATGCCCTGGCCCGAGGCCGCGAAGCGCGCGGTCCACGGGTTGTCCTTCGTGATGTCCGCGGTGATGGTGCGGTGCGTCCAGGTCCAGCCGTTGTCCGTGGAGGTCGACACCTCGGCCTGGATGATGCCCCGGTTGTCCGGGTCGGTGCCGGCCTGCGAGCCGCCCCAGCCCTGGTCGTAGGACTTGACGTGGAAGTTGAAGATCGTGCCCGTCTGGTGGTCGACGACGTAGCTCGGGTCGGAGTAGCCGACCTTCTTGCCGGTCTCCGTGCCCTGGTGGATGTAGGTGGGCGCCGACCAGGTCTTGCCGCCGTCGGTGGAGCGGCGCTGGACGATGTGGTTCGGGTTGGGGGCGTCGCTGCCGCCGTTGCCGTTGTCCTTCGGGCGCTCGTCGTAGGAGATGAGCAGGTCCCCGTTGGGGGCGGTGGTGATCGCCGGGATGCGGTAGTTGTCGGTGGCCGTGTTGGGGGCCAGGTGCTGGGCCTGGCTCATCGAGGCCGGCAGTTCCGTGCTCGCGTCGGGCGCCGGCGCGGGCGTGGCCTGCGGGTGGTCGCCGACGACGTTGATCGGGTTGCCGGTGGCGGTGAGCGTCTGGAGGGCGGCGCCGTCGGTGCCGGTGGCCGTCAGGGTGATCGACGGCGTCCAGCGGCCGGCGTCGACGTCGGCCTGCGTGATCGTGTGGGTGAGCGGCTTGCAGTTGTAGACGGCGCCCTTGCCCGGCTTGAGGCCGCCCCAGTGGCACTGGCGGCCCAGGTCGTCGAAGGAGGACTCGGTGGCGGCGACGTTGATCGTCTTGTCCGACACCGAGCGCACGCGCACCGTGTAGCTCACGGTGTCGCCCAGCTTGTAGTTCTCCTGGCTCGACGACGGCGTGATCGACTCGACCCGCAGCGAGTTGGCCTTGACCGGGCTCGTCGCGCCCTTGATCGTCTCCGGGGTGCTCAGGGCCTTCCCGGCGTACTCCACGGCCTTGACCTCGTAGGCGATCTGCGGGGTGAAGCCGCCGGCCTTGAGGTCCTCGGCGGTCACCGTGTGCGTGGCCAGGCCGGTGCAGTCGGTCTTGGTCGTCCCGGCCGGGACGTTGCGCCACCGGCACTTGGAGACGTTCCCGGACAGGTTCGTCGAGGCCGGCGCGTAGGAGTGGGCCTCACCGCTGGTGTTGGTGAGGGTGATGTTGAAGGTCATGACGTCGCCGACGGAGTAGAGGCCGTCCGCGGGTGCGTTCACCTGCGTGATGGTGACGTCGGCCAGGCCGTCAGAGGTGGGGACGGCGAGCGCCGGGGGCGCGGCGGCGATCAGGCCGGTGGCGGCCAGTGGCAGGGAGCCCAGGAGGGCCGGCAGGCGCCTCCGGGAAAAAGGACTGTGCGATGTCATAGGTGTTCCGTTCTAAGGAGCCGAGGCGGCCTTGCCTTCAACAGGAGATGTAGACGGCAGATGTCAGACGTCTCACGATAAGGTAACGGAACATCTCGATTCTGCAAAGTCGGGCGAGTCGCCAAAGGCCGACCGCTCGGTCCCTGATGCCGCGGCCGCTCGGCCTCTGACGGCGCGGCGCGTGCCGCACACTTCGACCGAAACTTCAGAAACGACCCGGAGCCGCGTCGTTTCTGAAGTTTTTGTCGATGTCTATGCGCCGGCCAGGAAGTCGCGCAGGATCGCGTCCATCTGCTCGGCCTCGATGAGGAAGCCGTCGTGCCCGTGCAGGGAGCTGATGGTCTCGCGCCTCGCGCCGGGGATGCCGCCGGCCAGCTCCTCGGCCTGGGCGGGCAGGAAGAGCCGGTCGGAGTCCACGTCCACCACGAGCGTGCGCGCCTGCACCCTCGCCAGCGCCGCCTCGATGCCGCCGCGCCCCGTGCCGACGTCGTGCACCATCATCGAGTGGGTGACGATGAGGTAGGTGTTGGCGTCGAAGCGCGCCAGCAGCTTGCCGGCGTGGTAGTCCAGGTAGGACTCCACCTGGTAGCGCCCGCCCACCGCCGGGTCCTCCTCGCCCTGGTGGCGCCGCCCGAAGCGCTCGTCGAGCTCGGCGGCACTGCGGTAGGTCGTGTGCGCCAGCGCCCGCGCCAGCCCCAGCCCCCGCACCGGACCCACCGAGTGGGAGTAGTAGTCGCCGTCGAAGAAGAAGGGGTCGGCCACGATCGCCAGCTCCTGCAGGTGGCACCAGGCCAGCTGGTCGGCGGTCGTCGAGGCGCCGGTGGCCACCAGCGCCAGGTTGCGCACCCGCTGCGGGTGGGTGACCCCCCACTCGATGGCCCGGTGCCCGCCCAGCGAGGCCCCGATGACCAGGTGGAAGACCTCGATCCCCAGGGCGTCGGCCAGGCGCGCCTCGGCCTCGACGGCGTCGCGCGTGGTCAGCCACGGGAAGCGCGACCCCCAGGGGCGCCCGTCCGGCGCCGTCGACGACGGCCCCGTCGAGCCCTGGCAGCCGCCCAGGATGTTGGCGGCCACCACGAAGTAGCGCTCGGTGTCGATGGCCCGCCCGGGCCCCACCAGGTCCGACCACCAGCCCGGCGTCGGGTGCCCGGGCCCCGCCTCACCGGTGACGTGGGAGTCGCCGGTCAGGGCATGCAGCACGAGCACCGCGTTGTCGCGCTGCGGGCTCAGCTCCCCCCAGGTCTCGAAGGCCAGGACCGTGTTGGGCAGGACCTCCCCGGACTCCAGGGGCAGGTCCCCGATCTCCAGGAACCGGCGGTGCCCCGGCTCGTCGCCGGGCCGCCAGGCGCCCGTGGGGGAGCCGGCCTTGCGGTCCACCAGCTTGGAGGAGGCCGTCCCCACGCCGTAGGCGGCCGGCTCGGTCTCGGTGCTGCCGCTGGAGACGGGGTAGGAGGAGGACGTGGTCGCACTCATGACAGACCGCCTCAGGCCCCGGCCGCCGCGCTCGGCTCGCCCGCTCCGACGGCCCGGGCCGCCGCCAGGCCGCGCTCGAGGTCGGCCAGGATGTCGTCGATGTGCTCGATCCCCACGCTCAGGCGCACGGTCCCGGCGCTGATCCCGGCCGCGGCCAGGCCGGCGTCGTCGAGCTGGGAGTGCGTCGTGGTGGCCGGGTGGATCGCCAGCGAGCGCACGTCCCCGATATTGGCCAGGTTGGAGAACAGGCTCAGGGCGTCGATGAAGGCCGCCCCCGCCTCGCGCCCGCCGGCCAGGTCGAAGGTGAGGATCGAGCCCGCCCCGCGCGGACAGTACTTGCGGTGCCGCTCGTAGTAGGGGCTGGAGGCCAGCCCCGAGTAGCGCACCGAGGCGACGTCGTCGCGCCCCTCCAGCCAGGTGGCCACCGCCAGGGCGTTGTCCACGTGCCGCTCCATGCGCAGCGAGAGCGTCTCGATGCCCTGGGCGATGAGGAAGGCCGAGTGCGGCGCCAGCGCGAAGCCGAGGTCGCGCTGGCCCTCGGCGCGCGCCTTGAGGATGAAGGCCAGGTTCGCGCCCAGCGGGCTGCCCACCCCCAGGTCCCGGGCGTAGACCAGGCCGTGGTAGGACTCGTCGGGCGTGTTGAAGCCGGGGAAGCGCTCGGGCTGGGCCGCGAAGTCGAAGCTGCCGGAGTCCACGATCACGCCCGCCACGGAGGAGCCGTGCCCGCCCAGGAACTTCGTCGCCGAGGCCACCACGATGTCCGCGCCCCACTCGAAGGGGCGGGTCAGGAAGGGTGAGGCCACGGTGTTGTCCACGATCAGCGGGATGCCCAGCTCGTGCGCGGCCGCCGCGATCGCCTCGATGTCCAGGATGTCGCCGCGCGGGTTGGGGATCGACTCCCCGAAGAAGGCGACGGTGCGCTCATCGGCCAGCGCCGCCCAGGCGGCCGGGTCGCCCGGATTCGCTACGAAACGCGTCTCAATGCCCAGGCGCGGCAGGGTGTGGGTGAGCAGGTTCGTGGTGCCGCCGTACAGGGAGGGCGAGGCCACGATGTTGTCCCCGGCCCCGCCCAGCGTCAGGAGGGCCAGGGTCGTGGCCGCCTGCCCCGACGACGTCAGCAGCGCCCCGACGCCGCCCTCCAGGGCCGCGATCCGCTGCTCGACGATGTCGTTGGTGGGGTTGTTCAGGCGCGTGTAGATCGGGCCGAGGTCACTCAGGGCGAAGCGGGCGGCCGCCTGCTCGGCCGACTCGAAGACGTAGGAGGAGGTCTGGTAGATCGGGATGGCCCGGGCGTGGGCGGGCTCGGCCAGGGGGTCGTGCCCGGCCTGGACCTGCTTGGTCTCGAAGCGCCAGCCCGCCGGGCTGGTGGGGGAGGGGATCGGCTCCGCGCTCTGGGGGGCGGCCTGGGCGGGGGCGGGGTGCTGGTCGGTCATGAGGGCTCCTTGGTGATTCCCGGTGACCGGCGGCGATGTCAGCGTCACGAACGGTGCCTGCCTCGCGCCGGCGGTTGCGGCGCGCTGGTGGGCGGCTGCCTGGGGCCCGCTGGGGCCGGCGTCGGAGCCGGTCCGGCAGCAGGAGGGGGCGAGGCGTCGTGCTGCTGAGTCGTCCGCCGTCACCGTTGCTGCAACTTCTGCGATGGTGCGGGTGAGGGCGGGGACGCGCACGTGGGCCGACGGCGGCGTGCGCGTCAGCTGCGCATTCGCCCCGTGGTGGGGGTGTCCGGCCGAAGGGCCTCAGGACGACGGAACATGCTCCGACTTTAGCGGTTTCCTCCGCAGGTGGTCCAAACGGGCGTCCGCCATGCGGCCGCGGTGAGAGCTCGGTGCGGGTGCGGCGTCGGTGCGGCGCCCTCGCGGCGCCCCCTTGCTGTGGGACTGGGTTGGTGCCGGCGCGGTCGACCGCCTTGCCTAAGCGACGATCCGGCCGTTTAAACCCGCGATGACCTGCACAAACGGTCATTTGTGCTGGATGCCATATCGATCACAGACATATGACGACGGCTGGGAGCCCCGCCAATGCAGGCACAACCCCCTAACTACAGGGGCGTAAGTTACGATTGTGAATAGTGTGAAATCTGTTTTCAGATGGGACCAAAGCGACTAGTGTGGCTTTGTCGCATCCGGGCTGACGCTGCCTGCCGTCTTCGTCCCCTGATCCGCTCCGCGCCCCCTGATTCCGCGGAACGGATCCCGATGGCGGGCCGGCGTCGGTCCCCGGGTGAGGCGTCATCCTCACGTTCAGCCCCATCACGACGGAGAACCCCTGTGAGCCCGATCCCCTCAAGACGGCACGGACACGGTGTCGTCGCCACCGCAGTCGTGGCCCTGGCATGCACCCTGGCGCCGTCGGTGCTCGCCGACCCCGTGGACCAGAGCGACATTGATCGCTCCAAGGCCTCCGAGCGCTCGACCTCCACCTCCATCGCCTCCCTGGAGGCCCGGCTCGCCCAGGAGAGCAGCAACCTGGAGGAGGCCCAGATCAAGGCCCAGGCCGCCAATGAGGACTACCTGGCCGCCGTCGACGAGCTCAACAAGGCCACCAAGGACGCCCAGACCGCCCAGGCCAACGCCGACTCCGCAGCCTCCAGCACTACGTCGGCCCGCTCCGACCTCGGCTCGATCGTCGTGCAGACCTACCAGGAGAGCGGCAACCCGCTCGACCCGCTCACCCCGTACCTGACCAGCGAGTCGCTGGCGGACCTGGCCGACGCCGACGTCGCCCTGACCCGGGCCGGGGAGAAGAACAACGCCAAGGTCCAGAACGTCGAGGCCCTCGAGGCGGTGGCCACGAGCATGCAGACCATCGCCGACCAGAAGGTCAAGGCCAAGGAGGCCGCCAAGACCTCCGCCGAGACCGCCAAGACCGACGCAGAGACCGCCGCCAACGAGGCCCAGAGCGCCGTCACCACCACCCGCACCAACCGCCAGAACCTCATCACTCAGCTGGCCGCGCAGCGCAACACCACCGTCGAGCTGGAGACGAAGTACCAGAACCAGGTCGAGGCCGAGCGCAAGGCCCGCGAGGAGGCCGCCGCCCAGGCCGCAGCCAAGGCGGCCTCGGAGAAGGCCGCCGCCGACCTCGCCCAGAAGCAGGCCGAGCAGGCCGCCGCCCAGCCTCAGGAGTCGGCCCCCGCTCCCCAGGAGCAGGCGAGCCGGCCCAGCCCGGGCCAGCAGTCCTCGGCCCAGGAGCCCGCCACCACCTCCCAGCCGGAGCCCGAGGCAGCCGAAGAGGAGACCGCACCTGCACCTGCACCCGCACCGGCCCCGGAGCCTGCGCCCGCGCCGTCGCGCTCCGGCAGCGCCGCCTCCACTGCCATCAACGCGGCCATGGGCTACCTCGGCACCCCCTACGTGTGGG
>ERZ773074.884-NODE-884-length-12006-cov-3.508326_pt1 | contig 12006 bp, 6 predicted proteins | sample MGYA00580615_ERZ773074 | MGnify/ENA primary metagenome ERZ773074 (study PRJEB29015, sample SAMEA2738126) | human oral metagenome | biome: human oral; feature: human-associated habitat; material: saliva | place: China | collected 2160 ...
CGATGTAGAGATGTTGAAGATCTACATGCTCCTCGTTAAAGATAGCATGATTGATATCGTTAAAAATGTTTTCAATCTTATCTTTAAGTATTTTATTGATGAAATATCCAAAGGTTCTGTATGACGGAGTCCGGTAATCCATGAGATAAATGAACCTGATATTAACTTTGCAGTTGTCTTCAAGTTTTCTCAGAGAGCAGTAACCGCTAGTCATAAATCCGAAAAGTACTGTCTTTAACATGTTGACCGGATTATATCTGCGTCGTCCGGTTGTGTACTCCGGAATATCCGTCAGATACTTGTTTAAATCGATTCCTCCTATCAATCTGTCAAATGTTAAAACAGGATCCAGCAGATCCAAACAATCTGAAAGAAACAGTGGAAAATATTCTTGTTTTGAATTACAATAGGTATTGGGTAAATTTTTCATTCCAAGTTAATTTTACCACAAAAATAGGACCTTTCGCATGAGCGAATGGTCCTATTTCTTTTGGGGACTTATTTCACAGCCCCTTTTTTAAAACTTATATTTCCTTACTTATCGGCAATGAGAAGATAAATTCGGTTCCTATTCCCACAGTACTTATAACATCTATATTTTCACCATGTGTTTGAAGTATCTCTTTTACAATGGCAAGTCCAAGCCCTGTACCCTTTTTATCCTTACCTCTTGAAAGGTCTGATTTATAAAATCTGTCAAAGACTTTGGACTGTTCGTTCTTTGCGATACCGATGCCGGTGTCCTTCACGGAGACAAATATCTTTTCTTTTTTGATGCTTGTCTGTATTGTGATGGAAGAGTTTTGCGAGGAGAACTTTATGGCATTGTCAATAAGATTGTAAAGTACCTGCTCTATCTTGCCGAAATCCGCAAATACATACTGTGAAACATTTATAAATATCAGTTCAATAGTGATATTCTTGCTGTTACACTGCACTTCAAAGCTGCTTGCCGTATTTCTTATCATCTCGTTTATATCAAAGTTTGTCTTGTTGAGCTTTACACTTTCTATGGAGTCAAGTGAGAGTATGCTCTCTGTGAGCTTTGTAAGCCTTTTTGTCTCGTCAATCACTCTGTTGAGGTACTTTTCAAGCATCTCGAGAGGTATTGTACCGTCCAAAATAGCCTCAAGGTATCCCTTTATAGAAGTAAGAGGAGAGCGAAAATCATGTGAGACATTGGATATAAACTTCTTTTGATAATTTTCTGTATCATCAAGCTTATCGGACATATAATTCAGTGTGGCGGCCAGATACCCCATCTCATCATTTGAATTTACATTTATTTCATACTTCAAATCACCTTCCGCATACGCCTTGGCTCCGTCGGTTATCTTTTTTAGAGGAGAGTATACAATACGCTGGAATACTATCAATATAATCATTGACAATAGGAATACTATCAAGGATGTAATATAGACAATATTCAGTATATGATATTGGCTCTGGGTGACATTCCTCATAGGAAGGTGGATGACTACATAGCCGTAGGTACGGAAGTTGCCTGTGATAGGTGCGGAGACACTTAAGTAATCCTCATCAAAGGAGTTGAAATATCTTCCCACCATATAGGATTTGTTACCTGTGGCGGTAGGGTCAAAGTCGGAGATAACATCTGATACTCTTTTATTCTCGGCATCCACTATTATCTTGCCGTTTTTGTTCATTACCCATATCTTGGCATTCAGAAAGGTGGCAACAGCCCTAAGTTGCGGATAACTTTCCTCAAGTGAGATATTTTGCCCCTCGTACACTGTGGAATAGGTGGAAGCTATCAGATTTGCCTCGTCATAGAGGGTCTGACTTCTGGACTCGACCAGATATGAATATGTAAGTTGGCTTGATATGGTGGCAATGGCCACAAATCCGGCTACTCCGAATATGATATAAGCCAGTATAAATTTCAGATAGAGAGAGAGTCTCATTTTTTGACCTCAAACTTATAGCCTATACCCCAAACTGTGGATATGGCCCAAAACTGATTGTCATGTATCTTCTCACGCAATCTTTTGATATGTACGTCTACAGTCCTTGTATCACCGATATATTCATATCCCCAGATATTGTCAAGCAGCTGTTCTCTGGTAAATACCTGATTCGGGTGTGAAGATAAAAAGTACAAAAGCTCAAGCTCCTTTGGAGGCATCTCTATATTCTTGCCGAGGTAAGTGACGGCATAGTTTGTCATATTTACAATAAGGTCGGGATATTCGACATATTCGCCGCCGCTGTGTAATTCAGGTATTGTTATAGTGCTGCTGTTATATCTTCTTATTACAGCTTTGACTCTTGCGATAAGTTCCTTTGAGTCAAAAGGCTTTATCATATAGTCGTCTGCGCCAAGCTCAAGTCCCAGTACCTTGTCAAAGACCTCGCCTTTTGCGGACAACATTATTATAGGTGTACCTGACTTTGCCCTTATTTCCCTGCATACCTGATAGCCGTCAATTCCCGGCAGCATAAGGTCAAGCAGTATGAGATTAGGCTTGAATTCGTCAAAGTCGGCCAGTGCCGACTCGCCGTCACCTACTATTTTTGTTTCATAACATTCTCTCATCAAATACAATGAAATAAGTTCTGCAATATTTTCATCATCATCTACAATTAAAATTCTTTGCTTTTCTGCCATGTTTCCCCTTTAAATATTTATTTGAAATGAACTATAGTTACAGCATTGCCACCCTCGTTGAAATCGGCTAAAGAGTAGCTTTTTATAAATGATTGTCTCTTCAGGTAGGCGTGTATTCCTTTTTGTAAGGCACCGGTACCTCTACCATGTATGATACGCACTCCCGGAAGATGTGCAAGCAGAGCGTCGTCCAGATATTTGTCAAGCTCGGAGCAAGCTTCGTCCACATTCTTGCCGATAAGATTGATTTCGGTAGATATTGTAGCGGACTTGACCATTGACGAGCCGCGACTTCTTGTCTTGTTTTCAGTCTTTTTGGCAGGTTCTTCCACCAATGCGATATCTGATATATTGACCTGTGACCTTAGAATACCCATCTGTACAAACAGATTTCCGCTCTGGTTAGGAAGAGAAGATACGATACCGTCAAGGTTTAAACTGATAACATGTACACTGTCTCCAAGCTTAAGCTCCTTAGGTTTTTTTAGTTTATTTGTAGGCTTTTTGACTTCAACAGACTTTGTATTTTTATTTATGGACTCACGAAGTCTGGTACGCTGCTCTTCAAGAGCGGAGCCGAGGCCTGCACCTGAAGCTATCTTATTGATATTTTTGATAGTATCATCTGCAGTTTCCTTGGCTTCTTCCAATATCTTTCTTGCCGACTCTCTGGCCTCTTCAAGAATTTTTTCTTTTTTGGCGGCCAGATTTTCTTCCTGCTTGTCATAATGCCTTTTGAGACTTTCAATCTCTCTTTTATACTTTTGTATGGATAGTTTATCCTTTTCTATGATTTGTCTGTCATTTTCGAGTTTGGTAAGCAAGTCTTCAAAATCCTTGTCATCTTTTTCAAGATGTGTACCGGCCTCGGATATAATGTAGTCGGGAAGTCCAAGCTTGCCTGCTATTGCAAATGCATTTGATTTTCCGGGAACTCCTATCAGTATTCTGTAAGTAGGAGAGAGAGTTGCCACATCAAACTCACACGAGGCGTTTTCAACTCCGGGTTCATTAAGTGCAAACACCTTAAGTTCACTGTAGTGAGTGGTGGCGATACATCTGCTTTGCATTCTGTGAAGGAATGACAGTATGGATATGGCAAGTGCGGCTCCCTCTGTAGGGTCCGTACCGGCACAAAGCTCATCAAACAGGCAGAGTGAGTTTGCATCCGCATGGTTTAAAATGTAGACAATGTTTTTCATATGGCCTGAAAATGTGGACAATGATTGCTCTATACTCTGTTCATCACCTATATCTGCAAATACATCACTAAATACTGACAGCTCACTTCCTTCAAAAGCGGGGATATGCAGTCCTGACTGTCCCATAATTGTGAATAAGCCTACAGTTTTTAGAGAAACAGTCTTACCGCCGGTATTGGGACCTGTAATAATCAACAAATCGTAGGTATCTCCAAGCGAAATGTTGATAGGTACCACCTTTTTGGCATCGAGAAGTGGATGTCTGCCCTCTTTTATATTGATATAGTGCTTTGAGTTAAACTTAGGCTCACTGCCGTTCATCTTCTTTGAAAGATTTGCTTTGGCATATACAAAGTCAAGATAAATCAGATTTTTCGCATTGTTGTCAAGCACAGCGGTGTACTCGGCAGCCAGTAAGCTAAGTCTTTCAAGTATTTTTTCAATCTCTTTTTTCTCATCCATGGCAAGTGACTTAAGCTCATTGTTCATTCTGATAACTGCAAGAGGCTCGATAAATACTGTGGAGCCTGTAGAAGACTGGTCATGTACAACACCCGATACTTTATTCTTGTACTCGCTCTTTATAGGAAGGCAGTATGCACCGTCTCTTTGTGTGATTACGGCGTCCATCAGATACTCTCTGTGTGCATTCAAAATATTGTTAAGTTCGGTATGCATCTTTGAGTTGATTTGATTTATCTTCCTTCTGATATGGCTAAGTTCCGGGGATGCATTATCCGCTATGATTTCCTCCGAGATAATACATCTTGAAAGCTCTTTTTTTAAAGGCTTACACTCATCAAGTGTGATAAAGTACTCTTCCAATACGTCATATTCAGGGTCATCTTCATGAAGTCCGTAGGCGATTGCTTTAGCTGCCGCGTTCAATATGGACAGGATTTTCATAAGCTCGACCTGTGAAAGAGAAGAGCCTAGTTCAAGCCTTTTTAAAGAGTCTTTTATATCCTTTACTTCAGACAGTGAGAGATTGCCTTTCAGTCTGATTCTGTCAAGTGCGGCAGTTGTATGACCTTGGTTTTTTTGTATTTCGGTAATGTCTGTAGACGGCTTTAACTTGCTGCAGAGCTTTTTTGCAGGCTCGCTGCCGGCCATATCTACCAGACTGTTTATTATCTTTTCAAATTCCAGTATTTTTAATGTTTTTTTATTCATAAGTTGTCCTTTTATATATCTAACAATAACAAAAATATTATATCAAAAAAAAGCCTTAAAATCATAAGTTTTCTTATGATTTTAAGACCGGTTTATTATTTGTGTGAACGTTTAAACTCTCTGTATGCAGCCTGTGTTTCAGGGTTGAAGCCGACCAACGCGTTCGGATAGTTCATACCTACATACTCAACCAAAGCTTCCATATTGCCCTCAGCCTTTTTATTGTGGGTTACCGTGACATTGCATTCACGAATTCTGCCGTTCTCATAGAGATTTATCTGCAATGAATAGCTTACACTCACCGTTATAAGTGCATACATCTTCTGTTTGGTGATACGGTGGAACATCCAAACGAGATCTTTAAGATTGTACATATCAAGACCGAACTTTGTATTAAGTATCAAATGGTCTTTGTATACATATGCTCCTATGGTTTTATCCACATAATCCGAGATATTGTCAAGCTCGCCCAGATTACCTCTCAGCCTTTCATCCAAAGCGCAGAGTCTTTCATAGTTGTCATTGTTTGTGGATTTTCTTGTAAAAGCTAAAATGATAAATCCTATACCCATTACAAACAGAATTATTGTACCTCCAAGGGCAACTACTATCTCCTTTGTAAGAGAAGTGTTCTTAAGGTATATATCGGTATTCAGTGTACTGTTATTTCTGTAGGTATTATCGGGGTCGATCTCATTCGCCACATCTGAAAGCTGATTGTAGGTATCATCTTTTACCGCTACAATAAGATACTCAACAGGTGCTTCTTTAGAGTCTTTATTCTCATCCTTGGCATAATTATCAAATGTCTCAAGCATTGAGTTGATTTTTTTATTGCCCGGATGTGCCTCCAAAAAGTATACTCCGTCATCAGCCATTATGGTGTAAATCTCTGACTTGTTATCACTTGAACCGTAGCCTGTATCGATTATATCGTGTACGGCTACGGCATATATACTGTCTATATCGGTTTTTGAAGCATTTGTAAAGTAATATCCGTCGTTATAAAGTTTCTGTGGAGAGTTGAAGCTAAGTATTATATCAAGCTTGGTACGGGCAAAAAATATGCCCCCGGCTATAAGTATTATACCTACTATAATATGTGATATAAAACTTAATTTATTGTTTCGCATTCCCATAAATTATAATGTCATACCCTTTCTGCCATGGCATTGTTTGTATTTCTTTCCGCTTCCGCAAGGACAAGGATCGTTCGGATAAACCTTAGCCTCTATACGAATAGGCTTCTTTACCGTGCTGTCATCCTTATTGGTTCCGGTAACCTTGGCTGCAGGTTCTCTTTCAACTTTTTGCTCAACCTTTACATGATATAGGATACGTACGGTATCTTCAGAGATACCTCTGGTCATCTCGTCAAACATATCATAGGCTGCCATCTTGTACTCTACAAGAGGGTCTCTTTGACCGAGTGCCTGTAAGCCTATACCCTGACGAAGCTGTTCCATATCATCTATATGGTTCATCCACTTGTTGTCGATAGCCTTAAGAAGTACTACACGCTCAAGCTCACGGATTTTTTCAGCATCCGGGAACTCGGCTTCCTTAGCCTCATAAAGCTTAATTGCTTCTTCCTTTAACTTGTGGATAAGCTCATCCTTTTTCATATCCTGTGTATTGTCATAGTCTGCAGGAGTAAGAGGGATGATCGGAAGTAAAAGCTCATGAAGCTCCGTCATATCCCACTCTGAAGAAGGCACTTCATCTGAAATAGCCATATTTACAGAACGTTCTATTACATCATTTACCATACGAAGGATGGTATCGCGCATATTGTCGCCTTCAAGTACCTTATTTCTCTCTTCGTAGATAACTTCTCTCTGCTCGTTGTTTACCTCATCGTATTTGAGAAGGTTCTCTCTGATACCGTAGTTGTTGCTCTCTATCTTCATCTGAGCCTTTTCAATAGCTCTTGTAAGCATCTTGTGTTCAATCTGCTCATTCTCAGGAACTCCAAGTGCGTTGAAGATATTTATAAGTCTCTCAGAAGCGAAAAGTCTCATAAGGTCATCTTCAAGTGAGATATAAAATCTTGATTCACCCGGGTCACCCTGACGACCTGAACGACCTCTAAGCTGGTTGTCGATACGTCTACTTTCATGTCTTTCAGTACCTATAATCTTAAGACCGCCTGCTTTAACAGACTCAGGATCAAGTTTGATATCGGTACCACGACCTGCCATGTTGGTGGCGATAGTAACGGCACCGTGTATACCTGCCTTTGCAACTATCTCAGCCTCTTTCTCATGGAATTTAGCATTAAGTACTTCATGAGGTATTCCCTCTTTCTTGAGCATCTTTGAAAGCATCTCAGATGTCTCAATGGTGATTGTACCTACAAGTACGGGCTGTCTCTTGGCGTAAGTTTCTTTGATATCTTCCACAACTGCGTGGAACTTCTCTTTTTTGGATTTATATACGGCATCCTCTTGGTCAATTCTTATTACAGGTTTATTGGTAGGAATGGCGATAACGTCCATACCGTAAGTATTTCTAAACTCCTTCTCTTCAGTAAGAGCGGTACCGGTCATACCTGCTTTCTTTTTGAACTTGTTGAAGAAGTTCTGGAATGTAATGGTTGCCAGAGTTCTTGACTCTCTTTGAACGTTTACATGCTCCTTAGCCTCGATAGCCTGATGCAAACCGTCTGAGTATCTTCTTCCCGGCATTATACGACCTGTGAACTCGTCTACGATAAGTACCTCATCGTCTTTTACAACATAGTCCTTATCTCTGAACATAAGGTTGTTGGCTCTCAGCGCAAGGATAATACAATGCTGTATTTCAAGGTTTTCAGGATCTGCAAGGTTTTCTATATTGAAGTATTTTTCTACCTTTTTAATACCTTCTTCCGTAAGGTTTACGACCTTATCCTTTTCATTTACTATAAAGTCACCTGTCTCTTCGATTTCGTCTCCCATAAGAGCGCCCATCTTTGTAAACTCCGCACTTGCCTCACCTCTTTCAAGCTGCTTTGCAAGCATATCACAAATCTCATAGAGCTTTGTAGACTTGCCTGACTGACCTGAAATAATAAGAGGTGTTCTTGCCTCATCTATAAGGATTGAGTCCACCTCATCAATGATTGCATAATCAAGTGAACGAAGTACCTGATCTTTTTTGTATATTGCCATGTTGTCACGCAGGTAGTCAAATCCAAGCTCATTGTTGGTGACATACGTGATATCACAGGCATACTGTTCCTGTCTCTGTGTTGAATCCATGGAGTTTAGAACACAACCTACGCTGAGTCCCAAGAATCTGTGTATTTGTCCCATCTCGTCAGCATCACGCTGTGCAAGATAGTCGTTAACTGTTACTATAAGTACACCTTTACCTGCAAGAGCATTCAAATAAGCCGGACAGGTGGATACAAGGGTTTTACCTTCACCTGTTCTCATCTCTGCAATACGACCTTGATGGAGGACCATACCACCCATAAGCTGTACTCTAAAGTGCTCCATACCTGTAACTCTGACGGAAGCTTCTCTTACAGCTGCAAATGCTTCAGGCAGGATGTCATCAAGTGTTTCTCCATCTGCCAATCTTTGTTTGAACTTTGGTGTAAGTTCTCTTAATTCCTCATCACTCATGGCCTGCATAGTAGGGCGAAGACTCTCTATCTTATTAATAGTAGGTTCTATCAGTTTAAGCTCTCTTTCACTATGTGTACCGAATATTCTCTCAATAAAATTCATTATGGTTTCTCCAAAAATAAATTAGACTTAACAATATCTATTATATAGATTATTGCAAAAGTGTCCACTAATCAAGCTATTTTAGCACTTAGAAAGGACTTTATCAACTTTTAGAAGAAATATTCATATTATGTTCACATTATAGACTGTGTTATGTAAAGTAAAAGTCAAAAATGTAAGTAATGAAGTAAAATTCCATATAGAAAATAGGTGTAGGAAGTTGTAAAATAGAAAGGGTAAACTTTTAGGAGAGAATATGACAGAGAAAAAAGAAAATCGTATGGGAGTAATGCCTATAGGTAAGTTGCTGTTTTCTATGAGTACGCCTATGGTAATTTCGTTTTTGGTACAATCACTTTACAACATAGTGGACAGTATATTTGTGGCAAGATACAGCCCCGATGCACTGGCGGCGGTATCTTTGGCATATCCTATACAGATACTTATGATAGCGGTATCTGTAGGTACGGGAGTCGGTGTAAATGCACTTCTTTCAAGATTGCTAGGAGAGGGTAAAAAAGACAGGGCAAAGGTGACTGCCGATAATGCCGTATTGCTTGCAATAGCTGCGTCTATAGCATTTGCAATATTCGGGGCAATCGGTACAAAGGCTTTTTTTGATGCACAGACAAAAAGTGAGAGTATAAGAAGCCTTGGATACTCATATCTTTCAATTGTAAGTATTTTTTCATTCGGACTTATTTTGGAAGTTACATATGAGAGAATCTTGCAGTCTACAGGAAAGACTATCTACAACATGATTACTCAGGGTATCGGAGCAATTATAAATATAATTCTGGATCCTATACTTATTTTCGGACTTTTGGGAGCTCCTAAGCTTGGAGTGGCAGGTGCGGCAATAGCAACTGTTACGGGTCAGATAATTGCAATGATATTATCCTTTATCTTCAATATGAAATATAATGAAGAGGTAAATATAAGTTTCGGAAAGCATATATTTAAGCCGGATTTTATTATAATAAAGGATATTTATAAGGTCGGAATACCTTCAATAGCGATGCAGTCCATGTCAACTCTTATGATGCTGGGACTTAATAAAATTTTGGTGACATATTCGGATATGGCGGTCAATGTACTTGGAATATACTATAAGCTTCAAAGCTTTGTGTTTATGCCGATATTCGGTCTAAATAACGGAATGACACCGATTGTTGCATACAATTACGGAGCAAGAAATAAGGACAGAATAATAAAGGTGCTGAAATATTCATTTATGACTTCAATTGTTATAATGGTGATAGGTACCGCAATATTTTGGATTTTCCCGAAAGAGCTTATGATGCTTTTCAGCCCTAATGAAGAAATGATGAAGCTTGGAATACCGGCACTTAGAATATGCAGCCTTTGTTTTATTTTGGCGGCATTTGACGTAATAGCTATTGCCACTTTCCAATCACTTGGCAACGGTATGTACGCGCTTTATGCTTCATTTTTAAGACAATTGGTACTTATACTTCCTTTTGCCTATGGACTTTCAAAGGTGTTCGGACTTGAGTTTGTGTGGTATTCGATACCGCTTGCGGAACTGGGATGTGCATTTTTTGATATCTATTTGATGAAGAAGATATATAAGCAGAAAATTGCGAAGTTATAGTAGAATTCAATATTAAATTTTATACTCAGCCATCGGTTTTGCCGGTAGTATTTGTATATAAAATAAAAATATAAAATAAAAATCCGAAAATAATATACATAATACATACTTATACATGTAGGTTTTGTGAATGATTGCGTTATAAATTTATTTATTTTATAATGTAGTAAGAAATTGATGGGAAATGTAGCCCGGCTACAGGCTCTGAAAGGTTTCTTATAATACTTTTATTATTTAGATATGGAGGATTGTTATGGATTATCGCAAATCTGCCACAGAAGTGCTGGCGGCGATCGGTGGAAGTAAAAACATTGCGTCTGCCGCACATTGTGCCACAAGATTGCGTTTGGTCATAGTTGACAACGGTAAGGTTGACAAAAAGACCATCGAGAATATTGAAGGAGTAAAAGGAGTATTTGAGGCTTCGGGACAGTTACAAATTATCTACGGCACAGGTACTGTGGATAAGGTGTATGATGAGTTTATAAATGTAGCAGGTATATCGGGTGCTACGAAGGAAGAGGCGAAGGCGGCTGCGGCAGCCAATACAAATGTATTCCAGAGGTTTATAAAGACCTTGGGAGATATTTTTGTTCCTATCATTCCTGCCATTGTTGCTTCAGGATTCCTTATGGGCATCATGAATGCGCTTGACTTTATGGTACAAAACGGCTTCTTAAATATTGATACAACATCTTCAATATATGTATTTGCGAATCTGTTTTCAAATATAGCATATGTATTCTTGCCTATACTTATCGGATTTTCGGCGGCAGGAGTATTTGGCGGTAATCAGTACTTAGGTGCGGTTATCGGTATGATAATGATTCATCCGAACCTTGTGAATGCTTGGAATGTGGCTACAGCAACGGATATACCGATGCAGAGTGTGTTCTTCGGACTTTGGAAAATCAAGATGGTAGGATATCAGGGTCATGTTATTCCTATTATGATTTCAGTGTGGGTAATGTCAAATATAGAAAAAAGATTGCACAAGGTAATACCTGCAATGTTTGATCTTTTTGCAACACCGCTTATATCGGTGTTTGTGACAGGATATCTTGCACTTTCAGCTATCGGACCTGTATTCGTAGTTGTTGAGAACGCTTTTTTAAATGCGGTACAGATGCTTATAGCAATACCTTTCGGTATCGGTTCATTTATAATGGGTGCGCTGTATGCACCTACGGTAGTTATGGGTATTCACCATATGTATACAATTATCGACTTGGGTCAGATAGCAAAATACGGTGTGACATACTGGTTACCTCTTGCGTCAGCTGTTAATGTGGCACAGGGCGGTGCCTGCCTTGCGGTAGCTGTAAAGACAAAGGATCCTAAGATTAAGAGTCTTTGCTTCCCGTCATCGCTTTCAGCATTCATGGGTATTACAGAGCCTGCAATCTTCGGTGTAAACTTAAGATTCTTTAAGCCTTTCATTGCAGGATGTCTGGGCGGTGCAGTCGGTGCGATGTTTGCTTCCATCATAAGACTTGGAGCAACGGGAACAGGTGTAACAGGTATATTCGGAATCCTCCTTACACTTTCAAATCCTGTCGGATATATTTTGACATTTATTATTTCCATGGCTGTGGCATTTGCAGCAAGCTGGGTACTTACACCGTCAAGCATTATAGATGCCAATTTACCTGCAGAACCTGTGGAAGAAAA
>ERZ773074.889-NODE-889-length-11970-cov-5.487285_pt1 | contig 11970 bp, 4 predicted proteins | sample MGYA00580615_ERZ773074 | MGnify/ENA primary metagenome ERZ773074 (study PRJEB29015, sample SAMEA2738126) | human oral metagenome | biome: human oral; feature: human-associated habitat; material: saliva | place: China | collected 2160 ...
TTTTCTAATAATAATGTTGACTTTTTCGCTATAGAAGATTTTTCTTTTAGTAATACTCTAGTGGAACAAGCAAAATCTCAAAATAAATCAGTTTATGTTTGGACAATAAATGATCCTAGTTTAATTACTAAATATTTACAAAGCCCTGCAAACGGTATAATCACAGACGAACCCGTTCAGGTGAGAGAAACAAAAGAAAAATTAGAAAAAAACAACTCTTACTTTGATCGTGTACTCAGATTAATCAAATCTGATAAATAAAAAAATCCTATATAGGTTTTGATTTATACCTATATAGGATTTATTTTATTAAAAATACTTACAAAAAAATAAATAATATATATTTATCTTTTTATTCATCAATAACTTTAATCGTTAATTCCACAGTTCCATGAATATTAGCTGGTCTACCTTCGAACTCATGATTGTAATCCTCAATATTGATATCATATTTTAATGTTTTACTTTTATCATTTCCTATTTCCACTATTAAACTTTCTCCATCGGCAGAAATCTCTAACTCTGTTGGAATATCTTTATCATTATCTAAGAAAGCACCCATATTTTCCCAATCCTTTAATGGATTTTCAAAAGTTACTTTTCCATCTTTAATCTGTGATTTCTTAACTTCAACTGTAATTGATAATTTTGTAAATGTAAACTCACGTTGTTTGTTTTCATTTAGAGTAGCTTCAGCAATAGTTGCACGACTTGCATATTCTTTTAACCACTCAAAATCTTCTTTTGTGATTTCTCCTAAATATCCTGTATTAATATTTAATACTTTAATTATATCTAAATAATTTTTAGCCAACGGATTCCCATCAACTACTAAACGGCGTAAATTAGGTAATTTTTTCAGAACACTTATGTCGCTAATATTCATATTTTTCAACTCTAACGCTTCAATATTTTTTAAACCTTCAAGAGCGTTGATATCGCTAATATTCTTATTGTTCTTCAAATATAATGTTTTCAAATTAACAAGCCCAACTATATCTAAAATATTGTTATTACTAAGTTTATTATTATCTAAGTGTAACTCTGTTAAGCTAGTCATATTTTTTAGAGCTGATATGTCATTTAACTCATTATCTTCAACATCTAAATTTTTCAAATTCAGTCCTTTTATGAAATTTAAATTTTCTAAATTCCCTTGACCTACTCGAACATCTTCCAACTTGCTATTTGACGTTAAGTCTAAATTAGCTACATCTACTTTCTCTTTCGTTTGATTTTGATTTGTATAATAGAATAATTTCAACTCTGATAATTTTTTTAAGAAAGAAAAGTCTTTGATTTTTCTAACTCCATTTTCTTTAGCAAGAACTTTAAACTCTTCTAAATTAGTTGCATTTTCCAAAAATTTTACCAGTTCATCCTCTACTGGAATATTTATAAGCGTACTTCCTAATTTACCCTCTCCATTAGCATCATATACACGTAATTTTTCAAAATCACTTACATGAAATTCCGTTTCAGAATTTGGTTTTGGAGTTGATTTAGGTTTATTATTAGCGACATGTTCAGAATTAGCTTTATCTGTTAAATTTTTTATATTTTTTGTTAAAATTACTCCAATCATTTAATAACGCTCTATAAAATACTTTGTCAGTTGCTGATAACTCTACTGTATCTGTTGGTTTTTTAGCTGTTTCTTTCGACACATTAACATTCAAAATGAATGTTCCCCATTGTTGGTAAGATTTAAACCATTGAACTGCATATAATCCATTTTCAATATTATCAGGTAAAATATACTTACCATCTTTTTTGGTAATAGTATATTGTTTCCCAATAGGTACTAGTTCTTCAGTCTCATCATTCACTTTAGGCTGATTTTTTCCTTTTTTATTAACGACTTCATAAAGTTTTAGCGTGCCATCCTCATTTTCATCTAAATCTATTTGACTTCCATCAAAAGTTTTAGCTATGGGAAGAGTAAATTCTTTATTAGTTACTTCTATTTCTTCTATTTGTTTTGCAAACCCTCTTTTTTTATTAATTTTCCCTAAAGAATTTAAAGACGAAAGGTCATGGATGCTATTATTACTTAGATTTAAATCTGTAAGTTCTACTAAATTGCTTAAACTGCTCACATCCATAATTTTATTATCTGCTGCTCTTAATGAGATTAAATTAGTAAGATTTTTTAATGGTACAAGATTATTAATATTATTTGCGCCTATACTAAGATGAGTTAAATTACTTAAGTTTTCTAAAGGAGTCAAATCAGAAATTTTATTAACATTAATATAAAGTTTTTTAAGATTTACTAAATCACTTAGCGCGTCTATAGTTTCAATCTTATTTTCCGTTAACCATAGATATTCTAAATTCGTTAGCTCTTTCAATGCTGAAATATCGTTAATATTTTTATTACTTGATAAATCTAAACTTTTTATTCCTCTTAAATTTTTTAACGAACTTATATCAGATATATTATTTCCCGAAAGGATAACATCATTTAATTTTGTCAAATTAGCTAGTCCACTTATATCTTTTATCCCTCTATTTGCTATACTTAACGCTTCAATATTAGTTAAGTTTTTTAATGCGTCCACATTTTCAATTACATAATCTAGAGGATTTTGTGCATCCGAATACTCTGGGTCGATAAATGGCCCAGCTATATTTAAACTTTTTAAATTTACTAGATTACTTAAAGGATTTATATTTGTTATTTTAGTATTTTCAATTGATAATTCTTCGAGTTTAGTTAATTTAGATAACATAGAAATATCATGAATATCATTATATTCACCATTTATTTCTAAATGAGTTAAATTTACTAAATTTTCAATTCCTGTTAAGTCCGTCACACCTGAAAGGTTCGTTAATCTTGTTATCTTAGTTAAATCCTTACCTTTAAACTTTTTATTTAGTACATCATCTTTAAAAATTCTTTTCTCTTGGACATCTAACTTAATATTTTTAACTGTCCATTTATAATCATCTGTTCTTATTTCTAAATTAACATTCACTTCTTTACCTTTGTTCGAATCCAAGAATTCTTTACTAAATATAAAGTCAAATTTTGATGTTTCAGGATTATAAGTAACTTCAATTCCTGGAACATTCGCTGTTACTTCCGCAAATAGATTTATTCTCTCATCGCTTTCAAGAATACTTGTTAATTTTTCTCCTAACTCATTAATTCCCTTAAATGGACTCTCTACTGAAACTTTATCTCCTTCTACAACCACTGTTTTATTGTAGTCTATTTTTTGACTTGCAAAACTAACACTTCCTTCACCTTCAAGTTGCTTAGCTATTTTTTCAGCCAAATAATCAACTATTTTAGAGTAGTCACTTATATGATTTCCACCTATTACTAAATCACGTATATTAGGCAATTCTTTAACTACATCCGCATTTTCAATATTATTACTACCTAAAGACAATAATTCTAGTTTTTTAAGGTTTTTTACTACTGTTATATCTTTTATTCCTCCACTTACAGTCGGACGGCTAGGATTTCCTGTTTGATCATTATTATTATGTAAGTCTAGATGTTTTAAATTTACTAAATTTCTTAATGGTGTGATATCCGTTAATTTATTAGCATATAAATCTAAGAATTCTAAATTTGTAAGATTTTTTATTGGACTTAAATCTGAGATTCTATTTCTCAACAATGTTAATTCAACTAGCTTGTTTAATTTTGAAATTGGCGATAAATCAACTATCTCATTCTCTTTCAAATTAATTCTTTCTAAATTAATAGCATTTTCTAATCCTGTAAGATCTTTTATACCATGACTTTGTATAAATTTAAAATCTGCTGTACCTTTTAATGAAATAGTATCTAAAATATTTTTACCTGTTTTATCCCTCAAATCAAGTGAAGTTAAAGTTAATAATTCTTTTTTAGTTATTTTTTGATCATCACTTCTATTGATATCAAGATTTTTATTAATCAATTTTTTAAGGTTTTTATCATTAATTATTACTTCTTCATCCATTATTTCTTCAGGAGTCGGTTTAACTTCCGGTTTATCAGTAGTTACCTCTGGTGTTGGCGCTGGACTTGGTGTCGGTGTCGGACTTGGTGTCGGCGCTGGACTTGGTGTCGGCGCTGGACTTGGTGTCGGTGCTGGACTTGGTGTCGGTGTCGGACTTGGTGTTGGACTTGGTGTCGGCGCTGGACTCGGTGTCGGTGTTGGACTTGGCGTTGGCGCTGGACTCGGTGTCGGCATTGGACTTGGTGTCGGCGCTGGACTCGATGTTTCTATAGGTTTATTTGTTTTTTCTTCAACTTTATGGGCTGTTTTAGAATCACTTGTTTTATTATTTAGCTCAGATTCTTTTAAACCATTTTCTATATCATAAGAAACATCTAATTTAAGTTTATACCCGTGTACAATTGCCTCATTTTGAATACTTTTTCTAGCAACCACTGTATTTGGTAATGATTTTTTCCTTTCATCTAATTGTTTTTTTATTAAGTCTAATTGCTCTAGTGTTACAATTTTTTCTATTTTCTCACCAGCGTTTAGATTCTCCACATGATAGTTTACAACCTTATTGCCACCTAATGATACTTTAGCATCTATATTACTAATATTTTTTTGAGCAATTATCTCAATAATAGCATACTTTTCTTTAGGAATAATTCTTGTCTGAATATCACTATTCACCTGCACCTCTATTTTTTCTTGTGCCTTTATGATCTTATTATTTAAAATAGCAGGGGAAACAAAACTTGTTCCTATCATAACTGAAGCTATTCCTACACTAAATTTTCTTATTGAAAATATTTTTTTCTATTATATTTCATTTAGTTCTCCTTATAATACTTAATAACTTATTTTCTTAAAAAATAGTAGGGAAGTAATCTATACTCCCCTACTTTGTCTAACCTATTATAGCTTGTGTTGCTTGATTTAGAATTTGAATTTGGTTTTGAAGTTGCACATTGGTAGTACTATCATCATTTAGCATTTTTTTAGCTAATGCTCTAGCTCTTTTCCATTGTGTTTGCAGTTCTGGACTTGCATTTTTAAACTTAGCATTAGTAGTTATATCATTATTAACCAAGTTTTGCAATGCTAGTTTTAATTCTTCATTAGGTTTTGTTCTAGAAGATTGACTACTTTCTGTAGTTTTTTTTCCTTTATTTAAATTTTCTATTTCACCTATTATAATGTTTAGAGCTTCTACACTAGTAGCTGCATTTATTCTTTTTATATATGGATTTTTATCTTGAATAAATTCAGAATTAACTACTTTTTCTTTAGCTACTTTTTTTACAGATAATAGTTGTTCAGCATCGTCTATTTTTGAATTATCCACTGATTTATTGACTTCTGTATTATTAGAATCTTTATTTTTCTCAATATTACCCTCAGTTAAATTTTGTATTGCTTTTTCTAACTTAGAAATTCTAAGTTCTAATTCTGTTTTACTCACATCTTGTTTTGTTAATGATTTTTCAGCATTTTCTCTTGATTTTTGCCATGCTTTTTCTTGAGGTGTATTTTGCATTTTATAATTCTGATTTTTCGTTATATCTTGTGCTATTAATTCTTGCAGCTTAGATTTTAATTGATTTACATCTGCATTATCCTCTTTTTTTTCTGTACTTTCTTCATTTTTAGGTTTTTCTGTTTTTGGTTTATCTTCTTCTACTATGGCACCTTCAGATTTTTTATAAACATAAGTTATTTCTGTTTTATCTCCTATCTTACTAGATAAAGATTCAGCACCATTAACTTTTACAAAAGTATAATCCTTTATGTCCTCTTTACCTACAGATATTGGGAAATGTCCATATACTTTTAATGTTTTATCGTCTGAAATCTTATGTCCACTCTCATCTTGATATTTCAATGTTACAGTTTTTATTTCAGTAGATATTAATCCATCAGTTTTTTCTACAATAGCACGAACTTGTTTTGAAGTATCAAAATTTATACCATCAACTGCAAAAGTATAAGTAAACATCATTGTTTTGTTAAGATTCCCTGGTAATATTATTTCCGCAATCTGGAATGTTCCATTACCCATTATTCCATTATTTACTCCACTTTTCCCTGCTAGAACCATTTTAATAAGTTCACTTTCAGATCCTTCTATTGGCCATTCTATACCATTTTGGTCAACTATCTTAACTTTTGTTTTTACTTCATTAAGATTTGCCCCATATAAGTGAACCTCTGTTTTTTTACTAACTTGGTTTGAAGCAACGGTTGTTTCTGTTTTTTCAACACCATCATTAACTGCACCTGTACCACTTGTTCTATATGATGTTATTGTTGCATTAGATAATACTGGTTGGGATTTATCTTGTTTTTCCCCTAAAACTGTAAATGTCGGTTTATCTCTACGATCTCTATCATCCAGAGTTAATACATTAATCTCTTTTCCATTGGCATACAGTTTTACTTTGTATGATTTTGAAGTTAATGTTGAATTTTCTGGGAATGTAATTTTTGCTAAAAGATCATCACCTTGTTTTTCATAAATAACATTCGCTGTTACATCTGAATTTTCTTCAACGGCATCTGCATCAAAAACCCTAACCTTTACATTGCCTGGATTCAAGTCATTTCCTTTTATTACCAGTGTTCCTGTTCCTTTTACAGAAATAACTTCATTTTTCAATTCATAATTTTTTATTTTTGCATCTGCTACAAACTTTTCTTGAAGTTTTTCAAAAGACTTGTCTGTTTCATTTCCGTCTATAGTTGCTGTAAATTTATAAGATAATTCTGATTCAGAAATATTTTTTGGAATATTTAGTGAATAACTTACTTTTTTATCAGTAGCTCCTGGGAATTTAGTTATTGATATATTTTCAATTTTCTTACCATTAGCATATATATTTAACCCTAATCTATTCGGATTTAAATTTGTACCTTCTATATCTACTAAGAGTAATCCACCTCTACCTTGTAAGTTATCTTGAGCTATTCCCTCTCTTACTGTTGTAATTAACTGCTTTTTATTATTGTCCATCTGTTCTGGCGCATTTTCTTCAGCTTTTGGTGTTTCTGATTTATCTGGCGTTACTTCTGGTTTCTCTGGAGTTACTTCAGGTTTTGTTTCTGATTTATCCGGAGTTACTTCTGATGATTTTTTATTCAATGAATCTTTTATTTTTCTAACTTCTTCTAGAGTCTTTGCTTTTCTTAATTGTGGAATTAATTCTAGTTTATTTTCTTCTCTTATAAGCTTTTCAACTTTAACTTTTTCACTTCCTAGAGTTGCATTGAATATTTTCCCTTCTAAATTTTTAATAGTATTTTCTAATTCTTCTTTAGTGGCTGCATCATTTTTCAATACTTTCTCAGCATCTGTTTTAGCAGTTATCCATGCATTATTTTCTATTTGATTTCCTTGATTAGCAATATAACCTGCTTCAGTTCTTAATTCACGTTTTACTAATTCCTCTAATTTACTACGTAAATCTTTAAGTGTAGCATCCCCCTCTTTTACATTTAATTTTATGTTGTTAACTTCTATATCAGTTTCTTCAGATTTATAGTCTTCTTTATCAACATATAGAACTTTTAGATTAAATGATAATTGTGTATTAACAAGATCTTTTGCTACATTTAGAAGAATCTTATCATTTTTTTCATCATAAGTTGGTGTTACTTTATCATTGTTTGAAGTTACTTTTATAGTTCCTTCTTTAACTTGAGCTTTTAGACCTATAATCGGCATATCAATTTCTACAGAACCACCTTTAACATCATACTCTTTGTTTAAATCAATAGTTTGTTTTGATATGTTTACATATTTAAGTGATTTTGCTTTTTCCAATGAAGAGAAGTCTTTTATTTTATTTCCTTGTACATTAAAATCTGATAATTTACTTAATTTACTCACATCAATTTCTGAAACATTATTATGTCTTAAATATAGTTCTTTAAGTTTTACTAAGTCTTTAACTACTGATACATCAGATATTTGGTTATTATCTAGATATAATATTTGTAAGTTTTTAGCATTTTTTAGTACTGAAATATCTTTTATTTTACTACTATTAGACATAAATGTTTCTAAATGTACTAGATTCTTCAATACAGAAATATCAGGCACATTAGCATCTGATAAACCTAGTAATTTTAATTTAGTTAAATTTTCAATAGGTGTTATGTCGCTTATTCTCTTTGAACCTTTATTTCTAGCCAAGTCTAGTGACTCTAAATTCGTTAGATTTCTAACTGCATCTATATTTTCAATTTGGTTATGTGAAATAAATAAATGTTTTAAGTTTGTTAATCCTTCTAATGGCGATATATCAATTATATCGTTATGTGACAGTCTTAATAATTCTAACTTAGTTAGTCCTCTTAATGGAGATATATCTCTTAAAGAGCCACTTGAATCTTCCCAGTTGTTTGAAATTGTTAACTGCTTCAAGTTAATAGCTTTTTCTAAACCAACTAAACTTTTAATTTGTTGATCTCCTTCAAATGGTTCAAATGTTTCTTCATCAAATCCTCTTATAGCAAAAGATTCCAGTTGCTCCATATCTTTTTCATAAATTTCTGTATCATTTTTATCTTTTCTATAGTTTTTATCTTTAATTTTTATATTGTATTCTCCTGCCAATCCATCGTCTTCTTCATCTACTCCATTATAATCCTTTAATTTTTTAAGAAGTATTTGTTTCAGATGTTCATCTTCAAACTTAACAATTTTATTTTCTTGCTTTTCTTCTGGAGTATTTTGTTTATTTTCTTCTGGCTTTGTTGGTTCAGATGGATTACTTGGTTTTTCTTTGTTTTTCTCTGGTTTTGTTGGATCAGATGGATTACTTAGTTTTTCTTTGTTTTCCTCTGGTTTTGTTGGGTCAGATGGATTACTTGGTTTTTGTTTATTCTCTTCCGGCTTTGTTGGCTCAGTTGGATTACTTGGATTTTGTTTATTCTCTTCCGGCTTTGTTGGCTCAGTTGGATTACTTGGATTTTCTTTGTTTTCCTCTGGTTTTTTAGTTTCTTCAAAATCGTTTGAACCTTTTTTCTTTTCTTCTGTTTTTATTATGTTAGATGAGGAGTTTTGTTTTTTATCAGGTTTATATTCAGAATTTGAATTATCTTCAATATCATATGAAACTATAACTTTTAATTCACTTCCCATTACAGCAGCTGATTTTGATACACTTTTTCTTACTACAGAAGTATTAGGTAAAGTTTTTATTTTTTTACTTATTTGCTCTTTTACAAGTTCAAGTTGTTCTCTTGACAATTCTTTTCTTACCGTTTGTCCTGCTTTTAAGCTATCTATATGATATGTAGTAACTACTACTCCTCCCAATGTGATTTTTATATCCACATTAGCTACATCTCTTATAGCTGTCATTTCTACTACTGCTCCATTATCAGTTTCAGTAATTTTTATATCTACATCTTGAGTTGCTTCCGCTCTAATTTCATCTTTTGCCTGAACTTGAACTTGTTCTAATGGCTGTGCTACGCCGAATATACTTGCTCCAATAACTACTGAAGCAACTCCCACACTAATTTTTCTGATTGAAAATAATTCTTTTCTCATAAATATACTTTTTTTCACCTTTTATAAACTCCTATAATTTTGTGTTCTTTAATTTATTTCATATATGTTATAACATCTATAATATTCTACTTTTTAACTATATTAATCTCAAAAAGTGGCTCCTCTGTTCCTGGCACAAACGGAACAGCTTCCCCATCCTCATCGCGAATTTCTATATCATGTTGATATGTATATTTTTTATTGTTTTTTACTTTTAAAGTATAAACCTCTCCTAGTTTAACCTTAATATTAGATAACATACTCTGAGAACTCTTTAATACTGTTACATTCTTAGGATTCTTTTTATTTACTAGCTCAAACTCTAATTCATCAAGTACTGGTTGATTATTATTCATAACTACCATTTGTGAAATAGTACCTATTTTAACAGTTTCCTTTTCTTTTTCCTTTGTAGAATCAGTACTTTTTTTAATTTTTGATAATTCTTTTTCTAAATCTTTTAAATAGCCATTTACATATAGTGGTAATGTTTCTGGTTTAGCGAGTTCTTCTTTTGCTGATGCAACTAAGTTACGTAGTTCTTTTGAATCACTAATTTTCAATGTTTCTTCAGCTTCTTTTATTTTATTTGCTAAATCCGACTTCAGATAATTTAAATTTACTTTTTTCACTACAAATACAGGTACTTCTTTACCTTCATAGTTATAAGTATCATAGCTAGTTGCTTTACCATACGTAACTACACCCTCTTCTGATACATTCACACTTACTGAATCTGGTTTAAATTCCCAGTTGAATTGATCATTTTTCGAAACGTTAACAATATACTCAACTCCATTTACTTTTCCTTCTAAATCCAATGACACTATACCATCTTTATTTGATTTACTATTTTTCAAGGTTGTAATCTTTGTTCTGATTCCACTTACAGATAATTCAACATTTTCCACTGGATTACCTTTTTCATCAACAACTCTAAAATGTGATTTTACTATCGTCACATTTTGGTCATTTTTTACTTCTTCTTTAAACTCTACAACATCTGATGTCTTTTCTGTAACATTTTTATTATCGATACTAATTATTCGTCCCTTATCATCAGTTTCAAATACTAAGCTATCTCTACTGAATGCAGTATCCCTTTTTTCTATACGCAGTTCATACTTCTTATTAGGTTTTAAATCAGCTGATTTAAATGCTACTATACCATCTTTTGATGTTTTTGGTTGTTTAACAATAGTAGGTATATTTCCATCAAATTCAAATAATCTGAATGGTACATTTTCTAATACTTGATTATTCTTATCTACTACTTTTGCAGATACTCTATCTAAAGAAGCTTTATCATTCGTTTGATTATTTACATTTGAATTTTGTTTCAAATCTAGATGGTCTACTATATGTCCTGTTTTAGCATTATATAAAATAGAGTATCCTTCTTCTTTTTTAAGTATCACATCAATAGTATTAAATAAATATTTATCATTATCTATTATAGAAACAGTATATTCTTCATTTGTATGCAGTTCTGTAGGTTTTAACATACCATCTTTTGATGTTATTTCCACAAGTTCCTTTGGATGTTTTTTATTAACAAATTTAAAGGTTAGTGTGTCCAACACAGGTTTCTTAGAACTCATTAATACTAAGTAATCTAGTATTGCTTTTTCTCTTACCTCTTCACTTTCATTTTGTGCCACTTGCTTTGAAGATTCTGAGTTTTCATTAATATCATATGAAACATTAACTCTAAAGGCAGTTCCATGAACTATAGTATTTTTTTTCAATGATTTTCTAACCACTTCTGTATTAGGTAATACCCTATTTTTTTTAATATTTTCAAATTGTTCTATCGATATTTCTTTTTGTTCAATTTGTCCAGCAGCTAATTTATCTAAGTGAAATACTATTGTTTTTTTACTATCAAGTACTACTTTTATATCAATATTTTCTATATCTTTTAAAGCTTTAAGTACGAGAACTGCTCCTTCTTTTTTCTCTATTACTTTAACTTGTACATCTTGGTTTACTTCTACTTCAATTCTTTCCTTAGCATGAATGTTAACCTTATCTAACTGCGTTATTCCAGATAAAACTAATACACCACAAATTACTCCAGTTGATAATTTCAACAATGATTTTCTAGTCATCTTTTTCACCCCATTATAAAAATAATATGAAAATATTTTTACCCCTAAATTATATTTTTATCTTAGTTGTTTTCCCTTATTTATGTCACTCTGATTATCTTCTTAATTATATTTTATATGTTTTATAATACACTAAAATACTAGTGTTTTCAAAAGTTTTCGTAATTTTATTATATATTTTTCAAATCATTATATATATAATATTTTTATTTTTTATACAAATAATCATTGCATAGATATCTCATACATAAATATATTTTTATTATCAATATATTTAGAAAAATAAAAATTATATTAATTTTTAAAAAAAGAATGATAATCTTTTTTATTTAGATTATCATTCTCTCTTAAT